>Ga0308171_1001162_pt1 | contig 39084 bp, 35 predicted proteins | sample PhyGR1_FD_202135 | JGI IMG/M metagenome (GOLD analysis project Ga0308171, IMG submission 202135) | Phyllosphere microbial communities from UC Gill Tract Community Farm, Albany, California, United States - DLSLSG.R1 | ecosystem: Host-associated > Plants > Phyllosphere > Unclassified | place: USA... | reverse complement strand
CGCCCCCTCCGTCTCGTCGGCTGCGCCGCCGATCCACCTCCCCATTTCATGGGGAGGAAAACCCCCGTCCGATCCTGACGCACCCGTCCGCCAACCTCCTTCCCGCAGGCAGGAGGAGGCGAGATGGACGACGCGCGGGAGGCATACTGGCACGAGGGCGAGCCCCGGATCGTCGCCTCGGGGCGGTGGCAGCAGGATGAGTTCGGCGATACCACCTACATCCCCGACCATGTTCGGCCCTCGACAGCCGCCGGGGCGGACGGCCCGGCGGTCGGCGGCGACCTCATGGACGCCCCTGCAGACGACCCCGCCAGCGACGGCTATCGCGTCCGCTCGGCGCGGACCTGGACGGCGGCGCGGCGCGACTATTTGGCCGGGGACGCGGCCGAGGCCGTCTGCGCCCGCTATGATCTGAAGCTGGGCACCCTGCGCGCCCGCGCCGCGCGCGAGGGCTGGCGCCGCAGCGACATCGAGGACGTCTGGCCCGATCCGCAGGACGAAGCCCCCGAAACCCCGCCCGACCTGGCCCAGATGGCGGCCCAGGCCCTGATGCGCCTGAACCGCGCCCTGCAGCGCGGCCGCGCCGCCGAGGCCGCCTCCTGGCTGCGCACCTGGCGCGCGCTCGGCGACCCCGCCCTTCTGGCCGCCCCCACGCCGGACTCTGCCCCCGAACCCGATCCCGCCGCTACGCTGGAAGCCGACCTGAAGGCCGTCGCCGAGGTCGCCCGCGACGCCGCCCTCCTCTCCCCCGACGACGACGCCGGCCGCATCGCCATCGAAGCCCGCCTGACCGCCCTCAAGGCTCGCCTCGACCCCGAGGGGCTGATTTCAGACGATTCAGACGAATTGGACTCTGTTTTTTCCATTCCTGCCCCTTCTCCCCTTGAGGGAGAAGGTGGCCCGTAAGGGCCGGATGAGGGGTGTCGGCGCGACCTCTGACGCCTGTCCCCCTCGACTGCGAGAGCACATTCGGAAAGCGGGGCGCTTACACCCCTCATCCGAGCGCCTCCGGCGCCCACCTTCTCCCGCAAGGGGAGAAGGGCTTTAGTTTTCCGCCGCAATCTTCCGCAGCGCCTCTTCAAAGGCCGCCGCCGGCTGGCCGCCGCTGATCAGGTATTTCCCCTCGACCACCACGGCCGGAACCGAGGTGATCCCCCGCGCCCGCCACAGGTCCTCGGCGCCGCGCACCTCTTGCGCATAGCGGCCCGAAGCCAGGACCTCGCCCGCCTCGGCCCGGTCCAGCCCGGCGGCCTCGGCGGCCTGGGTCAGGACCCCGGCGTCAGTCAGGTTGCGGTTCTCGGTGAAGTGGGCGGTGAACAGGGCGCGTTTCAGGGCCTCCTGCGCATCCTTTGGTCCTTTGGCGAGCGCCGTCTCGTGGGCCCAGTGCAGCAGGCGGTGGGCGTCGAAGGTGTTCCAGATGCGGCTGTCCGGCCCCATCTTCATGTCAAACCCGACCTCGGCGGCGCGGGCGCGGATCATCTCGCGGTTCTGGGCCGACTGTTCGGGGGTGGAGCCGTACTTGCGGCCGATGTGCTCGACGATGTTCTCGCCTTCCGGCGCGATCTGCGGGTTCAGTTCAAACGGCTGAAAGGTGATATCGGCGGCGATCCCCTCGTCCTTCAACTGGTCCAGCGCGGTCGTCAGCCCGCCCAGACCCACGGCGCACCAGGGGCAGACCACGTCCGAAACGAAGTCGATCTTCAGGGTCTTCAGGGCGGGGGCGGCGTCGGTCATGGGAGCGGTTCCTGGGGCTGGCTATCCGCACCATATAGTGTTGCTGATCGCGGCCGCCAGCCCCCCGGAGGGGGAGCTACCCCCCCTTGCGCCCCATCAGCGGCGACAGGGTCTGGTTGACCTCGTCCATGACCGAACCCTTGCCCGCCGCGACCCGGGCCTCCAGCTCGTCGGCCCGGGCCTGCAGGCGGCGGATGTCCTCCACGCGAGGGTCGTCTTCCGGCACGGCGACCAAGGCGTCGCGGCGGGCCTCGATCTCGGCCAGCAGGGCGTCGAACCGCTTGTGGTCCAGCCCCTCGCCCTGTTCGAACAGGGCGATCGCCTCGTCCAGGGCGGCGGCGAAGGCGGCTTGATCGGGCATGGGTCTCATCCTCATTATGCTTACGCTTATCAATGAGCGGGATACGGGGGCGGTTCCGTCTTGGCCGCCGCTCACGAAGGGTTTACGGGCGAGGCGACATGACGCCTGCCTGCGGAGCGCCCCGATGCGGACCCTGACCCTGACGACCGGCCTGCTCGCCGGGCTGAGCCTGACGCTGGCCGCCTGTGAACTGGGCCCCGACGCCCCGTCGCGCGGCCCGGTCCTGATCCCCGCCGCCGAGGGCGCGACCTGCGACGTCCCCGCCGACCTGACCCCCGCCCGCCCCTATACGCCGCCCGCCGACGAGGTGGCCGCCGACGTGCCGGTGGCCTTCAACATGCTGGCGGTCAGCTGGTCGCCCCAGGCCTGCCGCTCGGGCAAGGACTACCCGGACGAGCGTTATCAGTGCGCGCAGAACCAGTTCGGCCTGACCCTGCACGGCCTGTGGCCCAACGGCGCGGACAACAAGCACCCGCGCTACTGCGCCGCCCCGGGCCCGGCCATCCCCGTCGCCACGGTGAAGCAGCACTTCTGCATGACCCCCTCGCCCTCCTTGCAGCAGCACGAATGGGCCGCGCACGGCACCTGCGGCTGGGACAGCCCGGAGGCCTATTTCGAGCAGGCCGCGCGGATGTGGAACGGCCTGAACAAGCCCGACCTGGAGGCTATTCCGGCGCAGCGCCTGACCGCCGGCGCCATCCGCGACGCCTTCGTCGCCGCCAACCCCGGCCTGCCGCGCGAGGGCGTCTTCATCGCCAAGACCGACGGCTGGTTCCGCGAGGCCCGGCTCTGCTACTCTCGGGACTACCGCCCCATGCGCTGCCCGCGCGGCCTGGGAGCCCCCGACCGCGAGCGGCTGAAGCTGGCGCCCACAGGCGTCCCGCAAACGACCCGTTAACCGGAACGGCGCAGCCTCGCGCCACGGCCCCCACGGAGCGTTGCCATGTCGACCGTTCAGACCCAGAGCTACCGCCGCCAGCGCGACCATTTCGAGCCCAGCGATCAGGACCCGCAGGAGCAGCGCCGCCTGCGCGGCCTGCTGGAGCAGATCGACTACGCCGCCTTCATCTCGAACCGCGAGGTCATCGGCCAGACCCTGTCGCGGGTCGATGTCGCCACCTTCCAGAAGCTGGCCGTCCTGACCGCCAACGCCCGCGCCCGCTGGGCCGCCGAGGCCCTGCGCCTTTCCGAATCCGGCTCGGCCGTCACCCCCGACCAGACCGCCCGCCTGACCGCCGCCCGCACCGCTTACGAGGAACTGGCCGAGGTCTATGAGGCCCTGCGCCGCATGGTGGAACGCGGATACCTGACCTTGCGCTAGGCGCTGCCTTCGTCCGAGGCCGCTAATCCAGAGGCTGAGGCCGGGTGACGACCGGGGCGTCGGGGTCGGTCTGGGTCGGGCGGGCGGCGGTCGGCGGCGGGCCGGCCGGCTGAACCGGCTCGGGCGCGGGGGCGATCACCACCACGGGCGGCGCCGCGACCGGCGGCGTTGCGACCGCCGGTCGCGGAGTGTTGGCGGCTGAGGTCGCGGCGGATGCGGGGGCGGATCGAACCGGCGCGGCGCGGGCCGGGCGGGGCGGGGCGGCTTCCGGCCGAGCGGCGGGCGCGACGGCGACGGCGGCGGCGACGGCCTCAACCGGCGCGGCGTCCACGGGCAGGCTGGCGGGCAGCTCGGCCTCAAGCGCGGGCGCAGCCGCCGGAACCGGCGGCGACGCAAGCGCGGGGTCGCTGCTCGAGCGCGTGATCAGCCAGGTGGCCAGCGGGGCGCCGATCACCACCACGGCGGCGACGGCGATGTAGAGCGGCTTGCGGCTCGCGACCTTGCGGGGCGAAACGCGGGGCGCGACCGGGGGCGATGGCGCTTCGACCTTGGGCGCGGCGGCCAGGACGGGGCGAGACGCGGGTTCAGGCTCGGACGCGACCGGCTGGAGCCTGGGTTCGGGGGCCGGGACCGCCGCAGCCTGAGGCAGGGGCTGAGGCGTCGCATCGACCGGCGCGGCCGGGGCCACCGGCGCAGCGGCGCGGGCCGGCTGAGACCGAGGTTGAGGCGCGGTCGGCATGGGCGCCGTGATCAGGGTCGGAGCGGCGGGCGGCGCGGGGCGGCGCTGCGGCACCAGCGAGCCGCTGAACACGTCGCCCGACGACGGGCGCGGGGCGGCCGGCGCCGTGACGGCAGGGCGAGGCGCCGGCTTGGGCGCCTGGGGCGTGGCGACCGGCGGCATCAGGCCCGTGCCGCGCGGCAGCGGCCCGGCGCGGAACGTCGTCTGGGGCGGACGGCCCCACTGCACCGGGCGACGGGCGAAGGGCGTGGACTTGTCGTCAGCGTCGGACATTCGGTCTCCGGCGCCGGGCGGCGCGCATCACGAAGAGGGTCGGCAGACCCTCAAACTGCTGAGGGAGTTCGGCGGTTTCGTGACAGCCGACCCCGACCTCAGTTCTTCAGACGATAGCCCGTCCTGAAGATCCAGCCTACCACCGCCAGACAGGCGAAGAAGAAGCCCAGCGTCGCCGCCAGACTGATCCCGATGCTGACGTCGCCCACGCCATAGAAGGCCCAGCGGAAGCCCGAAATCAGATAGACGATGGGGTTGAACAGGGTCACCGTCCGCCAGCCGTCCGGCAGCATGTCGATCGAATAGAAGGCCCCGCCGAGGAAGGTCAGGGGCGTCACGATCAGCATGGGGATCATCTGCAACTGTTCGAAATTCTGCGCCCAGACCCCGATGATGAAGCCGAACAGGCTGAAGGTCGTCGAGATCAGGATCAGGAAGGCCAGCATCCAGAAGGGGTGCAATATCTGCAAGGGCACGAACAGGGCCGCCGTCGCCAGGATGATCAGCCCCAGCACCGCCGACTTGGTCGCCGCCGCCCCGACATAGGCGATGACGATCTCCAGCGGGCTGACGGGCGCCGACAGGATCTCATAGATGGTGCCGGTGAACTTGGGGAAATAGATGCCGAAGGAGGCGTTGAAGATCGACTGGGTGAACAGGCTCAGCATGATCAGGCCCGGCACGATGAAGGCGCCATATGGCACGCCCCCGACCTCCTCCATGCGGCTGCCGATGGCCCCGCCGAAGACGACGAAATACAGCGCCGTGGTGATCACCGGCGTCACGATGGACTGCCACAGGGTGCGCAGGGCCCGCGCCATCTCGAAACGATAGATGGCCCAGACGCCATGTCCGTTGAAGGTCATCACGCAGCCTCCCCTTCGCTCGTGCTGTCGCGGTGGACCAGGCTGACGAAGATGTCTTCCAGCGAGCTCTGGCGGGTGTTCAGGTCCTTGAAGGCGACGCCCAGGTCGGACAGGCGGCGCAGCAGCGACGGCACCCCGGTCTTCTCGGCGTGGGCGTCGAATGCGTATTCCAGTTCGCCGCCCTCGTTCTTCAGGCTCAGATCCCATTCGGCCAGTTCCGGCGGCAGAACCGTCATCGGCTCCTGCAGGTTCAGCGTCAGGGTCTTCTTGCCCAGCTTCTTCATCAGAACCGAGGTCTGCTCGACCAGGATCAGTTCGCCCTTGAGGATGACCCCCACCCGGTCGGCCATCTCCTCGGCCTCTTCGATATAGTGGGTGGTCAGGATGATGGTGACGCCCTGATCCCTCAGCTTGCGCACCAGGGCCCACATATCGCGGCGCAGTTCGACGTCCACGCCCGCCGTGGGCTCGTCCAGGAACAGGATCTCGGGCTCGTGGCTCAGGGCCTTGGCGATCATGACACGGCGCTTCATCCCGCCGGACAGGGTCATGATCTTGGCGTCCTTCTTGTCCCACAGGCTGAGGTCGCGCAGGACGCGCTCGACGTGGGCCGGGTTCGGCGCCTTGCCGAACAGGCCCCGGCTGAAGGTGACGGTGGCCAGAACGGTCTCGAAGGCGTCGGTCGTCAGTTCCTGCGGCACCAGGCCGATGCGGGTGCGGGCGGCGCGATAGTCCTTCTGGATGTCATGACCGTCGGCGATCACCGTCCCGGTCGAAGGCGTGACGATGCCGCAGACGATGGAGATCATCGTCGTCTTGCCCGCGCCGTTCGGCCCCAACAGGGCGAAGATCTCGCCCTTCTCGATTTCCAGATCGACGCGCTTGAGCGCCTGATGGCCGGATTTATAGGTCTTGGTCAGACCCTGAATGGTGATGACTGGCGGCATGAGCCCTCCCGGCGCAGGTTGCGCAGATAGGGAGGCGCCGGGATGCGCTCAAGAGCCGCACGCGAGCGGCGCGACAGTATTCCTTGTCCAAGCCATCCAGGAGAGAAGCCGGAGCGTAAACCTGTGTTCGCCACAGGGAGTCTCGCCATGCCCATCGTCGCCCCGTCTGCACGTCGTATCCTCGCCTTGGCGACCGTCGCCGCCCTGGTTGTGGGCCTCGCCGCCTGCGTTACAGCGCCGCCTCCAGGCGCAGTCCGCGCGCCGCAACCGCTGAAGGCTGTCGATGCCGAGCGACTGTGGTCCGGTCGCTGGCGCGAGGTCGCCCGCCTGCCGATGAAGATCACCGACGGCTGCGTGGCCGGGGCCAGCATCTATGACTTCACTGCGCCCGACCGCGTCTCCGTGCGGGACACCTGTCAGGTCGGCACGCCGGAGGGACGCGAGAAGGCCATCGACGGAAGCGGCCGGATTCTTGATCCGGGCACGAACGCCAAACTGCGGGTCAAATACTTCTGGGGTTTCATAACCTGGGACTACTGGGTGCTGGATCGCGCGGAGGACTACAGCTGGTTCATCTCGGCCGATCCGACCTTCGACAGACTTTTCATCTATACGCGGGACGTGCCGAGCGCCGACCAGTTGTCGCGCCTGACCCAAAGGGCTGGCGAGTTGGGGTATGATGTAGGTCGGCTGGAGTTCCCCAGCCAACCCGCCCGATAAGGACCATCCCATGGGTCGCCGTCTGATCGCCCTGACGCCTCTGATCTTCGCGCTCGCGGCGTGCGGCACGGAAGGCGCCTTGCCCGAAAGCGCCGGCTTCGGCAGCGATCCGACGTTGCCAGAGGCGCGCTCGCAGCGCCTGCCTCTGGTCAAGATCGCGCCCGCCGTCGGCTGGCCCGATGGCCGCACGCCGGTCGCGGCGCAGGGCCTGACGGTCAACGCCTTCGCCACAGGCCTGGACCATCCGCGCTGGCTCTATGAACTGCCCAACGGCGACGTCCTCGTGGCCGAGAGCAATGCGCCGCCGAAGCCGGACGACAAGAAGGGCGGTCTGCGCGGCTGGGTCCAGGGGCTGGTCATGGGCAAGGCCGGCGCGGGCGTGCCGAGCGCCGACCGCATCACCCTGCTGCGCGACGCGGACGGCGACGGCGTGGCCGAGACGAAGACCGTCTTCCTGTCCGGCCTCACCTCGCCCTTCGGCATGGCCCTGATCGGCGACCGGCTGTTTGTCGCCAACGCCGACGCCGTGGTGGCCGTGCCCTATCAGACCGGCCAGACCCAGATCACGGCGACGCCGGTCAAGGTCGCGGACCTGCCCGCGGGCCGCAACCACCACTGGACCAAGAGCCTGGTCGCCTCGGCGGACGGCTCGAAGCTCTATGTCGGGGTCGGCTCCAACTCCAACGTCGGCGAAAACGGGCTGGACGAAGAGGTCGACCGCGCCGCCGTTCTGGAGATCGACCCGGCCACCGGCGCGCGGCGCGTCTTCGCCTCGGGCCTGCGCAACCCCGTCGGCATGGCCTGGAACCCCGAGGACGGACGGCTCTGGGTCTCGGTCAATGAGCGGGACGAGATCGGCAATGACCTCGTCCCCGACTACATGACCTCGGTCACGCCCGGCGGCTTCTATGGCTGGCCCTGGAGCTATTACGGCCAGACGGCAGACGCCCGCGTCCAGCCCGCTCGGCCAGACATGGTGGCCAAAGCCATCAGGCCCGACTACGCCCTGGGCTCGCATACCGCTTCCCTGGGCCTGACCTTCTACGCCGGCGCCCTGATGCCCGAGTGGCGCAACGGGGCCATCATCGGCCAGCACGGCTCGTGGAACCGCAACCCGCCCGCCGGCTATAAGGTCATCTTCGTGCCCTTCAGCAGGGGCAAGCCCTCGGGGCCGCCGCAGGACGTCCTGACCGGATTCCGCAATGACAAGGGCGTGGCCATGGGCCGCCCGGTCGGGGTTCTGGGCGTGCGCTCCGGCGCGCTTCTGGTCGCCGACGACGTGGGCGATGCGGTCTGGCGCGTGACGCCCGCCAGACCCTGACTTGATCCTGACATCATAAAGAAAGGCCCGGCGTACGCCGGGCCTTCCAGTCGTTGTCGTCGCCGGGATCAGGTCGGCGGCGTAATCACGATAGGCGCCGGCGAAGCGGTCATCGCCGCAGGAGCCGGTGCGGTCACAGGCGCGGCTGCCGGCTCAACCGTTTGCGGCGCGGCCGACTGATAGGGCTGAGGCCCCGTGGACACGATCGGCGCTTCCGCCGACTCTGCAGCGGGTGCGACACGGGGAGCGGCGCGGGCGGCGCGCGTCGGCGTCGCGGGCTCGGCGCGACGTTCGACCGGCGCCGCGACGGCAGGCGGAATCGGCGCCGCTGTGGTCAACTCGGCGGGCGTTTCCACCGGAATGGTCGGCGCATTGAGGGGCGCAACCTCCGAGGCGGCGAGCTGGGCCGCCAAGGGTGCGAACGGAACCGCCTCAGCCGCAGTCGGCTCCGCCGGCTGCATCAGCATGGCGGCCGCGGCGCCGCCGACGACCAGCACGCCCAGCGGCGCCAGAATCATCCAGGTCTTCACGGACTTGTTCGACTTGCGGGCGCCGCTGCGGGCGTAGACGGGCACATAGGCGTCGCTGTCCACACGGGCGGCGGCGGGACGGATTTGATCGGTATAGGTCACGGACATGATGTCTTCTCCTTGATCCAGGGCCACACAACCCCGCCCAGAAGAGCAAGGTTCCGCGAACATTCGCCTTGCCGCGAAGAAACACCACCCTCGCCACAGTTCAGGCGAAAGCGTGATCAAGTCATCCGGCCGTCATTTCTCAAAGCCAGCCTTCCGCGTCTTGCCGCCAACGTTGACGTAACGTCGCGAAGCAACCTTACCCAACGTCATCGAAAAGGTGATGCAAGCATCGCATTGCGAAACATTGTGGCGATGCGCGCTTGCGACCGGTTGACCCGTCGTCCCTGCCCGTTCATCACCGTTGAAAGGCTAAATTCGGGAAGAGGCGGCGCAACCATGGGTCTGGCAGCGAACATCCGGCGCGATATCAAGTTCGCGGGCGGGCTGTACCGTCTCCTGAAGCGTATCAAGCCCATCACCCTGGACAGCGACGTCCTGCTCTGTGACGACATCGAAGAAGCCGTCGACAAGTTCGCGGACAATGTCGCCGTCGAGGACGAAAACCGCCGCCTGACCTATCGTGAGCTGGACGCCCTGGCCAACCGCTACGCCCACTGGGCCAAGGCGCGGAACCTGAAACGGTCGGACGTCATCGCCCTGGTCATGCACAACCGGGTCGAATACCTGGCGGCCTGGATCGGATTTTCCAAGGTCGGGGTGGCTACGGCCCTGATCAACACCAACCTCAGCGGCGCGGCCCTGGCCCACTGCCTGTCCATCTCCAACGCCTTCAACGTCGTGACGGATCAGGACTGCTGGCGCGCGGTGGAGGAGGCACGCCCCTTCGTCGACCGCAACCTGATGAGCTGGGTCCACGGCCTGGCCGACGAGGATGAGACCAACGACCGTCGCGACATCGACAACGCCGTGCGCAGCGCCTCCTCGGTTCGACCGGACAAGGGTCTGCGCAAGGGGCTGACCAACCGCGACACGGCCCTGTTCATCTTCACCTCGGGCACCACCGGCCTGCCCAAGGCGGCGCGCATCCCGCATTCGCGCGCCCGAACCTATATGCGCGCCTTCGCGGGGGCGACCGCCTCCACGCCCCACGACGCCCTCTACAACTGCCTGCCGCTTTATCACTCGACGGGCGGTCTGGTCGGGGTCGGCTCGGTGCTGCTGAACGGCGGGCGGATGATCATTCGCCGCCGTTTCTCGGCCACTCATTTCTGGCCTGACGTGAAGACGTCGGGCGCGACCATGTTCGTCTACATCGGCGAACTGTGCCGCTATCTGGTCAACTGCCCGCCCAATGAGGACGAGCGCGCCCACAGGCTGCGCCTCGCCTTCGGCAACGGCCTGCGTCCTGATGTCTGGACCGAGTTCCAGCAGCGTTTCGGCATCAGGAACATCATGGAGTTCTACGGCTCCACCGAGGGCAACGTCTCCCTGTTCAACTTCGACGGCAAGGCGGGCGCCATCGGCCGCGTGCCCGGCTTCCTGAAGTCGCAACTCAACATTCGTCTGATCGCCCTCGACCCCGAAACGGGTGAGCCTGTTCGCGGCTCCGACGGGGCCTGCCGTCTGGTGTCGACGGGCGAAACCGGCGAGGCCATTGGTCAGATTGCTTCCGACATTCGCCACGACTTCTCGGGTTACGCCGACAAGAAGGCTTCGGAAAAGAAGATCCTCACCGACGTCTTCAAGAAGGGCGATCGCTGGTTCCGCACGGGGGACCTGATGCGCCAGGACCGCGACGGCTACCTCTATTTCATGGACCGCCTGGGCGACACCTATCGCTGGAAGGGCGAGAACGTCTCGACCGCCGAGGTCGAGCAGCGCCTGCATGACGCGCCCGGGGTTCAGGAAGTCATCGCCTATGGCGTCGTCGTCCCCGGCCAGGAAGGCAAGGCGGGCATGGCCGGTCTGGTGATGGAGGGCAAGTTCGATCCCGCCGCCTTCGCCGCCTACGCCGACGAGCAACTGCCCCCCTATGCCCGTCCCGTCTTCCTTCGCCTGATGAAGTCGGCCGAGACCACCGGGACCTTCAAGTACCGCAAGGTCGATCTGGTCGCCGACGGTTTCGATCTGGAGAAGGTCGAGGGGCCCGTCTACGTCCGTGGCGGCAAGGCCGGCTACCAGAAGCTGACGGCCAAGGCCTATGAGGCCATCATCGACGGGACCACGCGGCTGTAACGAGTTCTCCCTCCCACCTGGGGGAGGGTGGCTGAGCCGCAGGCGAAGACGGGTGGGGGCGCTTCGGCTGATCAAGCGGCGCGCCCGACATCGCCGCGCCCTCCCCGCCCGGTCGCTGCGCGACCACCCTCCCCATGAAGGGGAGGGAGAGCGAAACCCGCCCTTAAGCATTAACGCCGATAACGGGCGTCCTGAGCTCTCTCCTCCAGGACGTCCGGCGGCACCATGTTCCAGATTATCGGCATCATCATGCTGTTCGCCATGGTGTTCGGCAGCTTCCTGCTGCACGGCGGCAAGATGGCGACGATCCTGTATTCGCTGCCCTATGAGCTGATGGCTATTCTGGGCGCAGGGATCGCGGCCTTCCTGATTTCCAACAGCCTGCCGGTCATCAAGGGGGCGCTGGGCGGCTTCGGCAAGTCGTTCGCCGGCCCCAAGTGGAAGAAGCAGGACTACAAGGACCTGCTGTCGCTGCTGTTCCAACTGACCAAGACGATGAAGTCCAAGGGCGTCATCGCCCTGGAAAGCCACATCGAAAAGCCGGCCGAAAGCACCATCTTCCAGAAATACCCCAAGGTGCTGAAGGACCACTTCGCCACCGACTTCATCTGCGACACCCTGCGGATGATGACCATGAACCTCGAGGATCCCCATCAGATCGAGGACGCCATGGAAAAGCAGCTGGAGAAGCACCACCACGAGGCTCTGGCCCCGGCCCACGCCCTGCAAAACCTGGCTGACGGCCTGCCCGCCCTGGGCATCGTCGCGGCCGTGCTGGGCATCATCAAGACCATGGGCTCGATCACCGAGCCGCCGGAAGTCCTGGGCGGCATGATCGGCGGCGCCCTGGTCGGCACCTTCCTCGGCGTCTTCCTGGCCTATGGTCTGGTCGGCCCCTTCGCCGCGCGGCTCAGCGCGATCGTCGACGAGGAGGCCGCCTACTACAAGATCATCCGCTCGGTCCTCGTCGCTCACCTGCACGGCAATGCGGCTCAGATCTCGGTCGAGATCGGGCGCGGCGACATCCCGTCGACAGCCCAGCCTTCCTTCACCGAAATGGAAGAAGCCCTGGCCGCCGCGCCAATGGAGGCGTGATCCGTCCACGGAGGGAACACGAACTGCTCACATTGGTTCTCCACAGGTCACGTTCGCGTGCATGTCCTGTGGAGCTCCCTTATGAAAGCCCTTCCACTCCTGCTCTCGGCTTCCGCCGTCTTCACTCTGGCGGCGTGCAACGACACCCCGGCGCCGGCGCCCGCACCGGCGGAGCCCCCTGCGCCTGCCGCCGAAGCCATGGCGCCCTCGCCCACGTCGAGCCCCCCGGCCGCGCCGCCGCCGGTGGAGGTCACGCCCCCGCCGAGCTCATCGCCCAGCCCAACCCCGCCGACCCTTCCCGAAGACAGGCCGCCCGTCGATCCGATGGACCCGACCGCCCGGCCCATCCCGCCGGCCTAGGTTCCAGAACGGACTTGTCGAACCCGGTAATCTCGCGTTACGCCTTGCACCGGCGGGATCGTCTCGCCGGATTCTAAAATCGAAGGGGCTATAGTCACATGACCATCCGTCGCCTGATGATCGTCGCCGCCGGGCTCAGCGCCCTGTCGCTGGCCGCCTGCCAGCAACCCGCGACCCAGACTGAAGAAAACGCTGCCGTCGCCGCCGACGCGGCTGCCGACACGGCCGCCGTCGCCGCCGATCAGGCCGCTGACGCGGCTTCGGCTGCCGCCGGCGCAGCGACCGACGCCGCCGCCTCGGCAGGCGCCGCCACCGAAAAGGCCGCCGACGCTGCGGCCGCCACGGTTGCGCCGCCTCCGCCTCCCGCCGCCGCACCGGCTACGCAATAACCGATTTTCCATTCGGAAAAGCCGCCAGGGGCCGCTCCGACTGACGTCGGAGCGGCCCTTTTCGTCAGCGGATAACGCGACTTCACGAACCCGTGAGAATTTCGCTTGCGGTTTCGCTCACGATCCCGTTATCTCCTCTCAGCGAGGATTCATGATCTCGCGTTTCCCTTCTGAAGGATAAAAAACTATGCGCATCACCGCTCTGATCGCCGCTTCGGCCGCTGCTCTGGCTCTGGCCGCTTGCCAACCCGCCGCCACCGACAAGGTTGAAGACGCCGCTGCCGACGCCACCGACGCCGCTGCAACCGCCACGGACGCTGCTGCGACCGCCGACGCCGCTGCCACCGACGCCGCTGCCGCCGCTGGCGAAGCTGCCGCCGCTGCTCCGGCCGCCGCTGCTGAAGCCGCTGCTGCTGCTCCGGCTGCTGACGCCGCCGCTGCTCCGGCCGCTCCGGCTGCCGCTCACTAAGACTTACGTCTTGGATCGCGGCCCTACGGGTCGCGATGCGGAAAGGGGTCGTCTTCGGACGGCCCCTTTTTTCGTGCCCGCTATCCCGCCACGCGCGAGGCCGCTAAAGCCCCGCCATGTCCGATGAAGCTCTCGACCGCGCGCACGACACCGCCTCCCCCCAGCTGTTCTGGGCCGAGGACGGCTCGCCCCGTTCCGGCCGATTCGGCGACGTCTATTTCTCCAAGGACGACGGCCTGGCCGAGACCCGCGCCGTCTTCCTCGAAGGCTGCGGCCTGCCGGACGCCTGGGCCGACCGCGCCGACTTCACCGTCGCCGAACTGGGCTTCGGCACCGGGCTGAACATCGTGGCCCTGCTGGACCTGTGGCGGCGCACCCGGCCCGCTGGCGGCCGCCTGCACGTCTTCACCATCGAGGGCTTTCCCCTGACCCGCGACGAGGCCGCTCGCGCCCTTGCAGCCTGGCCCGAACTGGCCGAGACCGCCGCCGCCATCCTCGCCGTCTGGCCACAGGGCACGCCCGGCTTCCACCGGCTCGACCTGCCGCAGTGGAACGCCAGCATCGACCTGGCCGTCGGCGACGCCGAATGGGCGCTGAGCCAATGGTCCGGCCCCGCCGACGCCTGGTTCCTCGACGGCTTCTCGCCCGCGCTCAACCCCGGCATGTGGACGCCGGACGTCATGGTGCTGATCGCCGCCCGGTCGTCCCCGGGGGCGAGGATCGGCACCTTCACCGTCGCTGGCGCCGTGCGGCGCGGATTGGCGGATCAGGGCTTCGTCGTCGAGAAGAAACCCGGCCACGGGCGCAAGCGAGAACGCCTGGAAGCGCACCTGCCCTCGCCGCCCCCCGCTGTCTCCAGGCCGCCCCACGTCGCCGTCATCGGCGCCGGGATCGCCGGGGCCTCGGTGGCCCGCGCCCTCATCGCCGGCGGCGCCCGCGTCACCGTGGTCGAGGCCGAGAAATCCGGCGCCGGCGGCTCGGGCTTTCCCGCCGCTCTGGTCACGCCCCGCCTCGACGCCGGCGACGCCCTGATCGCCGGCTTCCACGCCCAGGCTCTGGAACGCGCCCGCGACCTCTATGCCGTCCTGCCCGGCGCGGTGATAGCCGAGGGCGTGCTGCAACTGGAACAGGCCCCGCGCGATGCGGCGCGCTTCGACAAGATCGCCGGCCAGACCCTCTGGCCCGCGGGCGCCATGAGCCGGCTCGACCGCGAGACCGCCTCACGCCATCTGGACGAGCCGGTCATGGCCGGCGGCCTGCACATGGGCGGGGCGCTGGCCCTGCGTCCCGCGGCGGTGCTGGAATCCTGGCTGGTCGGCGCTGGACGTGTGACCGCCAGCGTCGCCTCGATCCAGCCGCGAGAAGAGGGAGGCTGGCGCCTGTGCGATGCTTCGGGTCGCGACGTGCTGGAGGCCGACGTCGTGGTTGTGACCGCCGGCTGGGGCGCCGCGACGTTGCACCGCGAACTGGCGCTGTCGCCCGTCTCAGGCCAGGCTGACTGGATCGACGGACCGACGACCTCGCCTGTGGCCTGGGGCGGATATGCCGTGCCCACAGGCAGCGGCCTGCTGTTCGGCGCCACCCACGACCGGGGCAAGACCGACGTCACGCCGGACGATCAGGCTTCTGCCCGCAACCGCGACACCCTGACGTCCGCCCTGCCGTGTCTGGCCGCCCGTGTCGAGGCTGCCGGACCGTCAAAGAGTCGCACAGCCGTGCGCGCCACCACGCCCGATCGCCTGCCCCTGGCCGGCCGCCTGAGCCAGACCGGCCTCTACGTCTTGACCGGTCTGGGATCGCGCGGCTTCTGCGTGGCTCCCCTGCTTGGCGACCATCTGGCGGCTCTCATACTGGACCAGCCGTCGCCGCTTCCCATGGTCTTTGCGCAAAGGCTGGCCGCCCTGCGTTTCGCGCCGCAACCAACATCGGCTTCCATCTCTTAGACAGGCGCGGTTCATTATCCCTGAGATAAGCTGCGCCGCAGAGCCTGCACGGAGCCCTCAATGTCGCGCCTCATCTCACCCCTCGCCCTCATCGCAGCTGGCGTCGCCGTCCTGTCGGGATGCGCGCCGACAACGTCGAGCCCGCCGGCAGAGGGCGTCAGTTCGGCGCGACAGTGCCTCTTCCAGGATCAAGTCTCGAGTTTCCGGGTCCGCAACGACACCATCTACCTGCGCGGCTCGGGCAAGAGCGTGTTCCAGTTGCAAGCGGCTGGCTATTGCCGCGACCTGGAGAACGCCATGGGCCTGGCCTTCCTGCCCCAAGACGGTTTGAGCCGGATGTGTACGGGCGACTGGACCATGATCGTGCCGTCCGGAGCGACGCCCCCGGTCACGCCGTGCCGTGTCCGCGTCGTCAAGCGCCTGAGCGACGCCGAGATCGCCGCCTTGCCGGAACGCGACCGCCCCTGACGGCCATCCGGGAAGAAAATTCGACCGTATTACTTCGCGGTAATGCTGGCAGGCTAGGTTTGAGAACGCCTCGCTGAAACGCTAAGAAGCCTGGCTATCAAACTCGTGTCCGGCGCCGGACAGAAGGTTCGCGCCCTCCCTGCACCGACCCTTTCAAGGATCTCCGCACGTGGCGAATTCACTTCCTTTCCCGAGCGCCGTTCCGGCCCTGCTTCTGGCTGCAGCCGCGGCCCTGACGCTTTCCGCCTGCGGCAGCCATGGGGACGACAAGTCCAAGGCCGGGAACAAGCCTGCGGGCGCGTCGCGTCAGACCGTCAGCGCCGCCACGGCGATCGAACAGGCTCTCCCGCGCGTCATCGTCGCCTCGGGCACGGTGTCAGCATGGGAAGAGGTGCCGGTCGGCGCCGAGACCGGGGGCCTGACGGCCGTCGGCGTCTTTGTCGACGAAGGGTCCTACGTCCGCCAGGGCCAGACCCTGGTCAAGCTGAACGACGCCCTGTTGCAGGCCCAGTTGCGTCAGCAGCAGGCCGGCGTGCAGACCGCCGAGGCCAACGCCGCCCGCGACGACGCCGCCCTGGGTCGCGCCCAGGAGTTGAAGGAGCGCGGCTTCCTCAGCCAGGCCTCGCTGGACACCGCCCTGGCGAACCAGCGCGCCTCGCAGGCCAATCTCGCCTCCGCCCGCGCCGCCTTGTCCGAGACGCGCACCCGCCTGGCCCAGAGCGAGATCAAGGCGCCGGTTTCGGGCCTGATCATCAGCCGCAACGTCACGCGCGGTCAGATCGTGGAAGCCGGGACCCAGCTGTTCCGCATGGTCCGCGACGGCCGTCTGGAGCTGGACGCCCAGGTGCCGGAGACCGACCTGCCCGCACTGCGCGCCGGCCAGACCGCCACCATCACCTCGACCGAAGGGGTCGCCACCAGCGGTACGATCCGCATCGTCACGCCTGAGGTCGACGCCGAGACCCGCCTCGGCCTGGCCCGCATCAGCCTGTCGCCGGGCAGCGGCCTCAAGCCAGGCATGTTCGCTCGCGCCTCCATCACCGCCGGGGCCCAGCCGACGACCGTCGTGCCGACCGGCGCGGTTCTCTATCGCAACAACAGGTCTGGCGTCTTCGTGCTGGACGCCCAGTCCGCCGCCCATTTCCGTCCCGTGACGGTGCTGTCGCGTCAGGACGACCAGACCTCGGTCAGCGGGATCGAGCCCGGCGTCCGTGTCGTGGTCCAGGGCGCCGGCTTCCTGAACGAGGGCGACAAGGTGACCATCGCCGCAGCGCCCGCCGCCTCCTCCGCCGCCGCGCCTGCGGCGGTCAGGCCGGCCGCGAAGTAAGGCCGGGCCATGAACAACATCTCCTCCTGGGCCATCAAGAACCCCATTCCCATCATCCTGCTGTTCGTGCTGCTGACCCTCGGCGGCGTGACCGGTTTCATGGGGATGCGGATCAACAACAACCCCGACATCGACTTCCCCATCGTCGCCGTCAGCGCCGCCCGCCCCGGCGCGGCGCCCGCCGAAATGGAAGTCCAGGTCACCCGGGTCATCGAGGACTCGATCGCGGGTCTGTCGGGCGTGCGCCACATCTATTCCAACGTCACCGACGGCGTGTCCTCGACCACCATCGAGTTCGAGCTGGGCACCGACACGGAGCGCGCCACCAACGACGTCCGCAACGCCATGAGCGGCGTGCGCGGCTCGCTGCCCCAAGACATGCAGGAACCGACGGTTCAGCGCATCGACATCACCGGCGACGCCCTGATCACCTATGTCGTGCGCTCGCCCACGATGACGCCGGAACAGATCAGCTGGTTCATCGACAACGAGATGAGCCGGGCCCTGCTGGCGCTGGGCGGCGTCGGCGAGGTCAACCGCTCGGGCGGGGTCGATCGCGAAATCCGGGTCGAACTGGACCCCCAGCGCCTGTCAGCCTACGGCGTCACCGCCGCCGAGGTCAGCCAGGCCCTCAACAACGTCAACAACAACCTGCCCGGCGGCCGTGTCACCGTGGCCGGATCGGAACGCGCCGTCCGAACCCTGGGCGCCGCCGGCTCGGTCGACCAGCTCCGCGCGACCCTCATCCCCTTGGGCGGCGGCAAGAGCGTCCGCCTGGGCGACCTGGGCGCCGTCGTCGACAAGTGGGGCGAACCGCGCCGTCTGGCCCGCTACAACGGCCAGGAAGCCGTCACCTTCAACTTCCTGCGCTCGCGTGAGGCCAGCGAGGTCAAGGTCGCGGAAAAGGTCCGCGAGGAAGTCGCCAAGATCGATGAAGCCCACCCGGAGCTGACCATCGAACAGGTCACCTCCAGCGTCCAGTATATCGAGGAAAGCTATCTGGCCTCGCTGGAAGCCCTGCTGCTGGGCGCCGTGCTCGCGGTCATCGTCGTCTTCATCTTCCTGCGCGACTGGCGCGCGACCCTGATCGCGGCCACGGCCATGCCGATGTCGCTGATCCCGACCTTCGCCCTGCTCGGGCCGATGGATCAGTCGCTGAATGTCGTCACCCTGCTGGCCCTGTCCCTGACCATCGGCATCCTGGTCGATGACGCCATCGTCGAGATCGAGAACATCGTCCGCCACATGCGCGACGGCAAACCACCCTATGACGCCGCCTTCGAGGCTGCGGACGAGATCGGTCTGGCCGTCGTGGCGACGACCGGCACCATCATCGCCGTCTTCGCGCCGGTCGGCTTCATGCCCGGCATCATCGGCCAGTTCTTCAAGGCCTTCGCCCTGGCCGCCTGCATCAGCGTCTTCTTCTCGCTGGTGGTGGCGCGGACGCTGACACCGCTGATGGCGGCCTATCTGCTGAAGCACACCAAGCACGAGGACAAGGACCCCTTCTGGATGAAGGGCTATCTGCGCGCCCTGCACTGGTGCCTGGGCAACCGCTGGAAGGTGTTCGTCATGGGCGCGCTCTTCCTGGTCGGCTCGGTCGGCCTGTCGGTCGTCTCCAAGATGTCGTTCGAGTTCATGTCGCCCGGCGACGAGAGCCGCGCCGCCTTCCAGATCGAACTGCCGCCGGGTTCGACCCTGCGCCAGACCGACGCCGTGGTGCAGCAGGTGACGCAGAAGCTCAACGCTCGGCCAGAAGTCACCTCCGTCTACGCCGCCATCGGCGGTCAGGACGTGGGTCAGGCCAACGTCTATGCCGATCTGGTTCCCAAGGGCGAGCGCGCGCTCAGCCAGCAAGCCTTTGCGCGGGTCCTGGTCGATGAAATGAAACAGATCCCGGGCGCGCGCATCAGGGCCGGCATCGCCCAGCAGGGCGGCGGACCCAGCGACGGCACCAGCTACACCTTCTCCATCCTCGGCGACGATCCCGTGGCCCTGGAAGCCGCGGCCCGCAAGGTCGAGGAAGAGATGCGCGGCGTGCCGGGTCTGGCCAATGTGGTCAACACCGCCGCCATCGCCCGTCCTGAAATCCTGGTCAGCCCGCGCCCGGACGAGGCCGCCCTGCTGGGCGTCTCAGCCGGTTCGATCTCGCAGGCCGTGCGCGTCGCCACTATCGGCGACATCGAGCAGAACCTGCCCAAGTACAACCTGGGCGACCGCCAGATTCCGATCCGGCTGCAACTGACCGAAGCCGCCCGCGAAGACCTGAACGTGCTGGAAAACCTGCGCGTCCCGACCGCCTCCGGCGCCTCGGTGCCGCTCAGCGCCGTGGCCGACATCGAGTTCGGCGCCGGTCCGGCCACCGTCAGTCGTCAGGATCGCTCGCGCATCGCCTCGATCACAGCCGAGCTGGACGGCATCACCACGGGCGCGGCAGGTCAGGCCGTCAATCGCCTGCCCTCGGTCAAGAACCTGCCTGCCGGCGTGCGTCAGGTGCCGGCTGGCGACGCCGAGTTCATCCAGGAAATGCTGGTCGGCTTCGGGATCGCCTTCATCTCCGGCATCCTGCTGATGTATGCGGTTCTGACCCTGCTGTTCAAAAGCTTCGCCTATCCGGTCACCATCATGGCCGCCCTGCCCCTGGCCATCGGCGGCGCCTTCATCGGCCTGGTGATCGGCGGCAAGAGCTTCTCGATGTCGGCCCTGATCGGGGTGCTGATGCTGATGGGGATCGCGGCCAAGAACTCCATCCTGCTGGTCGACTACATCATCATCGCCGAGAAGGAGGGCGGCATGAGCCGTCGCGAGGCCATCATGGACGCCGCCCACAAGCGGGCGCGGCCCATCCTGATGACCACCTTCGCCATGGGGGCCGGCATGGTGCCCATCGCCATGGGCATCGGGGCCGACGTCGAGTTCCGCTCGCCCATGGCCATCGCCGTGTTGGGCGGCCTGATCTCCTCGACCTTCCTGTCGCTGCTCTATATCCCGGCCATCTTCACCATCGTCGACGACATCGCCGGCTTCGGCCGACGCCAACTCAGCCGGATGTTCGCCGGACAGCGCAAGCTGGCCGACGGCAGCCGCCCCGCCGAACCCGCCGCCCTTCCCGACTAGAACAGCGCAAGCCTTCATATCCTGGCCCCCGGGGAGCGATCTCCGGGGGCTTTTTCGTGACCGCTGCCGTCTCGGCCGCCTAACCGCCCGATCTCTTGGCGATTGTCATTCGACCAAAGAAAAAGGCGGCCCGGATGGCTCCGGACCGCCTTCTCTTTTCGCCCTTAAAGGCGAAGGTCGATCAGTATTTGACGCGCAGGGTGGCCCCGTAGGTGCGCGGCTGGCCCAGGAAGGCGTTATAGGTCTGGGTGTCCAGCGCCGGGTTGTAGAAGGTCCCGTTCGGCTGAATCGTCGTCTGGAAGGCGGAGCCTTGCAGCGGCGCGTTGATGGCCACCTGCTTGTATTCCTCGTCCGTCAGGTTCTGGGCCCAGAGGTCTAGGTTCCAGCGGTCGTCTTCGGCACCCAGGGTGACGCGGCCGTTCACCAGGGTGAAGGCGTCCTGCATCTTGTAGGGCAGCAGGTCCGAGCCGGTGTTGTATTCCGTCGAATACTTGGCCGACAGGTTGAAGCCGACCTTCAGGCCCGCCCCGATCGAACGGTTGAAGGCCACCGAGCCCGTCGCCGACCATTCCGGGGCGAAGGACGCCCGCGCCCCCGGCAGCAGGGACAGCTGCGGGAAGTTGCCGGGGTTGGTCATGTCGGCGGCGGTGAAGTCGCCGTACTTGGTGTCGGTGTAGGTCAGGCCGCTGGTGAACGACAGGCCCTCGAGCGGGGTGAACCAGACGAAGTCGGCGTCGAAGCCCTGCGACTTCAGCTCGGGAATGGATTCGACCACAAAGGCCGTGCCCAAGAAGGTGTTGAGCTGGAAGTCGTCGAACGTCTGATGGAAGTAGGTGATGTTCAGCAGGACGGTGCGGTCGAACAGGGTGTTCTTCAGGCCCAGCTCATAGCTGTCGACGGTTTCAGCCGGGAAATAGAGCGAGGCCGTCGGCGTGATCCCGTTCTGCACCCGGTCCAGATTATAGCCGAACGACTTGTAGCCGTGGGCGTAGGACCCGTAGGCCATGACGCTGTCGTTGAGGCGATAGCTGGCCTTGATCGTGCCGGTAAACTCGCCGCCCGTGTTCTCTTCCGACAGACGGCGATTGTCATAGAGAGGGTTGGCCCAAGGCAGACAGATGTTGCCGATCAGGCGCGGACCGACCGTCGTGCCGAACACGCCCTGGATGGCCGCAGCATTGGCCAGGGTCCCGCCGCAGGCGGCGCCGTTCGTCCCGACATTGTCCTGGACCCCCAGCAGGCGCTTGTGATCCTGCGTGTAGCGCAGGCCGAGCGTCAGATCGAACTTGTCGGTCAGATGCACGGTGTTGTTGGTGAAGAAGGCGAAGGATTCGGTGCTCTGGCTGTAGTGGTCGCGCACGCCTTCGCCGAGGCCGAAGCCCGGACCGGTCGCGGCGGTCGGACCCGAGGGGCTCATCCCGCCGGTGGCGAGGCAGCCGCCGAGACCTGCGGCGGACTGGCCCGGACGGCTGAAGCAGCCGATGACGTTCGGGCTGACCGGCAGGGCCGGGTTGGCGGCGTTCAACTGCGACGACAGCAGCAAGGACAGGAAGGGGGTGTAGGCGGCCCCGTACCAGTAGCTGTCGGCCCGACTGATGTCCTCCTTGGTGAAGAAGGCGCCGAACAGCCAGTCCAGACGATCATTGGACCCGGCCAGACGGAACTCCTGGGTCAGGTTCTCCAGCTCGAAGCCGTAGTTGCCGTCATCCTTGCGGTAGAGGGTGTCGGCGGTGTTGTAGTCGAGGTCCATGCCGTTGATCCCCTCCCAGTTCCGCCAGGAAGTGATCGAGGTCAGGGTCGCGTCCCACGAGGGGATGTCGATATTGGCTTCAGCGGAGAAGCCCATGTCTTCCATCTGCTGCGCCGTGCTGCGGTTGGCGTAGGCCGTGCGCGAGAAGGGCAGAGGACCGAAACCGGCGGCGGGGGGCGTCTGCTGGCCGCCCACGGCCACCACGGCGCCATAGGTCGGACCGGTTCGGATCTGGGTGGAGACGCAGCAGTACTCGTCGCGCTTGGAATAGTCGGCGATCAGGCGGATCGACACCTCATCCGACGGCAGGATCAGCAACTGGCCGCGCGCGGTCCAGAAGTTCTGGTTCTGATCGTCGGTCTCGGTGCGCGGTCCGGCGCCGGTCACAACGTCATAGAAGCCGTCACGCTCGCGCTTGGCGACATAGAGGCGACCGGCGATCTGGTCGGTGATCGGGCCGGTGACCGAGCCGGCGATCCCCCAGGCGTTGAAGTTGCCGTAGGTGGCCTCGGCGTTGAAGCCGGGGGTGAAGGAGGGCGCCTCGGAGATGATGTTGATGACGCCGGCCGAGGTGTTCTTGCCGAACAGGGTGCCTTGCGGTCCCTTCAGCACCTCGATGCGGCTCAGTTCGCCCAGGTCGCCGAAGCCGACGCCGTTGCGCGAGCGATAGACGCCGTCGATGACCACGCCGACCGAGCTTTCCAGGCCGGGATTGTCGCCGACCGTGCCGACGCCGCGGATACGGGCGGTGGTCGAGGCTTCCGACTGGGTCGAGGTGACGGTCATGCCGGGCGTCAGGATCTGCAGATCCTTGATGTCGCGAACCCCAGCGCCGTTCAGCGCCTCCTGCGACAGGGTCGTGACCACGATCGGCACGTCCTGCAGGTTCTGTTCGCGCTTCTGGGCGGTGACGATGATGTCGTCGATCGTCGTCGGCCCGTCCTGGGCCGAGGCGGCGCCGGCGAAACCGAAGGCGACGACGCCGACGACGGCGGCCGACGCGGTGCAGCGAAGGATAGTGTTGAAACGCATGAAGCGGCTCCCCGGCTCTGTGGCCCGGCCGCCCGCGGCGACCGTGGCGATTCCTGTCCCTGTCGATCCACGCTCATTGAACGGCGTGAATTCTCCATTGACAGGCGTAAGCCAGCACCGGGACAGCGACAAGAAGCCGCCAAGCTGCGAACGGCGATTTCAGCCCACGTCGCTCTATATGTGGCGTGAAAGCGACAAAATTCGATGACGCAAGGTCAATATTATCAGCGTTTACTTCAACATCGGGGCAGACGACATCTCTTCCCTTTGCTTCTGATGTCGCGCGGCGAGGTGCAGAATCACAGCCGCCGCCAGTGCTGAAAGCAGGGATCCGCCGATTACGCCCAACTTGACCTCGATCTGCTCGGGCGAATCCACCGCCCCGGGGAAGGCCAGCACGCCGATGAACAGACTCATGGTGAAACCGATGCCGCACAGCAGGCTGACGCCGTAGAGCTGCAGCCAGCTGGCGCCCGAGGGCTTGTCGCCGATCCTCAGTTTGGCGGCCAGCCAGGCGGCCCCGAAGACCCCGACCTGCTTGCCGATGAAGAGACCCAGGGCCACGGCGATGACCAGGGGGGCGAAGGCCTGCTCCAGCGAAAGGCCCGCGAACGAGACGCCGGCCTTGGCGAAGGCGAACAGCGGCAGGACCAGGAAGGCGACGTAAGGGTGCAGATCGTGCATGGCCTCCTTCAGCGGGCTCTGCGAGGTCTCGCGGCGCGGCTCGACCGGCACGATCATGGCGAAGGCCACCGCCGTCAGCGACGTCGACAGGCCCGACATGACCGTCAGATACCAGACCGCTGCAAAGCCCAGCACCCAGAAGGGCCCGGCCATGCGTCGGCGCCCCAGAAACGCGAAAGCGGCCAGGAGTCCAGCCACGCCCAGCAGCGGCAGCCACTGCACGCCCTGGCTGAACAGGACGGCGATCAGGGCGATGGCGCCCAGGTCGTCGACGATGGCCAGGGTCAGCAGGAAGACCCGCAGCGAGCTGGGCAGCCCCTTGCCCACCACCGCGAAGACGGCCAGGGCGAAGGCGATGTCGGTGGCCAGCGGTATGGGCCAACCTTGCGACGGCCCGCCCAGCAGGCCCGCCACCGCCAGATAGATGACGCCGGGAACCGCCATCCCGCCCATGGCGGCGATGATGGGCAGGGCCAGCTTCTTCGGGTTGCTCAGTTCGCCCTTGAGGACCTCGTATTTGATCTCCAGCCCGACCACGAGGAAGAAGACCGCCATCAGGCCTTCCTTGATCCAGTTGGAGATCGTCTCCTCCAGCCGCAGGGGGCCGACCTGAAGCACATGCACGCTCTTCAGCCAGGCGAAATAGTCGCCGGCCCATGGCGAGTTGGCGACGATCAGGGCCGCGACGGCGGCCAGGCCCAGGGCGGCGCCCGAGCCGGCCTCGGTCTTGAGGAAGGCGAGAGTTAATTTTGTAGCCACGGCGGTCTCCGAAATCAAAAGGACTGTCGTGGCGTCAGGTTATCGACGGACGCCGGACTGGATTCGCATCGGATGGAGCGCCAGCCTGGCCCCGTCGCACATCAGCGAAGCGGGACCTGATCTCTGCCGATGAAAATACCCTACCCAGCCGCTGGTTCAACCCCGGCTTCGCGGTTGCGAAAGACGAGGCGAGCGCGCATCTGGCCCCCATGCCCGTCTCCCCCGCCTATCGCCCCGATCCGCGCTTCATCGACCTTGGCCCCGACTACGGCGATCCGGTGCAGGCGGCGGACTTTCCCCAGACGATCCTGCGCGTGCGCAACGACCGGGCAGCGGCAAGCGTGGGGCTGGAGACGCTGAGCGACGACGAGTGGCGGGCTCATTTCGGGCGCTTCGCCCCCCTGCCCGGCCAGCCCGGCCCGATCGCCATGCGCTATCACGGCCATCAGTTCCGCAACTACAACCCCGACATCGGCGACGGGCGCGGGTTTCTGGCGGCGCAGCTTAGAGAAACCCCTCAAGCAGTCTCCCTCCGCGGGGGAGGCGATAGGGAAAACAAGAGTGTTCGACTTCTCGACCTCGGCACCAAGGGCTCAGGTCAAACCCCCTGGTCGCGGCACGCCGACGGGCGGCTGACGCTGAAGGGCGGCGTGCGCGAGGTTCTGGCCGCCGCCATGCTGGAAAGCCTGGGCGTTCCGACCTGCCGCATCCTGTCGCTGGTCGAGACCGGCGAGGCGCTGGACCGTCACGACGAGCCGTCGCCGACCCGTTCGGCGGTCATGGTGCGGCTGTCGCACAGCCATATCCGGTTCGGGACCTTCCAGCGCGCCGCCTATTACGGCCGCAGGGATCAGATCGAGACCCTGCTGGAACACGCCCGCAGCCTCTATCATCCGACGGTCGCGCCGGGCGACGCGCCGGGCTTCCTCGCCGCCGTGGTCGAGGCCTCGGCGCGACTGACGGCGAAGTGGATATCCGCAGGTTTCGTCCACGGCGTGCTGAACACCGACAATCTGAACGTCACGGGCGAGAGCTTCGACTACGGCCCTTGGCGTTTCCTGCCCCACTACGAACCCGGTTTCACCGCCGCCTATTTCGACAGCGAGGGCCTCTATGCCTTTGCGCGTCAGCCCGAGGCGGTGTTCTGGAATCTGACCCAGCTGGCTGGATGCCTGAAGCTGATCGCCGAGCCGCAGGTCGCCGCCCTGACCGAGGCGCTGAACGGCTTTGGCCCCGCCTATATCCGCCACCTGCGCGCCGCCTTTTTGAACCGGCTGGGCGTCAAGAGCCTGAGCGAGGCGGCCGATCAGCGCCTGCTGGACGCAACCCTGGCCCTGCTGCGTGACAAGGGCGAGGCCCTGCGCTGGGAGCCGCTGTTCTTCGACTGGTTCGGCGGCTTCAGCTCCTCGGCACGCGCCCTGGGCGGCGTGCGCGGCAAGACCTATCAGGGCGAGGCCTTCGACGCCTTCCGCTTCGCCCTGCTGGAGCATGAGCCCCACCGGCCCGAGCGGCTGGAGCATCCGATGTTCGCCGTCGCCGAACCCGAAGAGATGCTGATCGACGAGGTCGAGGCCCTCTGGTCAGCCATCGAACAGGGGGACGACTGGGGCCCTCTGCACGCCAAGCTGGCCCGCCTGGACGCGGCCCGGAGCGCCTGGGCGCTTTAAAACAGCCCGGATTCATACCCAAGCTGAGCGGTATTTGCTACACTTTCAGCCTATGTCATCAACTGATGTCATCGGGCGTTGACAGGCCGTTTCGAGCGGCCTATTGCCGTTTGACGATCCGCGTCGGGTTACCGGGAATTGTGGTTTCAGCCACGCCGTCGCCGCAGGTCGCGCCTACCCCCGTTCACAGATTGTTACATTTCCTTGACTGTCGGCTTCGGCGATCTGATCTAGCAGCTGTTACTAATTAAACCTCCGGTTTCGGCCATGACCTCGACGACCTTGACGCCCCGCTCCCGCGCAAAATCCGACTACCTGAACCTGACGCTCTGGACCTTCCAGGGCTGGATCGCGATGTTCTTCGTCGCGGCCGGCTACGCCAAGCTGACGGAGTCGATGGAGAACCTGACCGTGCTGATGCACTGGCCCGCCATGGCCAGCGTCAACTTCGTGCGCGGCCTGGGCGTGGTCGAGATCGTGCTGGCCCTGATGGTTCTGGCCCCGCTGGTGTCCTGGCGCGTCGGCCGTCCCCTGCTGCTGACGGCCAGCGTCGGCCTGCTGGCGCTGCAAAGCATCATGCTGATCCTGCACGCCATGGAGTTGGATATCGGCCTGGCCCTGACCAACCTCTTCCTGATCGCCATCACGGCGCCGGTGCTCTGGTTCCGTCGCCACTAGGCGCCTGACACAAGTTTCCTCCCCGGATCGGCCGCGGCGCGCGCAAGCTCTCCGCGGCCGATTTGCGTTTGAGCCCCTGCTGTTCACAACTTGTCGAGGGCTACGCCGAGAAGCTTCCCTTTACGTCCGCGTCAAGTTATGGATGACCCATGGCGACCGCTGACGATCACCGCACTTATTCCATCCGGCACCTGTGCCGCGAGTTCGGGGCGACCGCGCGCGCCCTGCGCTTCTATGAGGACAAGGGTCTGCTGACCCCGGCCCGCAAGGGCCAGACGCGGGTCTATGACAGCCGCGACCGCGCACGGTTGAAGCTGATCCTGAGGGGCCGCCGCATCGGCTTCACCCTGCAGGAGATCCAGGAGATGCTGGATCTGTATGACCGCAAGGATCACAACGTCCATCAGATGGCCGTGGCCCTGCGTCGTCACCGCGCCCAGGTCGAGGCGCTGAAACAGCAACTCGAAGACATCGAGGGCGCCATCCAGACGGCGGAAGACGCCTGCGCCTGGATGGAGTCCAAGCTGGGCGAACATCGCCCTGACCTTCTGCCGGGGGCGGACGAATACGCCAGCCTGCTGAGCGAACGGCTCAACCCCGACACCCACTTCCAGCCTTTCAAAGCGAGAGCGTAATCATGGCCTACAAGGCGCCTGTCCGCGACCTGTCCTTCGTCCTGCACGACGTGCTGGAGGTCGAACGCTACGCCAACCACTTCGCCGACGCCGACCTGTCGCGCGATCTGATCGACCAGATCATCGAGGAAGGCGGCAAGTTCGCCGAGGAAGTCATCGCCCCGATCAACCGTCCGGGCGATCAGGAAGGCTGCCATATCGAGGGCGACGTGGTCACCGGCCCCAAGGGCTGGAAGGAAGCCTATCACCAGATGGTCGAGGCCGGCTGGACCAGCCTGTCCTTTGGCACGGAATACGGCGGTCAGGGCCTGCCCTCCATCGTGTCGATGGCCGTGGGTCAGTTCACGGCGGGCGCCTCGGCGGCGTTTTCCATGTATCCGGGCCTGACGGCGGGCGCCTATCACGGCATCGAAGCCTCGGCCTCGGACGAGCTGAAGCAGATCTATCTGCCGAAGATGGCGACCGGCGAATGGACCGGCACCATGAACCTGACCGAGCCGCAATGCGGCACCGACCTGGGCATGGTCCGCACCAAGGCCGTGCCGAACGGCGACGGCTCCTATTCGATCACCGGCCAGAAGATCTGGATCTCGGCGGGCGAGCACGACTTCGCCGACAACATCATCCACACGGTGCTGGCCCGCGTCGAAGGCGCGGTTCCGGGCATCAAGGGCCTGAGCCTGTTCGTGGTGCCCAAGTTCCTGGTCAACGCCGACGGCTCCATCGGCGAGCGTAACGGCGTCCAGTGCGCCGGTCTTGAGCACAAGATGGGCATCCACGGCAACGCCACCTGCGTCATGGCCTATGAGAACGCCAAGGGCTGGCTGATCGGCGAAGAGGGCCGGGGCATGAACAACATGTTCGTGGTCATGAACGAGGCCCGCCTCGGCACCGGCCTGCAAGGTCTGGCCATCGGCGACGCCGCCTATCAGGCCGCCGTCGAGTTCGCCAACGACCGCCTGCAAGGCCGCGCCCTGACCGGGCCCAAGAACCCGGACGGCCCGGCCGACCCCATCATGGTCCACCCCGACGTGCGCCGGATGCTGCTGGAGTCCAAGGCCTTCGTCGAAGGCGGGCGCGCCTTCATCCTGTGGACCGCCCTGCAAGCCGACCTGCAGAAGTCTTCGGACGAGGCCACGGCGACCAAGGCCAAGGACTACATGGGTCTGATAACGCCCGTGCTGAAAGCCTATCTGACCGACAAGGGCTTCCACGTCGCCTCGCTGGCCATGCAGGTCCACGGCGGCTCGGGCTATACCGAGCACTTCCCCGCCTCGCAGTATCTGCGCGATGCGCGCATCACCATGATCTACGAGGGCACCAACGGCATTCAGGCCCTGGACCTGGTGGGCCGCAAGCTGCCGTCCAACGGCGGCCGCGCCATCATGAGCTGGTTCGCCGACATCGACGCCTTCGTGGCCGAGAACGGCGACGACGAGGCCATCAAGCCCTTCGTCGACGGCCTGGCCGACACCAAGAAGAAGCTTCAGGACGGCACCATGTGGCTGATGCAGAACGGCATGGCCAACCCGGACAACGCCGGCGCCGCCTCGACCGACTACCTGCACATCTTCGGCCTGACAGCCCTGGCCTATATGTGGGCGCAGATGGCCAAGTCGGCGTCGGCCAAGATCGCCGCCGGCGACGCCGATCCCTATTTCGTCACCAAGCTGCAGACCGGCCGCTACTTCGTCGAGCGCATCCTGCCCGACGCCCAGGCTCATCTGACCAAGATGAAGACCGGCGCCGAGGTGCTGATGCAGATGCCCGCCGAGGCGTTCTAAGCCTCGCATAGAGGTCACCCCGGACACGGCGAAAGCCGTGATCCGGGGCCGCTCAAAACAACAACGGTCGAGTTCTGCGGCGGTCCCGGCTCTCCGCTGCGCTACGGCCGGGATGACAGGGAAGAACCGATATGAACGTGCTCAACGTCCCCGAACCCGATTTCATGCAGGATGAAGAGATCGTCCTCTTCTCCGACAGCGTCGGCAAATGGATCGACGAGCACGCCCCGCCCGAGAAGTTCCAGCAGTGGATCGCCAACTCCAGCGTCCCGCGCCAGCTGTGGAACGACGCGGGCGACGCCGGCCTGCTGGGTCTGTCCCTGCCTGAGGAAGACGGCGGCTTCGGAGGCGACTATCGTCATGAGGTCGTGCTGATGCGCCAGCTGGGCTGGAAGGGCGTGGACCACTTCGGCATCAGCCTGCACAACGCCATCGTCATGCCCTACATCTGGCACTACGGCACCGAGGAGCAGAAGGCGCGCTGGCTGCCGCGTCTGGCCTCGGGCGAACTGGTCGGCGCCATCGCCATGACCGAGCCGGGCGCCGGCTCCGACCTGCAGGGCGTCAAGACCACCGCCGTCAAGTCGGGCGACCACTATGTCCTGAACGGCTCCAAGACCTTCATCACCAACGGCCAGCTGGCCAACTTCATCATCGTCGTCGCCAAGACCGACCCGGCCGAGGGCGCCAAGGGCACCAGCCTGATCGTCGTCGAGACCGACGGCGCAGAAGGCTTCGAGCGCGGCCGCAACCTGCACAAGATCGGCATGGAGGCCAACGACACCTCCGAGCTCTTCTTCAACGATGTGAAGATCCCGCTGGACAACATCATCGGCGGCGGCGAGGGCCAGGGCTTCGTCCAGCTGATGCAGCAACTGCCGCAGGAACGTCTGAACATCGCCGTTCAGGGCGTGGCCGCCGCCGAGCGGGGCCTTGAGGCGACGCTGGACTACGTCAAGCAGCGCAAGGCTTTCGGCAAGCGGGTCATCGACTTCCAGAACACCCAGTTCAAGCTCGCCGAGGTCAAAACGAAATTGACGGTCGCCAAGGTCTTCGTCGACCACTGCATCGGCCTGCACCTCAAGGGTCAGTTGGACGCCGCCACCGCCTCCATGGCCAAGTACTGGGTCACCGACATCCAGGGCGAGACCATCGACGAGATGCTGCAGCTCTTCGGCGGCTACGGCTACATGAACGAGTATCCCATCGCCCAGCTCTACAAGGACGCCCGCGTCCAGCGCATCTACGGCGGGACGAACGAGATCATGAAGCTGCTGATCGCGCGCACGCTGTAACCGCCCCTTGCGACAACGTACGGAAATCCGTACATTGTCGCCATGAACGCCATGTCCGTCACCGAACTCCGCAAGAACCTGGCCGCGACCATCGACCGGGTGACGGCGGATCACGACTACACCATCATCACCCGCGAAGGCGGCAAGCCGGCGGCCGTGCTGATGTCGCTTGAGGATTTCGCCTCCTGGCAGGAGACGGAATACCTGCTGCGCAGCCCGGCCAATGCGGAACGCCTGCGCAAAGCCGTCGCCGAACTGGACGCTGGCGGCGGCCAGGTTCGCGATCTGATCGAATGAGGCTGACGTTTCATGAGGAGGCCTGGGAGGATTATCTCCATTGGCAATCCATGGATCGAAAGCAGCTCAAAAAGATCAACACCCTGATCCGGGAATGCCTGCGCACGCCCTTCGCAGGCACAGGCAAGCCCGAACCCTTGAAGGGTGAGTTTTCAGGATGGTGGTCCCGCCGGATCGACCAGGAACACCGGCTCGTCTATCGAGCCACGGAAGACACCTTGCTGATTGCTCAGTGCCGATACCATTACGACCGATGATCCGTTTGCACGTTCAGGGCGACCTCGCCCCCGGCCTCGCTGTCGCGCCCACCCTCGACCAGTCGCGCTACCTGACCCAGGTGATGCGGCTGAAGGCGGGCGACGACCTGCTGGTCTTCAACGGCCGCCATGGCGAGTGGCGCGCCCGCGTCGCCGAGGTGCTGAAGAAGGGCGTCGTTCTTCGCGCCGAGGAACAGGTGCGCGCGCAGACCCGCGGCCCTGATCTGGAACTGATCGTCGCCGTGGTGAAGAAGGCGCGCATCGAAACCATCGTCGAGAAGGCGACCGAGCTGGGCGCCCAGCGCGTGCGTCTGGCCCTGACCCACCGCACCAACGCCGACCGCCTGCGACTGGACCGGCTGGACGCCATCGCCGAGGAAGCGGCCGAACAGACCGGACGGCTGGACGTGCCTCTGGTCGATGATCCGGTCAAGCTGGACGCCCTGCTGGACGGTTGGGACGCCTCACGCCGCCTGATGTTCTGCGACGAGACGGGCGGCGCGCCCGCCGTGCCGGCCCTGACGGCGGCGGGCGGCGACAAGTGGGCCATCCTGATCGGTCCCGAGGGCGGTTTCTCGCCCGAGGAAGGCGAGCGCCTGCGCAGCCTGCCCTTCACCACCGCCGTCTCCCTGGGCCCGCGTATCCTGCGCGCCGACACCGCCGCCATCGCCGCCATGACCCTTTGGCAGGCCGCGGCGGGTGACTGGGAACGATAGAAGTTGCGAGCCCCCTCTTGAGCGAGGCCGTATCCTCGCCCATCTAGCCGCGACAGCAGGGGTTACAGATGTCCGACACGGCGCCGCTTTCCAGAGATCAACTGATCCACGCCATGTCGAAGGGCGAGAAGCCCAAGGACCAGTGGCGCATCGGCGCCGAGCACGAGAAGTTCGGCTTCGACAAGTCCACCCTGCGCCGCCCCGCCTATGAGGGCGACAACGGCATCCTGGCCATGCTGACGGGCCTGCAGCGCTTCGGCTGGTCTCCGGTCGAGGAAGCCGGCCACGTCATCGCCCTGGAGCGCAAGAACAGCGAAGGCTACGCCGCCTCGATCAGCCTGGAGCCGGGCGGCCAGTTCGAGCTGTCGGGCGCGCCGCTGCAGACCATCCACGACATCTGTTCGGAAACCGGCCAGCACCTGATGGAGGTCAAGCAGGTCGCGGACCAGCTGAACCTCGGCTTCCTGGGCGCCGGCTTCGACCCCCTGTGGCGACGCGAGGACATCCCCGTCATGCCCAAGGGCCGTTACGGCATCATGCGCGCCTACATGCCCAAGAAGGGATCTCTGGGCCTCGACATGATGCTGCGCACCTGCACCATCCAGGCCAATCTCGACTTCGATTCCGAAGCCGACATGATCATGAAGTTCCGCACCTCGCTGGCGCTTCAGCCCATCGCCACGGCCCTGTTCGCCTGTTCGCCCTTTATCGAAGGCAAGCCGACCGGCTTCCTGTCGGCGCGCGCCAATGTCTGGACCGACACCGATCCCGACCGCACCGGCATGCTGGACTTCGTCTTCGCCGACGGCTTCGGCTATGAACGCTACGCCGACTATGCGCTGGACACGCCGATGTATTTCGCCAAGCGCGGCGAGACATACGTTGACCTGTCCGGCCAGTCGTTCCGCACCTTCATGACCGAGGGTCTGGACGCCCTGCCCGGCGAGCGCGCCACGGCCAAGGACTGGGCCGACCACCTGACCACCCTCTTCCCCGAAGTGCGCCTGAAACAGTATCTTGAGATGCGCGGCGCCGACGGCGGGCCGTGGAGCCGCATCTGCGCCCTGCCCGCCCTGTGGGCCGGCGTCCTGTACGACGCGCCGTCGCTGGCGGCGGCCTGGGACCTGTGCAAGGACTGGGACATCGCCGACCACGAACGCCTGCGCCGCGACGTCACCCGCCTGGGCCTCAAGGCCGAGGTGGCGGGCCGCAGCGTCCGCGACATCGCCGTCGATCTGGTGGACATCGCCAAGCAGGGCCTGAAGAACCGCGCCCGGTTCAGCGGCGGCATGGTCGACGAGCGCGGCTATCTGTCGGAACTGGAAGACATCGCCGAAAGCGGCGTGACCCCCGCCGACCGCCTGCTGGAGCTGTATCACGGCGACTGGCAGGGCGACGTCAGCCGCATCTACCGCGACTTCGCCTACTAGAGATCCAGCCCCTGTCACGGCCCGGCAATGCGACCTTAACCGGCCTTCGATAGAAACGAGGCCTGTTCACAAGGATCGCTCATGACCTTCGCCCCTGCCGCCGCCCCAGCCAAGACGGGACAGCCGCTTCCGGCGCGCGACATGACGGCCGATCTGACGACCTTCTTCGACGTGTCGCTGGACCTTCTCGTCATCCGCGATCTGGACGGATCGATCGTGCGGGTCAGCGCATCCTGGGCGGCGACCCTGGGTTACGATCCCGACGATCTGGTCGGCCTGGCCATACTGACCCTGGTCCATCCCGACGATCTGCCAGACACGCTGGGCAGCGTGGTCGAGGTGGAGACCCGACGCCCCGACGCCCCGGTCAAGGGCCACATCAACCGCTATCGCCACCGCGACGGCCACTACGTCACCCTGGAATGGCGCGCCCAGAGGTTTGGCGACCGCATCTACGCCGTGGCCCGCGACGTGACCGCCAAGATCGCCGCCGAACAGGCCCTGGTCGAAGCCAAGGCCGCCGCCGAAGCCGCCAACCGCGCCAAGTCCGACTTCCTGGCCAACATGAGCCACGAAATCCGCACCCCGCTGAACGGGGTGATCGGGATTGTCGACGCCCTGTCGCGCACGCCGCTGTCGCCGGATCAGGCCGAGATGGTCGGCTTGATCGCCACGTCCGGCGTGACGCTGGAGCGGCTGGTGTCGGACATGCTGGACGTGTCGCGGATCGAGGCGGGCAGGCTGGAGCTGGAACTGCGCCCCTTCGAACTGGACGAAGCCGTGGCCGCGACGCTGGAAACCCTGCGGATAAGGGCCGAGGCCAAGGGCCTGGCCTTCCACATCGAGCGCCCGCCCCATGTGAACGGGGCCTTCATCGGCGACAGCGTCCGCATCGGCCAGATTCTGGGCAACCTGGTGTCCAACGCCGTCAAGTTCACCGCTGAGGGCTCGGTCTCCGTCCGCTTCGCCCTGAGCGAGGACGACGGCGCGCCGACCCTGCTTTCGTTCGAAATCGAGGACACCGGCGTAGGCTTCGCCGCCGACCACGCCGCGCAACTGTTCCAGCGCTTCAGTCAGGCCGACAGCAGCATCACCCGGCGCTTCGGCGGCACCGGCCTGGGCCTGTCGATCTGCCGATCCCTGACCGAGATGATGGGAGGCCGGATCGAGGGCGCGTCCACGCCCGGCGTCGGCAGCCGGTTCCGGGTCGAACTGCCCCTGCCCCGGTCGGAGGTCGCCACGCGGAACGAGGTTTCCATCGCGCCGAGCTTGTCGCGCCGGCTTCGGGTTCTGCTGGCCGAAGACCATCCGATCAACCAGCGCCTGGTCCAGTTGATCCTGGCCGACCATGTCACCGAGCTGGTGATCGTGGACGACGGGGCCCAGGCCGTGGCCGCTTTTGAAACCCGGTCGTTCGACGTGGTGCTGATGGACATGCAGATGCCGGGGATGGACGGACTGACGGCCACCCGCGCCCTGCGGACGATCGAGGCGGCTCGCCCGATGATCGCCCGCACGCCGATCCTGATGCTGAGCGCCAACGCCATGGCCGAACATCGCGACGACGCCCGCGCGGCCGGCGCCGACCTGCATCTGGCCAAGCCCGTCACCGCCCGCGATCTGCTCACCGCCCTGGCCATGCTGGTCCCCGCCTGAGAGCCCCGAGCTTAACCGCCGCCTTTCCACAGGGAATAGGCTTTCCACGACAGTCGTTCCCTGCGATCAGAGACAGCGCAGGAGGACACCATGACCGGTGAGATCAGGATAGGCGTCGGCGGCTGGACCTTCGAGCCCTGGCGCGGCGTCTTCTATCCCGAGGGACTGACGCAGAAGCGCGAGCTGGAGTTCGCCAGCCGGGCCCTGACCTCGATCGAGATCAACGGCACCTATTATTCCACCTTCAAGCCCGACAGCTGGATGAAGTGGCGCGACGAGACGCCCGACGACTTCGTCTTTGCGGTCAAGGCCAGCCGTTACTGCACCAACCGCAAGATCCTGTCCGAAGGCGGCGAAAGCTTCGACCGATTCCTGTCGCAGGGGCTGACCCTGCTGGGCGACAAGCTGGGGCCGATCAACTGGCAGTTCATGGGAACCAAGAAGTTCGACCCCGAGGACTTTGAGGGCTTCCTGAAGCTGCTGCCCAAGGAGAAGGACGGGGTGCGGCTGCGTCACGCGCTGGAGGTCAGGAACCCGACCTTCGCCTGCGCCGAGTTCTACGACCTGGCGCGCAAGTATGGCGCGGCCATCGTCTATGCGGTCGATGACGAGGAGCCGACCTGGCCTCAGATCGACGAGGCCGCCGCCGACTTTACCTACGCCCGGCTGATGTCCAGCCGCGAGGACGAACAGACGGGCATGACCTCGGCCGAACTGGACGCCGTGGCGGCCCAGACCCGCCAATGGGCCGAGCGCGGCGACGTCTTCGCCTACTTCATTTCCGGGGCCAAGGTGCGGAACCCGGCGGCGGCCCAGGCGCTGATCGCAAAGCTGAAATAGCCGCCGGATCGTCTTGCGGCGCTGCGGAGGACGTCCCATCTGCGACGCGCCTTTCCTGCAAAGCTTGAGGATGTTCCATGCCGATCGCCGCACGCGCCTTCGCCGCCACCGCCGCTGACCAGCCGCTGAGCCCCTACAGCTTCGACCGGCGCGATCCCGGCCCGGACGATGTGGCCATCGAGATCAAATACTGCGGCGTCTGCCATTCCGACCTGCACATCGTGCAAAACGACCTGGGCGGGACCCGCTATCCCATCGTCCCGGGCCACGAGATCGCGGGCGTGGTCACGGCCGTCGGCGCCAATGTGAGCCGCTTCAAGGAAGGCGACCGGGTCGGCGTTGGCTGCATGGTCGACAGCTGCCGCACCTGCGTCTCCTGCCAGGCGGGCGAGGAGCAGTACTGCGTCCCCGGAATGACCCAGACCTATGGCTCGCCGGATCCCAAGGGCGCCGACGTCGGCCAGATCGTCACCCAGGGCGGCTATTCCGACCGGATCACGGTCGATCAGAACTATGTCCTGTCCATCCCCGACAGCCTGCCGCTGGACGCGGCCGCCCCCCTGCTGTGCGCCGGCATCACCACCTATAGCCCGCTGCGTCACTGGAAGGTGGGGCCGGGATCCAAGGTGGCGGTGGTCGGCCTCGGGGGTCTGGGCCACATGGCGGTCAAGCTGGCGGTCGCCATGGGGGCGGAAGTCTCCGTCCTGTCGACCTCCGACCGAAAGCGCGCCGACGCCGAGCGAATGGGCGCCAGCCACTTCCTGATCAACTCCGACAAGGACGCGATGAAGGCGGCGGCCGAGAAGTTCGACCTGATCATCAACACCGTCTCCGCCACCCACGAGATCGCCAGCCACCTGAATCTGCTGGCGCGTGACGGGACCATGGTGATGCTGGGCCTGACCACCGAGGGCCTGCCGGTCTTCGCCATGCCCCTGTTGTGGCGTCGCCGCAGCGTCGCCGGCAGCCTGATCGGCGGTATTCGCGAGACCCAGGAGATGCTCGACTTCTGCGCCGAGCACGGCATCGCCTGCGACATCGAGACCATCGCCCCGCATCAGATCAACGAGGCCTATGCGCGGATGGAGAAATCCGACGTCCGTTATCGCTTCGTCATCGACATGGCCCAGATTGGCGCCGCCGCGTAACCATGTCTTCTCTGGCAACGCTTGCCACGTTAAAGCGTAGTCTTGAGGGTGGGGCGTCGTCTGCGACGGCGCCTCAAATCAAGGGACAGGGAAACGCATCATGGCGAGAGTGGCTTTGGTTACGGGGGGAACCCGGGGCATCGGCAAGGCGATCGTCCAGCGATTGCGGGAAGACGGCATGTCCGTGGCCGCCGGCTATTCCGGCAATGATGAAGCGGCGGCCGCCACGGCCCGCGAACTCGGGGTCATGGTCATCAAGGGCAATGTCGGCTCGTTCGAGGACTGCGAGCGGGCGGTGCGGGAAGTCGAGGCCGAACTGGGTCCCATCGACACCCTGGTGAACAACGCCGGGATTACCCGCGACGGCTTCTTCCACAAGATGAGCGCCGATCAGTGGTCGGACGTGATCCGCGTCAACATGGACAGCGTCTTCAACATGACGCGCCAGGTGATCAACGGGATGCGCGACCGGGGCTTCGGACGCATCGTCAACATCTCCTCGATCAACGGCCAGAAGGGCCAGATCGGCCAGGCCAACTATTCCGCCGCCAAGGCCGGCATGATCGGCTTCACCAAGGCCCTGGCGCTGGAAAACGCGCGCAAGGGCGTGACCGTCAACTGCATCGCGCCCGGCTATATCGACACTGAAATGGTGGGCGCCATGGACCAGAAGGTGCTGGACAGCATCATCGCCCAGATTCCGGTCGGAAGGCTCGGAAAAGGCGAGGAAATCGCCGACATGGTGTCCTGGCTGTCGGGTGAACGTGCCGGATATGTCACAGGCTGCACCCTGTCGCTGAACGGCGGCCAGTACCTGGTTGGCTAAATCCGCTTTGCCTAAAATCCGCCGTTCGGGCGTTCCACCACTTCAGTCATGATGGCAACGGTCGAGGTTGAGGCGGAGAATCCGCTGTCCTTCGCCGTCCCGGCGCCGCGCGCCCGGACGGTCGCAGGCGTGCGCCTCGATCTGACCGCCCTGATGCTGCTGACCGCCTGCCTTGCGGCGACGCCGGCCTCGGCGCAGCTGCGCTCCAACGCCCAGGTCGAGCAGAGCCGCGCCATCCGCGACCAGTCGGTGACGCGCACCCTGCCGCCCCCGGGCCGATATTCGTCCGAGGCGGGGCAGACCTTCATGCTGGATCGCGCAGGGTCACTGACCCTGCTGCGCTTCGAGCGCTCGACCGAGACCTGGGCTCTGCGCCCCACATCGGCCCCGCGCGGCGACACCATCTATCGCAACGACGCCGGCGAGCAGGTGCTGCGCGTCACGCCCAGCGGCGGCATCACCGTCTACACCACCCGCAATCCCGGCGGCTCGCCTGTCTCCCTGACCGGCCCCGCCGTCAGCCTGGAGCCGACCAGCCTCGGCCCGGTGCAGATGTTCAACCTGATGACGCGTCGCAGCAGCCTGGTCAGCGAGGCCCTGGGACGACTGGTGCGTATCAATCTGGACGGCCAGGAATCCGAGGCCCTGTGCATCGAGGCCCTGATCGTCACCACCGACGCCGTGGTGCGCATCGCCCGTTCGCCCAGCGCCCGCCCCTTCCTGGACCGGCTGCGCAGCATCACCGTGATTGAAGGCTCGCGCGCCTCGGTCAGCTATTCAAACGGCGACCTGCGCGTCGTGGTCGACCCCAGGCGTGGCATCGGCGGCCGCCCCTCCTCCGCCCGCGTCATCCGCGCGGTGATCCCCCAGGACTGACAGGGTCGCATCCGGGTCTTCCCTGTTGACCTGGGCGCCGAACAGGCCCCTTGGACAGGGATGGCAAGCGAAACCGTCTACATCGTCCAGGCCTATGTTCAGGGCAAGGGCTCGGCCCTGCGGGCCGAACCCCAGGTCGGTTGCAAGGACAGCGAGGAAGCCCGTCGCAAGGCCGAGCGCCTGGCGCCCCTGAGACTGGGCGTCGTGGCCTTTTCCGTCTCGGCCGACACGGAGCTGGGCGACTACGACGAAGAGCCGACGATCATCTTCAAGTCCGGCCACCTGCCGCCGCCCTTCAACGACGCGGATTGATCCAGGGATCCTGCCTGAAGCGGGCCGGCGGGAGGAGCGCTCTTCGACCCATTGCGCACCTTGGTGTGCGCTTTCACCTTCGTCATCCTCCGGCGAGTGCAGCGAGACCGGGGGACCCAGCGGCGCCGAAGGCGATCTGTTCACGAGAGATGTTCGACCATCGTCTGCGCGACAGGTTCGCGCTCTCGCGCGCCGCTGGGTCCCCCGGTCTGCGCCGC
>Ga0308171_1001160_pt1 | contig 39094 bp, 36 predicted proteins | sample PhyGR1_FD_202135 | JGI IMG/M metagenome (GOLD analysis project Ga0308171, IMG submission 202135) | Phyllosphere microbial communities from UC Gill Tract Community Farm, Albany, California, United States - DLSLSG.R1 | ecosystem: Host-associated > Plants > Phyllosphere > Unclassified | place: USA... | reverse complement strand
CTTCATCGCTGCCCACAACGAAAAACCCAAACCCTACAAATGGGTCAAATCCGCAGACGATATCCTCGCCTCGGTCAGGCGCTTCTGCCAAAAAACAATGAGCCGAACTTCGGATTCAGGTGACTAGCCTATCGCTGGTTCTGCCGCCTGCCGCTCGCCACGCCCGTGCCGCACCATTCTACGTTCAGCAAGAACCGGCATGGTCGCTTCCGCGATGCGGGCGTGTTTCGCATCCTGTTCGAGCAGACGGTGCGGCACTGCGCCGACGCGGGGCTGATCGCCCACAAGGATGCCGCCATCGCCGCATCGTTCGTCGCGGCTGATGCGAGCTGGCAGCGCAAAATGCGGGACGCCGACATGGCCGCGCCACGGCTTCCCCGCCCGGTTTATGAATGGCTGGCGGATCAGGCCAACGCTCCATCGCAGGAGCATGGTGTGCCGCGTGGCAAGCCGTCCGAAGTGTCACGCACCGATCCGGCATCGGCAGGCCGGCAGGCACAGCGCGGGGCCGGTTGGGGTCATCGCAGAATGTCTTCGCAAGCGTATGCTAAGCGAAGCGACGCCGTCCTAATTTGACCGCCCCTCTTCCTCGATGATGGCAACATCCCATGGTGCCAAGTCGAGGCGCGTGCCGCTCGCGACCTTTTGCCCGTGCAGAAGTTCGATACCCGCACGAGGTGCGGTCATGGTCTGCGGTGTGGGGGAGTAGTTGAGGACGTAGCGAACCGTGTGGCCGTTCTTCAGCGTGCCGCCACGAACGATCACCGGAAACCGTACGCCCGGGGCCGATGGCACGACACCCGCACGCGCCACCTCGGCCGCGACGATCTTCTCTGCCAGCGCATCGCTCGGCATAAAGCCGACGTAGCTGACCTCACCCTTGCCCCAATTGTTGCGGGTCATGGCCGCTGCGGCCGGCCATGACGGATGCTTGTAGCGGGCCACGACCTGGGCGGTCGTCGGCTTCAGCATCTCCATCCACCAGCGCGGCGCATTGTCTGCGTCCGCGACACCAAACGGATTGTCCACCAGCGTGACGCCGACGGGGATGGTGAACTCCTGGTAGGTGACGCCCGCCGCCTCGGCGATCGCACCTGGTTGCGTGGCGTAGCGGACCTTGGTGTTCTCATCCGAAAAGCCGCTCTTGAAGGTGTAGAGCAGATGACCACCGCGCATCGCGTAATCATTAAGCTTCGCGATCTCGGCATCACTGGCCGCATAGAGCGCGGGCACGATGATGAGCTTGTAGTCGTCGAGCCTGGCCGTGCTGTCGGGCGACAGGATGTCGGCCTCGACGTTCATGCGGTACAGCGCATCGTAGAAGGGGCGTAGCACCTGGTTGTACTCCGCGCCGTCCGGCTTGAAGGCGTCGAACGCGGTCTGGGCGGCGTTGCTGACATAGACGGCGACCCGGTTGCGCTTGGTCATCCCCGCAAGCTTCGGCCCGAGGCGGGCGAAGTCGGCACCGATGCCTTTGGCTTCCGCATAGGCCGCGTTGGGCTTGTAGTCCTGCGACAGCAGCCCCCGCCAATAGGTTTCGACGGCGTTGGCGGTGGTCGCCCAGTGCCAGTACTCGACCATCTGCGCGCCGGAGGCGAGATGGCTGAACGCCTGCAACCGCAGCTGGCCCGGATAAGGCGTCCAGTGCGGAAAGCCCTGTGCCTCGGTTTCCAGCACCAGATAGTTCTGTCCGTTTCGCATTGAACGGGTGACGTCACCACCGAAGGCGATCTCAGCGCCGGTCAACTTGTCCTGACTCGGATGGTAGATGTCGATGCCGGCGATATCGAGCGGACGCGCCGCCTTCCAGTGATCGACCTCGGGTTGGATGCCGTAGGAATAGCCTCGCCAGCTCAGGTCGAAGTTCTGGGTCATGAATTGGCCGGGGCGGGCATGGGCGCGCACCAGCTTCGCCTGCCAGGTCAGAAAGTCGGTGACGAGGCTGCGCTGGTAGGCGGCGAAGGCGCCAGACATGCTGGCGTTGATCGATCCGTTGGTCGACGGAAAATCCTCCCACCGGTTGATCCTGTTCGACCAGTAATCGAGGCCCCACGCCTTGTTCAGCATGTCGAGGCTCGGCCACTTCGCTTTCATCGCGGCGACGAAGGCAGCCTGCACATTGGGGCCACTGGTGTTGTAGGCCTTGGTCTCGTTGTCGAGCTGGTAGCCGATCACGGCGGGATGATTTTTCACATGATCCACCAGCGCGACGATCACCCGCTCGGCTGCCGCCCGGTAGTCGGGGTCGGTGATGTCCATGTTCTGCCGCGCACCGTACTGCGCTCGCACCTCGTCTGGACGAACGACGAGCACATTGGGATGCTGGCGCGCGAGCCAGGTTGGCACTGCGTAGGTAGGCGTTCCGACAATGACCTTGATGCCTTGCCGATGCATCGCGGCAAGCATCCGGTCGATATGGCTGAAGTCGAACACCCCGGGCTGTGGCTCCAGCGTGCCCCACGTCGATTCCGCGATGCGGACGACGCTGATCCCCGCCGCCTTCATCATCCGCGCATCCTCGTCGACTCGATCGACCGGGGTGTATTCATCGTAATAGGCGACGCCGTAAAGGATCGTGTCGGGCACCTGGGCTTGCGCCGGGCAGACGGTCGCCACGGCAGCAGCTACCGATAATGTTCGTCCGATACCCTTCATCATGGATATTCCCCTCATCGATTACGTCGGGCCAATAATTTCTCGCTATCCGGCCTGATCTCGCCCTTGGGCGTAACGTGACGGTAGAGCATATGGCGGGTGATCCCAAGTTCGGCACATAGCTCGGCGATCTTGGTTTCGGGCTCGCCCATCGCGGCCTGGGCGAGGCGCAGCTTGGAGAGCGTCATCTTGAACGGGCGACCGCCGGTGCGCTCGCGGGCACGCGCCGCGGCGAGGCCGATCTTGGTCCGCTCGACGATCAGCTCGCGCTCGAACTCGGCGAGGCCGGCGAAGATCGTCAAGACGAGCCGGCCGTTGGCGGTGGTGGTGTTGATCGAAGCACCTTCGCCGGCGAGCACCTCTAGCCCCATGGCGCGCTTTGTCAGGTCGCCGACCAGGTTGACGAGGTGGCGCAGGTCGCGTCCCAACTGGTCGAGCTTCCATACCAGCAGCGTGTCGCCGCGGCGCAGCGCCTTGGTGCACGCATCCAGTCCCGGCCGGTCGTCGCGCTTGCCCGATGCGGCGTCGGTATAGAGGTGATGGCCCAGATCGACGCCGGCCTTGGCCAGCGCGTCGCGCTGAAGGTCGATGATCCGGCTGCCGTCCGCCTTCGACACGCGCGCATAGCCGATCAGTGCCGTCACTTTAACGAGCGTCCATGTGACAGATGACGGCAGCGCCGCACGGCGGCGCCATAGTGTCACTTAACCAGTCACTCCGGCTATGTTACATCAACGTCATCACGACATGATTGTGTGTCGGCAGGGGGAACAGGGTCAAGATGGTCGCGCACATCGTGTCGCCAGCACAGCGCGCCGCGCTGTTCGATCCGCCATCGGACCCCGCCGCGATCGAGCGGCTGTACACGCTCGGCCCCGGCGATCTGGTCGAGGTGTTCCGGCGCAGGCGTTCCGGCAACCGGATCGGCTATGCGGTGCTGCTCGGCTACCTGCCTTCAAGCACGACGAAGCTGGCTTCGGCTTCAACCACGTAAAGGAAAGCCTGTTGTCGATCGGCACATGCCCCTCGCCGTTGCGCCTTGCGAGGATTTGGCGAAGTCGCGCCACGCATCGTCGGTCACCATCTCGGCCCGCCCCCCGCCAGTTGCAGTTCGCCGCGTCCGAAAGAAAAGTTTTCATTCGGCACGGGAACGAGTGTGATGAACACGTCGTCCGGCGTCACCCCGACAGCTGCAACCACAAGCCGTGTGATCGCAGCGACCAGTTTGCGCTTGTCCTCGATGGGACGGTGCGCGCCAATCATGACAGTTACGATCATCGCGCTGGCCGGATCGCGGTCCATATCCATGAAAGTTGGATGGAGAAATAATTCGTCTGGCCCGTGCTCATTCAGGATCACAAAACGGTCTTCTTGCGGCACGCCGAGCGCATCGACTAGTGATCGATTGAAAGCTTCGGCAAGCGCGCGCTTGTCTTCGGTCGTGAAGCGGCCACGCGGGATATGGGCTTCGAATACAGGCATTACGCGTCTCCTCTGCCGTATGTAAAAGTAGTGCCAGATCAAAAATCATGCTGTCGCAGTCATGCAGGCAATGCCGAGCAGACCAATAAATCCAAACCCGCCTTTCAGCCAGTAGGCCCCGACATCGGAAAGATCAGCAGGGTCGAAGTTGCCGAGGCGCATAGTCTGCCTTTCGCATCAAACAGTTGCGCTTCCGAAAAGCCGACGCGTCGCCCAATGGAAACAATCTTGCCTTCAGCCCGAACGGGGCCGCTCGCGTCAGTCAGCGCACGATGATAGGCAATTTTCAATTCCAAGGTGGTATAGCCCTGACCTGCTGGTAGGTTTGAGTGAACTGCGCATCCGCAAGCGCTATCGAGCAGCGTTGCGGCATAGCCGCCGTGGACGGACCCAATCGGGTTATAGACCTTGCGAGAGGGCGAACCCTCGAAGACGACACGCCCCCGCTCCAGTTCGACCATGGCGAACCCCAGCGTCTCGCCGATCGGCGCAGACCTGTTCGCCTTCATAAGAGCCGCCAGCTGGCCGTAGCCATCGAGGTCCGCGTCATCCGTCAAGACGTTCATGCCTGGTCATCCTTTCTATCATGGGAGGTAGAATCGTGCCGCGCGACCGCGAGCCATGCTCGGGTCTCCCGCAACAGTTCCTCCGACAAATCCGCGTCATCGATAGCGCGTGACAGCACCACCGCACCGACCATCGCAGACCACTGACCAATGGCCGTACGTCGACGATCCGCCGCGTCTGTGGCCGTCACTCTGTCGGCCAGGCGGTCAAGATGCGTGCTCAAGCCATGCGCCATCGCCGCACGGGCTTCGCTCGACTGGTGGCTCATCAGTCCGGCGAGACTGGCCATGGGGCATCCGTACGCCGGATTGTCGCGATGCAAGGGCGACAGATAGGCATCGGTCCACGCTTCGACGTCCGTCATCGCCGATCCCTCCCCGGCGAGCGTATCGGCGATCGTCGCGGCGATCAGATCGTCCTTGGATGCGAAATGACCATAGAAGCCGCCATGCGTCTGTCCGGCCGCCTTCATCACGTCGGCGACGGTCACGGCCGCAAATCCGCGTTCGCGAAATAGTCGGCTCGCCTCTTCCAGGATGCGGCGCCGGTTCGCCGCCATCTGCTCGCGACTGACCTTCATCAAAAATCTCCGTGCGCCCTTTGACGTTTCATGATTATCATCACATTTATTAATCATGATGTCTAACATCAATATGGTAAGCCCCTGTGAAAGGACAATGCGATGACCAAGCCTGCCGTCCTCATCACCGGCGCGTCGACAGGGATCGGCGCAACCTACGCCGATCGGTTCGCCCGGCGCGGACACGACCTTGTCATCGTCGCCCGCGATGGAGCACGCCTCGATGACCTTGCCTCGCGGTTGAGGAATGAGACCGGAGTCGCGGTGGACGTCCTTCCTGCGGATCTGACGCAGCCCGGCCAACTGGCTGCCGTCGAGACGCGGCTGCGCGATGACGACCGGGTCGGTATCCTTGTCAACAATGCCGGTGCGGGGCTGGGCGGTAGCTTCGTCGATCAGCCGACCGATGCGATCGAACGACTGATCGCGCTCAACGCCACTGCGGTGGCACGCCTCGCCAGCGTGGCCGCACCACGGCTCGCCGATCGCGGCGATGGCGCAATCATCAACATCGGCTCGGTCGTCGGACTGGCACCTGAATTCAACATGGCGGTGTACGGCGCCACCAAGGCGTTCGTGCTGTTCCTGTCGCAGGGACTTGCGCGCGAGCTCGGGCCGAAGGGCGTCTACGTCCAGGCGGTGCTGCCCGCCGCAACCGACACCGAACTCTGGGACAGGTCCGGCGCCGACCGGAAGACGCTGCCGCCGATGATGAATGTCGGCGACATGGTTGACGCCGCGCTGGCCGGGTTCGACGCGCACGAGGCCGTCACGATCCCGCCGCTATACGACGACACGTTGTGGCAGGCGTACGAGGCCGCACGACAGGCAATGATTCCCGGCTTCGGCCAGTCCCATCCCGCGCCGCGTTACGTCCGCTGATTCCCGTCATTCCAGGCCTATCGAAAGGATCCCCGCCATGTCCTCCACGTCCGACGCCAGCCTGTTCTCTCCGTACGCCCTAGGCCCCATTACGCTTGCCAACCGCATCGTCATGGCACCGCTGACCCGCAACCGCGCCGCGCCGGGTCTGCTGCCCAGCGAACATGCCGCGGAATATTACTCCCAGCGCGCCACTGCCGGTCTCATCATCACCGAGGCCACGCAGGTGTCGGCGCAGGCGCAGGGGTATCAGGACACGCCCGGTCTCTACACGTCCGAGCAGGTCGCCGCGTGGCGCGTCGTCACCGACGCCGTTCACGCGAAGGGAGGTCGTATCTTCGCGCAACTGTGGCATGTGGGGCGCGTCGGGCATGTCGATCTCCAAGGTGGAGAGGCGCCGGTCGCGCCCTCAGCGATTGCTGCCAACACCAAGACGTTCGTCAACAACGGCTTCGCCGACACCTCACCGCCGCGCGCGCTCGACAGCGATGAGATCCCAGGCATTGTCGACAGCTTCCGAACCACCGCGACCAATGCTATCGCCGCGGGCTTCGACGGCATCGAGGTGCATGGCGCCAATGGCTATCTGCTCGACCAGTTTCTTCGCCAAAGCGCCAACACCCGTACCGACGCCTATGGCGGCTCGATCGAGAACCGCGCTCGCCTGCTGATAGAGGTGACGGAGGCGGTCGCCGGTGCGATCGGTGCGGAGCGGACCGGGGTGCGGATCTCGCCCGTGTCACCGGCGGGTGGCGTCGTCCCAGCCGACGACGAGCAACCACTGTTCAACTATGTTGTCGAGCAGCTCGACAAACTCGGGATCGTGTATCTTCATGTGATCGAGGGCGCGACCGGCGGTCCGCGCGACGCAAAGCCGTTCGATTATGCTGCGCTCCGGCAGCGTTTCGGGCGAGCCTTTCTCGCCAACAATGGCTTCGACCGAGACTCCGCCGATCACGAGCTCGCGACGGGCAGTGCCGATCTCGTCGTTTTCGGGCGCGCCTTCATCGCCAATCCCGATCTGGTCGCACGGCTCAAGACGGGGGCGCCGCTCAACCCGCTCGATCCCACCACGCTCTATGGCGGCGGGGCCAAGGGGTACACTGACTATCCGGCGCTCGCCGACACCGTCGACGCTTGACCGGGAGTCCGACGATGAAAGCATATATCCTCGACCGATACGGCAAAGGCCAGGTGCTCCGTCTCGGCGAAGGGCCAGATCCCGTGCCGGCGGCCGGACAGGTACTGATCGACATCCATGCGACGGCGCTCAACCAGCTCGACGCCAAATTGCGCGATGGCGCCTTCAAGCCGATCGTACCCTACAAGCCGCCCTTCATCCTCGGCCATGACCTTGCCGGTATCGTCGTCAGCGTCGGGGCGGGTGTGCGCCGTTTCAAGGTCGGGGATGCTGTCTTCGCCCGCCCGCGCGATCTCAACATCGGCACCTTTGCGGAACGGATTGCGGTCGACGAAGCCGATGTCGCGGCCAAGCCTGCCAATCTATCGATGATAGACTCGGCGTCGATCCCGCTCGTCGGCCTGACCGCGTGGCAAGTGCTGGTCGAGGTCGCCAAGCTGACGCGGGGCCAGAAGGTGCTGATACATGCCGGGTCCGGCGGGGTCGGTACGCTGGCGATCCAGATCGCCAGACACTTGGGGGCGAATGTCGCGACCACGGCCAGCGCAGCCAATGCCGATCTCGTTCGCAGCCTGGGCGCCGATGTGGTGATCGACTACAAGACGCAGGACTTCTCCGAGATGCTGTCGGGCTATGACGTCGTCCTCAACAGCCTTGATGGAACGACGCTGGAAAAGTCTCTCAAGGTGCTCAAGCCCGGCGGCAAGCTCATCTCGATCTCGGGACCACCCGATCCCGCCTTCGCCGAGGCAATGGGCCTCAATATCGTCCTGCGCCTCGTGTTGCGTGCGATGAGCGCGGGCATTCGCCGCAAGGCGAAGCGCGTCGGCGTGACCTATCACTTCATGTGGATGCACGCGGACGGCGATCAACTCGGCAAGCTGGCCGCATTGCTCGAGCAGGGCACGATCCGAGCGGTAGTGGACCAGACCTTTGCGTTCGATCAGCTCAACGAGGCGATGACCTATCTCGAAAGCGGCCGCGCCAAGGGGAAGGTGGTCGTGACCGCGCCTGCCACGCAGTCAACCGTAATTGCTAAGGGCTAGATCCGATGAACCAGAACCGTTGGGCCACTGCGCCGACTTACACGATCAACGCTGTTGGGACGCATTCTGCATATCGGCGTCTCGGACCGTCGCACGGTATTCCGCTGGTTGTGCTCAACCATTGAAGGGGCTGGAGAAGGAGAACGCGCGGCTGCGTCGTGCGATCTCGGATCTGACGCTCGACAAGCTGATCGTGCAGGAGGCGGCAAAGGAAAACGTCTGAGCCCCGCACGGCGCCGACGCTGCATCGATCAGGTCCGAGAGGTGCCGGACGTGTCCGAACGGCGGGTATGCCGGGTACTTGGGCAGCCCCGGTCGACGCAGCGCAAAGTGCCGTGCGGGGCAGATGACGAGCAGGCGCTCACCGACGACGTCGTCGCGCTGGCGAAGCGGTATCGGCCCAGAACCGCTTGCGGGTGAAGGGCTGACTCATCATCGCCAGTGCGGCACGGCCCTTGATCGTCAGGCCGATCAGCGTGTCCCCCACCGGAACGCCACAGATGAACGAGCATGTGCCGTGGACGGGATCGAGTACCCAGCGATGGGGTCCGCTGCCGGTCAGGCCCATCTCCTCGCCCAGCACTAAGGGATTGGGAAAGCGTTCGCCGATCGCCGCCCGCCTTGCGATCCGCCTCGGTCACGGGATCGAAGCTGTAGCCCTTCTTTGGCCTGGTATCGACGTCGAGGTTGCTACGATAGCGAGGCAACGTCTCGGCGTCGGCGATATCGGCTAGATGGTGCAAAAAAATCGGCGTCGGGCAGGGGCATCACTTCGCGCCGGAAGAGGTGGCCGCACGGGCGCACAGCGGCACCAAGCAAAGGAGGGCCGCCAGCAGCCAGAAGGCAGCGTTGAGGCCGATCCTCTGCGCGACGAAGCCGATCCCGGCTGGGCCGGCGAGGATGCCGGCGTAACCGATGGTCGTGACCGAGGCGATTGCGAGGCTGGCGGGCATCGCGGTCTGCGCACCGGCTTGGCGGAACAGGACGGGGACGGTGTTCGACGCGCCAAGGCCGATGAGCAGGACGCCGAACAGCGCGATCGTCGCGGCCGGTGCCACCAGCATAACGGCATAGCCGATAACGGCGAGCAGACCGCCCCACAGCATCGTGCGCCGGTCGCCCAGCCGCGCAACCACGGCATCTCCGGATAGTCGCCCGGCGGTCATCGCAACGGCGAACACGCTGTAGCCAAGGCCGGCTTGCGCGACCGGCAGCAATCCCTTGCCACTGAGCAGCAACGCACCCCAGTCGAGCATCGCCCCTTCGGTTAGGAAGGTGATCGCGGCGAGCGCGGCGAGCAGAACGACGATTCCGCGCGGCACGACAAACAGCGGCGTGTCTTCGACCTGTGGCGTCGCGATCAACCGAGGTGCTGCGAGAGCCAGCGCCCCGATCATCAGCGCCGACGCGGCGACCCCGCCGGCGGCCGGACTGACCCCGATCGACAAGACAATGGTCAGCATCGTCGCGCCGATGAACCCGCCGACACTGAACAGTCCGTGGAAGCCCGACATCAATGGGCGAATTGCACGCTTCTCAACCTCGACCGCGTGCACGTTCATGCCGACTTCGATCACCCCGAGGAACGCCCCGAACAACAGCAGCGCTGCTGCCATCGTCGGCAGGGTGGGCGCGAACGCAAGGAACGGCAGCAGCAGCGCCTGCCCGATGCCACCGATCAGGATCGCGGGCCGCGCGCCGTGCTTCGAGGTCAGCGGGCCGGCGAGCTGCATCGCGCCGACCGATCCGAGGCCGAGGCATAGCAGCAGCAGGCCAAGCGCCGCATCATCGATCGCCAACCGTTCCTTGGCGAGCGGCACGAGCGGTGCCCAACAGGCGAGGCCGAAACCGGAGACGAGAAAGGCGAGGCGGGTGGCGAGCCGTGGTGCGGCGTCGGACTGGGACATGAGGCGGTTCCGGGATCGGGGGTGGGCTAGGTTGTGGCGCGGACGACGGTCGCGCGGGCGCTCACCAGATCACGCTCCACATCGACCGGCGCGTCATGCTCGAGAATGATCCGGTCGATGGCGTCGACGCCGGCAATGCGCTGTGGCGCCTGCTGGCCGAGCTTATCGTTGGTGGCGAGGACGATCACGCGGCTGCTACGAGCCACCAGTGCCCGTTTGAAGGCCGCATCGGCTGTTTCGAACGCGCTGACGCCGCCCTTGGTGGAGATGGCGCAGGCGCCGAGCATGCACAGGTCGATGTTGAGCCGTGCGATCGCTTCCAGCGCGGTCCCGTCAACCGCGCCTCCCATGACGCGGTCCACCGCACCGCCAATGAGTACAAGATCAATGTCATCGCGATCTACGAGCAGCGCCGCGATCGCGATCGATCCGGTTGCGATCGACAGGTCGCGGCCGTGCGGCAACATCGCGGCCACGGCCAGATTGGTGCTTCCGTGATCGAGGAAGACGATGCTGCCTGGCTCGATCGATGCGACCGCTATGCCTGCCAGCGCGCGTTTGCGCGACATTCCCTCCTCGAACCGCTGTGCGATCGGCACCGACCCCTGCGTCAGCGGCAAGGCGCCCCCATAGACGCGACGGCACAGTCCCTCGGCGGCCAGGCTACGCAAATCTCGCCGGATGGCATCTTCAGAGACGCCAAATTCTTCGGCAAGGGCGCCCGACCGGACCGGCTGACCGGCCGAAAGCCGCATGAGGATCGCATCGCGGCGGTGAGAGGGTATGTCTGGTATCACATACCTCACTTATTCTATGAAATGTGCATGAGCAAGTATCTCTACCTTAGATCATGCGCAATCGTGCATTAATATCGCGTTTGCGGCAGTTCCGCGCCTCGTGCGATAAGGACGATTGCAATCCCCGATCGGTGACACTCCCCTCGCTTCACCCTTCATACCGTCCGAAAACGGCGTTGCGGATTCCAGGTTGTGCCGGTCGGAGTAGCGTGCGGACATGGCGCATATCGAAGGTCATGCTCGGGATCAGGCGCTGCTGCGGTCGGCGTCCGGCGGCGGGGGCAGTCGGCAATCTTGAGCCAATCCGGCTGCTGTGCGCGATGCGGCCAGACTTCCGGCCGATCGCCGATTTCCGCTGCAACGACCGGACCGCGTCGAAGGCGGTGTTCCAAGGGTGCGTGGCGCTGTGCCGCGAGCTCGATCTGGTCGGGGGCGAGTCGCTGGCGGTGGACGGCACCCGGCTGAGGGCGGTGAACGGCCGGTCACGCAAGCTCAGCCGGGAGCGGTTGCGCCATCGATCGCATTGTCAGCCGCGAGGTCGAGCGACATGTCATCGACTGTGTCGAGGCGGAAGGACGCCATCGCGGCACACGGCGCATCGGGCGGCGATCGCCACCAGATGGCCAAGGCGGCATCGGGCCGCGCAATGGCGTCGAGCGACGCGCGATCACGGCCGAACGCCACGATGGTATCGACCATGGCAAGGCTCATCCGGCTGGCTCCAACTGGCGTTCACCCCAAGCCGGGAACGGATCGCGCAAGCCGGTCCACAGCGCTGGCGTGAAAGCGGCGGTGGACACGAGGCAGGCGTCCAGCCGGGTGCGGATTCTCGCCTCGTCCATGCCGATGCCGATGAACACCAGTTCCTGCCGTCGGTCGCCCCAGATCATGTCCCAGTGCTTGGCGACGAATTCCTCGAACCGGCCGTCATCGGGCCATTGGGGCTTGGGGATCGACGCCCACCAGCGGCCCATGCGCGCGGTTTCGGTCTGGCTACCTGCCACCGCCAGTTCGCCTACCCAGTCGGGGCGCGTCGCCAGCCAGAAATGCCCCTTGGCGCGTACGACATGATCCAGGCCGCCATCGGTCAGAAAGGAATGGAATTTCGCCGGATCGAACGGCGCCCGCGCACGATAGACGAAGCTTTCGATGCCATATTCCTCGGTCTCGGGTTGGTGATGGGCATAACCGTACAGCTCCTTGGCCCAGAGCGGGTGGCGCGAGGCCTTCTCCTCGTCGAACAGCCCGGTGGCGAGGACCAGATCGAGGTCGATGCGGGAATGGTCGGCGGGTATGATGACCGCATCGGCGTTGAGGCTGGCGACCAGCTTCTTCACCACCGCCAGTTGCTCGGCCGACACCGATGAGGCCTTGTTGACGATCACCACATCGGCGAACTCGATCTGTTCGACCAGTAGGCCGACCAGACTGCGTGTGTCGTCCTCGCCCATCGTCTCGCCCCGGTCTGCGAGAAAGTCCTGGCTGGAATAGTCGGCGAGCAGGTTTACGGCATCGACCACCGTCACCATCGTGTCGAGCCGCGCGACGTCGCCCAGCGACACCCCGGCCTCGTCACGGAACGAGAAGGTGGTGGCGACGGGCAAAGGCTCGGATATGCCGGTCGACTCGATCACCAGATAATCGAACCGTCCCGCCTCGGCGAGCGTGCGCACCTCGGCCAGCAGGTCGTCGCGCAGCGTGCAGCAGATGCAGCCATTGGTCATCTCTACCAGTGCTTCCTCCGACCGCGACAGTGCCGCCTCTCCGCCGCGCACCAGGTCGGCATCGATATTCACCTCCGACATGTCGTTGACGATCACCGCCACCCGCCGCCCTTCACGATTGGCCAGGATGTGGTTGAGCAGCGTCGTCTTTCCGGCCCCCAGGAAACCGGACAGCACCGTTACCGGCAGGCGGGTGTCTTGCAGGGAATGGCTTGCCATGTCAGTTATCCAATGAGATACGTTACAACATAACATAATCATGAGTTCCAGCCGGTGTCCAGTAGCTCCTTGATGACGGGCGACACTCCGCCCCGCCGACTCGACGGAGTCGCGGTGACCGCCTCCGTCCTGCGTTTGATCCAATGCCCTGTTCTACTTGCGATCCTGATGGCGCTGCCGGCCGGCGTGCTGGCGATGATGCATGGCTATCGGCGTCATGGTTTGCGGTGGCCTTTGGTTGCCACCGAGATCGGACGAACGCCGCTCGGCACCGGGGCCTTCGCGATCGACCCGGCACCGATGGCCTGCGCGATCACCAGCTTGGGCGCGGTTCTGCCAGCGGTGTCCCATGTCGGCAATTGGCGGGCCCTATCGCACCGGGCGCCTGCGCGCCCCGTCTGTCCGATGGGGGAGCAGGCATGAGCCGCATTCTGGCTGGGGCGGGAGGGCGTATTCCCGTTTCGGTGCTGACCGGCTTCCTGGGCAGCGGGAAGACGACCGTCCTCAATCATCTCGTTCGCTCGCCGGGAATGGCGCGAGCGCTGGTGATCATCAACGAATTCGGAGCGGTCGGACTCGATCATGATCTGGTCGCCCGCTCGAACGACGATCTCGTGGTCGAGATGATGGGCGGATGCCTGTGCTGCACCATCCGCGGCGACCTGTCGCGGACGCTGTGCGACGCGCCGTGGCGGTTCGCGCGGGACGGGCAGTGCTGGTTCGATCGGGTGGTGATCGAGACGACCGGGCTCGCCGATCCGGCCCCGATCCTCCACACCCTCATGACCGATCCGCGCCTGGAGGCGCTCTATCGGCTCGATGCGGTGATCGCGACGGTAGACGCCGCGACCGGCATGACGACGCTCGATGCACAGCCGGAGGCGGTGAAGCAGGCGGCGGTCGCCGACCGTCTGTTGCTGACGAAGACCGATCTGGTGGACGAGGCAGGGCAGGGCGCGCTTCGGGGCAGATTGGCCGCGCTCAATCCGGCCGCGCCGGTTCTCGTCGTGACCGATGGGGCGGTCGATCCGTCGTTGCTGTTCGATGTCGGACTATGGGACCCCGCCAGCAAGAGCGATGATGTATGCCGCTGGCTGGCAGAGGAAGCGCATAACGCCGGACATCATCACCACCATCATCACGACGTGAACCGGCATGACGACGGCATCCGCGCGACCTGCCTGACGTTCGATACACCGCTGGACCCGCTGGCGTTCGAGCGGTGGCTGGGGTTGCTCACGATGTTCAGGGGCGCTGATGTGCTTCGCGTAAAGGGGATCGTGAACCTGGCGGGGCACGCCGCCCCTGTGATCGTCCACGGCGTGCAGCATGTTTTTCATCCGCCGGTCGCGCTGGAGCGATGGCCATCGGAGGACCGGCGTACGCGCATGGTGTTCATCACCCGCCGGATCGATCCCGAAGAATTGCGCGGCACGCTGGCGCTGATGACGATGGGGCTCAGCGACGTGCAGTTGCAGGGTTTGGTCGAGCAAGTTGCGGCAGACCTACCGGCATGATCCGTCATTCCGCTGCCTTTCTCCGTCGTTGCGCTTGTGAGATCGACGAACCGATCGGCACCATTCTCGCCGGGGGAGGCCCGCTTGCTCGGCGCCTGTGACATGGCGGGGCAGGCCAGTCGGATCGGATGGCGTATCGTTCCTGCGGAGGTGTACCGCACGTTCGCGCGATTGATGCGTCAGCGGCACCTGCCGCGTATCGAGATGCCGTGCGCCTATGTCCCGCAACCGCCTTGGGGGAACCTGCGCCTCGTCTGTCTGGAATGCCACGGCGTGCCGTTGATCGAAAACCCGGCGCTGGGCGTGATCCACACCGATGCGACCGAGCCCCGGTCTCGACTGGCCGCCGCCCCGCTGAAGGCAGGCGGCCTTTGCGGGACATGCGTCGATGGTACGTCGGTAAAGCCCCGCCGGAACGCTGGCGATCACCATGACGGTGGTCGTCCATGCCTGAGTCTGGCGCTTCCAACCGTCTCGTACCGCCGGGCGGGATGAATCCTCAAAAGAAGGATCAATAGAAATGTTCACCCAAGACATGGTCCACAAAGCCTTGCAGACCTGGTGCGACAATGTGGTCGCGGTCGGGAAGGCCCATTCCGATGGCGGCGATCCGCGTACCGTCGCGGCGCAGGTGCTGAGCGATCATTACGACTATGACACTGGCAAGGTTCTATTCAAACCAACCCTGACCTTTGGCACCCGGACCTACCGCCCGACGAAGGATGGCGCACTGGCCTATTTCGTGGGCGGAAGCGACGAATTTCCCGATGACAAGGGTTTCAAGCTGAAGCCCTGGGTGAAGGTATGGTACAGCAAGGAGGACTTCATCCTGCATGGCGATCTAGCGATCGTGCAGTGTAACGTGCATTTCATCGGTCAGGACGACAGTCACATCTTCGTCAACAAGAGTTTCGTGTTCAAGGAATGTGAGGACGGCAAGGTGCGCGTCATCCTTCACCAATCGTCCTTGCCGTATCAGCCCTGATGAGCGGAAGGCGTGCTATCAGGCCCAGTTTTTCAGGATAAGGGCAGGACTCATGAATCATAGCCAGAAGACAACAGAGGCCGCGAGGATGATAGCGGAGAAGAAGACCGTTGGGCAGCGATCGTAGTGGGTCGCGATGCGTCGCCAATCCTTCCGTCTGTCGAACATGATCTTTACGCGACTGCGACGCCGGTCGCGGCGCTTTTCGTATCTGACAGACTTGTTGTGCGATTCGTGCCCTGGGATGCAGGGCTGGATGCCCCTGGCTTCCAGAGCATCCCTGAACCAGTCGGCATCATACCCACAGTCGCTGAGCCACCATTGCGCCTTGGGCAGGTCTTCGGGAAGGATTGCCGCGCCGGTATAGTCACTGACCTGACCGGCGGTCGTGAAGAAGCTCAAAGGCCGCCCGTCCGCATCGCTGATGGCGTGCAGTCTGGTGTTCATGCCGCGCCCGGCCTCCGCCGGGACAGGCACTTGGTGCGACCGATGAGGCGACCCAGATCCCCTTCTTACCCCGCAAGCTAGATGCCGTGCGATGTGCCTTCTGGTAAGTCGCGTCGATCATGACGGTCTTTGGCTCGATCCCGCGCCGCTGCTCGTCCGTCAGCCGGAACAGATCGCTCATCAGCCGATCTTCCATCGCCGATGAGCCAACTCCGGCATAGCCGACCGTGCTATTTAACGCGCCCGATACATCAAGGGTAGGTCCTGAACCTGGCGCCCACTTCATCGATCGCCTCGGGCATCCCCTGACGGGGTCGGCAAGCAAAGCTATCGGCCCCGTGATTTTTGCTTGGAATAAAATCCTATAGATTTGGTAGAGTATGACGGAAGAAGGAGATCCGCCATGACAATCTGGCTGGGTATCATGGTCCCCGACTTCCTCCCGACTGCGGCGGTGGACCGCATCGGATCGTGCGATGACCCGCACGACGATATCGCCATGCTGCTCCACCTGATGATGGCCGTGCACGCCGCATGAGCCGGGCGAAGGAGACGATCGAGTGGCCGACCATGGCGGTCGCCACGCTGATCTATGGCGGATGGTTGGCGCTGACTTTCTGGCATACGGTGCTGCCGATACCGCTGATCGTCGTTGTGGGCGGTTGGCTGGTCGCCTGGCACGGCTCGCTCCAGCACGAGACGATCCATGGCCATCCGACGTCCTGGCGTGCCGTAAACATGGCGGTCGGCGCGGTGCCGCTTTCGCTCTGGCTGCCCTATGGCCTCTATCGCGACAGCCATATGGCCCATCACCGCAGCCCCCACATCACCGATCCCGTGGAAGACCCGGAGTCGCGCTATGTCGCGACCGGTCGCGGGCCACGCCATGCCGCGGCGCGGGCCCAGTCGACCCTGATCGGGCGTTTGCTGTTCGGCCCGCCGATGGCCGTTCTCTTGCTCGCGGTCGATGAGCGGCGGCGGTTGCGTCGCTGGCCGGGCCGGGTCTTGCGCGACTGGCTTCCGCACCTTGCGCTGGTCGCTCCGCTTGTCGCGTGGCTCGAATGGACGGGGTTCGGGGTGCTGCGCTATGTCCTTCTGGTGGTATATCCCGGCTTCTCGCTGACGTTGCTGCGCTCCTTTGCCGAGCACCGCGCCGACCTGCCGGGGCCCAGCCGTGCGGCCACGGTGGAGCATGCCGGGCCGCTGGGGTTGCTATATCTGAACAACCATCTGCACACGGCGCATCACGACCGTCCCGATCTGGCCTGGTATCGCCTGCCAGCGTACCAGCGGCATCACCATGCCCGGCTTTCCGCACAATCGGGGCGGGCCCATCACAGCTATGGTGAGATCGTCCGCCGGTTTGCCTTCGTGCCGCACGATGCGCTGGTCCATCCCGATCGGAAAGGGGGATGACGGGCCCACCCGTCGCCTCGCTCGGCATGTACGACCATCCCGGCCAGCGCGCCGCCAATGACGCGCTCTGGGCAGCGATGTCAGACCATTTGCAGCGGCATGGCATTGCTGCACCATCGACCCTCGACCGCGATCGACCCGTCGAAGCGATCTGGCGCGACCCGGCGTTACTCTTTGCACAATGCTGCGGCTATCCGCTGGTCACCGATACCGAATTGGCGCTGCGCGTGGTCGCAATGCCGCATTATGCAGTGCCCGACTGCCCGCCAGAACGCCATTTCAGCCGCATTCTCGTGCGGGCCGACGATCCGGCGACAACGCTGGCCGAATGTGCTGGCCGCACGGTCGCGATCAACACACCCTTGTCCAACACCGGCGTCAACCTGCTGCGGGCCGCAGTGGCGCACGTGTCGTCGCCCGACGACTTCTTCGGCCCGGCCATCACGACAGGGTCGCACCGCGCCAGCATCGACGCAGTGGCGAATGGGCGGGCCGACATCGCAGCGGTCGATGCGGTGACCCATGCCGTCGTAGCGCGGGACGAGCCGGCTGCGCTGGCCGGACTCCGTGAGTTGGCGACCACGCCGCGTGCGCCGAACCTCCCCTTTGTCACGGCACGGGCGACGCCGCCGTGGGTCGTCGCGGCCCTGCGCGATGCCCTGGATGCCATCATGCGCGATCCGGCCTTGGCACAGGCGCGCGCCGCGCTGTTCCTTGCCGCCGTCGAACCCGCAAGCGTGCATCGATACATCGCGCTCCGCCGGATCGGGCGTTAGGTTGGCACAGAGGCTCGTCGATGTGTTCGATCCGCAGCGTCGTGGCGGAGAACCGGCTTGATGGGCACAGCGATGCTCCTGCCGCCGGCGGTTGGGTGCTTGCCTGGCAATCGCTCCCCGGGCAGCGCTACTGGGGGTGCTCGCCGAGCAAATAGGCGCCGCTTTTCCTCCACGCGCCGGGTGAAACTACGCAGCGGAACGGCGCAGCAGGGCCCTGGATCGGGGCATTTCGCACAAGACGTTGAGGCAGATCTTGCGGTGTCTGGAGAACCCCAAGCTTAACGATCGTACAGCATATGAGGCGCGGCCAAGAACGGACAGGGGCATCGAGCGTCGCTGTGCTTATTTGACCGACAGCTTGGTCCCAAGAAGCACCAGGCGGTCGCCGGTGATCCCGAACGCGTGCGGCACGCCTGAGGGCAAAAGTAACACGTCGCCGGGACGCAGCGGGCGCGTCGCGCCGCCTTCGATGCGGTCGCCCTCCACCAGATCGGCGCGGCGTGTGACCGGCGCAACCAAGGCACCGCCCGAGATCAGTGTTCCGGCGCCTTCCAGCACGACAGCATATTCCGTCTCCGCCGGATGGACGGCGGGGCGGCCCGGCTTTTTCCAGATCTCGATCGCGACGACGCGCGATCCGTCGCGGAGCAGCGGTCGCCATGCAAAGCCCTGATCCGGCTTCATATCGGCCAACATTTCCGCCACCTGCCCGCGAATGTCCGCCGCGCTCGCCAAGTCGGTTGGCGGCGTGGCGCCCACGATCAGGGTGGATGCCAAAACTACTGCCATTTTCCCGATCGAAATCGGCATCTTGGATCCCCTCAATCTGGAGGGGTCTTTGTTGCATCCGGGGGCCTGACGGACAACAGGTCAGTCGCTTGACGGGGCCCGATCCGTCCGCCGCCAGTCACGATAGCCCATGACCGCCAGACCGATCATTACCGCATAAAGCCCGGCGGTGGGCAGCAGGCCCTTCAAGACGAACATTCCGACATAGACGATATCGACCGCGACCCAGAGCAGCCAGTTCTCGCGGTGCCGTCGCGCCGTCCAATATTGCGCGACCAGGCTGAAGCTGCTCAAAGTGGCGTCCAGCCAAGGGAGAGCCGCGTCGGTATGTCGGCTGGTGAACCATCCGATCGCGAGCGCCCCCAGCGCGCCGAAGCCCAGCCCCGCCAGCGCCTTTCGGCGGGACAACGGCATCACCACGACGGTGCCGGTGTCGGCCCTGCCGCGACTCCAGACGATCCAGCCATAAAGAATGCCAATGCCGAACACCGTCTGTAACGCCATGTCGGCATAAAGCCGCACGTCGAGAAACAGCTTGAAGTACAGCGCACAGGCGACGAGGTTCAGCGGCCAGCAAAGCATGTTGCGCTGCGCGGTCAGCCAGATCGCCAGAAAGCTGATCGCGACGGCGGCGATTTCCAGTCCCGACATCACAGCACCCGCCCCGTGCGCAGGCGCGCAAGGAAGTCGCACCCCGCTACCGATTGGAACCATTCGGCATGGCCCAGCAGATACCCGTCCCAGGCCAGCAGCGCCGCATCGGGATCGCCGACCACTCCGGCGAAATAGTCGATCTCGGACAAGGCAAACTCGATGTGCACCACTGGCAGGAGCCGGACGACCGCCTCCATCGTGTCCGCGTCCATGGGGTTGGCACTCTCATAGCCCGCGATCAGCGCCAGCGCGGCAGCCGCGTCTGCAATGGCATCGTCCCCCACTTTCCCCAGGTCCAGCCAGGCAAAGGCGGTCCGCTCGATCGCCGTCGCCAGATCATGCGCCGCACAGGTCCGGTCGGCCAGTCCGAAATCGAACACCGTCTCGACCGCCCCGTCCGCGGCCCAGAGCAGATTGGAAGGATGCCAGTCATTATGCGTCCATAGCGGCTTCTGACGGGCCAGGGCTTGCGAAAGTCCGTCGCCCGATGCCGCGAACAACGCCGCCAATTGCCGACGCCACGGCCGGTTGACCAGAAACCCCGCCAATGCCGGACGCGCGCGGACATAGGCTTCGGCCGCCGCCATCGGATCGATCGCGGAAAGGATGGTCAAGCTGGCGACCAGCGGCTGCACCCTGCGTGCCGGTGCGGGATAGCCGGACGATGCGCGATGCAGCAGCGCGAGTGTGCGCCCCGCCGCCCGCGCATGGTCCTGGGATCGGAACGGCGTCCAGGACTGGCGTTCCCGATACAGGTCCGCGCCGGCCGCCTGGCCGTGCAACTCATAGGTCCACTCGCCAAGCATGACGGCGCTCGCGCCATCGGTCGTGCGCCACAGTTCGGGCACCGGCATTCCGGCGGCCGCGAGATGCGTGATGAAGCCATGCTCCTCCGCCAGCCCCGCGACGCTGCGCACCCGGCGGTCATGCCGTTTCAGCAGAAGCGAGCCGCCGCCCGTTTGGATCAGGGTCGCGGCGGAAAAGGGTCGCGGCGAGTGCCAGTGCAGCGCCTCGACCACCCCGGCCCCAGGAAAGCAGGCGAGCGCCGCCGCCGCTTCGTCGAGGGTGATGACGGGCCAGACAGGCTCCTCCATCTCCAACCCCATGCCGTGGACACGGTGCCTCCCGACAGGATCGCCTGACCCGCCCATGATCAGAAGGCGCGGGACAGGGTGGCTACGACGGCCGCGCCGCCGCCGATATAATAAGACGGCGCATTGCCCATGATGACCGTACCGCCGCGCCCGACCGTATCGCGCGCATTGGTCGTCACCGCCTGCACCCCTGCCAGAACATGCGGATCGGTGACGTTAATCCCGTTCAGGCGCAGGTCGGTGCGTTTGCCGTCCAGCCAGTCGGCCAGATGGACACCGATCGATACGTCCAGCGTCGCATAGCCCGCTATGCTCTCGTCATTCATGAAGGTCGCATATTGGCGTCCGACATATTTGCCCGCGACGCTGCCGAACAGGAGGCCGTCATCATAGGTGCCGCCGCCGCCGAGTTGCACCGTCGGGCTGGACACCGCGCGCTTGCCCTGTGTCGGTAGAAAGTCCGCGCCGACCGGCAGATCGTCGTCGATCCGCGCGCGCAGATACTCGCCCGAGACGTAAAGGCTGACGCCCTTGGCGGGACGATAGTCGATCTCGCCATCCACGCCGTAAGAGGTCTGTCCCCCGGCGTTCAGTGTGGAATTGACCAGCGCACCGCCATTGTCGACGACGGTCGCCAACTGGCGGTTGCGGAACTTATAGTGGAAGCCCGTCACCGAGGCGGAGAGATTGGGGCCGATGTACCGATAGCCGACTTCCTGCGAGACCGAATACTCGTTCTTCAGCCGGTCCGTCCCCTGGGTCGAGACCACGCCCTCATAATAGCTGTTATAGAGCGTGAATTCGTTGGGGGTGCGGAAGTTGGTGGCGATATTGGCGAACAGCTGCTGCCGGTCGTCGATCGCATAATGAACCGCCGCGCGCGGCAGGGGGACGAAGCTGTCGCGGCGCACCCGGTCCTGCGGCCCCGGTAGGAAGTTGCGGCCGTTGCGCAACAGGCTGACGCCCTTGAACCCGATATCGAACGTCAGGCGCGGGGTCAGGGCGATGCTGTCGGCGACAAAGACGCTCTTCGTGACCGTGACGGTGCGCTGATTCTCATAGGCGAGCAGACGGCCATCGGCAGTTCGGATCGCGCGGCTTGGATAGCCCCAGGGGTCGGCCGGGCGGCCATCGGATCCGACTGCCCCGTAAGTCTGGGTGACGCGATCGGTGCCATAGTCGAACCACAGCCCGGCGGTCAGCCGGTGGAGACCCACCTGCAGGGTCAGCCTGGCGACCTGGCCTGCGCGCATCTGATCGCCGGTATAGTTACCCAGAACGGTGGCCAGGCCATCCACCGCACCTGGCAATGCGATCGGATCGGTAAGTTGCTGGTTGCCCAGGAAATTGCCGGTGGTCGCCAACTGGGTGCCATAGGGCGAATTGCCATAGCCGAACTGAAGATAGGTCGTCGTATCGAGGGTCAGCCGCTCGGTCAGGACCAGATGGACCGGTGCTGAGGCATAGAGGTTTCGAAACGGCGCGCGGTACAATTCCCAATATCGGGTATTTCCGGGCGTATAGGCCGCGTCATAATTGAACTTGCGCCCCTGCGCCTGCCAGTCGGCCAGGGTCGGGCTGGGATAGCTGGAGGAATTGGCATCATTGTACGACAGGGCAAGACCGGCCCGGCTGCCGCTCCCCCATTCGTGCAGCAGCTTGGCATCGATGTGCTGGCGCGTATCGAACCCGGCCCCGCGCCAATTGTCGGCACGGGTGTTCGAATAGGACAGGAACGCCTTCAGCCCGCTATTCCCGATCGCCCCCGTATCGGCCCGGGCGAAGACGCGCCGCATGGCGAAGGACCCGAGCGAGAGATCGGCGAGTAACCCTCGCGTCGCCTTGGGATCGTCGAGCGACAGCGACAGCAGCCCGCCTGCGCCCACGACCGTCGGCGCGTCGATATCTACCGAACCGGGCGCGAGCGCGATCCGGCGCAGATTTTCGGTATCGGCGAATTGCGACGGATAGGCGTAATAATAGCCGATATCATTTTGCGGCGCGCCTTCCATCAGCACGCCGATCTGATCCTGGCCGAGCCCCCTCAGGGTCAGGCTCGAACTGGTCGACAGGCCGTAAGGGTCGCTGGAGGCAATGTTCGCACCGGGCAGCAGGTTGACGAGCTGGAATGCGTTCTGGGTCGGAGCCTGTTTGACGATGAAGTCGGCCCCCACCTCGCTCACCGCCCGGGGATCGGTCTGGTCGGGCAGCAGGCCTTCGGGATCGCGGTGGCCGATCACGCGGATATCGGCCGGGCCCTGCGGACTTTGCTGGGCCGAGGCGGCGATGGGCAGGGCCACCCATGCGACCGACATCATGAAGAGACCATAGCGGATCGTCATGGGATCGCGCGAATTCACAACCGGCATCGTCTCTTATGTCCACTTCACGCGGAGGGACGACGGACAAGCCACCAACCCTCCCTACGCCGGTACAAACCGGATCAGGTTCAGCGGGTCATGGGCTGCTGCCCACCTCTCAACCGCGCATCAGCGGCCCCCCGGGGATGGGGTCGTGTAGGCGGTTATGCGGTAGGTGCAAATGGTTTCCTGCGAGGACTGTCATGGGCGCTGACGCAGGTACGGGCGGCACTTGGCGAGCCGTGGCAGTCGAACGTCAGCGACGAGGGGTGGTCGCGGGTCGCTGCGTCCCTGCCGTTGCAGCGCGAGGATGCCGGCGAGCGGGAGCACGACCGGCGCACGGTGTTCGACGGTCTTCGCTACATCGTGAAGACGGGTGCACCGTGACGGTGGATGCCCAACGACTTTCCGCCCGGGGCGGCGGTGAACCAGCAGGCAGAGCGCTGGTTGGCGGCAGGCCGCAAGGCCGAGCCGACCGCTGCGATCATCGATAGTCGAACACCGCGCTCGACGCGCGAGAGCGGCGGGCGTGCCGGCTATGACCAAGGCAAGCGCAGGAAGGGCTCGAAGATCCACAGGCCCATCGATACGCTTGACGGCCTGATCCGCGCGGGCAGGATCCGTTATGAGGCGCTGTCGGACGTGTCGCCTGATACATGCCGCGCGATGGCGACCCAGGCCGAAGCGCGTGGCGCCCCCGGTCCGACCGCACTTATGACGCCATATTCGCTGGTCGAGCGGTTCGCCGACTATGAGCGTATGTCTGCAGCACGCGAGTTCGGCATTCAGCTTGAACCATAGGAACCCGCTCGCGAGCGGGTTCCTATGGGCCTGATATCAGCGCAAGGAAGGCAAGCCCCTCCGGCGGGGCGGGGGCGGCTGGCCGGAGACAATCCGGTGGGTCGGTCGCTTGTCACCGATCGCAACGGGGGCATTCTCGACGCGCTGCGAAATACTGCGGCTGAGATTGGTCGCAGTCCTGCCAACGCTGCGCTGATCCGTGCCCGTCGAACCGATCAGCTGGATCCGGAATAGTATCGCGCTCGCAGACGCAAGCCGCGCACCGGCTGCCTTTGCCACTGTCGCCAAGTTGACATGATTGCGCGGTAGCGGCGGTGGTCCAAGCGGCAACACAATGTAAGCTTCCAGCGCCTTTATGAAACCAACGCCGCCCAGCCCGACCCCGACGATCACCGCCGAGGGTCGCATGATCGCCTATTCGTCCGGCAATTTCGGCAAGGCGTTGGTGTTCGGCGGGGCGGATTTGACGATCCTCTATCTGCTGACCGATGTGCTGGGGCTGAGCGGAGCGAAGGCGGCGGCCATGTTGCTGTTCGCGGCGCTGGGGGATCTGGTCTTCGATCTGTTGGCGGCGCGGCTCGTCCTGTATTGCCGCGCGGTGGGGCGGGGCTATCGCTGGACCGTGGCCGTGGCGGCGTTGCCGTGTGGAATGGCCTTTGCGCTCATCTATGCGATGCCCGCCCTGGGCGTGCAGCGGGTCGGGGGGCTGGCGATCGCCATCCTCGTTTTCCGCAGCGCCTATGCGGTGGTGGACGTGCCGCACAATGCGCTGATGGCGCAGGTCAGTCGCGATAGCCGTGCGCGCGGGCGGGTGTCGGGATACCGGCTGTTCTTCAGCACCGCCAGCGCGCTGGTCATCGCGACCGTCTTGACGCCGATGGTGCAGCAGGCGGGGCGGACCCGGCACTTCAGCGCCCTGGCGGGCACCGGGATCGCAGTCGGTTCTGCGTTTGCGCTGACCATGGTGCTGTGCGCCTGGGCGTCGGGCGGGCGGGGCGGCCATGCCGGGCGCAGCGCGTTGCGGGGAGATGGCATCGGGGTGCCGTTGCGCGATCCGATGGTCCTCGGCATGGCGGCGCTGGCGCTGCTCACCGGCTTTGCAATGCCGTGCTTCGGCCGGATGCTGATCTATCTGGGAAGCTATGTCGTGGCCGAACCGGGAGCGGTCACCCTGTTGCTGACCGCGTTGACCGTGGGGCAGTTCGGCGGCGTGCTGACCTGGACCGCCCTTGGCCAGCGCTTCGGCAAGGCCCGATTGCTGGGCGCCGGACATGCGGTCAGCGCGCTGGGGCTATTCCTGTTCGCCTTCTGCATCAGCTGGCCGGTGGGCCAGATCGCCTGCGCCGCGCTGATCGGCTTCGGCTTTGCCAGCGTCTTCATGCTGCCCTGGGGCCTGCTGGCGGATGCCGTCGACGTGGTCGAGTGGCGGCACGGGCGGCGCTTTGAGACCGGTCTGTTCGCTTTCTATCTGGTGCTTGTGAAGGCCAGCGGGGCGGCATCGACCGCGATGATCGGCGAGGTGCTGAACCTGCTAGGTTATATGCCCGGCGTTCCCCAGACCCAGGGGGTGAAGATCGGCATGGCGACGCTGGGCCTGGGCGTGCCGCTCCTGGGCGCGTCGTTGGCGATGCTGCTCCTGCGACGCTTCACCCTCGACCATGGCCGCCATGCCAGCCTATTGCGCGCCCTGGCGCGGCGTCAGGGCGTGGCCGAGCCGGTCTCCGGATTGAAGCGCGGATTGGCGAAATCCAGTGGCGAAGGCGACACCTTGGCTGGCGGCGTCGCGCTCTCTGCCCAGGCGCGGCAGAGCATGTCGCGCAGCATCGCCGCGCCGTCCGCCGTCCGCTCATAGATGAGCGCGCGCACGTCGGTATCGGCGGTGTTGCGAAAGCCATCGCGCTTTTCGAGCCGGTAGACCGCCTCCATTCGGTCGCCGGACTGGTCGAGGAAGCGCAGCACGGCGTCGAACATGTCGCCGTCTCGGTGCGCAACGGCCCCGATCCGTGGCATGATATCCGTCGGGGTGAGTCCGATGGCGTCGACAAAGTCACTTTCGAACCGGCCATGGATGGTGCGGTCCCGGGTATAGCCGTTCGGATTGGGACCGCGCCAGCCATCGGAGTTGACGGAGTCGTGCAGCGGCTGCGACCCGTCACCGATATAATGGCCCAGCCGGATCGCCTGGAACGCGCAATGCTGTTCGGGCACCGCGCTATCCTCGCCACGCGCCTGCGCCGCCCGGACCGCGCGCATACACACGATCAGCCGGTCATAGGCCTCCATCGCGGCATAGGGCAGGGTGCCGGTCCAGCGCACGTTTGTCCGCGCGGCGGTGGCCGGGTCGCTATCCTTGATGACCTCGTACCGTTTGTAGAGCGCCAGGATGAATTCGTATCGCGAACGGGGAATGGGCTTCAGGAACGCGAACTGTTCGCGGAACCAGCCGTGATTGGGGTCCTCCTCGATCTTGGAGAAACCCTCCGCATCGCCGCGCCAGTTGTCGGGCAGGGCGGCGGAGGCGGCGATGTAATCGGCATGGCGGCGCAGGAAGACCGGGCCATCGGCGGGAATGGCCGCGATCGCCGCCCGGTCGATCACGGCATGCGCTGTCCCGCCCCAGGCTTGGGCGGCGGCGGGGCAGAGGATGATGGCGGCGGCCACGAGGAAACGGCGCATACCGGGTCCTTTCGAAAGGGGGCTCAAGGGTCGAGGGGATCGCGCGGATCGACCCGACCGGACGCGTGCGACGGGCGGAAGACCAACTCGGTGGGCGAGACGCGGCGGACGATCCGGCCGGGCTGATAGCCCAGCTCCGTCATGTTGCGTTCGGCAAACTTGGCGCTGTCGATATAGTTGCCCTGCACCGGGTTGCAGACGATCAGCGTCTCGGCATCGACGGGCATCCCGAAGCGGGCGAGCAAGCGGCTTGCGTTGCGCAGGTTGGTCGTGGTGTGGCGGGCATAGGGTTCGCTGATGATCGCCTCGACAGGGATGCCGTATCGTTCGATCAGCGCCTTGCGCATCTCGTCGGCTTCGGTGAACGGCGTCGCGCGCGGATGGGCGCGGCCGCCGCTGACCAGAATGAAGGCGATGTCGCCTTCCGCGAAGCGGCGGGCGGCAAGGCGGAGATGGTATTTGCCGAACGGGCTGAGCGGCTCGCCCTCGATCTCGGGGCCGACGCCGGTGACGATCATCGCGCCATAGCGATAGCGCCGCCAGTCCAGTCCCCTGGCCCGCGCCGCGGCGGCCGCATTGGCCCCGCCGGTCAGCGGTTCATGGCCGATCGCATCGGTACGATCGCTGACATCGAGGAGCGCGAGGGCATAGTCGATGCTGGGATCGAAACCCTGCACCGATCCCGCCCGCAGCGTGGCGGCGAGCCAGTCCGCGGCTTGGAGGCGGGACTGCCGATCCTGCGGCGATATCACACCGGGCCCGTCGATCGCGGTGGTGGGCACACCCTCCAGCGCATAGGTGCGCACGATCATGTTGATGCCCGCAATCTCGCGGTCGGCCTGGGCGGCGGCACCGTCATCGGCGACGGGCAGCACCGTCTCGCCCCCGACGGCCCGGCGCAACGCCTCGGCTTCCTGCGGGCTCCAGAGCATGGCCTGGGCTCGGCAGGTCAGGTCGGCGCCGCAGCCCGCCCGGCGGTTCCGCCGGGCGGTCAGGACGCGCTTCATCTCGGGCGTCCCGGAAATCCGGGCGATCACCGACGGATCATGTCCGGCGGCGTCGAGCATCGGAAACAGGCGAGCGGACAGGGCCGCCATTACCCGGTCCGGCACGTCCCGCCCCAGCGCCGGGGCGGCGAGCCCCGTCAGTGCCAGCATGGCGGCGGAAGCCATGGTCCGCATCACCAGCTGCGGCTGGCGATGAGGCGGAAATTGCGCCCGAACAGCGGGCGGCCATAGATCGCCTCGGACGTGCCCTGACCGGCGAACTGGTCGGTGCGGGTATTGCCCTCGGTCAGGCCATGCGCGTCGAACAGATTGTCGCCCACAACCTGCAGGCGCCATGCCCCCCAGTCGAGCGATGCGCCCGCGCCGACCGTCTGATAGCCCGGCATCGCGGTGCGGTTGAACAGGTCGACATAGCGGCGGCCGACCCATTCGAACCGGCCGAACACCGACAGCCGCTGCTCGCCCAGGTCGACGTCGACGCTGGGCCGTAGATTGCCGAAGAACTTCGCCTCGCGGATGATCTGGTTGCCGTTCACCGCGCGCGGGTCCGCGCCCGAGGTGTTCTGCAGATTGGCATATTCGGGGTCCTGCCAGGTGATCGACCCGTCGAGCGAGAACCAGCGGACCGGTGCGACGCGACCGTCGACTTCGATGCCCTTTACCGACGCTTCACCGATGAACGGCAGCGTCTGGTCGTTGCGACCGGTCACCGGATTGAACGCCGCGAACGAAGCGTTGAACGGATTGAACTTCGTATAGAAGCCGGTCGCATAGAGGTAATGCGGGCCGAAGCTGGCCTTCAGGCCGGCTTCATACTGGCGCGCCTTGGTCTTGACGATCGCCGGGTTGATGCTGGTCACCACGCCGAGCTGCGGCGGCACCTCCAGGTTCGAGATGCGACCATAGGCGCCGAAATGGCGGGTCAGGTCATAGTTGACGCCTACTGTCCAGTTGGTCGCATTGGGCTTCAGCCGCTGGTCGAGGATCTGTCCGGTAAAGGCACGGGTGCTGTCATCGGCCAGCGTCGTCGCGTCTCCAAGGTTCGCCTGCGTCGTCGGCGAGGCAAAGCCCTTGTAGCTGTACCGCTCGGTGCGGATGCCCGCGTCGACGCGCAGGCCGTGCATGATGTCCCAGGTGTCGTTGGCGTAGAAGGCGATCATCTGCGCATCGCCCGCCCCCTTGTTGAGCGTGGTGGTGTAGCGCAGCACGCCGTTCTGGGTCACCGAGCCGAGCACCTGGCCGGTGGCCGAATAGGCGACGAGGTCGAGCGTGCGCGGCTGGCTGCGCACCTCGATCAGCATGTCCTGATAGGCCTGGAGGAGCGTGTTGCCATAGAAGGAGCTGTACACGCCGACACGCACGTCATGATCGCCCAGGCCGGTCATGAACTTGCGGGTGACGCTGACGTCGCCCTGCACCGAATAGAAATCCGATTCCGACGCGCGATATTGGCCCGACATGACCAGGCCCGAGGCGGTCGAGGGATCATAGACCGATGCGCCGCTGGTGCCGGCAAAGGCATAGCCGAGGCGTGCGACATTGGCGCCGAAGGCATTGCGCGCGGCGGTCAGGTAACTAGCCGCGAAGCTGTTGGCGTCGGCCGGGTTCGTGGTCGAATAAAAGGCGTCGAAGCTCGACTGGCCCTTGGTGCCGCCGAACTTGGCGGATACCTTCCAGCCGTCGAAATCCGCTTCGTAATCCACCGCCGCGTTGAACAGGCGCATGTGGCGGCCGTTGGACAGATCGCGCTGCATTCCCTGCAACACGCCCGCGCCGTCGCGATACTTGATGTTGACGTTGCGCAGCGATGGCGAGTTCAGCGTGCCGGTGAAGTAATCGATATAGGGATTGAGCGACACGGCGGGATTGCGCGGATCGGCGATCGGGATCGGCAGGTAGAAGACGTTGTGGTCGTTCACATATTCGGCCGACACCTTGACGAAGCCGTTCCCCAGATCACGCTTCAGGTTGGCGCGGATCTGTCCGCCCTTGTCGCTGGGGAAGCCGCGATAGCGATAGCCGTCATGCTGGCGCAAGAAGCCGCCGACCGCGAAATAGGTGTTGTCGCCGATCGGTCCCGACTGCATCGCGTCGAGCCGGTAGAGGCCGGTGTCGCCGAGCGTCAGCTGCGCCTTGCCGCGCGCGACCGGGCCGCCCGAGACGGTGATGTTGTTGGCGATCGCCGCCGCGCTGCTGGCATAGATCGGTGCCGGGCCGCCGCGTACGATCTCGACCCGTTCGGTCATCAGGTCGTACCGGTTCATGCCTTCGCCGGAGTTGAAGAAGACACCGTCGATCTCGTGATAGAGCGGCAGGCCGTCCTGCTGGAAGATCAGATAGCCGCGATCGGTGGGGATGCCACGCACGCGGGTGATGTTCTGCACCTCGCCGCCCGTCGCCTCGACCTGGATGCCCGGCACGGTGCCGAGCAGATCGGCAAAGCTCTTCGGCGCGATCTTCTGCACATCGGCCTGCGACAGCGAGTTGACCGCGTACGAGACGTCGAAGCGCCGCTGCGCGCGGGCCGAGCCGGTGACGATGATGTCAGCACCGCCGTTGTCGGCGGTCTGTGCAGGGTCCGTGGCGGCCGTGTCCGCCGCAGTCGGCTTGGTCGTTTGCGCGTAGGCGGGAGCCGCCATGATGGAAAGCGCGGCCAGTGCGGTACCGGCGGCAAGATGATGCCGTGTCATGATTTTTGTCCCCCTCTGCGTCGTTCGACTGACCGGGCGGATGGGCGGGCGATGTGACGGATTTATTTATTTCTGCGAAAATTAATCGCGTTCCATGATGCTTGCGACTACCCGTCACGGCGTATGAAATACCCCTCGCTCGCCCTGCTGGATGAAGAAAAGCGCCTGCTCTGGCAGTTGCGCACGCACGGCGCGCAGCCCCGTTCGACCCTGGCGGCGGCCTTGCAGATCAGCAACAGCGCCACGACCCGGCTGACCAAGTCATTGATCGGGCAGGGGTTGATCGAGGAGATGACGTCCGAGGCTTTGCCGGGGCGCGGTCGCCCGACGGTGCCGCTGCGCATCTCATCGGCGGGCGGCTATGCGTTTGGCCTGGCGCTCTATGCGGGGATATTGGAGATCGCGGTCGTCGATTATGCCGGCGGCGTCATCGCGCTCAACTCGGAAACGATCGAGTTGACCGATCCGGCGGGTTTTGCGCGCCATGTCGATCGGCGCATCCATGACCTCACGCTCGAACATCGTTTGCTGGGTCGGCGTCTCTACGGCGTGGGCTTCAGCGCGCCGGGACCGGCACTGTCGCGCGACGGCAATCGCTGGAGCATTGTCCGCAACCTGCCGGGCTGGAAGAATGCGCCGCTGCGCGAGATTTTCGAAGAGAGCCTGCAACTGCCCATCTGGATCGAGAATGATGCGACCGCCGCAGCGCTGGCGGAATATTATCTGGGCGGGCTGATCGGGCGTTGTACCACCGCGATCGTGATCCTGCTCGGCCACGGCGTCGGCGCTGGCATCATCCACGAGGGTCGGCTGATGCGCGGCGAGGCGGGCGGTGCCGGAGAGATCGGCATGTTCTACCCCGGCGACCGGCCCCGCCCGACGACGCTCGACCTCATCGCGACGTTGCGGGCGGCCGGATGCGACGTGGCGTCGCTCGCCAATTTTGCCAAGGCCATTGCCGGCTATGAGGCGGTCATTGACCGCTGGCTGGACCGCGCCGCCGATCAACTGGTCGCGACCATCAACTCGGCGATCGCCTGGTTGGAACCCGGTGCCATCCGGCTGATGAGCCCCTTGCCCGCCACGATCATGCAGGGCCTGGCCGAACGTCTGAACCGCCGCAACATCATCTGGGGCGACCATAGCATCGAGAGCGATGCCGGGCCGCGTACCGTCACGATCTCGCCGCTCGGCGGCGCTGGCGCGGCGCTGGGGGCGGCGTTGCTGCCCATCCATGCGGCGATCATGCGAAGTTGATGCTGGAGATGCCGTCGCCGTCCGCCATGGGCTTGGCGAACGGCGAGGATGGCCGGTGTGGAGTTTCGGTCCTCCGCGATCAGCCGTCGCGGCAAGTGTCCCGCAAGCACGCATCGCCGGGCCAGCTGATCGTCGGATGGCGCGAGGAGCCGAGGCCATCACCGCCGCCAGCAGCGATCCGACGCCGGTCGTCGCCAGGCGACGAAGGTCCGTCGAGCCGTTTCCCGCATCACGGCCGGGCCACCCCATGTCCGCGACGCCCTATGCGCCGCGGCCCGAACCATTAGATCATATCCGATCAAGCCCAAGATGGCGGGGACGACGAGGTGCTTGAACGACGTCAGTCCGTCGACTGCAAACACGATACAAGCGGCAGGCGTGCAGCCAGTGCACGTCCGGATCGCCCAACCTGCTCAGCCCATCATCGAATCGACGAGCCATTCCGCCAGCAAGGCCAAAAGTCCCTTATGGCGCATCGTCCCGCGCCGCCGATGGGGGGCTAAGTCCCGTGAACGGCCGGTCCGCCGCCAGTATCGATGGCGGCGGACGATTATCCTTCGCGGCCGCTTGAGCCGAGGCCGGGGTCGTACGCCATTCCCAAATGGGTTTCCGTATCCTGTCCGCTGCCGACGAAGCCCGCGCGCTCATAAAAACGATGCGCCCGGCCATTATCGCGCGTGACCTCCAGGGTCAGCTTAACGCCCGCTCGCCCGGCCTCCTGGATCACCCGTCGCAGCGCCACCCGGCCGATCCCGGAGCCCTGCGCTTCCGCGACCAGCGCCAAGTCGACGATATGCCAAGCCATGGTGCGACGATCGAGGCAGATTCGGCCAACCGCAACGCCGTCGACCAGGATCATGCGCCGATCGGCACGGGGATGGGCGGTGCGGATATGGCGTTCCTGCAAATCATGCTGTTGATCCAGGAACGGCGTGAGAATAGCGGGCGGAAGATCAAGTCCGGCCGGTGCGCGCCAGTGACCGATATGGGCGCGACGGACGACCGGTGCATCGCTTTCGTGTTCGTCGCGAAAGGTGATCGTCTGGGGCGGGACGGGCGAATGTGGCGCCGGACCAGATGTCGGTAGCGTGCCGCCCGGGTGGTTGCTATGCCCATCGGCATTCGTCGCGGAGGGACTGTTCATGCGTCTGATGACCCCCGAAGACTTCATGCCCTGGGTGGGCAGGAAGGTGAAAGTGAATACCTTGCCGCAGGCAGTGGAGGTTCGGCTCGACAGGGTCGAGGTATCGCCACGACTGCCGCAAGGGCTCGATATTCGTCAGCCCTTTTCGCTCTTCTTCGAAGCAGCGCTCGATATCGTGCTCCTCGATCTGGCTTATGAGTTCGATTGCGGGCGCGGTGGCCCCCATAGCATCTTCATCAGCCAGTGTACGCCGCTACGCGATCGACGTGTGTATCAGGCGGTCTTCAACTGAGAAGAGGACGGTCGGCCCCGCCGCGTGGACGGTCGGGCGCCGACCGCTCGATCGTCAGGGTTGCGGGGGGTAGAGGCCCTCGATGCAGATCACCGCGTTCATCGCCAGATAAGGCTGCATGATCGGTAGGGGCTGATTGCCGCCAGCCATGCCTGTCGTACCCGCCGGGTTCCCCGCCAGGTTCACGGTCTCGGTGCTCGATCCGGCCGGGACGTAGATCGCCACGCCGCTGCCCGCCGTATCCACGATGTTGCCGAGGGTGGCGCCCGCGCTGGCCTGGGTCGAGGTGTCGTCGGCCGTATTGTTGGTGACGACGGCCGGGCCCGGCTGCGCCGGGATCGCGTGGACGTGCATCGGCATTTGCGACGTGAGGATGGTCGTCTGCTCGCTCCCGCCGACTTCGCCTGTCATGTAATTGTGGCTGACCCCGGGAGACTGGCCGGTACCGACCGGCGTACGCCCGCCGAGATGGGGCAGGCCGAAGGTGGTTTGTCCGTTGCCGCCATAAGTATTGCCGAGTACCGCATAAAGCGCGCTATTCTGTGTAATGTTTAAAATCTGTCCCTGGCATAACGACCATCCGCGTGGGGCATAACGGCCTGCGGTGAACATCACATATCCGAGATAGGCTTCCATGTTCGCTCCCTTGGTATGTCGCGCCATTCGCTGGGTGACGCGCGGCAGCTATTGTTGACAAAGTATGATCGGAAAACAATTCCATAACGGATCAATCTCGTCGATTTGCCAATGTCCAAAATGGTCAATCATTCAACCCGAAGATAACGGTTCGCTCGTGTAACGAAGTCGATATGGCGTTTTTATCATGCTTTTGAGAAATATGTCCTGACTTTGGACGGAAGGTTTCATTGGTCTGGAAAACGGATATTTAAAATATTGACTCGGTCATGATTCTGGCGTCGGGTGAAGCGTTCATTGCCGATCGGTAATGTTCTCGGGGGCGAGCCGGGGGGCGGTATCTAATGTTTGGCGCGTTTATTCGTGCGCTTGACCGTGTCATGAAGACCGGCATTGCCGTCGGTTCGGCACGCGTGATGGCCGTAATGGCCGAAAATCGTTTGTCACCATTGGCTGACGGTGCGTTCCGATCCTCCGGTCGATCGTCGCGCGGCACGGTTCGCCCGCTGATCGCCCTGTCTGCGCTTGCCGTCGCGGCCATGCCATGTGCCGCCGCGGCGCAGAGCGCCGCTTGCACGGCGATCAACAGCGGCGCATTGAATTTCTCGGCGAATTTCAGCACGACGACGGCTCCCAGTCCGGCGGGGCGGCTGGCCACTGCGATTGCGACGGCTCAGGGCATCCGATCGTCGGCATACACCACGACCAATGGAAGCTACCCTGCCAGCTATGGCGGCTACAGCCCGACCCTTTATGATTTTGCCCCGGATGAGGACATTCAACTGAGCGTGCAGACGGACAGTCTGAGCCAGAAGTCGTCCCCGGCCGGTTTTACGGCGATCCTCTATATTTCCAACGCGAATACCGGAACCTATTCCACCCAGTCCGTGGCGGTGAACACCGTCGGAACGGTGACGCGCAGCGTGTCGACCATCTCGACGAGCAACGCGATTCTGGTTCGGCTCCAGCGCGGTGGACAGAACGATTTCGGTGCGTTCACCGTCACCGCAACTTGCACCGGCGCCGCGCCGGCCGCGCCCGCCGCGATCGCGGGCATCGCGCCGACCTCCGGCCCGACATCTGGCGGGACCAGCGTCACCATCAACGGCAGCAACTTTACGGGTGTCGACACTGTCAGGTTCGACACGACGAATGTCACGCCGGTTTCGGTGACCGATTCGCAGATCGTCGCGACCACGCCGGCCCATGCGGCCGGTACGGTCGGCGTTTCCGTCCTGAAGGGCGGAACCGCGTCGGCGGTCTTCACCGGCTATACCTATGTAGCCGCGCCGAGCGTGACGGCATTGGCGCCCGGATCCGGCAGTGTGGCGGGCGGAAATAGCGTGGTCGTGACCGGCGTGAATTTCACGGGCGCGACGGCCGTCAATTTCGGCGGCAATCCGGCCGCCAGCTTCACCGTCAACAGCGCGACCCAGATCACCGCCACCGCGCCCGGCGGGACGGGCACGGTCAATGTGACGGTCACCACCGGCGGCGGCACCTCGGCGACCGGGGCGGCCAACCAGTACACCTATCTGCCTGTGCCGACGGTCAGTGCGGTCTCGCCGACCGGCGGATCGAGCGGGGGCGGGACGCCGGTGGCGATCACCGGCACGAACTTCGTCAGCGGCAACACCTATGCCGCGACCTTCGGTGCCGCCACCGTGGCCGCGACCTATGCCAGTGCGACGACGCTGACCGCCACCGCGCCTGCGGGGAGCGGGACCGTTTCGGTGACGGTGGCGAACAGCACGACGGGGCAGGCCGCGACGGGCAGTGCCAGCTATACCTATGCCGCACCGACGGTCACCGCGCTGAGCGTGTCCAGCGGCCCGGCCAATACCACGCGGAGCGTGGTGATCACCGGCACCAATTTCACCCCAAGCGCGACCGTTTCGGTCGGAGGCACGGCTGCGACCGGCGTCAGCTATACCAGCGCGACCCAGCTCAGCGCGACCCTCCCCGCTAGGGCGGCAGGGACGTACGACGTTCAGGTCACGACCGGATCGGTTACCAGCGCGACCGGCCCGGCCAGCCAGTACAGCTATGTCGCCGCGCCGACGGTCACCAGCGTCACGCCCAATTCGGGCAGGACGACCGGCGGGACCATCGTGACGATCGCGGGCGCCAATTTGACCGGCGCGACCGCCGTGACCTTCGGTGGCGATCCGGCCGCAAGCTTCGTCGTGAACAGCGACAGCCAAGTCACCGCCACGACGCCTGCTCGGGCGGCGGGAGTAGCCTCGATCGTGGTAACCACGCTCGGCGGTTCGGGAACGTTGACGAACGGCTATACCTATGTGGTGCTCACCCCCCCGACGACGACGAGCCAGCCAGGTAGTCAGACGGTTGCGGTCGGTGCGACGGCGAACTTTACGGCAACCGCTTCGGGCAGCCCGTCGCCAACGGTGCAATGGCAGGTGTCGAGCGACAGCGGCGCCAGCTTCGTCAACATCGCCGGCGCCACCGCGTCCAGCTATACCACGCCTGCCACGGTCGCGGGCGACAATGGCGCGCAATATCGTGCCGTCTTCACCAACAGCGAGGGTAACGCGACGACGAACGCGGCGACTCTCACCGTCGTTCAGGCCCCGAGCGCCAGCAACCAGAGCGTGACGACAGCGGTCAACACCGCAACCCCGATCACGCTGACCGCGACTGATTCCAACACGCCCGCCCGCGCGCTGACCTATGGCATCACGGCCGCCCCAGCCCATGGTACGCTCAGCGGCACGGCACCCAGCCTCACCTATACGCCAGCGGCCAACTATACCGGTGCCGACAGTTTCACCTTTACCGCATCGAACGGTATCACCACGTCCGGTCCCGCAACGGTCAGCATCACGGTTTCCCCGCCACCCGCGCCCGCCGCCCCGGTGGTCACCGCCCCGGCGAACGGCGCGACCATCGCGACGGTGACCCCGACGGTCACCGGCACGACGGCAAGCGGCACCACGGTGCAGGTCTATTTCGACGGTGTCTTGAGCGGCAGCGCGACGGTGTCTGGCACGAGCTTCAGCTTTACGGTTTCCACCCCGCTCAGCCAGGGCGCGCATACCGTCCGCGCCGTCGCGACGGGGCTTGGCGGCGCGTCCCCCACCTCGGCGACCAATACCTTCATCGTCGACACGGTCGCCCCGTCCACCCCGGTGATCCAGTCACCCGCTTCCGGCTCGATCACCGGCGCGCGCCGCCCCGCGATCACCGGCACCGCCGATAGCGGTAGCTCGGTCGCGATCAGTATCAATGGCAGTCCGGCGGGAACGGTCTTGGCAGCGGGCGGAGGCTTCAGCTTCACTCCGACCGTCGATCTGCCGTTGGGCAGCAATACGGTGTCGGCCGTCGCGACCGACAGCGCGGGCAATGCCTCCGCCGCCGCGACCAGCAGCTTCACCGTCACCGCGCTGCCCTCGATCAGCACCGTGTCGCCGAACCAGGGCAGCACGGCGGGCGGCACGACCATCACCGTCACCGGCGCCAACTTCACCAGTGGCACCTCGGTTTCGGTCGGCGGCACCCCCGCGACCGTCGTGTCGGTCACCAGTGCTACCAGCCTGACCGCCGTCACGCCGCCCGGTACCGCCGGTGCCGCGACCGTGCAGGTCGTGAACCAGGCGGGCAGCAGCACGACGAACGGGACCTTCACCTATATCGCCACGCCGACCGCCACGGCGCAGAGCGTGACGACCGCCTTCCAGACGGCGCGCGCGATCACGCTGAGCGGGGCTGACGGCAATACGCCCGCGCGAACACTGACCTACGCAATCGTGACCGCACCCGCGAAGGGTACGCTGACCGGCACTGCGCCGAATCTGACCTATACACCGGCAGCAAGCGCGCGAGGCGCCGACAGCTTCACCTTCACCGTCGGCAACGGGGTCAGCAGCTCGACTGCTGCCACCGTCAACGTGACGATCGCCGATCCGACCTTGGTCGTGTCCGTGCCGACTGCCACGGGCACAATGGGGGCTCCCTATAGCGCCACCATCACCACGACGGGCGGCACGGCCCCCTATACCTACGCGGTTACCGCGGGCGCGCTGCCCAGTGGGCTGACGCTGGCGACCGGCGGCACGCTGTCTGGAACGCCCACAGCGACGGGCAACTATGCCTTTACCGTGACGGCGCAGGATTCGACGCCCGGCTCTCCTCCGGTTCAGGCGTCGCAGGCGGTCACTGTCACGATCGGCCGCAGCGCGCAGACCCTTGCCTTCACGTCGACGCCCCCGGCGGGCGCGACCGTCGGCGGCAGCTATACGGTCACTGCAACGGCCACTTCGGGCTTGACGCCAGTCATCACGATCGACGCGTCCTCCGGCGCGGTCTGCACGCTGACGGGCGCGACGGTGCGCTTCGATCAGGCGGGCACATGCCGTATCAATGCGAACCAGGCAGGCAATGCGACCTATGATCCGGCTTCCCAGGTGCAACAGAGCCTAACGGTCGGCGCCCCGTCGATCATTGTCTCGCCCGCCACCACCCCCGCGCCGCAGGTCGGCGTCCCCTACACCCAGAGCTTTACGGCGACCGGCGGTACCGCGCCCTACAGCTTTGCGATCACCGGCCCGCTTCCGACCGGCCTTGCCTTCAACACGGCGACGGGGACGCTGTCGGGCACGCCGACGGCCAGTGGCAGTTTCAGCTTTTCGATTACGGCGACCGACAGTTCGACGGGCACGGGCGCGCCCTTTGTCGGGCAGAGGGCATACACGCTCACCGTGCAAGCGCCGTCGCTGGCGCTATCGCCCAGCGCGAACACGACCACGCCGACCGCACTGCCCGGTGCGACCGGGGGAACCGCCTATTCTCAGACGATCACGACCAGCGGCGGGACGGCACCCTATTCCTACAGCATCGTCGGCGGCGCACTGCCCGCGGGCCTGACCCTCTCGAGCAGCGGCACGATCGCCGGAACGCCGAGTGTAGCAGGGGCCTTCAATGTCCGGGTGCGGTCGACCGACAGTTCGTCGGGCACCCCGTTCAGCGTCGAAGGCCTCTACACGATCACGGTCGCCGCCCCCACCATCATATTGTCGCCGACCACCTTGGCGAGCGCGACCGTCGGTTTGGTCTACGGCCAGGATATCGTCGCGAGCGGTGGGAACGGCACCTATGCCTACGCCGTCACGGCAGGCAGCTTGCCCGCAGGCGTGACCCTCTCTGGCACCGGACGTCTGGCAGGAACGCCGACGGCGGGCGGCGCCTTCACCTTCACGATCCAGGCAACCGATGGCGGAGGTTTTGCCGCGAGCCGCAGCTATACGCTGACGGTGGCGACCGCGAGCGTCAGCCTGGCCCCGGCGAGCCTGCCCGCGGGCACCTCGGGCGTCGCCTATAGCGAGACGCTCTCTGCGACCGGCGGCACCGCGCCCTATGCCTATGCGGTGACCGCGGGCACGCTGCCGACGGGTCTGACCCTGTCGGCAAGCGGTACGCTCAGCGGCACGCCGAGCCAGTCGGGCAGCTTTACGCTAAGCATCACCGCCACCGACAGCTCGACCGGTTCTGGCCCGTACAGCGCAACGCGCAGCTATACGCTGGTCATCGCCGCGC
>Ga0308171_1001154_pt1 | contig 39343 bp, 36 predicted proteins | sample PhyGR1_FD_202135 | JGI IMG/M metagenome (GOLD analysis project Ga0308171, IMG submission 202135) | Phyllosphere microbial communities from UC Gill Tract Community Farm, Albany, California, United States - DLSLSG.R1 | ecosystem: Host-associated > Plants > Phyllosphere > Unclassified | place: USA... | reverse complement strand
TGCGGCAGCAGCGCACGCACCTGGTCGACCACGGCGATCACGTTCGCGCCGGGCTGGCGCTGGATGTTGATCAGCACGGCCGGGGTGGTGCCCGACCACGCGGCCAGCTGGCGGTTCTCGGCGCCATTTTCGATGGTGGCCACGTCGCCCAGGCGCAGCGGCGCGCCGTCCTTGTACGCCAGGATCAGCGCACGGTACTCGGCGACCGAGCGCATCTGGTCATTGGCATCGAGCATGATCGCGCGGGTCGGGCCGTCGAAGCTGCCCTTGGGCATGTTGACGTTGGCCGTGCCGATCGCGGTGCGGATGCTGGCCATGCTCAGGCCGTTGGCGGCCAGCGCCGAAGGATTGACCTGGATGCGCACTGCCGGGCGCTGCCCGCCGGCCAGGCTGACCAGGCCGACGCCAGGCAGCTGCGAGAGGCGCTGCGCCATGCGCGTATCGACCAGATCGTGCACCTGCGGCAGCGAGAGGCCCTGGGAGGTCACCGCCAGGGTCAGGATCGGGGTATCGGCCGGGTTGACCTTGCGGTACACCGGCGGCACCGGCAGGTCATCGGGCAGGAAGCTGTCGGCGGCGTTGATCGCAGCCTGCACTTCCTGCTCGGCCACGCCGAGCGCGACCTCCAGCGAGAACTGCAGCGTGATCACCGAGGCTCCGCCGGAGCTGGTCGAGGACATCTGTTTCAGCCCGGGGATCTGCCCGAGCTGGCGTTCCAGCGGCGCGGTGACCGCACTGGTGGTGACCTCCGGGCTGGCGCCGGGGTACAGCGTGGTGATCTGGATGATCGGGTAATCGACCTGCGGCAGTGCCGCGACCGGCAGCAGGCGGTAGGCCATCACGCCGGACAGCAGCAGCGCCACCATCAGCAGCGTGGTCGCGACCGGGCGCTCGATGAAGGGACGCGAGAGGTTCATGCGCCGGTCCGCGGCGGGTCCTGCTCCACCACCTCGACCTTGGCGCCTTCGCGCAGGCCGTCGATGCCTTCCACCACCACGCGCTCGCCGGCCTTGAGCCCTTCGCGCACCGCAACGCGCTCGCCATCGGCCGCGCCAAGCACCACGCTGCGCAGGGACGAGGTGTCATCGGCGGCGATCACGTACACGTAGCTGCCCTTGCTGCCGAACTGCACGGCGGCATTGGGAATCACCACCGCATCGCTGCTGCTGACCTGCAGGCGCACGTTGACGAACTGGTTGGGGAACAACGACTCATCGGCATTGGCGAACTGCGCGCGCAGCTTCAGCGTGCCGGTGGCGGTATCGATGCGGTTGTCCAGGCTGGAAAGCACGCCGTCGCCCAGCGCGGTGCGCTCCTCGCGGTCCCAGGCTTCCACGGTCAGCTGCGGATTGGCGCGCGCGGCGGCGACCACCGCCGGCAGGTCCGGCTCGGGCACGGTGAACAGCACGCTGATCGGCGTGGTCTGGGTGATCGTGGCCAGCGGTTCGGTATCGCCGCTGCGCACCAGGTTGCCGACATCCACATTGCGCAGGCCCATGCGCCCGGCCACCGGCGCGGTGATGCGGGTGTACTGCAGCTGCAGGCGTGCTTCATCCACGGCGGCCTGGTCGGTCTGGCGGCGGCCCTGCAGCTGGCGCACCTTGCTCTGCTGGTCGCTCAGGTCCTGCGCGGAGACGAAGTGCCTGCTCTGCAGTTCGGTGAAGCGCTTGAGCTGGCTCTCGGCGTTGTCCAGCTCGGCCAGGTTCTGCTGCTGGGTGCCCAGCGCACGCGACAGCTGGACCTGGAACGGGCGCGGATCGATCTCGGCCAGCAGCTCGCCGGCGCTGACGTGCTGGCCTTCGGAAAACGCCAGGCGCAACAGTTCGCCATCCACGCGGCTGCGGATGCTCACCGTATGCAGCGGGGTCACCGTGCCGAGCGCCTTCAGGCGCACCACGAGATCTTCCTGGGTGGCCGTGGCCACACGCACCGGCGTGGGCTGCGGACCGCCGGACGGTGCGGCGGCGGGCGGGGGGGCAAACAGTTTCCAGCCCACCAGCGCGGCAATGCCGAGCCCGGCAACGAGCAACAGCGGCCTGGCGAAACGGCGGGACGACGACGGTGACGTTGCAGCGGACATACGCATCCTGCGCACCCTCCACCGGAGCAGTGCGTCCATGGGGACCGGCCACACAGCGGCGGGTCAGCGGGGGAGAAGGTGTCTGGCGGGGCAGCGGGTGGAACACCGCCGCGTGGCTGGATGCCGTTCGTTCGGAACGGGAGCGCCATGATACAGGGCCGTGCTGGTCGCGCTCACATGCCCTTGGTCATGGCCGCCGCTGCAGCAGGTTCAATGCACTTCATCGCGGTAGACGAACTTCGGCATTTCCCACTTGAAGTGGATCGCCAGCAGCCGCATCAGGAAGCCGCCGCCCAGGCACCACAGCGTGGCCGCATTGAGCGATACGCCCAGCTCCAGCAGGCCCAGGTAGGCCGCGCCGGTGAACAGCGTGATCACCGCATACAGTTCCTTCTGGAAGATCAGCGGCACTTCGTTGCACAGCACATCGCGCAGCACGCCACCGAACGCGCCGGTCAGCATGCCGGCGATCAGCACGATCGGTGCGGCGTGGCCGGCATCGCGCGCCACCGCGCAGCCGATCAGCGTGAAACAGATCAGCCCCAGCCCATCCAGCACCAGGAAGGTGCGGCGGAAGTGGTGCATCCAGCGCGCCAGCCAGGTGGCGATCAACGCTGCGCAGATGGTGAAGCCCAGATACTCTGGATGCTTCACCCAGCCCAGCGGGTAATGGCCGAGCACGATGTCGCGCAGCGAGCCGCCGCCGAGCGCGGTGACGCAGGCGATGATCACCACGCCGAACAGATCCATCCGGCGGCGGCCGGCCGAGAGCGCGCCGGTCATGGCTTCGGCCGAGATGGCGATGAGGTAGATCAGGGAGAGCAGCATGGGGGTGGCTCCGGAAAACACGTCAGGCGGGACGGAAACGCACACGCACCACGCCAGCGCCGCTGCACTGTCGTGGGGTGGGATTCCGTTGCCGCTCCCGCTGTCCTTTTGCCTGAGAGTTCGGTGGCCAAGGCCACGTGCCCCTTCGGCGGGTCATTGAAGACCTCTCTCCAGATCGGCGTGTCGGATGCATGGTTGGTGGCGTATCGAGCCACCGGCCTGAGCGATTATGGGAGCCTGCGCCTTCGGCGGGCGCCAGCGCGGCGCCTCTCTCCTGCATCCGGGGCGGATTCTAGCAGCCGCGCGGCCCGCGCCGGGGGATAATCGCGGTATGCCCGCTGAACCCGCCCTCTGGTACCTGTACCTGCTCGAATGCCGCAACGGCAGCTATTACGCTGGCATCAGCAACGACGTGGAGGCGCGCTTCGAGGCCCATCTCGCCGGCAAGGGAGCGAAGTACACCCGGGCCAACCCGCCGGTGAAGGTGCTGGCGATACGCGCCTACCCGGACCGGGCCGCGGCCTCGAAGGCCGAGTGGCAGCTCAAGCGGCAACCGCGCGCACGCAAGCTGGCCTGGCTGGCGCCGGCCGATCCGGCGTAGGCCGGCTTGTTCGCGGCTTCGGTGGCGGCATACCATCGCCCTTCGTTCGTTGATCCGCCTGCCCACGCCTTGGAGTGCCATGTCCCGCGATCTGTCGTTGTACCCGGAAGATGAGAACGGCGACGTGCTCTGGACCATGCTCCAGGACGGCGATGACCTGAGCATCCCGCGCGAGGTGGATTTCGCGCTGATCTTCCCGACCCAGGATGTCGCCATCGCGTTCGCCGTGCACCTGCTCAAGAACGACCAGAAGGTCTCCTTTGCCGCGTACGACGGCAACGAGGAGTACCCGTGGCAGGTGGTGGTGCATCCGCTGATGCTGCCGACTCACCAGAACGTTTCCGGGTTCGAGGGCCTGCTGCGCAGCGAAGCGGTGTCCTACAGCGGCCTCGTCGATGGCTGGGGCTGCCTGTCGCAGGGCTGAGCCCTGCGCCGGCCACCGCCTGGCCCGGGGATCCACCCGCGGGGTGGACCTTCCCGCTCCCGCGCGCGGGCACTCACCGCTGCGGCGGCGGTGCCTCGGCGGCCACTTTCACCCGCCGGTCCTCGCGGTCATCGCCGAAGATGATCCGCGCGCTGCGCTGGTAGCTCCAGTACGCCACCGCCCAGTTCAGCAGCACCACCACGCGGTTGCGGAAGCCGATCAGGAAGAACACGTGCGCGGCCAGCCAGAACCACCACGCCAGCACGCCGGAGAGCTGCAGGCGCCCGAGGTGCACGATCGCGGCCATGCGCCCGATCGTGGCCAGGTTGCCGAAATCCTGGTACTTGAACGCGCCCGGTGACGCGGCGTTCTCCAGGCGCGCGCGCACGATCCGCGCCACATGCTTGCCCATCTGCTTGGCCGCCGGGGCGACGCCCGGCACCGGCTTGCCATCGGCCTGGGTCAGCGCGGCCAGATCGCCGGCCACGAAGATCTCCGGATGCCCGGCCACGGTGAGGTCGGGCTGCACCGGCACGCGGCCGGCACGGTCCAGCGGCACCTCCAGCGTGCGCGCCAGCGGCGAGGCGGCCACGCCGGCGGCCCAGACCACGGTGCGTGCCTCCACGAAGCGCTCGCCGAGCTGGAAGCCCTCGGCGTTGATGTCGCTGACGGGCGTGCCGGTGAGCACTTCCACGCCCAGCTTCTCCAGCTGGCGGCGCGCCTTGAGCGAGAGCACCTCCGGGAAGGTGGACAGCACGCGCGGGCCCGCTTCCACCAGCCGCACCTTGGCCGATGCCGGGTCGATGTGGCGGAATTCGTTGCGCAGGGTATGCCGGGCGATCTCGGCCAGCGTACCGGCCAGCTCGACGCCGGTGGGGCCACCGCCCACCACGGCGAAACTGAGCCAGGCGGCCTTGCGCACCGGGTCCGGCTCGGCCTCGGCGCGCTCGAAGGCCAGCAGCAGCTTGCGGCGCAGCGCGATGGCGTCATCGAGGGTCTTCAGGCCGGGCGCGTCGGCGGCCCATTCGTCGTGGCCGAAGTAGGCGTGGGTGGCGCCGGTGCACACCATCAGGGTGTCGTAGGCGATCGCACTGCCATCGGCCAGGGCAACGCTGCGAGCGGTCTTGTCGATGGCCGTCACTTCGCCCAGGCGCACTTCCACGTTGCGCTGGTGGCCCAGGATGTGGCGCAGCGGCGCGGCGATATCCGGCGCGGACAGACCGGCCGTGGCGACCTGATACAACAGCGGCTGGAACAGGTGGTGGTTGCGGCGGTCGACCAGGGTGATGCGGACCGGCGCGTCGGCGAGTGCACGGGTGGCCCACAGGCCGGCGAAGCCGCCACCGATGATGACCAGGTGGGGCAGGGGGGAGGGGGTCATGCTTCACTCCTTGGCTGGCGCCGGAGGGGGGCGGCGCAGGAAGTCTGACGAGGCCGACATTTTCGCACGTGAACCGGCCCGTTCACGGTGATGCCCGATACTGCCCGCAGGCCGCCACGGTGTGCGCCGGCGGCCGGCCCCCCCCGCTCTGGAGATCTCCATGTCCGAACCGGAAAAGCGCATTGCGCTCCTGATCGACGCCGATAACGCCCCCGCCTCGAAGATCGACGCCGTGCTGGCCGAAGTGGCCCGCTACGGGGTCGCCAACGTGCGCCGCGCGTATGGCAACTGGAAGAGCCCGCGGCTGAAGGGATGGGAATCTGTGTTGCACGAGTACGCGATCCGCCCGATCCAGCAGTTCGCCTACAGCCGTGGCAAGAACGCCTCGGACATGGCGATGGTGATCGATGCGATGGACATGCTGTACGCGCGCAACCTGGACGGCTTCGCGATCGTCTCCAGCGATGCCGACTTCACCCCGCTGGTGATGCGCCTGCTCACCGATGGCGTGAAGGTCTACGGCTTCGGCGAGAAGAAAACGCCCGAGCCGTTCGTCAATGCCTGCTCGAAATTCACCTACATCGAAGCACTCGGGCGCGTGCATGCCGCCGATCCGGAAGTGGAACCCGATGCCGGCGAGGACCTGCGCCCGCGCAAGGGTGGCCCGGAACTGCGCAGCGACACCAAGCTGGTGCAGATGCTGCGCCGTGCGGTGACCGCCGCCGAAGCCGAGGACGGCTGGTCGCACCTGGGCCCGGTCGGCAGCCAGATCGGCAACCAGGCCTCGTTCGATCCGCGCAATTACGGTTACGGCAAGCTCAGCGATCTGCTCGCGGCCACCGGCCTGTTCGAACTGAAGAAGGACGGCAAATCCTCTTTCGTGCGCGCGCTGCCGAAGAAGAGTGCGGCGAAGGCGGCGAAGTAAGCGCCGGCCTCAGCGCAGCAGCGCGGCCAGCGGACGGGCCGCGCTGCCGTTGAACCCCTCGGAGAAGCCACGCACAGCGTCCGGCAGCGCACCGCTGGCCAGCAGCGCCAGCGCGGCGCCGAGCAGCAGATTGCGATGGTGGCGGCGATAGCCGACCACGAGCAGGCCGAGGCCGGCAACCAGCAACACGATTTCAAGCGCGTAGAGGAGCATTGTTTCTCATCCATGAGTGACGGTTGGCCCGCCGTTGGGCGTATCGTAGCCGCACCGCGCGCGCCTGCGCGCACCTGCATCCGATCCGGAGAACACGGGCATGCTGAAAATCTGGGGCCGTCACAATTCCAGCAACGTGCGCAAAGTGCTGTGGTGCGCGGAGGAAATCGGCCTGCCGTACGAATCGATCGAGGTCGGCGGTGCCTTCGGTGGCACGCAGTCGGCCGAGTACCGCGCAATGAATCCCAACGGGCTGGTGCCGGTGATCGAAGACCACGGCCTGCCGCTGTGGGAGTCCAACACGATCGTGCGTTACCTGGCGGCGCGGTATGCGCTGGGCGCGCTGTACCCCGAAGACGTGGTCGAGCGCGCGCAGTCGGAAAAGTGGATGGACTGGACCACCGCGACCTTCTCGCCGGCCTTCCGCGATCTGTTCTGGGGCACGCTGCGCACCGCACCGGCGGACCGCGACGAAGCCCGCATCGCCGCGGCGCTGGTCCGCTCGGGCGAACTGCTGGCGCTGGCCGATGAAACCCTGGCCCGGCAGCCGTGGCTGTCCGGCGCGCAGTTCGCGATGGGCGACATCCCGCTGGGCAGCTTTGCGTATGCGTGGTTCGAAATGCCGATCCAGCGCCCGGACCTGCCGCACCTGGCGGACTGGTATGCGCGGCTCACGCAACGGCCGGCCTACCAGCGCGGCGTGATGACCGCGCTGACCTGACCGCGGCCTGGCATCGGGCCGGGCCCCGCCACGGGGCCGGCCTCAGTACAGATCCGTTGGATCCACATCCAGCGACCAGCGCACGCGCCGCGCCTGCGGCAGGCCGTGGATCTGCGGCGTGAGCAGATCCAGCAGGCCGTGCAGCGGCGGCCGGCTCGGGCACGACAGCAGCAGTTGGGTCCGCTGGTAGCCGGCGCGCCGGGGCATCGGCGCCGGCATCGGGCCGTAGCGCTCCACCGCGGCCGCTTCGGGGATCAGCCCACGCACCGCGCTGAGCATGGCGTTGGCATGTTCGACCTGCTGCGATTCGGCGCGCAGCAGCGCCAGGTGCGCGAACGGCGGGAAGCCGGCCGCCTCGCGCTGCTGCAGTTCCGCATCGGCGAAGTTGTGGTAACCGCCGTTGACCAGCGTTTCCAGCAGCGGGTGCCCGGGATGGTGGGTCTGCAGCCAGACCTCGCCGGCATCGGCCGCGCGCCCGGCCCGGCCGGCCACCTGGATCAGCTGCTGGGCCAGCTTCTCGCTGGCCCGGAAATCCGCCGAGAACAGGCCTTCATCGATCCCCACCACGACCACCAGGGTCAGCTTGGGCAGGTCGTGGCCCTTGGCCAGGATCTGGGTGCCGACCAGGATCCCGGCACGGTCGCCGAGCAGGGCCAGCTGGGTTTCCAGCGCATCGCGCTTGCCGGTGGTGCCTCGATCGATGCGGATCACCGGATAGTCCGCGAAGGCCTCGACCAGGTGTTCCTCCAGCCGCTCGGTGCCGATGCCCTGCGGCTGCAGGGCCAGGCTGCCGCAATCGGGGCAGGCCAGCGGGGCGGCCTGGCGCGCGCCACAGTGATGGCATTGCAGGCGGCGGCCGCCGGCATGCACGGTCATCGGCGCATCGCAGCGCTGGCACGGCGCGGTCCATCCGCAGTCGTGGCACAGCAGCACCGGTGCGTAGCCGCGGCGGTTCTTGAACACCAGCACCTGGTGGCCGGCCTGCAGGTGCTGGCCGATGCCCTCCAGCACTTCCGGCGACAGCCCATCGCGCAGGGGGCGCTTGCGCACGTCCAGCACGCGCACCCGCGGCGGCCGTGCGTCGCCGGCGCGCTGCTTCAGGCGCAGGTGCAGGTAGCGCCCGGCGCGCGCGTTGTGCAGCGATTCCAGCGAGGGCGTGGCGCTGCCCAGTACCACCGGGACATCCAGCGCCTTGGCCCGGACCAGGGCGAAATCACGGGCGTGGTAGCGGATGCCGTCCTGCTGCTTGTAACTGCCATCGTGTTCTTCGTCGATCACGATCAGGCCGGCGTTCGGCAGCGGCGTGAAGATCGCCGAGCGGGTGCCCACGATCACCTGTGCCTCGCCACGCGCGGCGGCGGCCCACACCCGTGCACGTTCGTTGTCGTTCAAGCCCGAATGCAGCACGTGCACCGGGATGCCCAGGCGCGTGCGGAAGCGCGACAGGGTCTGCGGGGTCAGGCCGATCTCCGGCACCAGCACCAGCGCCTGGCGGCCGCGCGCCAGGCACTGCGCGATCGCCTGCAGGTAGACCTCGGTCTTGCCGCTGCCGGTCACGCCATCGAGCAGGAACGCACCGAACCCGTCCGCGGCGTTGATGGCCGCGATGGCATCGGCCTGTTCCGCATTCGGCGTCGGGCCGGCGCTGGGGACCGGCAGCGCCGCACGGTGGGCCAGCGCGATCCGTTCGACCAGGCCGCGCTTGGCCAGGGCGCGTGCCGCGCCGCGCCAGTCGTCCATCTGCATGTCCAGCGTGTCTTCGTTCACCACGCCGGCGTCGAGCAGCCCGGCCAGCCGGTGCGGGCGCGTGCCGGCGCGCAGGCGCGGCTGCGGCGACCGGCCTTCGGCGGTCAGTTGCCAGCCCCAGGCGTGGGTATCGGGCACGCCGTCGCCCCGCCGCAGCGGGGCGGGCAGCGCGGTGCTGACCACCTCGCCCAGCGGCGCATGGGTGTAGCGGGCCAGCCACTGCAGCGAGCGCCACAGCTCGCCCTCCAGCAGCGGCTGCGCGTCGATCCATTCCAGCGCGGCGCGCAGGCCGCTGGGGTCTTCGACCGCACCGATCCCGGCCACCACCCCGATCAGCTCGCGTGACCCGAACGGCACCCGGACCCGGCGGCCGGTCATGGCCGGGTCGGCCTCCGGGCCGGGCGGCAGGGTGTAGTCGAACAGCTGCGGGAGCGGCACCGGGAGGGCGACGCGCAGGGTCGGGGACGAGGTCGGCATCGGGCCAGTGTACCGGGCGCGCCGGGTGCGGTCGGTCCCGATCGAGACGGTATGGGGGGACCGCCGGGGATCATAAATCGCACCTAAATACAGGTCCTGATTGGAGATTCAGGCTTATCCACATCTTCTGTGGATAAGTCTGTGTGCGAATGCCCATATGACGGCCATGCGTCAGGAAGTTGCGGCCTCCCTCTCAACTTGGTCAAAAAATAGCCACACAATTTAGTCCATGTAAAACAACAACATAGCTGTGAAACAAAGTTGAAATGCACTTGACGCGCCCTTCATCTGCGGTTTTTGCCGGGTTTTGCGTGGTGCTGTGCACAACCTGCGGCAGGCGGCCGCGGTCCAGGCCGGCATGCGGGCCCACCACGGTGCGCATGAAGTGCGCGGGAGGTGACGCAATCGCTATCATTTGCCCCCGATGATGGAGTTGCTATGACGGCTGCGCCCGCCCCTGTTTCCTCTACCGCAGCCGGCGCGCTGTCGGCTTTCCTCCGTGGCGTCGAGCGCCGCGCCCTGGTCGTGGCCGAGCTGCAGTGCGGTGATCCGGCCGTGGCCGAGCAGGCCCTGGTGGCGGTGATGCGTGCCTTTGCCGGGATCGCCAGCGACATGCCCATGGCGCAGTGGCCGGAGCGCTTCTGGTCGTTGCTGGTGCATCGCAGCCCCCTGCGCGAGCCCGCCGCCGGCGGCACCTGGCCCACCGCGCTGGGGCACCTGGCGGTGCTCACGCCCGCCGCGCGCTTTGCGCTGCTGCTGCGGGTAGGGGGTGGGCTGGACGAAGCGGCCGCCGCCCAGGTGCTGGACCGCCCCATCGCCGCGTACCAGGACGCGCTGGCCGACGCCTGCCCGCGCGATGCGCACGGCAACCCGGATGCGGCCGGATGGCGCGCGCTGGCCGAACAGGTGCAGCAGCGCATCCGCGACCTGCCCACCACCCGCCTGCAGCGGCTGCAGCAGCCGGTCGCCGCGCCGGCCGGCACGGCCGACGCCCCCGCTTCCTGGCGCACGCCGCTCAAGGCCGATGCGGTGACCGCCGCCGGTGCGGGCCGTCGTCGGCCGCGGGGCCGGCGCTGGCCGTGGCGCGGCCTGCTGATCCTGCTGGTCACCGCCGGGGTACTGCTGGGCGGGGCCGCGTGGTGGAAGCACGCCCGCCAGGCATTGCCACCGGAAGCCAGCGTGCCCGAGGGCGCGGTCGCCGCGGGCAACCCGGTGGCCGCCGAGCCGCTGCCCGATGACGATCTGCCCACCGCAGCGCCGGGTGAATCGCCGTTCGCGGCGAGCGATGCGGCGATGCTGGCCGACCCGGAACTGCCCACCGCCCGCGATGCCGACCTGTACGCCTGGGTCGCCGCCGGGGGTCCGGTGCCGGTGGATGAATCCCAGTCCCAGCCCAGCCGCCCCGAACCTGCCACCGCCGCGCTGGAGACCTCTGCCGCCGATGAATAAGCCCTGCCTGTTGTTGGCCGCGTGGCTGGCCCTTCCCTTCGCCGCACTGGCGGTACCGGCCCAGGTCGAGGTCGCGCTGCCCGTGCCGGCGCCCGCGCCGTCCACCGGTGCGCCCCCGGCCTTGCCGAAAACCCCGGGCGTGCTGGACCCGGCGCAGCTGCGCGAGCTGCGCAGCCGCTATGCGGCCTGGCAGGCACTGGGCGAACCCGAGCGCGCGCGCGTCCGCGCCGCCGCCGCGCGCATCGCCGCGCTGCCGCCGGCGCAGCAGCAGGCCCTGCGTGAACAGTTCGCCCAGATGGACCAGCGCTACCGCGATGGCTGGCTGCTGGGGCCGCAGCTCGGCCAGCAGTTCCCGAAGCTGCAGGGCCTGTTCGGTTACGTGCCGGCCGCGCAGCGGGCGGCAGCGCTCGCGGTGCTGCGCCAGCTCGGGCCCGAACAGCTCACCCAGCTGAGCCTGGTCGCCCAGCGCACGCCGCCACAGGACCGCGACCGGGTCCGTGCCGAGTTCCTGGCCGTGGCCCCGGGCGCGCGCGATGCATGGCTGAAACAGAACGTCGGGCACTAGACCTCGCCGGGCTGGCTGACGCATCCAGCCTCGTTTAGCCCCGATCGTGGGTTTTGGCCTGCCGCGCGCGTAAGATGGCGGCCCGCAACCCGGTGCCTGTGCCTTCCGCGCGCGACCGCAGTTGCCGTCCGTGATCCCATGTCTACCGCTTCTGTTTCCCCGCGCCTTTCCCAGGAAGTGCGCGCCACCGGCCTGCTCGCGCTGCCGCTGGTCCTGGGCCATGTCTCCACCGGCCTGATCTCCTTCGTCGACAACGTGATCGCCGGTCACCACGGCACCCAGACGCTGGCGGCGGTCACCATCGGCACCGCGCTGCTGTGGCTGCCGATGCTGATCCCGATCGGCACCCTGATCTCGCTGACCGCCTCGGTCTCGCAGCTGCACGGCGCGGGCCGCGAGCGCGAGATCGGCCCGCTGTTCCGCCAGGCGCTGTGGCTGGCGCTCGGGTTGGGGCTGATCATGTTCACCTTCCTCACCGTGGTGCCGCCGCTGCTGCCGGCGTTCGGCATCGCGCCGGACATCGTGCCGGGCGCGACCGTGTTCCTGCATGCGGTGCGCTGGGGCGGCCCGGCGCTGACGCTGTATTTCTGCATGCGCTATCTCAGCGAAGGCATGCACTGGACGCTGCCGACCATGATTCTGGGCTTCGGTGGCCTGCTGGTGCTGGCGCCGCTGGGCTACGTGCTCTGCTACGGCAAGCTCGGCTTCCCCGAACTCGGCGCCGAAGGGCTGGGCATCGCCTCGGCCACGATGATGTGGATCCAGGCGCTGTGCTTTGCCGGGTATCTGTGGAGGACCAAGCGCTTCGCCCACCTGCAGCTGTTCTCGCATTTCGACGCGCCGCGCTGGGCCGCGATCTGGGACCTGCTGCGCACCGGTCTGCCGATCGGCATCACCGTGCTGATGGAAGGCGGGTTGTTCATCGTCACCGCGCTGCTGATCGGCCGCCTCGGCGCCACCGAAGCGGCCTCGCACCAGATCGCGATCAACGTCGCCCAGCTGTGCTTCATGATTCCGATGGGCGTGGCCGAGGCCACCACGGTGCGGGTCGGCCACGCGGTCGGCCGGGGCAATGGGGGGGGCGTGCGCCGCGCCGCGATCGCCGGGCTGGTGATCATCCTGGGCACGCAGACGCTCTCGGCGCTGGCGCTGCTGCTGGGCCACGACGCGATCGTGGGGGTCTACACCGCCGATCTGGGCGTGGCCGCGCTGGCCTCGACCCTGCTGCTGTACGCGGCCGCGTTCCAGTTCCCCGATGGCGTGCAGGTGCTCTCGGCCGGCGCGCTGCGCGGGCTCAAGGACACCCGGGTGCCGATGTTCATCGCGATGTTTTCCTACTGGGGGCTGGGCATGCCGCTCGGCGCCGGGCTCGGCCTCGGCCTGGGCATGGGGCCGCAGGGCATGTGGCTGGGGCTGATCCTGGGCCTGACCGCGGCGGCGATCCTGATGGCCTGGCGCCTGCGCGTGAGCAGTGCCCGCGTCGGCCGCTCCGCGACCCCCTGACTTGTGTCCGATGCCGGACCGTCCGGCAGGGGCTATCCTGACAACACGGCAAGAAGCCAATCCGGAGTTTTCCATGAACCAACCCGTGCGTCGCAATCCTGTTGCCAGCTTCTTCATCGGGCTGTGGGATGTGATGAATTTCACTCGCCGCCTGATCCTGAACCTGCTGTTCTTCGGGCTGCTGTTCCTGCTGCTGATCCTGTTCGTGTTCGCGCTGGGCAAGGGCGCCACCTCGGGCAAGGGCCTGCAGGACCGCACCACCCTGGTGATCGCGCCGGAAGGCCGCCTGGTCGAGCAGTACAGCGCCGATCCGGTCAGCCGTGCACTGGGCAAGGCCATGGGCGACACGGGCGCCAATGAAATCCAGCTGCGCGACCTGGTGCGCGCGCTGGAAGCGGCGAAGAACGATAAAAAGATCGAGCGCGTGGTGCTGGAGCTGGACAAGCTGCAGCCCAGCGGCTTTGCCTCGATGCGCGAAGTCGCCGTGGCCGTGCAGGAACTGCGCGCGGCCAAGAAGCAGGTCGTGGCCTTCAGCGAAAACATGAGCCAGTCGCAGTACCTGCTGGCCGCGCAGGCCGACGAGGTCTACCTGGATCCGATGGGCGGCGTGCTGCTGGAAGGTCTCGGCCGCTACCGCCAGTACTTCCGCACCGGCCTGCAGGACAAGCTCGGCGTGGACGTGCATCTGTTCAAGGTCGGCGAGTACAAGTCCGCGGCCGAACCGTACGTGCTCGATGCCGCCTCGGCGCAGGCCAAGGAAGCCGATCTGTTCTGGATGAACGATGTGTGGCTGCGCTACCTGGACGACATCGCCAAGGCGCGCAAGCTCGATGCCGGCCAGCTCGCCGCCGGGATCGATACGCTGCCTGAGGGCATCGCTGCCGCCGGTGGCGACCTGGCCAAGTTCGCCCTGCAGCAGAAGCTGGTGGATGGCCTGAAGACCCGCGAAGAAGTCGACAGCCTGCTCGCCGAACGCGGTGTGGCCGATGCCGATGCCGACAACGGCTACCGCGCCATCAACCTGGATGCCTACCTGACCCAGCTGGACGGCCGTCGCTCGCCGGTGGACTCGCGTCCGCAGGTGGCGGTGATCGTGGCTGCCGGTGAGATCTCCGGCGGCGATCTGCCGGCCGGCCGCATCGGCGGGGAATCGACCTCGGCGCTGCTGCGCGAAGCGCGCGACGACAAGGACGTGAAGGCGGTCGTGCTGCGCGTGGATTCGCCGGGCGGCGAAGTGTTCGCCTCCGAGCAGATCCGCCGCGAAGTGGTCGCGCTGAAGGAAGCCGGCAAGCCGGTGGTGGTCTCGATGGGTGACCTGGCCGCCTCGGGCGGGTACTGGATCAGCATGAATGCCGATCGCATCTATGCCGATCCCTCCACGATCACCGGTTCGATCGGCATCTTCGGCATGATCCCGAACGTGGCCCGCTCGCTGGACAAGATCGGCGTGCATACCGATGGCGTGGGCACCACCCGCTTCGCCGGTGCGTTCGACATCACCCGCCCGATGGACCCGGCCGTGGGCCAGGTGATCCAGTCGGTGATCAACAAGGGCTACGCCGATTTCACCGGCAAGGTCGCCGAGGCCCGCAACAAGCCGGTCGAGGCGGTCGATGAAGTGGCGCGTGGCCGCGTGTGGAGCGGTGCACAGGCGAAGGAACGCGGTCTGGTGGATGACTTCGGTGGCCTCAAGGCCGCCGTGGCCGACGCGGCCAGCCGCGCCAAGCTGGGCGATGCGGAGAAGTTCCGCGTGCGCTACATCGAGAAGGACGCCACGCCGTTCGCGCAGTTCATGGCCGGTTTCGCCGGCAGCCACGCCGGTGCGTGGATGCTGGGCGAGTCGGGCATGGCGCGGATGCTGCTGGCCCGTTCGATGCCGGAGCTGGACACGCAGCTGCGCTTCGTTGAAAACGCGGCCCGCGATCCGCGCAGCAGCGGCCCGGTCAAAGCGCTGGCGTATTGCTTCTGCGGCTTCTGACCGGCGCGCAGGCGTGACGAAAAAGCCCGGCCGATGCCGGGCTTTTTTTTGTGCCGGTAGCGCCGCCCCGGTGCGCGGCTGGGCGGTGTCCCTGCGTTCGGCGCGGGCGGCCAGACAGGGCCGCCCATCGACGCGCTAGCGGGCGGTTTCGGCGTCGTCGGCGGCGCGCGTGTCGGGCGCCTTCTCAAGCAGGTCGCGCGCGGCCTTGGCCTTGTCCAGCGGCTGCTGGATGGCCGCGCGCATCGGCGTGGCCTGCGGTTCGGGTGGGGTCTCCGGCGCCGGCGGAACCGGGCGGTTGCACGCGCACAGCGTGAGTACGGCAGGCAGCAACAGGGCAACACGGATGGTCATGGCAACCTCACTCGTGGGCCGGAAGGGGCGCGCGCAATCCGGCAGCGGCCGGGCAGCCTGCGCGTGAGGGCGCCCGGCCTGCGCGCCATCACGCGCTATCCTAGCGCGGTGGCGCCGGCCGGTGCCGCACCCCTTCACGACACGGGCCGTGGCCCAAGCAGGAGAACGCAGTGAGCGCGCAACGTTGGCGATTGGATGGACAGACGGCCTTGATTACCGGTGCGAGTGCCGGCATCGGGCTGGCGATCGCGCGCGAGCTGCTCGGTTTCGGTGCGGACCTGATGATCGTCGGGCGCGACGCGGATGCGCTGGAAGTGGCGCGCGATGAACTGGCCGATGCCTTCCCGGACCGCGAGATCCACGGGCTCGCCGCCGATGTCTCCGACGACGAAGACCGCCGCGAGATCCTGGACTGGGTCGAAGACCATAGCGATGGCCTGCACCTGCTGATCAACAATGCCGGGGGCAACATCAGCAAGCCGGCGATCGATTACACCGAAGACGAATGGCGCGGCATCTTCGAGACCAACCTGTTTTCCGCCTTCGAACTCTCGCGCTACGCGCACCCGTTGCTGACCCGGCATGCCACCTCGGCGATCGTCAACGTGGGCAGTGTGTCCGGGCTGACCCACGTGCGCAGCGGGGCGGTGTACGGCATGACCAAGTCGGCGATGCACCAGATGACCCGCAACCTGGCCGTGGAGTGGGCCGAGGACGGGATCCGGGTCAACGCGGTGGCCCCGTGGTACATCCGCACCCGGCGCACCTCCGGTCCGCTGTCCGATCCGGATTACTACGATCAGGTGATCGACCGGACGCCGATGCGCCGGATCGGCGAGCCCGAAGAAGTGGCCGCGGCCGTGGGCTTCCTGTGCCTGCCGGCGTCCAGCTACGTCACCGGGGAATGCATCGCGGTGGACGGCGGATTCCTGCGCTACGGATTCTGACGCGCGACGGCCCGCGGCCGTCAGCACCGCTCAGGGCACGGCGCACGCACTCTCGGCCAGGACCTGTTCCAGCCGTTCACGCTCGGCGATCGCCGTGGCCTGGTTTTCCGGGCTGGCGAAACGCTCGCGGCCGCGCGCATCGCGGAAGCGCTGTTGCCAGGCCCCGCAGCGAAGCTCTTCGGGCAGTGCGGTGCAGGTATCGCGGACCACTTCACAGCTGGCGGCATTGCCCGGCGCGCTGCTGCCGCCCAGGCCGGTGATCGACATCAGCTCGCAGCGGGGCGGCGACGGCTCGCGCTCGTGCAGGTAGCGGGTGCCGTCCTTGGCGGTGCAGTAATAGATCTCCGGCAACGGCGGCTTCGGTGCTGCGGCCTCCGGCGTCGGCGCGGCCGGGTGCCGCAGCGTGTCGCTGTCCAGCAGCGCAGGGGCCTCTTCGCCCGCCTGCAGGGTCGGCACCACGCTGCTGCCGAGCACGGGGGCAGGCGGCGCCGCGAGGGGCGCGGCCGGGGCCCGGGTCGGGGTGGCCACGCGCCGTTCGGTCTGCGTGCTGCCGGCCGGGCAGGGCGCGTTCTGGAGGGTCACGCTGCCGCCTGCGTCCGTGCAGCGATAGAAGACGACCTCCTGCGCGGGGGCAGGCAGCGCGAAAAGCGTGATCGGCAGGAGTAGGAGCAGCAGCAGGCAGCGTTTCATGCGCACAGTGTAGGGTGCGCCGCGCCTGGGCGGACTCAATAGCCGCCGCAGTCCTGGTCCAGCCGCGCGTCGATGCCGCGCTGTTCGCGGTTGAGCGCATCGCGCTCGCCCTGCAGCGCACTGTTGTAGCGCCGGCCCAGTTCCCAGCGGCGGTCCTTCAGGCGGGAACAGACTTCCTGCGCCGGCAGGGCCGTGCAGGTGTCCCGTACCAGCACGTTGCCGGTCGGGATGAGGGTATCGCCGCGATAACCGCCGTAGGCGTCGCCCTGATACTCGCCCTGCCACTGGCGGCTGCCGCCACCGAGGCTGATGCTGCCACCGACCCGCCCGCCGCCGCCGGAAACCGTCAGGCCACCGCCTCCTGCCGTGACCGCGCCCCCGGACATCGGGGCGATCGGCGGCAGCGGGCGCGGAGGCGGCCGGTGTCCACCGCCGCCGCCACCCCCGTGGTGACCGCCCTGCCCGGTCGGCAGGTACACGCTGGTCCAGACCGGCACCCAGCGCGGATTGCCGGCATTGCTGTCGCTGACGTAGCGCTCGCCTTCCTCGGTGGTGCATTCGTACATCGGCTGCGGTGGCTGCACGTGCACGTAGCGCACTTCGCGCACCGGCGCGGCCGGGGTGCCCGCCGCCGGCGTGGCTGCGGCCGCGCGGTCGCTGCGCACCACCCGCGGTGCGGGATCACGCGGGCGCTGCATCTCGCGCACTTCCTGGCGGCCGGTGCTGCACGGCGCGTCCTGCAGCGAGACCGCACCGGTGCTGCCCACGCAGCGGTAGACCCGCACGTTGTCTGCCGCCGGCGCGGGCGGCGCCGCCGTCGCCTCGGCGGCGAGCAGGGCGAACAGGGGCATCCACAGGGCAGGGCGCAGGCGCATGCGGACAGTGTGCGGGTTTGCCGGCGTACGCGCAAAAACCGGCCCGGCGTGGATTCAGGTGCGCAGGATCTGCCCGCTGAGTGCGTCGCGGATCGGGGTGGGCTGGGCCAGCCCGCCGGTCGGGCCATCGAGCGCGCCATCCAGCAGCGGCGTCAGCGCCGGGTCCAGTTCGTCGCGGGTGCGCGCCGGCGGGTGGCCGGCCAGGTTGGCACTGGTGGACACCAGCGGGCCGCCCCAGGCCGTGCACAGCGCGGCCACCAGCGGATGGGCGCTGATCCGCACCGCGATGCCGCTGTGCTCACCGGTGATCCAGCGCGGCGCGCGCGGGCCGGCCGGCAGGATCCAGGTATTGGCGCCCGGCCAGCTGGCCAGCACTTCGCTCTGCCGTTCCGGCGGCAGCGATGCCATCCGCACCCAACCGCCCAGCTGGGCCAGTTCGGCCGCGACCAGGATCATGCCTTTCTCGACCGGGCGCTGCTTGATCTGCAGCAGCCGGGTCACCGCCGCTTCGTGGCCGGGATCGCAGCCCAGGCCCCAGACCGCTTCGGTCGGATAGGCGATCACGCCCCCACGGCGCAGGGTGGGGATGGCGGTATCCAGCGAGAGGGTCTTCATGGGCGTTGGCCGGCAGCGCAGGGCCGCAGGGCGCGGCCGGATGCAATAGCGGCATTATCCTCCCGCCGTGGCGGAAGCGGGCGACCTGCGTCGCCCGGTGCACTCAGGCCGTGGCCTTCTTGACCGCCTTCTTCACGGCCTTCTTGGCGGTTTTCTTGGTCGCCTTCTTTGCCGTGGCCTTCTTGGCGACCTTCTTCACCGCGGCCTTCTTGGTTGCCGTCTTCTTGGTCGCGTCACCCGCGGCGGCTTTCTTGGCCGGTGCCTTCTTGGCCACGACCTTCTTGGCCGCCTTCTTGCCGAAGCCCTTGCGCACCGGCTTGCCGGTGTCTTCCATCAGCTTCTGCACCTCGGCCAGGGTCAGCGAGGCCGGCTCGCGATCCTTCGGGATCTTGCCGTTCATCTTGCCGTCGCTGATGTACGGGCCGAAGCGACCATTGAGAACCTGGATCTCGCTGCCCTCGAATTCCTTGATGATCCGGTTGCGCGCGATCTCTTCCTTCTCTTCGATCAGGAACACGGCGCGGGCCAGGTCGATGGTGTACGGGTCGTCTTCCTTCTTCAGCGAGGCGTAGGTGCTGCCGCGCTTGGCGAACGGACCGAACCGACCGATGCCGACGCTGACGTCCTCCTCCTTGTCCTGGCCGAGCGCACGCGGCATCAGGAACAGCTCCAGCGCGTCTTCCAGGGAGATGGTGTGCATCGACTGGCCCGGGCGCAGCGAGGCGAACTTGGGCTTGTCCTCGGCGTCCTCGGCGGTGCTGCCGATGGCCGCGTACGGCCCGAAACGGCCCAGGCGCACGCTGACCGGCTTGCCGGTCTTGGGGTCGGTGCCGAGCTCGCGCGCGCCACTGGCCTCGGCGCGGTCGACCGATTCGTTCTTCTCGCCGACCAGCTTGTGGAACGGTTCCCAGAAGCGCGCCATCAGCGGGATCCAGTCTTCCTCGCCGCGCGAGACGGCATCGAGCTCGTCTTCGAGTTTGGCGGTGAAGTCGTAATCCACGTACTGGGTGAAGTGGCTGGACAGGAACTTGGAGACTGCGCGGCCCACGTCGGACGGACGGAAGCTGCGGCCTTCCATTTCCACGTACTTGCGGAACAGCAGGGTCTGGATGATCGAGGCGTAGGTCGAGGGGCGGCCGATGCCGTATTCCTCGAGCGCCTTGACCAGCGCCGCTTCGGTGAAGCGCGGCGGCGGCTGGGTGAAATGCTGGTCGGCCACGATGCGTTCGAGCGGCACGCGGTCGCCGGGCTTCATCGCCGGCAGCTTGCGGCCTTCGTCGTCATCCTCGGCGCTCTTGTTGTCCTTGCCTTCTTCGTACACGGCCAGGAAGCCGGGCACGACCACGGTGGTGCCGCTGGCACGGAACACATGCTCGCTGCCGGCCGACAGATCCACGCTGACGGTGTTGAGCGTGGCCGGAATCATCTGGCAGGCGACGGCGCGCTTCCAGATCAGTTCGTACAGCCGGCGCTCGTCGTCGGTCAGGAACCGCGCGACCTGGGCCGGCGTGCGCAGCGCCGAGGTCGGGCGCACGGCTTCGTGCGCTTCCTGGGCGTTCTTGGATTTGGTCTGGTAGGTGTTCGGCTGGTCCGGCAGCGAGGCAATGCCGTAATCGCGGGCGATCACATCGCGGATCTCGGCCAGCGCATCCTGGGACAGGTTCACCGAGTCGGTACGCATGTACGAGATCAGGCCGACGGTGCCTTCCTCCTCACCGATCGCCACGCCTTCGTACAGCTTCTGCGCGACCTGCATGGTCTTGCGCGTGGTGAAGCCCAGCTTGCGCGAAGCTTCCTGCTGCAGCGTGGAGGTGGTGAACGGCGGGGCCGGGCGGCGCTTGCGCTCCTTGCTGGCCACATCGGTGACATGCAGCGCGCCCTGCGCGGCCTGCTGGATGCGCATGCGCGCGGCCTCGGCGGTGTCGCCGTCGGTCACGGTGAACTGTTCGAACTTCTGGCCATCGAGCTTGATCAGGCGCGCGTTGAAGTGCTGGGAGGGATGCGCGCAGGCGGCATCGATGCTCCAGTACTCACGGGCGATGAAGGCTTCGATCTCTTCCTCGCGCTCGACGATCATGCGCAGCGCCGGGCTCTGCACGCGGCCGGCGGACAGGCCACGCTGCACCTTGCGCCACAGCACCGGGGACAGGTTGAAGCCGACCAGGTAATCCAGCGCGCGGCGCGCCTGCTGGGCATCGACCAGGTCGCCGGCGATCTCGCGCGGATGGCCCATCGCTTCCTTGATGGCGCGCGGGGTGATCTCGGTGAAGACCACGCGCTGCATCGGCTTGTCCTTGACCAGCCCGCGTTCGCGCAGGATCTCGGCGATGTGCCAGCTGATCGCCTCCCCCTCGCGATCCGGATCGGTCGCCAGGAAGATGTCGTCGGCGCCCTTGGCGGCCTTGACGATGGCATCGACGTGCTTTTCGTTCTTCTCGATCAGGTCGTAGCGCATCGCGAAGTTGTTGTCCGGATCGACCGCACCTTCCTTCGGGACCAGATCGCGCACATGCCCATACGAGGCCAGGACAGTGAAGTCCTTGCCGAGGTATTTGTTGATCGTCTTGGCCTTGGCGGGCGATTCGACGATGAGCAGGTGCTTGGGCATGGCGTTTGGATTCTATGGGCAGGGCCCCGGGGAGGGCCGCTAGGGTGGAGCAAACGGACGCATTAGTGAAGCGGCGCGGGCGATATACATAAACCGAACGCCCGGGGGTGGGCCGGGCGTTCAGCTTTCTTGCCTATTAGTGGAATCACGCCGGGACCGCCCGTGTCAAGCGGCCCGGTGTGAGGACAGCGGTCAGGACGCCATCGAAGCGGCCACGCCGACCATCGCGATCATCAGGCCGAACAGGGCCAGCATGCCCACGCCGGCGAGCACCAGGATCACGACCGTGACGGTGCCCAGGCCACGCTGCTGCAGGCCCGGATTTTCGGTGAAGGCCCACTTGTCCACCACCAGGGTGTCGCAGATCATGTCGTGCAGACCCTGCTTGCGCTCGGTGAAGGCCGCCATGATGAAGCCGATCATCAGGATCAGGCTGCTCAGGATGGTGGCCAGGTAACGGCAGACCGCACGCAGGAAGCTGATGCGCTCGCCGGTGCTGCGCACCACCTTGATGCCGACGGCCATCTTGCCCAGCGTGGCGCCGCCGCGCGAGGCATGGAAGCCCGCGTAATAGCCGATGTTGATCACGATGCTGATCAGCATCACCACCAGCGCACCGGCCACCGCCACGCCTTCGTTGCCGGAACTGGCCGCGAACACGTTGAGGATCATGCTCAGCGGCGTAGTCACCACGCCGATCAGCATGGCGTCGATGAAGTAGGCCGCGAATCGCTTCCAGAACCCGGCGTAGACCACCTCGTTGCCGCCGACCACGGCCGCGCTGGCATAGCCGGCACTGGCGGCCGGGGCCGTGTACGGCGAATGGATGCCGCCACCGGTGCCCGGCAACGGCGCGGTGCCGTTGTCGATGGCGGTGTAGTCGCCGCGCAGGTCGATGCCGCCGCCTAGGGTGGCCGCGGTGTTGGCCAGGTTCTGCAGCTGCAGCTCATCAACCGCCTCGGAGAGCGGCTTCCATTGTGCGAACCCCTCGCGCCACACCAGGGTGGTCAAGGTGATCTCTCCGCGCTGGAAGCGCAGGCGCATGTCTTCGGCAGGCAGCGGCCCCTGGCGTTGCTGGCCGTCGGCGTAATACCACTCAATCATTGCTTCATTCCCCATTTGGTTGCATCCATGGACCTAGGTCCGTTATCAGCCGCGGCAGTCCGCCGGCAGATAGGTGTCGTCCGGCTCGCCGCTGCATTCCCAGCTGCCCTGGTCCGGATCGAAATCCAGCCACAGCAGCTTGCCCTCGAGCGCGGCGCTCCCCGGTACGCTCAGTTCGGCTTCGATGCCGCAGTGGCCGTTGTCGAAACGGCCGATCCGCACTGCACCGACCGGACCGTCGGCGTAACGTTCGGCGGCCTGGAAACCCTCGTCGTCATTGACCGGGCAGCGGCCCTGGTCATGCGCGAACGCGGCCACCTCGGACTGGATCACGCTCAGCTGCGCGCGCGCCTGGGTCACCTTGGCCCGGTGCGTGTATTGCTGGTAGGCGGGCAGGGCGATCGCGGCGAGGATGCCGGCGATACCGAGCAGCACGACCAGCACCACGGCCGCGATGATGCCCGCGATCGCGCAGCCGCTCAGGCCTTTGCGCGGCGGCGGCATCGTATAGGCAGGGGCGGCGGCCGCGGGCGCGGGTGCCGCCGCAGCGTCGGGCAGGGCGGGCGGCTGCGGCGGCCCGGCCATGCCGGCTTCGACGGCGGGAATGACCGAGGCGGTCGTGTCCAGGCCGAGCTCGGCGGCGACGCTGGCCAGCGCCTGCCACTGCGCCATGCCATCGCGCCAGACCAGCGTATCCAGCGTGATCCGGCCCGCCTGGTACATCGCAATCAACGCGTCAGCCGCCAGCGGACCGTGCTGCTGACGATTTCCTTCTGCATAGAACCACTGGCTCACCGCGACGCTCCTGAATGCGCAAGGCGCTCAGTGTACGATCAGTGAAGCGGTTCCGGTTCGTCCACGAACATCTGTGTTTCCATCCAGGCGTAGGCGGCCTCGGCGCCGGGCTGGTTGAACAGCACCATCAGCACCACCCACTTGAGGTCGTCCAGGTCCAGTTCGTCCTGGTCCAGCGCCATGGCGCGGTCCAGCACCAGCTCGCGCTGGCTGGCGTCGAGGATGCCGTGCTGTTCCAGGAACATCAGGAAGCCGCGGCCTTCCACGTCCAGCTTGTCCAGCTCGGGGCCATGGAAAATGCGGACCGGACCGTTCACACGGCCCAGCACGACGGCCGGGCGCTGCTCGGCGAGCGCGTCCAGCCAATCGAAGGCTTTGTTGATCTCGGTGGGGCTGAAGCCGGCCTGTATCAGGCCGTTCTGGAGTGAGTCGCGGTCGCGGATGAGATCCGCGTCTTCGCTGAAATAATGTTCAAACAGGTACAGCAGGACATCCAGAATGCTCTCTTTCATTGCCCCTCGGCCTGCGTCGACGACGCTGTGGAGGTGAAGAAACTAGGGTTTTCGACAGTACCGGCCATGTGTGGCCACTACCTTTCCATCCAGTTCCATGACCAGCAGCATGGCCGACAGCTGGGCCGCCGTCAATCCGCTGCGCTGGATCAATGAATCCATACCCGTTGGGTCGCAATCCAGGGCGTTCCACAAGCGCTTGTAGTCGGGGCTGGGGAAGGAAGGGGCGCTGGCAGGCGCCGGTCGTGCCTGTTCAGTGGGGGCACCCAGACGCGTTCGCAAGTGCCCGGCCAGGCTGGCCGCCAACGGGGCGAGCCCATCGATGACCTCGTCGACCTCCTCCACCAGGGCCGCGCCCTGCCGGATCAGCCGGTGGCAGCCCCGGGCGCGCGGATTGGCGATCGAACCGGGCAGCGCGAACACCTCGCGCCCGGCCGCGGCCGCGCAGCGCGCGGTGATCAACGCCCCGGAGCGGTACGCCGCTTCGATCACCAGGGTGCCCAGCGCGAGCCCGGCAATGATCCGATTGCGTGCCGGGAAGTGCGCCTGGCAGGCCGGCATCCCGGGCGGATACTCGCTGACCACGGCCCCCGCGCCGGCAATCCGGGCCTGCAACGGGGCATGCCGGGGCGGGTAGGTCTGGTCCAGGCCACTGGCCACCACGGCCACGGTGATCCCGCCCGCGACCTCCAGCGCCCCCTGGTGTGCCTGCGCATCCACGCCGGCGGCCAGCCCGCTGACCACCGACCAGCCGCGCGCGGCCAACGCGCCGGCGAACTGGCGGGCGTGTTCGTGGCCCCCTGGGCTGGGCGAGCGGCTGCCGACCACGGCCACGCCGGGGTGCCACAGCAGCAGTGGATCGCCCTGCACGAACACGGCCAGCGGCGGATCCTCGGCCTGGTCCAGCAGCGGCGGATAGCCCGGGTGGGTGAAGGCCAGCAGGTGGTGCCCCGGCGCCTGCAGCCACTGCTGCGCATGCGCCAGGTGCCCGGTATCCGGGGCGGCCAGCTTCGCGCACTGCAGCGGCGTGCAGCCGGCGGCCCGCCAGGCGGCGTGCCCCGCGCGCAACGCGGCGGCCGCATCCGGAAAGTGGTGGAGCAGGCGCCGCCGCGGGGGCAGTGCACCCCCGGCCAGGATCAGGATCAGCAGCGCATCGTCGGCGGAAATGGAGTGAGCAGTCATCCGCCCAACATCGGGCAGAAACGCCGACGGCGCCCTCGGGCGCCGTCGGAAACTACTGTAGGACTGTGCCGCGCTTACTTCGCGTCGGGATGCAGTGCCGAATAACCGACCTTGACCGGCTTCACGCCTTCCATCACCAGCGCGTAGCTGACGTTGTCGAAGGTGCGGAACACCATCGCGTGCGCCGCATACTCATCGGGCAGGCTGAAACGCCCGGCGCCGGTGGTCAGGGCATCGTCCATGCGCGACGAGTTCGGGTACTTCATCTTGTTGGCCACGTGCCGGCCCTGGCGCCACAGCGAGAACACGGTCCCGTTGTCCACGCCGTTGACGCTGCCGGCCGAGATGGCCACCACATCGCGCGGGCCGCCGGCGACGAACATGTCCGTCACGGCCAGCACGCGGACATCCAGGCCTTCGACCTGCGCGGCCGGGACATGCGGGAAGAACTGCAGGTCGTACGGGCGGGCTTCGACCGGGACGATGCGGTCACCGGCGCGGACTTCGCGGCCGTTGGCCTGGTCCAGCTTGAGCGTGGTCACTTCGACCGAACCCTGCTGGGCGCGCACCACCGTGCCGATGTTCAGCTGTGCCAGTTCATAGCCCAGCGTCTGGTCGCGCTTGCTCGGCGTGATGAACTCTTTCCACATGCTGCCGCTGCCGGGGGTGACATCGCCGTTGGCGGTCAGGTCCTCGGTCGGCTTGGGCAGGGCATAGCGCACGGTTGGGCGGACCACCGCATAGCGTTCGCCCACCTGGGCCTGTTCCAGCCCGCTGACATAGGCCAGCTGGTCGGTGGTGGCACGCAGGCGGTTGTCTTCAAGGCCGACCACGAAGGGCAGCGACTTGATCTCGTCGACCACGCTGAACTGCTTCAGGAACGGCTCCACCTGGTCCAGCGGGACGCCGGTGACCGGGGCCTCCTGGCGCGGGCCGGGCTGGGCCACGACGCGGTCCAGGTAGGCCAGGCTGAGCACGTCACCCGGGTAGATCAGGTGCGGGTTCTTGACCTGCGGGTTGGCCTGCCAGATTTCCGGCCAAAGCCAGGGCTTCTGCAGGAAACGGGCAGAAATGTCCCATAACGTGTCGCCCTTGCGCACGACATAGGTGTCCGGGTGCCCGCCATTCATTTCGACGGCGGTAGCATAGGTAGCGACGGTCAGCATCGCCACGGCGATGACCGTACGTGTTCGTTCAAACATAGGTGTGGTGCCTGATTCCCCAACAGGTTCGCGCACTATAGTCCAGAAACCGGGGCGCAGGGCAAGCGTTGGCGATAGAATCACGCCGTACGCCGATCTGACCGGCGCCCCTTACCGGTATTTGCCATGGCTCTGCTGCCCATTCTCGAGTTTCCCGATCCGCGCCTGCGTACCAAGGCTGCGTTGATCGAAGCCGCCGAAGTGACCACTCCGGCCTTCCAGGAACTGATCGACAACATGTTCCACACCATGTACGACGCCCCGGGCATCGGCCTGGCCGCCAGCCAGGTGGACGTGCACCAGCGCTTCATGGTCATCGACGTCAGCGAAGAGAAGGACACCCCGCAGGTGTTCATCAATCCGGAGATCGTCGCCAACGAGGGCGGCCAGGTCTACCAGGAAGGCTGTCTGTCGGTGCCGGGCATCTTTGCCGATGTCACCCGCGCCAACCAGATCACCGTGCGCTTCCTGGACCGCCAGGGCCAGCCGCAGGAGCTGACCACCGATGGCGTGCTGGCGGTCTGCATCCAGCACGAGATGGATCACCTGGACGGCAAGCTGTTCATCGATTATCTCTCCCCGCTCAAGCGCGAGATGGTGCGCAAGAAGCTGGCCAAGCAGCGCAAGCACGTTGCCTGAGGAGGATGCAGGGACCGCCGCGCGGGCTGACCGCGCGACGGCCGCTGTCGCGCGGCGCCGGACATCGGCGCCGTTTTACGTTCTGTTAGTGGGGTCGCCATGAAGATTGTCTTTGCCGGTACGCCGGCGTTCGCCGTGTCCTCGCTGCGTGCTGCAGCCCGCCATCACGAAGTCGTGGCGGTCTACACGCAACCGGACCGGCCGGCCGGCCGTGGCCGTGGGCTGGCACCTTCGCCGGTCAAGCTCGAAGCGATCGCGCGCGGGATCCCGGTGTTCCAGCCGGAAAACCTGAAGAGCCCCGAGGCGCAGCAGCAGCTGCGCGATCTGCAGCCGGACCTGATGGTGGTGGTGGCCTACGGGCTGATCCTGCCCAAGGCGGTGCTGGCGATCCCGACCCACGGCTGCTGGAACGTGCACGCCTCGCTGCTGCCGCGCTGGCGCGGTGCCGCGCCGATCCAGCGCGCCATCCAGGCCGGCGATGCCGAAACCGGGGTCTGCCTGATGCAGATGGAAGCCGGGTTGGATACCGGCCCGGTGCTGCTGCACCAGTCGCTGCCGATCCAGGCCGGCGATACCGGCGGCCAGCTGCACGATCGCCTGGCCGAACTCGGCGCGCAGGTACTGTCCGATGGCCTGGGCCTGCTGCGGGCCGGCATCAAGCCGGTCGCCCGGCCGCAGCCCGAGGCCGGCGTGACCTACGCGCACAAGCTGGACAAGGCCGAAGCTCGGCTGGACTGGGGTGACGATGCGCAGGCGCTGGCACGCACCGTGCGCGCCTTCAACCCGTGGCCGATCGCCGAGGCCACGCTGGCCGGCGAGCGCGTGCGCATCCACGGCGCGATCGCGCTGCCGGACAACCAGGGCCGTGCCCCGGGCACGCTGCTGGCGGCCTCGCGCGAGGGCATCGACATCGCCTGCGGCCAGGGCGCACTGCGCCTGCGCGTGCTGCAGCGCGAGGGGGGCAAGGCGATCACGGCCGCCGATTACCTCAATGCGCGCCGCGACCTGGCCGTGGGAGTCTGAGATGTCCACTGCACGTCCCGGCAAGCCCAGCGGCCCCTACGCCGCACATACCGCTCCCGGCGTTGCCACGCGTGTGCTCGCCGCGCGCGTGCTGGCCCAGGTGATCGGCCGCGGCCGCTCGCTCAAGGCCGAGCTGGCCAAGGCGCTGCCGACCCTGGAGGACAGCCGCGACCGCGCGCTGCTCGAGGCGATCTGTTTTGCGGTGCTGCGCCGCCGCCCGGCCTACGACGCTGCGCTCGCGCAGTGGATGCAGCGCCCGTTGGGCGTGCGCGAGGACGAACTGCGCGCACTGCTGCTGGTCGGCTTCGCCCAGCTGGATGCGCTGGAACTGCCCGCGCATGCCGCGCTGTCGGCCACCGTGGATGCGGCACGCGCGCTGGGGCGCGAGCGCCAGGCCGGCATGGTCAATGCCCTGTTGCGGCGTGCGCAGCGCGAAGGGTTCCCGCAGCGGCCGGCGCGGGAAGCGTTCCCGCTGTGGCTGGCCGAAAAGATCGAACAGGATTGGCCGGAGCAGGCCGACGCGGTGTTCGCCGCCAGCCTGCAGCCCGGCCCGCTGTGGCTGCGGGTCAACCGCCAGCACGGCGAGCGCGCGCACTGGCTGGCGCAGCTGGAGGCCGCCGGCATCGCAGCCGAGCCCTCGCCGCTGGCCAGCGACGCGATCCGCCTGCCGGTACCGGTGGCGGTGGCCGCCTTGCCGGGCTTCGCCGACGGCGCGCTGTCGGTGCAAGATCTGTCCGCGCAGCAGGTCGCCGACGCACTCGCGCCGCGTGCCGGGGTGCGGGTGCTGGATGCCTGCGCCGCGCCCGGTGGCAAGGCCGCGCATCTGCTTGAACGCGACCCGAGCCTGCAGCTGCTGGCGCTGGACATCGATCCGCGCCGGATCAAGCGGATCAGCGAAACCTTCGCCCGTACCGGCGTCGGCGCGAATGCACAGGTGCTGGCCGGGGATGCCACCGCGCCGGCGGCGTGGTGGGATGGCCAGTTGTTCGACGCGATCCTGCTGGACGCGCCGTGTTCGGCCACCGGCATCATCCGCCGCCAGCCGGATGTGCTGGTGCACCGCCGCCCGGCCGATATCGAGGCGCTGGTCGCGCTGCAGGCGCGGCTGCTGGATGCGTGCTGGACGATGCTGGCACCCGGCGGCACGCTGCTGTACGCGACCTGTTCGATCCTGCGCGAAGAGAACCAGTTCCAGGTCGAGGCCTTCCTGCAGCGCACCCGCAGCGCGGGCTTCCTGCCGCTGGGTGACGCGTTCGGCCACGATTCCTGGGCCGGCCGCCAACGCCTGCCCGGCGAAAGCGATGCTGACGGCTTCTTCTATGCCCGTCTGCTAAAGAAGGGCTGATTCAAAGGCTAGAATCGCGCACCATGCTGAAGACCCGCGCCTCACGAGAAGTCTGGTTGCTTGCCTTGATGGCCCTGCTTGTTCTCGGGGCCGGATTGGGCATGCGCGATCCGTGGCCCTCGGACGAGCCGCGCTTCGCGCTGGTGGCCAAGCAGATGGTGGAGAGCGGGGACTGGCTGTTCCCGCATCGCGGCAACGAGCTGTATTCGGACAAGCCGCCGATGCTGATGTGGTCGCAGGCCACGCTGTACAGCCTGATCGGCGACTGGCGGGTGGCGTTCCTGCTGCCCTCGCTGCTGGCCGCACTGGGGACGCTGGCCTGCGTCTACGACCTGGGCCGCCGGCTGTGGACGCGGCGGGTCGGGCTCTACGCGGCCTGGGCGCTGTTGTTCGCGCTGCATTTCACCTTCCAGTCGAAGAAGGCGCAGATCGATCCGCTGGTGGTGTTCTTCATCACCCTGGCCAACTACGGCCTGCTGCGGCATCTGCTGTCCGGCCCTGCCTGGCGCTGGTGGTGGCTGGGCTGGTTCGCGGCCGGGCTGGGCGTGATCACCAAGGGCGTGGGCGTGATCGCGCTGCTGATGATCGCCCCCGCGGCCGCGGCCTCGCTGTGCCGGTGGCCGCGGGTCAAGCTGCACGCCCGCGACTGGCGCTTCTGGCTGGGGCCGGTGGCCCTGCTGGTCGGCATCCTGCTGTGGCTGGCGCCGATGGTGATCACCGCGCTGGGCAGCGGCTCGCTGGAGTACCGCGCCTACCTGGACGACATCCTGTTCCGGCAGACCGCCAAGCGCTATGCGCAGTCGTGGGACCACCACCAGCCGTGGTGGTACTTCCTGGGCACGATGCCCTCGATGTGGGTGCCGGCGTTCCTGGCGCTGCCCTGGGCGATCCCGGCATGGCGCCGGCGCCTGCAGCGGCGCGACCCGCGGTACCTGCTGCCGCTGGTCTGGTGGCTGCTGATCCTGCTGTTCTTCTCCATTCCCAACGGCAAGCGCGACGTCTACATCCTGCCGGCGCTGCCGATGTTCTGCCTGGCACTGGCTCCGCTGCTGCCGGGGCTGCTGCGCAAGCGCGGGTTCCAGTGGCTGCTGGGCGGCTTCACCGCGCTGCTGGCGCTGGGCCTGCTCGGCATTGGTGTTTCGATGCTGGCCAGCCAGCCGGGGTTCGAGCGCAAGCTGATCCTGGAGCGTGGCATCGATACCGCCGTGACCTCCGGGCTGGGCTGGGTCGGGGTCGCGCTGGGCTGCTGGGGCGTGCTGAGCCTGCTGTTCGCCGGGCCGCGCCGCTTCCACCTGGCCGTGATCTCCACGCTGACCATGGCCTGGGTGACCTACGGCCTGGTCGGCTACCCGTTGTTCAATGACTCCAGTTCCGCGCGCGGGCTGATGCAGCAGGTGGGCACGCGGATCGGACCGCAGGCCGAACTGGGCCTGGTGGCGTGGAAGGAGCAGAACCTGCTGATGGCCGACCGACCCGCCACCACGTTCGGTTTCAATCGGCGCTGGGACATGCAGCTGCGCGATGGCGTGGCCTGGCAGGCACAGCGCCCGGCGCAGCGCTGGCTGCTGGTGCAGCAGGACGCACTGCTGGCCTGCGTGGACCGCGGCACGGCCGAACTGGCCGGCGTCGCCAACCGCCGCCGTTGGTGGTTGGTGGCGGCCGGCGATGTGCGGGGTCCGTGCATCGCCAGTGACGAGGAAAAGCAGCGCGAGCGCACCCTGCACCGGATCGATGGCGACGAAGAATGACGGATATCAAGCGCGCCGTGCCCGCGCGGCATGCGCCGGCACACGGCGCTAGAGGTTGGCGATGACGTTCCCTTCCGCACCCCGGCTGGCCGGTGACGCGTTGCCCCCGCTGCGGGGCCGGGCGGGCGTGGCCCACTGGATGGCCAATGTCGGCCTGTTCTGCCTGCCCGCGCTGATCCTGACCGTGCCGCAGAACCTGCTGCCGTACGGCGTGCTGCTGCTGCTGAGCACGCTGCTGGCGCCGGACCTGCTGTGGCGCGCGCGGGGCCTGGGCGGCCGCCCGGTGGCCATACTGGCGCTGCTGACCCTGGCCGCGATCGGCATGGGGCTGGTCTCGATGGTCCTGTTCGAACAGGGGCTGCGCGACCTGGACAACCGCTCGCGCTTCATCGTGATGGCCTGGATCGCGCTGTGGGTGTGCGGGTTGCGGCCGGACATCCGCTGGTTGTGGGGCGGGGCGCTGGCCGGGCTGCTGGGCACCCTGGTGCTGTCGATCCTGCAGGTGAGTGGCGGTGCACCGCGCGCCGAACTGAGCACCAATGCGATCGTGCTGGCCGACATCGTGCTGATGCTGATGGTGCTGCTGGTGTTCTGCCGGCCACACGGCCGCTGGTCGTGGGTGATCGTGGGGATGCTGGCCGGGTGCGTGACCATCGTGCTCAGCGGCAGCCGCGGGGTCTGGCTGGCGCTGCTGGCGCTGCTGGTGGTGATGGCGATGAGCCTGCGCTGGCGGACCGGGCGGGCCCGGCTGGGCGTGCTGCTGGCGTTGATCGCGATCAGCGGCACCCTGACCCTGACCATCCCGAGCCTGCGCGAGCAGGTGCGCCTGACCGAACTGCAGCGCGACGTGGTGCGGCTGGAGCGCGGCGACAGCGATTCTTCGGCCGGCGCGCGCGTGGAGCGCATGCAGGTGGCCTATGACACTTTCCTGGACCACCCGCTGACCGGCGTGGGCATCGGCCATTTCGACAGCGCCATGCAGCGCCTGCCGGTGTGCCGGGATGATCCGGCCGAGCAGCGCTGCCACCTGGGCCACGCGCACAACGATCTGGCCGAATGGTCGGCCACGCAGGGCGTGCCGGGGCTGCTGCTGCTGATCGCCGTCTACGGCGTGCCGCTGTGGCTGTTCGCCTGGCTGCACCGGCGCAGTGGCGAAACGACCTTCCGCGGCCCGGCCGCCGCCGGGATCATGCTGGTGATGGCCTACGTGCTGTGCGGTATCACCCAGTCGATGTTCGCGCACCAGATCACGGCCAGTTTCTACGCGACCATCGTCGGGCTGCTGACCGGGCTGTCGGTGCTGCAGGGCCACGCGCACCGGCAGGCGCAGGCGCAGGCTCAGCCGGCGGTCTGATCGCGCGGCGGGTCGGTGACCGGCTGGCCGTGCTGCAGCATCCACAGCATGATGGTCTTCTGGCGCACGTAGTTGGCCCGCACATAGGCGTAGACCAGGCCGTGCCAGCCATCGCGGAAGCCGCCGCGGAACAGCAGGCCACGCCAGAACCGCCAGGCCGGGGCCAGCACCAGCTTGGGCAGGGTGGCGCGCTTGCCGCGGGCGAATTCGTGTTCGGCCATCATCCGGGCGTAGCGCTGGGTCTTGAGCAGCTGCTGCTCCAGCGAACGGTACGGGTAGTGGACCAGGTCGCCGCGCAGGGTACCCACCGCGCCATCGACACTCGCCGCTTCATGGATCTCACGCGTGCCGCGCCAGCCGCCATGGCGGCGGTCGAACAGGCGCAGGACCCGGTCCGGGTAGGCGTTGCCGTGCTTGAGGAACCGGCCGAAGTACGCCGACAGCCGCGCGAACCGGTAGCCGTGGTGGCCGGCGAAGCCCTCCCCCTGGGCGGACAGGATCGCCGCGCGCAGCGCATCGCTGATGCGTTCGTCGGCATCCAGGCACAGCACCCAGTCATGCGCGGCCTGGGCGACGCAGAAGGCCTTCTGGCTGCGGAAACCATCGAACGGGCGCTGCAGGACCCGGGCGCCGGCGGCCGTCGCGATCGCCACCGTGGCATCGGTGGACTGCGAGTCCACCACGACGATCTCGTCGCAGAAGGCCAGCGAGGCCAGACAGTCGCCGATGCGGTCGGCTTCGTTGAACGCGATAATGCAGGCCGAAATGCGAGGCCGTTCAATGGGAGCGGTCGAGGAGGACATGATGGCCGAGTACCTGCTGTTTGCGACGGAGCGTTATGCGCTGCCCATTCTCGCCCCTCTGGCGCAGGCGTTGCACGCATCCGGTCAATCGGTGTCGGCCTGGTTCGCCGATGGCGCCGCCGGCGCCTCGCTGCCCGGGGTGCCCGATGTCGGGCTGAAGCAGGCGCTGGCGCTGCGCCCGCGCGCGGTGTTCAGCGCGGCCAACTGGGTGCCGCCGTTCATCGCCGGGGCCAAGGTGCAGGTCTTCCATGGCTTCAACGTGCAGAAGCGCGACAGCGCGCGCGGCCATTTCCGCGTGCGCGGGCTGTTCGATCTGTACTGCACGCAGGGCCCGGCGACCACCGAACCGTTCCGTGCGCTGGCCGAACGCGAGGGACATTTCGCGGTCGCCCAGACCGGGTGGCCGAAGCTGGACCCGCTGTTCCGCGACGATGGCGGCCTGAGCGCGGCCCTGCGCGCGCGCGCGGACGGGCGGCCGGTGGTGCTGTTCGGCTCCACCTTCACCGAGCGCCTGAGCGCGGCACCGCATCTGTATCCGCAGATCGCGGCGGACATCGCACGGGGGGAGCGCTACTGGCTGCTGACGCTGCACCCCAAGTGCGCACCGGCGCTGTTCGAGCAGTACCGCGCGCTGGCCGGCGCGAACGCGGCCTTCATCGAGCCCGAGCAGGTGATGGCCGCGCAGCGCGCCGCCGATGTGCTGGTCTCCGATACGTCTTCGATCGTGTCCGAGTTCGTGGTGCAGCACAAACCGGTGGTGACGTTCCGCAACCGGGTGCCGCAGCCGCACATGATCGATTTCGACGACCCGGCGCAGTTGCCGGCCATGCTGGCGCGCGCGCTGGACCCGGCGCCGGCGCTGCTGACTGAGATCCACCGGTACGCCGCGACGATCCATCCCTACCGCGATGGCCTGTCATCGGAACGCGTGATCAGCGCGACCGAGGATTTCCTGGCCGGCGAGCTGGGCCCGCTCAAGCGCAAGCCCTTCGGTGCGTGGACGCGCGGCCTGCAGATCCGTCGCGAGCTGGGCTACTGGGGCCCGGCCAGGCGCTGATGCCGCGCTACCAGCGCAGACGGCGCGTGGCCAAAGCCTGGCCCAGCTGTTCGTACACCGCACGTGCCTCGGCTTCGGGCAGGTAATCCAGGCTCAACGGCGTGGCCAGGGTGGCACCGGCGGTGTCCAGCCATACCGAGGCGGTGCCCAGCCGCCGGTCCAGCGGCGAACGGGTCAGCCGCAGTGCCTGCAGCTTGTCCAGTTCGGCAAAGCGCCAGGAGCGCGTCCACCAGCCCGTGCGTACCGCCACCAGGCCGCTGTCCACGTGGTAACCGATGCGCGCCATCTGCCGGCGCGCGCAGAACGCCGACCACGGCAGCCACAGCAGCACCAGCGCACCCCACGGCCCGGCATACCAGACCGCCGCGGCGGTCAGCCCCAGCACCACCACCAGCGCCGGCAGGCACAGCCGCCACCAGCCGCGCTGCTGCACCGGCTGCCACTGCGCCGGTGGCCATGCCACGTTCGGCAGCAGGTGCCGGATGAGGGCATCGCAGGCCTGTGGCGTGGCCAGCGGGGCCAGTTCGCGCAGATCGCGGCGTTCGCCCTCGCCGGGGTTGCCGGCGGCGATATCGATGCGCAGGTGGCGGCGGCCGACCCACCGCTGCAGCGTGGTTTCGCGCAGCGTCCAGGCCTGGATCCGGCGCCGCGCGACGCTGGTCCGCATCCGCGTGAACAGGCCGGTGGCCACGGTCAGCCGGCGCTCGTGCTCGCTCAGGGTGAAGCCGTGGTAGCGCAGCAGCGCCAGCACCACCGACAGCACCCGCAGCAGGATCCAGAACACCGCGACCCCGACCAGCCCGGCGATCACCCAGCCCAGCGTGCTCACGTGCAGGTGGCTGGCATAGCCGAACGCCTGCCGGCCGCCGGCTTCGATCGCATCGGACATGCGTGCGCGCGGGAACACCTGCAGCACCGCGCCCAGCGTGGCCAGCACGGCCAGCCACCCGCGGTTGGAGAGCAGGCCGATCCGCACCACATCGGCGATGGACAGGGCCAGCAGCACCTCGCCCGGCGGCGCCATCGGTGCCACGGCATCGGCCGCGACCGCAGCGGCGGCGGGGGCTTCCTTGGCGCGCTGGCGCACCAGCTGCTCCAGGGCCAGCGCCTGGGTCAGCTTGAGCACCCGCATCTCCGCTTCGGGGCGGTGGCCGCCGGCCGATTCCAGCTTGAGTTCGGCCACGCCGAACACCCGGTGCAGCGGGTTCTGGTGCACCACCACGTTGTGGATGCGCGCGAACGGGATCTCGCGCCGGTTGCGCGAGAGCACGCCGCTGCGCACGCTGATCGCGTTCTCGCCAATGCGGTAGCGGTAGGTGAGGTACTGCAGGATCGAGATCACCACCAGCACCACGATCACGATCGCCGCGCCCAGATACGACCACATCTCGTCGCGGTCGGCGCGCTGGCCGAACACCACCAGGGCGATCAGCGGCACCACCGAGTGGCGCAGCTGCATCAGCAGCACGAACAGCCATGACAACGGATGCAGCCGCTGGTCGAAGGCGGCGTCGAGCGGGGGCGGCGTGCTCACAGGGCGTCGTCGTCCTGATCGAGCTGGTGAGCCAGGGTATCGCGCAGGCGCTCGGCGTCGTGGTGGTCCAGCCCGCTGATCGTGACCGCACTGAAGCGGCTGCCGGCGGTATGCACGACCAGGGTGCTCAGGCGCGCGTTGCGCTCGATCGGGCCACGGCGCAGATCCAGGTGCTGCACGCGCGAGAGCGGCACACGCGTTTCCTGCTGCCACAACAGGTCGCGGCGCAGCCCCAGCCCATGGCCATCCAGCCGCCACCGCGTACGCCGCTGGCGCCGGTAGCCGATCGTCGCGCCCAGCAGCCCGCCAAGCACGACCAGCGCTGCGGCGGTCCACCAGCCGCCGGGCAGGTCGAACACCCGCCACAGCGCCCCGGGGATTCCGCCGAACACCACCGCACCGCTGATCGCCCCGCTCAGTGCGGCCAGCGATGCGGCGCGCGCAGGCAGGGGCTGCCAGTCCGGCGTGGCCGGTACGGGCGGCAGGGCAGGCGGAAGCGGAGTGTCGGCAGGGTCGGACAAGGCAGTGCGCTCGGCAGGGAAACAGGCCGGGCGCATGCGTGCAGGAGCAACCGCCCGTGGCGCAGACGGTAGCAGGTTGCCGTGCGCTATTGCGCGGCCTGGATCAGCGCATCCACATCGAGCAGGTGGCCGGCGCGTTCGGCCTTGGTGCGCAGGTACTGTTCGTTTTCAACGGTGATGTCGCCGGTCACCGGCACGCACTCGACCACGTCGATGCCGGCATTGCGCAGGCGCTGTGCCTTGGTCGGATTGTTGCTGAGCAGCTGCACCCGCGTGACGCCCAGGCCCTGCAGCATCGCCACCGCGCTGCCGTAGCGGCGCTCGTCCGCACCAAAGCCCAGCTGTGCATCGGCATCGATCGTATCCAGGCCGTCATGCTGGTAGCCGTAGGCGCGCATCTTGGCGGCGATGCCGGTGCCGCGGCCTTCCTGGTCCAGGTACAGCAGCACGCCGCCGCCAAGGTCCTTGAGCTTGCGCAGGCCGCGCCGCAGCTGGTCGCCGCAGTCGCACTTGAGCGAGCCGAACAGATCCCCGGTCAGGCAGGACGAGTGCACGCGCACCGGCACTACGCCCGACAGATCCGGCGTGCCCACGATCACCGCGACCTGGTCGCGCTGCGCCACGCCGCCGCGGAACACGGCGAATTCGGTCATGCCCACCTCGCGCAGCGGCACCGGCGAACGCGCCACCAGCTCGTAGGCGTGCGCGGCCTGTTCGGCGCCCTGCTGCAGATCGCACAGCGAGACCTGTGCGCAGCCCTCGAAGCGGCCGTCATCGGGGCTCAACAGCGCCGCGACCATGGCCGGCAGCAGCAGCCCCAGCCGGGCCACTTCGACCGCGCCATCGTCCAGTGCCTGGCCAGCGGTCCATCCCGGCGGCATCGTGCCGGGGTCGCGGAGATAGCTCAGCGAGGGCAGCGCATCGAACGCGATCCCGGCCAGCGGCACGCGCGCGCCGTGCTCGGCATCCACGCCCAGTACGCGGGCGCGGGTGGCGGTCAGGAACAGGTAGTGGCGGTCCGCGGCGGCCGCGGCGAAGGCGGTGAAGCTGGTCCGCGTGCTGCTGTCCAGGGCGATGAAGGCCAACCGCTGGCCCTGGCCATCATCGATCACCACCGGGCGGCCGGCACGCAGCTCGGCGACCGCGCGCTCGCAGCGGATCGCCGCAGGATCACCGAACAGGGAAGGAGGGGCAGGGGACATGGCAGGGGCCGTGGGCGACATCGTGGGGTTCACAGTGGGGGCCGGGAGGCCGCGGTTCAATTGCGCGGGGCGCGACGTACCGTTGCAGTCAATGCGGGTGTTCGGCGGTCGCGTAAGGGTCGACCTCGCCGCTTCCCGGCGGGCGCAGCGTGTAGCGCTTGTAGGTCCACTGGTACTGCGCCGGATCGCGCCGGGCGATCCGCTCCAGGCCGGCATTGAGCGCGCTGGCCGCAGTGCGCGGGTCCGGATCGGCCACCGCCGGCGCGGCCGGTTCGATGTGCAGCGCAAACTCCATGTCCGGCCCGATCCGCTCGCACCAGCCATACAGCACGGTAGCACCGGTGCGTTCGGCCAGCCGGTTGACCAGGGTCATGGTCAGCGCCTCGATGCCGAAGAACGGCGCGAACACACCATCGCCGGCCTTGGGCTGCTGGTCGGGCAGGATCCCGGTGCCGCCGCCGTCCTTGAGGACCTTGAACAGCTGGCGCACGGCCGGCCCCTCGGCACGCACCTGGCGGACGTTGTCGCCGCCCCGGACCAGCTGCAGGAAGGCATCGCCGACCTCCACCTCTGGCGCCTTGTAGACGATCGCGACCGGCCCGCGCGAGGCCAGCCATTGGTTCAGCAGCTCCCAGTTGCCGAAATGCGGCGCCGCCACGATCACCCCGTTGCCGGCGGCCAGCGCCGCGTCGTACAGGGCCTCGCCATGGCGCTCGGTCAGCCGGGCCAGGTTGCGCTCGCGCGGCTGGGTCCACAGGCGCAGGGTCTCGATCGCCTGCATCGCGGTGGACCGCAGCACCTGCCGGTGCAGCACCGCCCGTTCGGCGGCGCCCAGTTCCGGATAGGCCAATTCCAGGTTGCGCCGGGTCACGCGGCTTTCGCGGGCGTTGCAGCGGATCCACAGCCAGGCCAGCAGGGCGGCGAAACCGCGCAGCCAGGACCAGGGCAGGCGGGTGAACAGGGCAGCGGCGCGATAGGCCAGGCGGGCGGTGGTGTGCGGTTTCATCACCGCAAAGTCTAGCCGGTGGCAGCGATCCCCGTCCGCGCCCGGCCGCGTTAAGGTAGTCCGCCTTCAGCTGCGGAGCCCCGTCCATGCTCGTTCTCATCCAGCGCGTCACCCAGGCCGCGGTGCATGTCGATGACGTCGCCGTGGGGCGGATCGGGCCGGGCCTGCTGGCCCTGGTCGGGATGGAACCGGGCGATACCGAGGCGCAGATCGCGCGCATGGCCGATCGCCTGCTTGGTTACCGTGTGTTTGGCGACGAGGCCGGAAAAATGAACCGGTCCCTGCGCGATACCGGCGGCGGATTGCTGCTGGTCAGCCAGTTCACCCTGGCGGCCGATACATCCAGCGGGATGCGGCCGGGCTTCAGTACGGCGGCGCCGCCGCTCGAGGCTGAACGTGGATTCAACCGGTTTGTCGGGATCTGTCGCCAAAAACACGTGCCGGGGGTGGAAACCGGGCAGTTCGGTGCCCATATGGTTGTCAGCCTGGTCAACGATGGTCCAGTGACCTTCCTGCTCAGACCCTGACCCCCGGGACCACCGCCCGGGCCGGCCGGGCCCTGGGCTGGTATAATGCTAGGTTCTATTCCTCTCCCTGCCGGTGGCGCGAGCACTACATGGCCAACGAACGTCCTGCCCAGCAAAACGACATCAAGCTTCTGATCAGCAAGGGCCTGGAACAGGGCTACCTGACCTACGCCGAAGTCAATGACCACCTGCCCGACGACATCGTCGACCCGGAGCAGATCGAAGATATCATCGGCATGATCAACGGCATGGGCATTGATGTCCATGAAGTTGCCCCCGATGCAGAAACCCTGTTGCTCAACGATGGCAACACCGGCAACCGCGAAGTCGATGACACCGCGGCCGAAGAAGCCGCTGCCGCGCTGAGCGCGCTCGATACCGAAGGTGGCCGCACCACCGACCCGGTGCGCATGTACATGCGCGAAATGGGCACGGTCGAGCTGCTGACCCGCGAAGGCGAAATCGCCATCGCCAAGCGGATCGAAGAAGGCCTCGGCCAGGTCCAGGCCGCCCTCGGCACCTTCCCGGTGTCGGTGGAATCGCTGCTGGCCGACTACGACGCGCACAAGGAAGGCAAGAAGCGCCTGGCCGAAGTGATCGTCGGCTTCAACGATCTCGTCGAGGAAGTCCCGGCCCCGGCCGTGGCCGAAGACACCAGCGACGACGCTGACGACGATGCCGATGAAGACGAAGACGACGGCGACGACGTTGAAGAAGAAGCCGGCCCGACCGGTCCGGATCCGGAAGAAGTCGCACGCCGCATGCAGGCCCTGAGCGACGCGTACACCGCGTTCAAGAAGGCCGCTGCCAAG
>Ga0308171_1001153_pt1 | contig 39352 bp, 23 predicted proteins | sample PhyGR1_FD_202135 | JGI IMG/M metagenome (GOLD analysis project Ga0308171, IMG submission 202135) | Phyllosphere microbial communities from UC Gill Tract Community Farm, Albany, California, United States - DLSLSG.R1 | ecosystem: Host-associated > Plants > Phyllosphere > Unclassified | place: USA... | reverse complement strand
CTTGCAATAGGTCAATAACTGCTAATTGATTTTTTTGAACAGTTGGCCAGTTTGCAGCTTCCGCCGCTGTTGGTGTGTAATTAGTAACAAGTTTTTTTGTTTCCTCAAGATTTTTTAATGTTCTCACATATAGAAACGTCCAAACGCTATTTGAAACGTTTCTAGTTGAAAAGTCGTAACGGCTTTCATCTACATAAGTTGTAGCCTGCCAATACTGCATTACAAATCTGAAATTGTTGACATTAACACTTGGAGTGGTAACATAATCTGCCAATTGTTTCTCGGCATAGGTCAAAGTCGTAGAAGGAACAGTTGTGTAGTAACTGTTGGGGTCGATATTTAATTCCTCAGTCGACTCTGTACCACATGAATGCAGTAAAGAAACGAACAGGATGGATGCTAATATTTTTTTCATTTTGATTTTATTAGAAATTAAGTTTAACATTGAAAGAAAAAGTTCTAGTAGTAGGAAGTACACTTGTTTGATATCCTTGAGCATTACCAGATGCCAATCCAGATTCTGGATCTGCGTCAGGAAGATTTTTATGGATGATCCACAAGTTGTTTCCTATTATACTAAAAGTTGCTCCTTGAACAAAAGTAGATGCAAGATATTTTTTAGGCAAAGAATAACTCAATGCAACCTCTCTAAGTTTTACATAAGATGCATCATACACAAATTGAGACGCTGGATAAGCTAAATAACCGAATGCATTGGTTTGTTCAGCATCAATTCTAACTGTGTTAGCCGAGTAAACTGGATTTGCAGCCGTCCCTGTATTAACAACACCAGGAAGAATTAGACCTCCACCATTTGCAAGCGAATTTCTTACAGGATTTCCAAGATCATTGATGAATACAGAGTTTTCATATAATCCGGAAGCTTGACCATAATATTGATCAAGAGAGAAGATATCTCCACCTTGACGAACATCTACTTGGAAAGTAAGACCAAAATTTTTGTAGTTCAAACGGTTCGTAACACTTCCAAACCAATCAGCTTGCATATTACCAATGTTTGCGTTTGTGTTACTTACTAAATATTTACCATTGCTACCAATAATTTTGTTTCCATTTGGATCGTAAACAAAATCAGAACCTTTGATATTACCATAATCTTCATTAAGTGAAGCATTGATAGTTACACCACCTTGGAATGAACCAACGGTAATGTTCTCTACACCAGATTCAAGAGCTGTAACTTTAGATCTCGGATTTGACCAGTTAACATCTAGACCCCAATTGAAATCAGTTGTTTTGATAGGAACGATGTTCAATGCAACTTCAAAACCTTTTGATGTCATATTACCAACATTCTGAAATTTAAATGCGTTTCCAGTAGCAGTACTTACTGGTAATCCTAGAAGTTGGTTTCTTGTATCAGTTTTAAAATATCCTGCATCAATCACGAATCTATTATTGAAGAAAGCTAGATTAAGCCCTCCTTCCCAAGATGCGGTAATCTCTGGCTTCAAATTAGGATTTTTTGCAGTTGTATTGTAGGCATAAGATGGTGTTCCAAAAGCTGTTGAAATTCCAAAAGTATTTCTCAATTGGTTAGCACTTGTATCAGCACCAACTTCAGCGTAGGAAGCTCTAAGCTTACCAAAATTCATAATGCCACCCTTCAAGAATGACCAGTTGGAGATAACGGCACTCAATGAAACTGACGGATAATAATAGGTATTATTTTCTGTTGGCAAAGCAGTAGAGACATCTCTTCTGATTGACCCTTCCACAAAATAAGTATCAAACAAGCCTAATGAAGCCTGAGCAAATAAACCATATATTCTCTTTTCGGTATCTGTTAGTAAAGGCGCATTAGCAGCGACTGCTGTATTACTAACAGAATAGATTCCTGGAATAAACAAAGCTTGCTGAGTACCCTGAGAGTTTGAATAGAACGTTTGGACATTCACGTTGGATCCAACCAAAGCATTCAAACTAATGTTGTCAGCGAATTTATCTTTATAACTTAAAACCATATCGTAGTTTTGCTCACCTCTTCTTTGATTCACAACTGCGTATCCGGATTGTTGGTTTCCTGTAGCTGGCCCAATAGACATTGCGTCAGGCAAAGAACCCACGGCTCTTCTCTCATCTACCATATAAGTAAATCCATCGTGAGAAACTCTACCCAATAAATTGAATTTTTTGGAGATATCGTAACTTAAACTAAAGTTTCCTGCAAATCTATTTCTCTGATCGCTAACATAATTTTCATAAGCTTGAAAATAAGGATTATTCCAATACAATGGTGCAGTATTGCTTGGTCCTTGCATATTCCAAGAGTTATTTCTCCTGTTTAGGAAATAAAGATCTTTTTGCTGCTGAATATCAACATTGGTAGCCCACCATTGACGGAAGTTACCCGTCACGCCATGATAACCAGTAGGGTTTTTACCCACAGTTTCCTGATTGACATAGGTTGCATACATATTCGCGGTCAAGTTATCTGTAATTTTGTATGATGCGTTACCCGTGAAACTGTTTTTGTCTAGTTTGGTATTCGGAAGGATATCATTACCCTGTACATTTTGGTAAGACAATCTGAATGAAGAAACATCATTTGCCTTTGAGATGGAAATAGCATTATTGTAAGTGAAAGATTTCTCAAAAAATGTTTCTGGCCCGTTCTTTGCCTTTACCCAAGCAGTTTTCTTCCCAAAATTTGGAGATCCTGGAATAAATGCATCGTACTGCCAAACCATCAAGTTCGGATCGTAAGGCGCTCCATAAGATGCATCTTCGTAAGTTGGCGCCTGAGGCTCTCCATTGTAGTCTTCGAAGTAAGAATCGAACGTTGGTCCATAAAGAGGTCCATATCCCTGGCCATACTGAGATTGGTAGGTTGGAAGCGTCTTCTTGTTAATTTCTGCATAAGTGATAGAAGAAGAGAAATCAAGATCTAATTTATCAGATTTTTTACCTCTTTTTGTTGTAATCAAGATTGCACCGTTTGCAGCTCTAGATCCATAAAGCGCAGTTGCTGCCGCACCTTTAAGAACGTTAATTTCTGCGATGTCGTCAGGATTGATATCAGAGATAGAGTTACCAATATCAATTGCAAGTGCTGATGTACTAATTGAATTACTTGCGTTTATAAGCGGTGCACCATCTACAACAAATAAAACCTGGTTACCACCCGTCATAGAGCGGAATCCACGTAGGGTAACATCGACAGATCCGCCAATGTTTCCACTGTTTTTAATGCTAAGCCCCGCCACTTTACCAGATAGGTTGCTTGTAAAGTTTGCAGTTGGAACTCGGTTTACATCTTCAGCTTTAATGCTTTGTGTAGCATAGCCTAATGATTTTTTCTCTCTTTTGATACCCAAAGCCGTTACTACAACGCCTTCGATATCTTGTGTCTTAGCTGTATCCTGTACCGTTTGCGCCGAAACCATTGCAAAAGACGAAGAAAGAACCACTGCTAAAACGCTTGTTGTTAATTTTTTCATATCAAATCAAATTTTTCAATAAACAAAAATGCAAAACATTATTAACATATACAATACAAAATGTTAATTATTCCTTAAAAACTTAAACAAAATGCAATAATTAAAACAAAAACATTTGACGTTTATTCAAAAAAATCTTAAAAACCTAATAATTCCGTAACAATGATGTTTCTATATAAAAAAAAGGACTTAACTAAAGACCCTTTCTGTTAGAGTAAAAAAATTGAAAAAGAATTAAAAAAAAAACAAAAACACGATTCTAATCTTATCAAAAAAAAACAGGAAATCAAATCATTTTCGCAAAACAATATTTAATTAGTTACATTTTTATAAAATCAAATAGATTATCAAATTTTTACTGTTAAAAAATTTTAGTAGATGCCAGATAAAGCTTCTACTACAAACAAAAAGTCACCTTATTTTAAAATAAGATGACTTTATAACATATAGATACTTTTGCTTAGTTATCGTATCCTGGATTAGAAACTATTGGTGTATTTGCAATATTGGTTTCTTTTCTTGGAATCGGAAAAGCTAGCATAGTTTCTGCTACATCAGTCGGTTTGAAAGACTTATCTCCCCAACGTAAAAGATCCCATTGTCTTTGCCCTTCTCCTAGAAGTTCTTTTAATCTTTCTAACTTCAAATCTTCCATAGTTATGCTTGTAGCTGCAGCTAATCCTCTGTTGGTAATTATATTATTATAATACTCTAAAGCTTTTGCAGCAGAACCGCCATTAAGTTCGGCTTCTACACCTGCTAACAAAACCTCTTCAAAACGAATCATTCTGATATTATCTGCACCATTTTGCTGTGTATATTTTCCTGTGACAAAATAATCACCTGCATCCTCGGTAATCAATTTTAAACGAACATCATCAGCAGAATAAAAGTCTACAACTCCTTCTTTCAACTGGATATTAGCATAACCATTTAGACCAATTAGGTAATTATAAGAATCTGTAGCAAGCGCAGAGTTAATACCAACTGCAAGCTCAAACATAGAGTTAGACGCGGCACCATTCATTTGAAAGCTATGAAATGTTCCTACACTTCCTGCAGGTGCAACTGAATAGTCACCAGATGTAACAATATCATTAACTAATGATCTCACCTTTGCATAATCTTTTTTATAAAGATAAAAACGAGTCATCAAACCTTTTAATGCATTGATAGACAAGTCTGTTTTAACTCCCGCATTATCATAAGAACCATTCGACTCCATCATTTGAAGCGCTTTTGTAAAATCTGCATCAATCTGAGCTTCTGTTTCCGCAACACTTGCACGCGGCATAAGTGCTGCTGGATCATACTTCGTTGGCAAAACAACACCTACCGAACCACCACTAAATTGTTGACCATACAATTTCAATAAATCAAAGAACGCTACAGCCCTAAGACCATAAGCTTCCCCTTGAAGATATTCTGCAAAATCCGCATCTGTAAAACCTGACACATTGGTGTTAATTACAATATTAGATTTTGCTACTGACTCATAAATCTTGTTCCAAGTATCACCTGCATAAGCATCATTAGAAAGCATGGTGTAGTTCTGAACATTTAAGAAGTAACCACCTGCAGTATTACTAAACATTTCATCAGAACGTACTTCTCCGTATCCTAGGTAATCTGCTCCATAATAATTAGGTGATCTCATAGATACATAAATACCTCTCACAAAGGACTGAACCTCATTGGATGATTTAAGTTCAGACTGTTGTAATGCTTCATTAAATTCTGTTTCTACAAAATCATCACTACATGATGTGGTTAATCCAAATAAAGTTGTAGAAAATATAGCGATTGAAAATAATCTCTTTTTCATTTTTTAATTTTTTTTGTTTTTAGAAACTTGCGTTAAAACCAATTAAGAACGACTTAAGCACTGGCAAATTCAAATCTGTGTAGCCTGTCACGTTTGTTTCTGGATCAAATTTCAGATTTTTATCAAATCTATGTGTCCATGCATTATTGGCCATCACATAAATCTGAACACTGTTTAACAAAGTACCATTTAATTGATTACGGTCAAAAGTGTACCCGAATCTCGCATTACTCAAACGGATATAATCACTATCATACAAGTAGCGTGTAGATGCCGCATTAGATCTCTTGTTACCTCCATAAATTGGTTTAGGATTAGCCGCATCGGTATTTTCTGGTGTCCAATAATCGCCCATTACATCACCATAACCCGGATAGTTGGCTGTATACTGACCGTCACTCATTGTATAATTTGCCCAGTTATCATAAATCTTTCCTCCAAATCCGTAAGTAAATTGTAAATCGAGAGCGAAACCTTTATAACTTAAGCTAGTATTAGCACCACCAAAAAGAGTACTTAGGAAAGAACCTTGCGTTGCTTGCTGTGCTTCTGCATAATTGTTTGTTGTAGCACCGTCTTTACCATTAATATACCATAGCGGATCACCATTAGCAGCATCTACACCCGCCCATTTTCTAAGAAAGAACGTTCTTACTCCTTCTCCTTCTCTCAAAATTGTTGTGCCTCCAATAACATCACCTCCATAAAGCTCTGTTATCTCATTGTGCAAAGTAGATAAGTTACCTCCAATGTTCCAATTGAACTCATCTCTATCACCTCTGAAGATATTAGCGTTCACAGAAAATTCAAATCCTCTGTTTACCAAAGAACCAATATTATCTACATAATTACCATAACTTGATGTTCCATCAGGATTTATAATAATACTTCCTTGTGACGTAGATAGCGGGCGGTTATAAATAAGATCTTGTGTCTTCTTGTTATAATATTCTGCAGACAATGTAACTCTGTTATTCCAGAAACCAAAATCTACACCTACGTTAAATGGTTTGATAGTCTCCCAAGAAAGATTAGGATTATAAAGCCCTGAGTAAGATGCAGCAGGAGAATCACTATAATTTTCCCTAAAATAATACAACGCATAAGGATTGGCATCAATTTGATTACCAACCTTACCATAAGAGGAGCGAAGTTTTAACATACTAATTGTATTATTGTCTCTTAACATTCCTAATTTAGCAACATCAAAACCTACACCCGCAGACCAGAAGTCACCCGCTTTTTGACCTGGAGTGAACTGAGAAAGAATATCCCTTCTATAGGAACCATCTACCAAAATAATTTTGTCATAATGTGCAGTTACAGCGTAGCCCCAACGAGATTTTGGCACTGCTCGACCATTAAACCCAAAAGGAGTAACAAAGTTATCCAAAGTTTGAAGTGTAGGTGACCCTACCCCAATACCTGTAGCGGTTAAGTATTTACGATCTGACTTGTAAGCCTCTTGTATTGCAGAAGCTCCTACATTATGTCTACCAAAACTCTCATCCCAACTTAAAATATTCTGTAAATTGAAATTAAAATATCTATTGAATGAAGTTCTTTGGTATCCTTGATAACCGAAACCATCGCCATGAATAGGAGACCAATAAGTATCTTCCTCTACATTGATATATTCTGGAGCAAACACAAATTGATATTTCAGGTTATCCAAAATTTGGTATTCTGCTTTCAAATTACCAAAAATTCTAGCTGTCTTTGCCTCATTATAATTATTCTCTTGAAGAAAAGCAGGATTGAACATACTATTTGATAAACGCCCTCCAGAACCTAAGTAAAATGAACCATCTGCATTTCTTACAGGATCGGTTGGTCTATTGAAATATTGCGCCAAAATTGGGTTAGAAAACGCACCAGCATCTGATAAAGTATTAATTCTACCAAACGATGCTTGGAAATCTGTTGAGATTTTTAATTTATCTGTAGCTTTATATGAAACCTTAGTTGTGAACGCTAAACGATTAAAGTCTGATCCTCTAACAATACTCTCTTGAGTCATATAGTTAGCAGACGCATAATATGTAAAACGATCATCAGCACCAGATAAGTTAAAATCAACATTTTGTTGAAAACCTTTTTTAGTCGTTTCCTTTAACCAATCTGTATTTGCAGTAGATTCAAACACGCCTTGTAGATTAGAACCCAACATACCCTCTAGAATACCTTCTGCTGCTTCATTTGGATTATCAAAATTAGTAGGATATCTGTTCGCAACTGCGGTAGATAGGTATGCCTTGTACTCATCACTGGTAAAACCTCTGTAAGTCTTAACGGCTCTATCGTTATATCCGATGTTTGAGGAAAAATTAAATTTAGCCTTTCCTTTCTTACCCGATTTGGTAGTAACAATAATTACACCCGAACCCGCATCCGCACCATAAATAGCCGTAGAAACAGCATCTTTAAGTACAGTTACACTTTCTATATCATCTGGGTTCATGTTAGCCAAAACATTAGAAGTTGTACCATTAGTTGTCAAATCACCAGAAGCAACACGTACACCATCTACTACCCAAACAGGAGAAGTAAGCCCATTGATAGACGATACACCACGTACTCTTACATTAGCAAAACCTCCAGGCTGTCCAGACGCACTCCCTGTTTGCACCCCAGAAACTCGACCCTGTAACATTTTATCAACTGATGCAACAGGTACATCTTCAATAGATTTTGAAGTCATAGTACTGACAGAACCTGTAACTTCCTGAACAGTTTTCTTTTGACCAAAGCCCATAATAACAACATTTTCAATTGCTGTCTCCTTTGTAAGCGTGTCACTATCCTTTTGAGCCATTACCATCTGGCTTGTAAAAAACAGTACGCCTACAGTCATTACACTTAAACGTAAATTCATCTTAACAGATTTTTAATATTTTAGAATCGTAAATTTGTTAATTAAAATTAACATTACCAAGTATCAAGCAAATTCTAAATATTTGTACGAATAATAAATTTTAAAAATTTTAAAAAATTAACATAATAAAAGCAAAAATAAAACCCAATCATTAAACACTGGTTATATTTAAGACAAAATCACAGCAAATTTATCATTTCAAATTTCATGTGAAAAAAAGCTTATTTATAACGTTTAAAAATAATAAATTTTTCTTTAAAAATAAATTAAATATCTGATTTTCAAATAGATAAATAAAATTAAAAATTTAAATTAATGTAAAATAACATATTTAAAGTCTATATTTTTATATTTTTACCAATACTAAAAAAAACACCAAATCAAAGAAAATTCAACAAAAAAATAACCAAAAAAAATTAAACGAAACATAATAACAAAAAATCATAAACATATTTAATAAACATAAAAATATTTTAACAAATCAATAAACCAAACAGATTATCAATACAATTAAAAAAAATGATTTTTATAAGCAAAAATTTAAAATAAAACCAAACCAATGTTTAATTTTATAATGTTTTAAACTTAAATCTGTATCCTAAAGCCTGATTTTTAGTTTTTAATTTAATATTAAATTAAAAAATTCCTGTAAGAAATCCGTGGTATGATGAATCAAAATAAAAACTTTTAAAATTGAAATTTTTCGCAAAATGATGCATACATTTGAAATCATAAATCTTTCCTCAATAAATAAATGACAGAACTTCACAATAGCTTCTCTAGTACCTATATCGAAGCGGGTTGCGACGAGGTCGGCCGAGGATGTCTTTCAGGCCCCGTTGTCGCTGCTGCTGTCATTGTAGATAAAAATTTTAAGCAAAATTTAGTTAATGATTCTAAAACGTTAAATTTTAAAACACGTCAAAATCTTGACCTATATATAAGAGAAAATGCAGTTGACTTTGCCATCGTCGAACTTTCTCCGGAATTTATTGACGAACATAATATTCTCAATGCAAGCATTCACGCTATGCATTTGGCCTTAGACCAGCTTAAAAACAGACCCGAATTGATTTTGGTTGACGGCAATCGCTTTCATCCTTATAATTATATCCCACATCACTGCATCATCAAAGGTGACAGTAAATTTCTTTCAATCGCTGCTGCATCTATCCTCGCAAAAAATTACCGCGATAACTTGATGATCAAGCTTCACGACGAGTTTCCGGATTACGGCTGGAACACCAATTTTGGATATTGTACCAAAACGCATCAGAAAGGTTTGAAAAAATTTGGACCTACAATTCATCACAGGAAATCTTTCCGATTGGACTACGATGTCGAGATTGATTAAACTTTTTTAAAACTATTTTGTAAATTGCTTCCTTAACCTATATATAAGGATGCAAAATTCATACACCGTCATCAACGCCTCTGCTGGCTCTGGCAAAACTTACCGTCTGGTTCAGAGTTTATTGATGATTTGCCTTCGATTTCCAAATCAGTCTGATTCTATCCGTACTATTTTGGCATTGACTTTCACCAACAAAGCGGCCAAAGAAATGAAGGAAAGAATCCTTTTCTACCTTGGCGAATTTGTAAAAGATAATTACACTGAAAATCAGGATTTGAAGAATGTACAGGAAGCATTGGTGAATCAAGGTTACAAGATTACGCTGGACGATTTGCATCACCGTTCGCAGAAAGTTCTCGATTATATTTTGCACCACTACTCGACTTTGAACATTGGTACGATTGACAAGTTCAATTCCCGATTGGTCAAGAGTTTTTCTTACGAATTGGGACTGGCTCAGAACTTCAATCTGGAAATTCAACCTGAACCTTATCTGATTGAAGCCGTTGACAAAATGCTGGATGAAATCGGCGAAGACAAGACCGTTTCCGACGCTTTTATGGATTACGTCAATTATAATTTGGACAATAATGAGCGCGTAAACCTCAACCAAACACTTTATAATTCGGCAAAGAAATTTGTGAGCGATGTGCACTACAAACCTTTGCAGGACAACAAAGATTTCGAATGGGAAGCTTATGAAAACAAGAAAAACGAACTGCGGGAAACCATTAAAAATCTAAAATCGGAATCGCTTGAAATTGCAAATCGAGCTTTGGAATTAATCAAAAGCAGGGATATTGAGATTGAGGATTTTGCGAGTGGAAAAAGTGGAATCGGCGGATTTTTTGTCAACATTCTTGAGTTTCATAAAATTAAGGATAGAAAATTTCCGTTCCCAACCACTTCCGAAGATTCTAAGATTGAAACGTTTCTGAAAGGTGCTTCCACAAAGGGAAAACACAAGCAAGCAGAGATTCAAGATATTTTACCTCAACTGATTTCTTGGCGAAGAGAAATTATTAACCTTTACATTAATTCTCAAAAAAAAGAAAAAGTTCTACAGGCGATTTTGCCTCTGAAAGTGAATGCAGACATTCAGAAAAAACTATTGGAAATTGAGGAAGAGAATGATTTGGTTTTGCTTTCGAAGTTCAATATTTTGATTAATGAAAATCTGAGGAATGAGCCTTCAGCTTTTATTTATGAAAAAGTTGGGACGCAGTTTCAGCATTATTTCTTTGATGAATTTCAGGATACCTCCACGATGCAATGGCAGAATTTCCTTCCGCTTCGGGACAACAGCATTACGTCTGACGACACGAGTTTTACCATCGTTGGCGACCCGAAACAAAGCATCTACAGATTCCGTGGTGGCGAGAGTGAATTGATGCTGAACATCATTAATAAAAAAGAAATCACACCAAAATTTGCAACGGCTGAAAATCTTGGTTTCAACTGGCGAAGTGCGAAGAATATTGTCGATTTTAATAACAAACTGTACGATTTTATGTCCGGCGATCTGAATGATGAGCATCAAAAAATCTTCGGAGAAAATGCTTTGCAGGAATCAAAATCCAAGTTGGAAGGTCGCGTGAAAATCCATCTTTTGGAAAACTCGACCAAGAACGATTTTTATGATGAAACGGTGGCGAAAATGCAGAATGACATTCAAGAAAGTTTGGATAATGGTTTTGATTTTTCGGACATCACGATTCTTTGCAGAGGCAATTCGGATATTTTTAATTATTCTCAGTTGTTGGGAAATTTGAAAGTCAATTATAAAGGAAAAGAAACTTACATCAAAACGATTTCTGAAAAAGGTTTGACATTGGATTTGGCCTTTACCATAAAAGCTTTGATCGAGTTTTTGAAATGGAATCTTGTTCCGAAAAATCGTCAGTTCTTAGTTAAAATGATGTACTTTCTGAATGTCTCTGGAAGAATTACGATGACAGATTTCACTTCCGAAATCAAAGAAATTTTGAAGTTCGAAAACAAGAAAGACATTGAGGATTTCATTAATGAAAAATACAATGTAACGCTGATTCAGAAAGACATTCCACAACTTAATCTTTATAATTTCATTGAATATTACGTTCACGAATTCTCAGTTGAAAATAAGGAAACGGATTTCCTTCTGAACTTTCTGGAAATGCTTCACAATTACACTCAAAATACAGGCGCAACACTGAAAGAATTCCTGAAATATTGGGATGATGAAGCTTCAAAAATCAGTATTCAGGCGAGTGAAAACGTGGATGCGATTCAGATTATGACGATTCATAAAGCGAAAGGTCTGGAATTCCCCATCGTTTTCATCCCAATGCGAAATGAAAACAGTGACAAAAAATTCTCGGAATGGTTTGATTTGGGAAGCGATGATGAACTGAAAACCGTTATTCTAAATCAATTTTCTCCCGAATTAGAAAGGTATGATGAGGAATTGGCAGGTTTTAATTTGATCAATTCTTACCGAAATAAAATTGACCGTTTTTGTATTCAATATGTGGCGACGACTCGACCTGTGGAGCAACTTTTTTTCTATCTGGAAAAACCGAATAAATCTGCGAATCATTTGGAATTGTTTGATTTTGCAAGTCAATTTCAGCCTACGGAAAATTGCGAATTATTAGATTCATTTGATGTTTATGAAACCTCAGCAGAGTCATTAATAAAACAAAAAATAAAGGAGAAAAAAGAATATCTGTCAGAAAACATCAGTTCGATTTCTCAAAAAACAGAGAAAGCTTCGAATATTGAAATTGCGACCTCATCCAAAAGTTATCAAAACCGAGTGGAACACGTACGAATGGGAATTTTCACCCACGAAATCTTATCAAAAATCAAAACAAAAAAAGATGTTCTTAAAGTTCTGAATTCTTACGTTTTGGAAGGTACAATCACAAACGACGAAAAAACATCGATTTTGGAACGTATTGAAAGTATCATTAATGATGAAAATTATGCTTCTTATTTTGAGGAAAATTTGACGATTATTAACGAAAGAGATATGCTTTCTGTGGAAGATGGAACTTCGAAAACGTATCGTCCTGATAGGTTGATTAAAACAAATGATGGCATCATCATCGTGGATTTTAAAACGGGAAGCGAGAAGGAAAAAGACCAGAAACAGGTGGCGCTTTATCAGGAAAAATTGGAACAATTTGGAGAAAGGGTATTGAAGACGGATGTGATCTATATTTAAGACTTAGAGAAAATAGACTGATAGATGATAGACAAAAAAATCCCGAGAAATGATTCCCGGGATTTTAATTTTCTATTTTTTAACGGCGGTTACAACCTGACCTTCCAATTTGGTGATATTATCGAAGATCTGTTTGAAGGCTGGATAATATTCTTTTGGGTAAACCGGGTCTTCAACTGTTGTCGTAGTTTCTACGGTAAGCTTATTTCCCTCCTGAGTCACTTTGTAAACGTACTGGATCGCATTGTCTTCTGTTCGGAACTTTTTGGATTTCGGTACATTTTCAAAAGCGTAACCATCAGGTAAAGTAATTGTCACTTTTTTGATTTTGTCATAACCCGTGTACAATTCAATTGGTGAACGTCTCTCATCAATCTGATCAAACTCGTGGGACCTGTTATACAAAAACAAGAGCGGATTGAACACTAATTTGCCGCCAATTCCATCGACAAAAGTATCCGAATCAAAGTCGAAACTGGTTTGAAAAGCATTATCGTCAAGCAATTCTGTTTTTATATTTGTAAAAGGAAAAGTATACCGGTCTTTATAAGATTCTTTTTGATATGCCGCTTTGTCCTCTTCATATTTCTCATTGTTCATCATTGCATACAACATCGTATCTTTATCTGAAAATGAACCAGCTACAGTTCCGTCGGGATTCAGATCAGCATTCACCGTGAGATATGTTGTACTTTTACCAGGACATAGGACATTTACTTTTTTAGCATCTTTTTCCGTCATAATATAGCCGTTGTAATTCAGCGCATTTGGGCGGATCAAATTTGGAACAGAAAGTTTTGAACTGGCGTCGTATATAAAAGCTTTTTTATCGATCTCCAAAAATGCCAAAGTATAATTCAGTTGATTAATAGATGGTGAGTGATCCATCAGCAGACCTCTTCCGATAGTAGCGAGCGCCAATGGCTGAGCATCCAGACCGGCACTTCTCATGAGCATGATCAGCAACAAATTAATCTCTCCTGAAGTGCCAACCTTAGTTTCTAACAAATCTTTGATTCCTTTTTCATCTTCTGAGCCAACAGTGTAATAGCCGTTCCATGTGTAATTTTTTTGAACAAACTTCAGAATGGCAGCGGCTTTTTCCTGAGGTTTTTCTATATTTTTGATATCTGCAGGAATCAGGTCTTTTACAAGTGATTTTCTTTTCAGCTGCTCTCCGAAAAAGTCTGATTCGTAAAGTTGTTTGGAAATATCCTTCCAGGTAACCGCATAGGATTTGAATCCGCCCAAATCACCGCCTTCGTAAGCACCTGGCGTTCTTGTAATATTAGTTGAATTAAGTTCGGCTCTTATGGATGTTCTGTAATTATCGAGGTTATGAACATATTTTTCGTCCCGGTAAGGTGCAATATTTTCAAACCCGAAGCGGTAAGTATAATATTCTCCGCCGTAAATATTTTTATCTGTGACATCTCTGTGTTTGGGAACCAGACTTCCTTTATAATCGATATTGAATCCAAGATATTTTGGAAAGTCCAACACGTAATCGAAACGGCGTGTTGGTACATTTTCTTCTACGGTGATCTTATCTACAGACCAAACAAAAGGCGAAAGAACCGAATATTTGTACTCTATGACAGAACCATCTTTTACATTTTCAAAAGCAAATTTTGTAACCGTATAATTTTTAGATTCTTTGGATTTGTATTTGGAGTTTTTCTCGACAGTCGTTGCCTCTACTTTATCATTTACAAGATTATAGGTGGACACCTTAAGTGAAGTTACTTTTTCTGACTTGTTGTTTTTACCATCATAGGTGTAGATTTCCTGATTCAGAAATTTTCCAGCCTGGTCTTTTTTATAGATCTTCACCCTACTTACGACATCCAAATTGAGTTGTCCATCAACAATGTAATAGTGATAAGACTTATACAGTATCTCAGCCGCTTCCGAGGGATTTTTTTCGTAGGTACTCGATTTTAGATCGGCATTATCGAGCTTAGGAATATCCAGAAATTTATACTGCCCGAAAACTGGTAAAACGGAACAGCATAGGATCAGTTGTAAAAATTTGGTTTTCATTATTTGGTTATAGTTTGGTTATTAGAATTTTTGTATGGTCGATTTTATTGGTTTTTTTTCTGAAGTTGATGTAATCGGAAATTTTATCAGCTGAGAAGATCCCTTTCTTCAGCATGAATTTTCTTCTTACCAATAGTTTTTTATCTTGAGGAATGAACTCCATGGAGAAACTTCCAAACTCTGAGTCAATCTTTGATGGTACAGGATTTTCAGCGAATTTATAATTATCAGGAATTGTGAACTCTATTTCGTAATCATCTGTAAAACCAAAAGGAATTTCTATAGGCATCTTTCTATCAGAATCCTCCAGATAAAAATCTGAATCAATGAAAGGAATTGCTCTAAAGTAGATATCTGAACCCAATGTCTTAGAATAATTTGAAGCTTTAAAGTTCAGATCAAAATTAAGATTGGCATTATCTCTGTCATTGATCATATTCTGAATATCAATATTCGATAGTTGCAAATTGTCATAACGGCGTTTCAAAGCATCCTTTTGTTCTACAGGCGTAAGTGACAACAACGCCATAGACATATCATACAAACCTCCGGAATAAGAAAAACTAGAGGTCAAATCCAAATTGTTATCTTCTGAAATATTAGCTTTTATCCTTAATATTTCTTTATTATTTTCTGCCATTGATTTCGGCGTGTCAACAATCTCAGCTTTATCATTCTTAATCATTATGACATTTCTATCCAAAGTTTCATACCCCAAATGATTGAAGGCTATTTTTTGGCTCGTGCTTTCTAACCAGATATTTTTGCCGTTTTCGGTTGGTACAAACAAAACAATATGATTACCTCCCATTTTAGGAAAATCTTTATCGAACAGCATTGGCGTATCATTCATATAAATCTCACAATAATAGGATTCTATACCTGCTGCTTTTAGCAAAACCCTCATGTAATTGGACAAGGCTTTACAATCTCCGTAACCCTTTTTTCTGACATCATCCGCAACCATTGGTTGCCAACCGCCAATTCCCAATGCTATTGCAACATATCTGGTTTTATTCTGCATATACTGGTAGATGGTTTTTACCTTTTCTTCCGTAGATCCAGAAAGCTGGAGGGAATTGACTTCCTGCTGAATTTCCGGTGTAATTTGAGAAACGGGATTGAGAATCTCATCATGCAACCATTTTCCATAATTTTGCCAACTAGTAAAATCTCCTTTTTTACCTTTTAAAGTAAAATGGTCTAGCGCAAAATCTGCTTTTGGCATTAGAGTAACCGGATCTGGAGAATATTTTTCTTCAACTATAGCGGGAGAATTATCAAAAGAGATTGTAAAATCATTATCGCTTCCCTGAAAATTAAGTTTACCGTAGCTGGATTCTTTTATTTTTCGTCTCAGATTGATTCCGGATTTGTTATTATAATGGATGACAGAACGTTGAATTGACACATTGAAATCATAAAACGTCATCAAAGAATTGAGAAAAACAGTATCAGACGAATCTTCATCATAAGTCAACTCTATTGTATAAGGATAACTTGTTGAAAGAATCTTCAAAGACAAAACCCTGCTATCTGAATAAAGTACAAAGCTTTCATTATAAGATGAATCTGTTAGATCACTTTTAGAATAGGTCTTATATAATTTACCAAAAGCATCAAAAACTTTAACTTTTATATTGCTTACTTTGTTGGTTTTATCATACGGTATTTTTACAAAAGAATATTTTTCGCCAGCTTTATTCATTATCGTAAAAGCATTGACAAAATGAGTTTCTACATCATCCACAGAATTGATAATGATTTGCGAATCACGATTTCTGATAATCATGTTGGCATCTTTCTTTAGATCTTCCGGAATTTCTGAGATAGGGTAATTTTGTGAAAGCATCTTTACAGACACTAACACAAAAAGGGTTATTAGTTTTTTCATCAATCAAATAGGAATTAATTCGCTGCCGGAACAAATACCCGTTGCGCCAATTCCTGGTCGAAAAGATATAGTGCAGAAGGATTGTCCTTTACCATTTTTATCTTTGAAACCAAAAGTGAGGCACTTGCTTCCTCTTCCACTTGCTCATTGATGAACCATTGCAAGAAACTTGTTGTGGCAAAATCACTTTCGTCATTGGCGGCTTTTACGATATTGAAGATGCTTTTCGTTACCAATCTCTCATGATCTAAGGCTTTTTCGAAGATCTCCTGTGCATTGTTGAATTCGTGCGGTGGTTTTGGAACCTCGTTCAAGATGATCTGTCCTCCGATGTCATTCACATAATCGAACATCTTGTCTGCGTGCATCAATTCTTCTTTGGATTGTACACGGAAATAATTACCGATACCTTCCAAATCTTGTGCGTAGAACCAGGCGCTCATAGATAGATATAATTGTGCTGCATATTGCTCTTTTGTTATTTGCTCGTTGACAAGCGTAACAATTTTCTCTGAAACCATAACTTTATATATTTTTTTATGAAATTTTAACTTTAAAATCCAAATATAAAAAAAAGAGCCGTTACAAAATAACGACTCTCTCTGAAATTAATCACTAACTAAAAACTTATTTAACTACTGCTGAATTAGCACTTTTTCTTTCTTTAAAATTTTCCTTTCTTTCAGCCATTCTCTTAGCCTTCAACTCTTGGAATTTTTTGTACTGTTCTGGTGTCAGGATCTTTTGCATTTCTGCTTCATTTTGCTTCATTTTCTGCATCCTGTCCTCTCTTTTCGCAGACATATCTTGTTTTCTTTCTGCAGCTTTGGACTCGTGCAAAGCTTTCAATTGCGCTACCTGGGTATCTGTAAGATTCAGATCCTGTTTCATTTTCTGCAGATGCTCAGCTTTTCTCTGTCCCATATCTGCTTTCTGCGTTGTCTGTGCAAATCCAAAAACACCTAATCCAAGAAATGTTGCGCTTAAAATTAATTTTTTCATATTGATTTAAATTTAATATTTGTTTGTGTATTGATTTTTATCAATCTACAGGTTTGATGTCATTTTTTAACCTAGGTTAAAATTTCAAATAATAAAGTTTGTTAAATTTTAGCTTGAGGTAAATCTCATTCCAGAATTTCTGCCGTTGCCTTCCGATCTCGGTGCAGAGTTTCTTTGGTTATTTTTAGTCTCTATTTTCCTTTCAGATTTTTGATTCTGTCTGATATTGCCATTGCCTCTTGTTCCTTCATTTTTAATGTTCGGACTAGGTTGCGTTCTGATATTTCCACTTCTTAGGCCGCCAGAATTATTCTCTCTTATTCCACCTTGGTTTCGGACGCCATTGTTATCATTCGTTCTCATTCCTCCATTTTGCGAATTTCTCACCGTTCCAATTCTGTTTCCATTTGCGCCGCTTCTAATAGGTTGATTGCGCATCCCTTCATTTCTGTTTGGTCGGATCATATTTTGATTTCTTCCCACATTTCTAAAGCCTTCTTTGAAATTTCCGCGGTTCACTTTGTAGATATTAATATTCACATTTCTGTAAACCGGTCTCACTGGATATCGTCTAACGTAGAAATTGGTAAAACGATTTCTATAATACACAAACGGACTTGCACCACGGAAATAAACATTTTGATAGACTACGAAAATCCTTGGTCCCAAAATATTTTGAAGCGCATAGAATCTGTCATAATACCATCTGTCAGGATTCCATCTGTAGTAGGAGTTCCACGCATCATAAGAAGCAAATCGGTTATTCAACATCAGGATCTGATTGATCTGGAACGGACTTAGGCGATATTGCGCAAAGAACTGATTCCAGTTGACAGAAACAACGGCATTCTGATAATCATTGTAATAACCTTGATAATACTGGTCTGGATAGTAGTCAGCCGGATAATTGTAATAGTAATCATCTGGATAATCATAAGAGTTGTCGTAATATTCATATCCATTATATTCACTAGGATAAGTGTCATAATAATCCTGGGCAAAAACCAAAGTTCCCAAAACTAAAGCGAGGCTTAAAAATATCTTTTTCATTTTCTTTTATTTTAAAAAATTAATTAGAAAGTCATCTTTTCCTTTGTAATGAACTTTCTACCTTTTGGATATTGGATAAGAATAAAAGTTAAAGTCAAACGGATTAATATGTTCAAAACCCAAGATTAATTCAGTATTAACAACTGATAATCAGACCAATAATTTTCATCATTAAAAACAAAAAACCTCTCAGAAAAATAATCTGAAAGGTTTTAATTAAATATTTTTTACGAAATTAATATCGTCCGCTACCTTCTATCCAACCTGCGATCTTCTGGTTGAATTGTGTCTGTTCTTTTAGATCCTCAAGTTTCAGATGCATTCTGTAACGCCAGTAATGTGGAAATACAGCTGGATCATTAATCCTTTCTTCATCCATCTTCGGATTCATCAAGTAGTCATCTGTTGCTAAAAATTCCTGGATCGGAAAAATTGCCAACATTGCCTCTGTGAAAAGATGTTGCTTCATGATCATTTCGGATAGGTCCGGTGTCAAATCCCAAGGTGCAGTTCCGTATTGTCCCAATTGGTTATTGAAATATTTCTGCGTCAGATTTCTGTCCTCGTGCCACCATTGTCTCAAGGTAGAACTATCGTGGGAAGAAGCCGTAACAACATTCAGATAACTTGCGTTCTTCGGGTCATACCAAGGAATATTATCCGAAGGCATTCTTTGAACCTTCAAAGCGGTGATTGCCAATTTGTCCATCACAACCGGCACCGAATCTGGCACCAATCCAAGGTCTTCACCACAGATTAACATAGTAGTAGAATTGAGTAAAGCTGGTAATTTCTCCATCGCCTTTTGATACCAAAGTCCATCTTGGCGTTTGAAGAAATAATCATTGTAAACATCACTCAATTTCGCTTTTTCCCAATCTGGCAAATATTTGTAAGATGAAGTTTTTGATATATTAAATCTTGGATGATAAACAATTCCGTTCTCAGTTTCTTCCGTTAAGAATAAAACATTTCCGGCAAGAGAGATAAGTTTCTCTTCTGCCCAATCCCAAGATTCTTTTTTGAAATAATCGGTTAATTTTCTTTGGGTATCAAATTCCGGTTTGAAAGTATATGTTCCATTTTGGTGATCATCAAAAAAGTGATCCTGAATCTTCTCCTTCGATTCGCCAAACGTTTCCCAAAGAATTGGTTCATTCACAAATGGTTTGATGTAACGATCGTGGTTGAAAGGAATCTGTCTGTCAGAAAACTCTCTCTCTGTCACAGGAACAGCTGGATAAAAGTAACCCAACAAACCTTGCGTGGCAGAGATCGGCATTCTCCAAATTCTGAAGAATCCAAGAATATGGTCGATTCTCATTGCATCAAAATACTGTTCCAAAACTTTGAAACGTTTTTTCCACCATTGGTAATCGTCGGCTTTCATCACTTCCCAATTGTAGGTCGGAAATTCCCAGTTTTGACCTAGATCTGAAAATTGGTCTGGTGGTGCTCCAGCTTGGAAATCCATTCCGAAAAGTTCAGGCTCTGTCCAAGCTTCTACGGAATATCTGTAGATTCCAATCGGAAGATCGCCCTTCACCGAAAGTCCTAGTTTATGCAGATATTCCACCGCGTCCTGCAATTGCAAATGCAACTGGTACTGAACCCAAGCGTGAAGCATGATCGTAACATAATCCTTATGTTTTGACGAATAAAGCGTCGCTACTTTTCCGGCAACAAACTTCTTATGGGTTTTCCAATCATTGAAATTTGGCGTTTTGTATTTGTCTCTCAAAACACAAAACGCTGAATAAGGCATCAGCCACTCTTCGTTATCTTTAATGAATTTCTTGAAGTTTTTATCCTTCACAATAGCCTCTTGATTTTCCTCAAAAACGGCGGTTGCAAACTTCCATTTACCAGAAATCATTTGCTCGTAATCGATTAAACTTAAAGCATTTAATTCAGCCTTTTTATCTTGATACTCTTTTACTAAGTTCTTCGGTAAAGCATATTCCAATTTCTCAATAGAAAGATATTGCGGATGAAGTGCGTATACAGAAATCGCTGCGTAAGGATAAGAATCGGTCCAAGTATAATTCGCAGTTGTATCGTTGATCGGCAAGATCTGAATCACAGAAAGCTTCGCATCATACGCCCAATCTCCCAGTTTTTTGATATCAGAAAATTCACCAACACCAAAACCTTCATCGGTTCTCAAAGCGAAGACAGGCACCGCAACACCTGCAGAATGCCAAAGCGTTTCATTATTGAATTTGAAATAATGGTCTGCTTTCACATACAAAATATCCTTGGTTGGATTGCCGAAAACCCAACGGTTCTCGCCTGGTTCTATATAAAATAGTTGTCCCGTGTTCTTGTCTTTGATCGCGTATTTGTAAAGGACAGTTTGGTGCGTTGGGATCTCAACACCCGTTTCCCAAATCCCATAATCGGTCTGTTTAAGTTCTACCGATTTTTCACCGTTCCAATTTCCCAATGCATCCACATTGCCAATGATGACCAGTGTCCAATCTGGATGATAAAGCGGTGCTTCTATTCGGAAAAGATGGGTCTGTTTTTTAACAACCGATAATTTTTCAGGTTTGAAGCCCTGCAGGCGGTTGTGAAGAATTTTATTGGTGAGATAATTCTCTGGAAAATTCTTCAGATTCCATTGGTCAAAGATCACAAATTCTTTGAAGCTGTTTGGTAAATTAAGTTGATGCGTTGGGATTTCTTCATCCAAAAGATCGCCCTGCTCGTTCACCAAAAGATATTTGTACTCAATTGATTTTGAAAAATAATCAATTTCTGTGGTCCAGTTGTTATTTTCGGAATATTGCAAGTTGTGGTCACGATGCTCATTTTTATCGTCGTATAGGCGTAATACGAGCCGTTCGCCAACTTTTGTCCCGAAGTTAACACTAAAGTATAGTTTCATTTATTAAGGTCTATTAATATTGACGCAATTTAATGATTTATTGAATTATAAATAATATTCCAATAAAAAAATCATTTTTCCGCAATTCTTTCCAAATATGCCTTAATGTTATTGTCAAGAGAAATAGTTATTCCGCCTACATTTTTAGCTTTCATGTACATCAAAACTTTTTCGTCCCGTAATGAGAACATCAAAAAATCATTGAGCTTTTCGGGCGGTATTCCTGCTTGTGCAAAATATTCTGGATCGATATTATTCCTTGTCCAGGCCAATCCTTCCTGCAGATCTTCATATTTGTAAAGCCTTTTCAATCTTCTGGATTTTCCGCTAACGACATCATAAATTGCCTGAAAATTGATTGTTGGAGGAATACCGATCAGAGGCATTAGAATATCATTGACAGCTTCAGCTGGTTTTTCCCGCGGCTTGTCTGGTCCTTTTGGAAGTCCAATCGAGTTCCTGAGTTCTTCTTCCCTGGAACGGGCAAGATTTTTATTAATGATCTTTACTTCCTCTATTTCCTGTGGAATCCTTTCAAGTTTAATCGATTGAATATCATTAGAACTAATTATTATCTTTCCTAATTTAAAACTTTCTTTAGCAAACCGGATCTCGTCACCCATTTTCCCATCGATAATAAAATTTCCAGAAGCATCACTATAAGTTTTTTGGTCGGTCGTCATGTTCACGATCAAAACTTTGGGAATCAGAACATCGTCCTCGGTCATGACTTTCCCCAAAATATTCTGAGAAAAAATAAATCCTGATACGGTGAGAAAAATAAGTTGTAAAAGTCTTTTCAAAAGCTATTGTTTTGTTCAAAAATAGGCCACTTTGTTAAAACAAAAATACGGTTTAACTTTCGTTAACCGTATTTCTAAATATTTAAGATTGTAATCCTGTATCTTTATAATAATTGATAGGTGGTTCCTTCTCTTCCATCTTTTAATTCAATTCCTTTCTCAAGAAGCTGATCACGGATCTGGTCAGAAAGTTCCCAATTCTTGGATTTTCTGGCTTGATTTCTCAAATCGATTAAAACCTGTAAAGTCTGGTCAAGCTTATCGTTATTAGATTCTTCAATAGTTTCCAATCCTAAAACATCGAAAACAATCGCGTTTAAAAATTGTTTCAAATCTTCATAATCATTGGTAGAGATACTTTCTTTTCCAAGTTTCGAAGCTGAAATAAACTTCACCGCCTCGAACAAATGAGAAATCAAAACCGGACTATTGAAATCGTCTGACAAAGCTTCCAAAACTTTTTCTTTCCAATTTTTATAATCAAATGAAGATGTTTCTACGCCCTCTGTCGGCACTTGTGTATTAAGGATTTTCACAGCTTCCATCAATCTGTTGAAGCCTTTTTCACTTGCCAACATTGCATCGTTGGAAATATCCAAAACACTTCTGTAATGCGCCTGTAAAAAGCAAAATCTCAACACACTTGGATGAAAAGCTTTCTCAAAGAAATCATTATTTCCAGTAATCAATTCCATTGGAAGAATGTAATTTCCTGTGGATTTACTCATTCTTTGCCCGTTCATTGTCAGCATATTCGCGTGCATCCAATATTTCACAGGTTCTACGCCGTTGCAAGCTTTTCCTTGCGCAATTTCGCATTCGTGGTGTGGGAATTTCAAATCCATTCCGCCACCGTGAATATCGAACTGGTCGCCCAGATATTTTGTGCTCATCGCAGTACATTCCAAGTGCCAGCCCGGGAAACCTTCTCCCCAAGGCGACGGCCATTTCATAATATGTTCCGGCGACGCTTTTTTCCAAAGGGCAAAATCTTGTGGATTTTTCTTTTCAAATTGTCCATCCAAATCTCTTGTGTTGGCGAATAATTCTTCGATGTTTCTTCGGGAAAGTTCACCATAATTGAGCCCTCTTGCATTGTATTCCAAAACATCGAAGTAAACGGAACCGTTGCTTTCGTAAGCAAAACCTTTTTCAATTAGATCTTTCGCAAGTTCCAATTGTTCGATGATGTGGCCAGTTGCAGTCGGTTCAATCGTTGGCGGAAGTAGATTGAATTTCTTCAAAACCTCGTGAAAATCAACCGTATATTTCTGTACAATTTCCATAGGTTCCAGTTTTTCCAATCTGGATTGTTTGATGAATCTGTCATTATTGATATCGCCATCGTCCGTCAAATGTCCGGCATCGGTAATATTTCTGACATAACGAACTTTATAACCCAAAAACTGAAGGCTTCTGTAAATAAAATCGAAGGACAAAAAAGTTCTCACATTTCCCAAATGCACATTGCTGTAAACCGTCGGTCCACAAACGTACATTCCGATATTACCATCCAAGATGGGTTTGAAAACTTCTTTTTCGCCTGAAAGCGAATTGTATATTTTTAGTTGCATTGTTTTTTATGAATGATAAATTAAAATTGATAAATAATTAATTTTTTGACGCACAAATCAGCAACAAATAATTGTTGTGATGAAAATCTGGTATGTCAGTTTTTTAAATTTTATCATTATTAATCAAATTTTGCGTGGCTTCCTACATAATGCAGAAACTCCTGTCTCGTAATTGGATTGGTTCTGAAAATCCCACTCAATTCTGCTGTGATTGTAGAACTTGCAGTGTCTTTTATCCCACGACAATTCACACAAAGATGTTTTGCATCGATGATACAAGCGACATTATTCGTTCCTAAAGCTTCCTTTAAAGCATCAACGATTTGCATTGTCAATCTCTCCTGAACTTGTGGCCGTTTTGCATAATAATCTACTATCCTATTGATTTTAGACAAACCAATTACTTCTCCGCTCGAGATATAAGCAACGTGTGCTTTCCCAATAATTGGTAAGAAATGATGCTCGCAGAATGAATAGACTGTAATATCCTTCTCCACCAACATTTGTCGGTACTTGTATTGATTTTTGAATGTCGAGATCCCAGGTTTATTTTCAGGTAACAAACCTCCAAAGATTTCATTAACGTACATTTTCGCCACACGTTTTGGAGAATCTTTAAGGGAATCATCGGTCATATCAAGACCCAGCGTTTCCATAATTTCCGCAAAAAGCCCTTCTATTTTTTTTATTTTTTCTTCCGGTTTCAGATCAAAAGCGTCTGGTCTGAGAGGCGTGTGATCTTTTCCTGTAAACAGATCATCATCATTGTCAGGAATGTGTTCCATAATATCATTAGTAATAAGAAGCAAAAATAAACAAAAAATATATAGTTCACTGAGACTAAATCTAAAGATTTGATTATAAAAAGAATAGATTTAGAAAGCATCTAAAAAACTAAAAAAAAATTGAAATGATTTGATTTTTTATATATTTGCACCAAATTAACATAATTAAAAATAAAATACTATGTCAGACATTGCATCAAGAGTAAAAGCTATCATCGCTGATAAGCTTGACGTTGAAGAAACAGAAGTGACTCCAGAAGCTAGCTTCACAAACGATTTGGGAGCTGATTCTTTGGATACTGTTGAACTTATCATGGAATTCGAAAAAGAATTCAACATCCAGATTCCAGATGATCAAGCAGAGAAAATTACAACTGTTGGTCACGCTATCGCTTACATCGAAGAAGTTGTAAATAAATAATATTTATTCAAGACAAAAAAAATTTATGGAATTAAAGAGAGTAGTTGTAACCGGCTTCGGCGCTATTACACCGATTGGAAATAACGCGAAGGAATACTGGGAAAGCCTTAAAATAGGAGCAAGTGGCGCTGCCCCGATTACTCTTTTTGATTCCACTAATTTTAAAACCAAGTTCGCCAGTGAGGTGAAAAACTTTGACCCTCTTAATTATTTCGATAAAAAAGAGGCGAAAAAGATGGATAGAAATTCTCAGTTCGGCCAAATTGCCGCAAGAGAAGCTATCGCTCACGGTAGGCTTATTGAAGACAATGTCGATAAAAATCGCGTTGGTGTGATCTGGGGATCAGGGATCGGCGGACTGGAAACTTTTGAACAAGAAGTTTTAGGTTTTGCAGAATCCAAAGGTATTCCGAGATTCAATCCTTTCTTTATTCCAAAAATGATCGCGGACATTACGCCAGGAAATATTTCTATCGAATATGGTTTCCACGGGCCTAATTACACAACTGTTTCTGCTTGTGCTTCTTCTGCAAATGCTTTGATCGATGCAAAAATGCTTATTAACTTAGGCAAAGCGGACGTCATAGTGTGTGGAGGTTCAGAAGCTGCTGTAACAGCCAGCGGAATGGGAGGTTTCAACGCTATGCACGCACTTTCTACAAGAAACGATGATCCGAAAACGGCTTCCAGACCTTTTGACAAAGACAGAGATGGATTTGTATTGGGTGAAGGCGCAGGATGTATCATTCTTGAAGAATACGAACACGCAAAAAAACGAGGTGCAACAATCTATGCAGAATTAGCTGGTGGCGGAATGAGTGCTGATGCACATCACATGACAGCTCCACACCCTGAAGGACTTGGCGCTTATCTGGTAATGAAAAATTGTTTGGAAGATGCTGGTGTAACTGCCGATGAAGTAGACCATATCAACATGCATGGTACATCTACTCCCCTGGGAGACATCGCAGAATCTAATGCAATCGCAAAATTATTCGGGGAACACGCTTTCGATATTCAGATCAATTCTACAAAATCAATGACCGGTCACCTTTTGGGAGCGGCAGGTGTTATTGAGGCCATTGCTGCATTACACGCAATTATCCACGGTATTGTTCCGCCGACGATCAATCATTTTACTGACGATGAAAACATCGACCCAAGATTGAATTTCACATTCAATACTGCGGTTGAAAAAGAAGTTAACATCGCTATGAGTAATACTTTTGGTTTTGGAGGTCACAATGCTTGTGTTCTTTTCAAAAAAATATAATATGTTTTTATGGAGTTGAAAAGTTATTTTTCTAAATTCCTTCTTAAAAACAGAGCACAAAAACTTTCGGAAAAAGATATTCTTTTTCGCAAAAACATTTCAAATATCGTTGGCTATAACATCCATGATATTGAGATCTTTAAAGAAGCATTCTCTTTGAAATCTTCTTCAAAAAGTACGAATAAAAAAAATTACGAACGTCTTGAGTTTTTAGGGGATTCTGTTTTAGGAACCATTATTTCTTGTCATCTTTTTCAAACTTACCCGAATGAAAATGAAGGATTTCTCACGCAGATGAAATCCAAGATCGTCAACAGGAAAAACCTTAATAAACTAGGCGAAGACCTTAAATTAAGTTCTCTTTTACAAGCTGATACAAGCCAAACGATCCTCAGTGAAAATATTTCCGGGAATCTTTTGGAAGCTTTGATCGGTGCACTTTATCTTGACATTGATTATGAATTTTGTAAGAAAATCGTCTTAGACAGAATTCTTACACCTTCTACCATCAACAAGTTGGAAAACAAGATCATCAGCTACAAAGGTCTCCTATTGGAATGGAGTCAAAAGAAAAAGATCCCGATCAAATATGAAACCTGCGAAGAATTCCAGCCTAACAAGGTCACGGTTTTCCGTTGTCATGTCTGGCTTCACAACGAAAGGATTGCCAATGCAGTAGAAACCTCTAAAAAGAAAGCAGAGGAGAAAGCGGCCCAGAGAGCATTTTACGTTTTGAGTAAAAAAGAAAACATTATTGAACATCAAAAAACAATATCTTAAACTAGAAGAAGATCTTACAGAGATCAACGTCGGATTGATTAGACTTGCCAAACCAATCCCAGAGCACGAATTGTTTTTTTCCATCAATAACATCAATACTTTTAAGTTCAAGAGAGTTGATGACATCCTCATAAAAGGCGAATATTTCGACCATTCTTTTTCGCGATATCAGGCTTACGACCGTTTTTCCAAAAACTGTTATAGCTTCATTTCGAATCGATCGATCTCATCTGTACAGAAAAAAGTACAAAATCAGCTTTTTTCAGATGAATCAAATATTAAATTTTTACTAAATCTGCACCAAGACGTAGATTACATTTTAACTAATACGGATATGTTTGCGGAATTTTCGTTAATTTTGCTCCCGGAAAATTTTGTCTTCCAAATTCAAGAATATCCATTGAGCTCTGAAGAAGAGCTTTATCAATTAATTCAATATTATGAATAAAAACCTTAAGAAAACAAAGATCATTGCAACACTAGGACCAGCATCTTCCAGCAAGGAAACGATGATCCAAATGATCCAAGCCGGTGTTGATGTATTTAGAATAAACTTTTCACACGCAGATTATGATCTGGTGATGAAAAATGTCAATATCATCCGCGAGATCAACAAAGAATATGGCTACTCTGTATCTATTCTTGGAGATCTGCAAGGACCAAAACTAAGAGTTGGTGTAGTAAAAGAAGGATCTTTCCTTAATCCTGGAGACATTCTTACTTTCACCAATGAAAAAATCGAAGGAGATGCTACAAGAGTTTACATGACTTATCAGCAGTTTCCTCAGGACGTAAAAGTTGGAGAGAGAATCTTGATCGACGATGGTAAATTGGTTTTCGAAGTTATCGAAACTAATAACTTAGACACTGTAAGAGCAAAAACAATCCAAGGTGGACCATTGAGTTCTAAAAAAGGTGTGAATCTTCCTAACACAAACGTTTCTTTGCCTGCATTGACAGAAAAAGATATTGAGGATGCAAACTTTATGTTGGACAATGAGTTTGACTGGATCGCATTATCATTCGTACGTCATGCTCAGGATATCATCGACCTAAAAGATCTGATGGCTAAACATCCAAACAACAAAACCAAAACGCCGATCATCGCTAAGATCGAGAAACCAGAAGGTGTGAAAAACATCGATGAGATCTTGCTAGAGTGTGACTGTCTAATGGTTGCCAGAGGAGATCTAGGTGTTGAAGTTCCTATGGAGCAAGTGCCTGTTATCCAAAAGAACTTGGTAAACAAAGCTAGACTTTATGCAAAACCAGTGATCATCGCAACTCAAATGATGGAGACTATGATCAACATCCTTACGCCTACAAGAGCGGAAGTAAATGACGTTGCAAACTCTGTTCTGGATGGCGCTGATGCAGTAATGCTTTCTGGAGAAACTTCTGTTGGAAAGTATCCAGTTGAAGTAGTAAGCAACATGGCGAAAATCGTTAAGAATATCGAAAAAACAGCGCTTTATTCAAAACTGAACCACGTGATCGAAGAAAAGATCAACTGTGTGGACGAGCGTTTCATCACTGATAAAGTTTGTCGTTCTGCAGTGGATATCGCCAAATCTACAGGTGCTGAAGCTATCGTAACGTTGACCTCATCTGGTTACACGGCTTTCCAGATCTCTGCACACAGACCTTCTTCTCACATCATCGTTTTCAGTAACAGCAAACGTGTGATCACGATGCTAAACCTACTTTGGGGTGTTAGAGCTTTCTATTATGACATGGAAAAATCTACAGACGAAACGGTTATCCAAGTGAATATGTTGACTCATAATTATGGATTCGTAGAGCAAGGTGATTATGTGATCAACCTGAACGCCATGCCAGTTCACAACGGTGGAAAAACAAATACATTGAGATTATCTACAATATAATTTCAAGTTATATAAAAAAGAAAAAGACACCAAATTACTTTGGTGTCTTTTTTTATTATAGAATGTTTTAAAATTATTCCTTAATGATCTTCTTAGAGATCGTTCCAGTTTTTGTTTTGACATTAATGATATAAACTGAGCTTGGAAATTTGTTCAAATCAATGGTCTGAGATTTTGATATTTTAGAATTTTCATGGATCAATTTTCCATTCATATCGAAGACTGCGATTCTCTCTATATCAGTTGGAGAAGAAACATTCACCATACCTTTTGTCTTTGTAGGATAGATCTTGATATCTTCTTTAATTAAATTATCCGAAGCTAAAGTGATCTTCTTTGTTCCCGTTGCAACCCAGGCAAAATCTTGTGTAGCGGCGTTACCTTCTTGGTTCACCAAAGTATTCTTGTTTGTCACTTCTACCCTATACACTCCATCTGCCACTGGACTGTCAATAATAATCTGCTCAACGTTGTCCACTGTATTGTCACCTTTGATTGCATTGGCATTTGGGTCAGCAATATCCAATTTCCAAGGATAATAGATCGTTCCAGAACCAATTTCCACAACTCTTAGATCAAGGTCATTCACAATCCTTGAGGTGTGATTCTGTTGAAGGTCTATATCTGTTGTAAAAGGTGTGATAGCTGGATCGACCCAAGAGATACTTACCTTCAAAGGTTCAGTTCCTGTTGCCTTTATTTCTTTTGTAAAGCTAACATTAGATTTCAAATTATCTTTTTGGAAGTACGCATCTTCCGTCAATCTATTAACCAAAACCTGAGCAGCTTTCTTTCCATCTACCAATCCCCAGCCGTACCAAACATCTGGACCTGGCCTACCCGCCTCATTTGCGGTGTGGGTCAAAAGCACTTTCATCTCGTCTGCATTGAAGATGAAATCATTATTCCCAGACATATTTCGTTGGATCTGCGTCAATGCGCCAGCAATTCCAGAAACGATTGGTGTTGCGAAAGAAGTTCCAAATGTAGCCGTATAAGCAATGATCGTATTATTTCCGATATAACTTGCCATGACCATATTGACACCCACCGCAGTGAGGTCTGGTTTCACAGCGCCATCCTTTCTTGGTCCAGCACTACTGAAACTCCCCTTTACCACATCGGTGGCCTGAGTATATTTGTTGTTGGGTGTCGTCAGTTGATTCACAGCGCCTACAGTGATGATATTCTTCGCAAGAGAACCAAAACCGATGCAATTGTAACCTAAACTACAGTTGGCGGCAGGAATCACATCACCATCTTCAAAAGGAACATAAGCACCATTTTTGAATTTATATTTTGCTTCAGTACCAGTTGGACCTCCGCCGTAATAGTTTCCGGTAGATTTCACAATGATCTGCTGCGGATTGGAATAGACGATCTTATCAAAATTATAATCATTTTCATAATAAGCGCCAGAATAGGTATCTAGAGCATTAAGGTCATAGTTAGCATACCAATACCATCCAACTACGGGATAGTAAGGCGGATTTGCAGTACTCACATAGGTCCAGCCGACATTTGTTCCATAAGAGTGATTTGAAATATTGATATTAGGAATGGACACCAATTTTTCAAAATTTGTCCCAAGTGCCGTTGCGGAAAAACTGTAATTATCTGTCGTTCCTAATGGAAGGACACCTTTTGAATAACTTTGACCACCAGATGTAAAATTTCCGGTCGCAAGTCCATTGCCTATTAAAACATTGGTAACACTGGTTGAGTGGGTGTATCTTGTGGTTGTCGCCGCTTCTTTGTAAACAGCACGTCCAGCAATTTGCTCATGATTATCCTGAGGTCTTCCACTGTCAAAAACTGTAATTTTGATTCCATTTCCCGTAACTGCAGCAGCACCTGTAACAGAACCACTTTGCAATTCATCAATATTGGAAGTTGCATTGGCTCTGGTTTCTTCTGTTGTATAAAAAAAAGGCATTCCGCCTGCGAAACCTGCAAGATTACTTTTTAAGCTGTCTTTTTCCTCAATGGAATATCTAGAATTTTTATTAAAAAAAGCATCCAACTTTTTTTCATTTTCTGATCTTTGCTTAGCGAACTCATTTTTCAGTTTAAAATCCTGAGCATTAGAAAAATAAAAGGAAAATAACATCCCAACACTTAGTACAATTTTTTTCATCTCGATAACTTTTTGCAAAGATAAAAAATACTTGGTTGAAATCCCTTTTAAACCTTTCAACTATTTCTGTCTGAATTTATTAAAAGAAGTTTCAAAATGGAGTTTCAAATTCCCAACATCTTCCTCACTGCAATAGCCATATTTCAGGATAGTCATCGTATGGAAGCTTTGAAGCGAATAATATAAAAATGAGTTAATTAATGGAAGTTCCAATCCCATCGAAATGAAATAACCATCCGTGAGATTTTTTCGGAGCCATTCCACAAGATCTGATGAAGTCCATTTGTTATCAATTTTTCCAAAACTGATTCCGCCACCAACTGGCTGTACAAATTCTCCAGACTTTGGTTTCATCAATTCTCCACTGGATCTGGTTTTAAAATAGACTTTCAAATCATTATTCAAAGCTACTTTGTTCTTATTCTGATTGAAAAGCTTAGAATCCTCGCCAAGATTGCCTGACAACTTTTTCTTGACCTCAACTTCTTCGATTTCAGTAATTAATTTTATTAAATTAATGAGAACTTCATCATGATTAATGACCTTCAAAACATTCCTTTCATAACCTTCTTTCACAAACCGAAGCTCATCACCGAGATCTGCATTAATGATAAACTGACCTTGGGAATTAGAATAATTTTTTTCCTGAGAGTTGATATTCACGACCAAAACTTGATTTACGAAAACCGAATCGGATACAATTTTCCCATTGATCCGTTGAGAATAAACCTGTTGGAAAAGGAGTAAAAAACAAGAGAATAGAAATATTTTCAAAGGCTATTTTTCATCAAAAATAAATTTAATTCTGACTTGCAAATGACATTTAACCAGGATTAACTTTTTTGTGAAGATTTAACAAAATCAGGATTCTAAAGCATTTTATTTCTCTGTTTAAAACCTTAACTTTACGCAAAATTACAATGTAGATGTACTTAGTTTTCGATACAGAAACCACCGGTTTACCCAAAAATTTCAACGCACCGCTCTCAGATTCAGACAACTGGCCAAGAATGGTTCAGATCGCCTGGCAGATCCACGATGACAATGGAAACCTGATAGAAAACCAAGATTACATCATCAAACCAGAAGGTTATGACATCCCGTTCAACGCCGCAAGAATCCACGGAATCACAACTAAAATAGCTAATGAAGAAGGTCGGGATTTGGAAGAAATCCTGGTAGAATTTTCTAAAGCTTTGGAAAACGTAAGAGTGGTTTCCGGACACAATGTGGAATTCGATTACAATATCGTTGGGGCAGAATTTTTCAGAAAAAACATTACAGATAATCTGCAAGAAAAACCAAAAGCAGACACGATGATCCTGGGAACAGATTATTGTCAATTGGCTGGTGGACGAGGTGGAAAATTCAAATCGCCGAAGCTGGAGGAACTTTACGAAAAACTCTACGGACACAAGTTTGATGAAGCGCACAACGCGGCAGCCGATGTGAATGCAACCGCTCAGGTTTTCTTCGAAATGATGAGAATCGGTGTGATCCCGACGGATGTTTTAAAAACTTCTGAAACCCAGTTAAAAGAATTTCAAGCTCACAATCCGAATCCGATTAAACCTTTCGGAATTGTCATCAGAAGACAGGTTGCGAGTTTTAACAACAAGAAAAAACAATCCGATGTTGGCAGCATCGACGACATCGATCTTGGAAAATATTTCAATTTCGATAATCACAGTGTTTTCTCCACTTTGACGGCGACGACCAATATCAATGATCTTATCAAAAAAGCAACAGACGAGAATTATGCTGCTGTCGGGATGGTGGATATTGGCAATATGATGGGCGCGTTCAAATTCGTTTCTGCAGTTGAAGACACCAATTCTGGAAGAACTAAAAAGTACAAAGAATATTTGGCTAAAAAACAGGAAGCCGAAGAAAAAGGAGAAGCTTTCAATGAAGAAGAACCAAATACAGATCAGTTGATTCCAATTGTTGGCTGTGAATTTTTCATTTCTAACAGATATGAACAAAAACAATTTACCAAAGATGACCCGGACAGAAGAACACAAATGGTGTTGCTGGCAAAGGATTTCAATGGTTATAAAAACTTAATTAAACTTTCCAGTATTGGTTTCCAGAAAGGTTTCTATTTCGGCGTTCCAAGGATCAGCAGAGAATTGATCTCTCAATATAAAGAAGGACTGATTGCCTTGACTTCCGGGATCAACGGCGACATTCCAAATACTATTTTAAATATTGGAGAACAAAAAGGGGAAGAACTCTTCCAGTGGTGGAAAGAGGAATTTGGTGATGATTTTTATGTGCAGATCCAGAATCACAATTTGCCTGAGGAAGAGCATTTGAATGAAGTTCTACTTCAATTCGCTGATAAATACAATGTAAAAATTCTTGCTCAAAACGAAACTTATTACACCAACAAAGACGATGCAAATATCCAAGATATTTTGGGTTGCATCAAAGATGGTGAGAAGCAGTCAACGCCTATTGGTAAAGGCTTTGGGAAAAGAAAAGGTTTGACGACCAATGAATATTATATCAAAAGTCAAGATGAATTAAAACAAGCTTTCCTTGCTTACCCAGATGCTTTCGAGGCTTACGAGGAGTTTTTGGCTAAGTTCAAACCATACACCTTGAAGCGCGATGTTTTGCTTCCGAAGTTTGATATTCCAACAGAATTCATAGATCCGGAAGATGAAGCTGATGGCGGAAAACGTGGTGAGATGGCTTATCTTAGACATTTAACATACGAAGGTGCGAATAAACGTTATCCAGTCATTACGCCTGAAATTCAGGAACGTTTGGATTTTGAGTTGGAAGTTATTGCCAACACAGGTTATCCTGGTTATTTCTTGATCGTTCAGGATTTCTGTAACGAGGCTCGAAATATGGGCGTTTCGGTTGGTCCAGGTCGTGGATCGGCGGCTGGATCGGCAGTTGCCTATTGTATTAAAATCACTAATGTTGATCCCATCAAATACGATCTCCTTTTTGAGAGATTCTTGAATCCGGAAAGGGTTTCGATGCCCGATATCGATATCGATTTTGATGATGAAGGACGTGATAAAGTTATCAAATGGGTGGTTGAAAAATATGGTCAGGAACAAGTGGCGCAGATCATCACTTACTCGGTTTTGGGAGGAAAATCGGCGATCAAAGACGCTGGCAGAGTTCTCGATCTATCAATTCCAGAAACGAATATGATCGCGAAATTGATTCCACCAAGTCCGGGAATGAACATTGCGAAAGCGCTTTCAAAATATGACAAGCTGAAACCTGAGGATCAACAATTGGTTGATGAGATGAAGTTCATTCTCTCCAACTCAGACGATTCGAGATTCTCGGTTTTGGAAAGTGCTAAGAAAATGGAAGGCTGTATTAGAAATACGGGAATTCACGCTTGTGGTGTGATCATTACGCCGGAACCTGTGAGCAATTTGGTTCCTATTACGATTGCGGCGAAAGATGCAGACATTCTGGTTTCACAATTCGATAACTCGGTGGCAGAAAATGCTGGTCTTTTGAAGATGGATTTCCTTGGATTGCGAACTTTGACCATTATCAAAGATGCGGTGAAACTCGTGAAAGAACGTCACGGTGTTGATATTGATCCGGACGAAATACCTTTGGATGACGCCAAAACTTATCAATTATTTAAGGAAGGAAGAACGATCGGGATTTTCCAGTACGAGAGTCCGGGAATGCAGAAATATATGCGTGAACTGAAACCAACAGTTTTCGCCGATCTGATCGCGATGAATGCATTGTACCGTCCAGGTCCTATCAAATATATCCCGAATTTCATTAATAGAAAACACGGAACCGAGGAAATCATCTATGACCTCGAAGAGACTAAGGAATATCTCGAAGAAACTTACGGAATCACCGTTTATCAGGAACAGGTAATGCTTTTGTCTCAGAAATTGGCCAACTTTACGAAAGGTGAAGCCGATACTTTGAGAAAAGCGATGGGTAAAAAACAGATCGAAGTTCTGAACAAAATGTACCCAAAATTCATTGAAGGTGGTAGGAAAAATAACTTGGATGAAGAAAGACTTGAGAAAATCTGGAATGACTGGAAGGCCTTTGCAGAGTACGCTTTCAACAAATCCCACTCCACTTGTTACGCTTGGATTGCTTACCAAACTGCTTATCTGAAAGCGAATTATCCTGCAGAATATATGGCAAGTGTGATGAGTAACAACATTAACAATACCGCTTCTATCACGATGTTCATGGAGGATTGTAAAGCCATTGGCGTCGATGTTTTAGGACCAGATGTGAATGAATCTCAATATAAATTCTCTGTAAACGAGAAAGGACAAATACGTTTTGGATTGGGTGCTATCAAAGGAATTGGTGAAGGTCCAAGTGAAGCGATCGTCACATTCAGGAAAGATGGAAGATATAAGAATATCTATGATTTCTTTGAGAGAATCCCGCCTTCGCAAGTAAATAAAAGAGTGGCGGAAAGTTTGGTAACAGCTGGAGCTTTTGACGAATTGGATACCTATCACCGTGGACAATATTTTGACATCGATACAGCTGGGAAAACCAATATCGAAAGACTTTCGCGCTACGGACAAAGTTTCCAGGACAGCAAGAATGAAATGGACAATTCCTTGTTTGCAGATTTTGCTGAGGAAGTTCAAATCGAGCAACCGAAACTTTTGCCTTGCGCTGAGTGGCCGAATATGCATAAACTCAATAAAGAGAAGGAGATCATTGGATTCTATCTATCAGCGCATCCTTTGGACGAGTTCAAATATCAGTTCAAATTTATGCAAGGAGTTCTATCTAAAAAAGCAATCCTTGATGAGAAGAAAGACGAAATTCCAGTCTTGGATGAAGTAATACCAATCCTTGAAACCGACAATACGCCTGATGAAGAAGTACCTGATATTTTGGTTTCTGATGAAGTGGGATTGGAAGATGAAATTATTGAAGAGTCTGGAAAGAAAGCAGAACCGAAGGGCAATTTTAATTTCTTGAATCTGGATGAAGTGGAAGCTTTCAAAGATCTGGCATTTCCTCCGAAAGCACCAGAACTTTTCGAAGAAAAGAAAAGCTGGAAGGACAAGATGAATGAAAAAGACAACACGAAAGAATACACTGTTGCCGGCCTAATTACGGAATATCGCGTTGCCGATGGTTTCCGAAGTGGAGAAAAAGTGGCGTTTGTCTTGTTGGAAGATTACACCGGCTCCTACTCTTTCCGTTTGGGGGACCGTGATTATATGCGTTTGAAAGATAAATTAGAAGTTCAGCGCTTTGTCATTATGAAACTGAAATTCTCACAAGGAAAAGACGGACGGGTTTTCGTCAACGTAAATGATGTTCTGGAATTGAAAGAAGCTTTTGACAAGTTCGCCAGAAGCTTATCCATTGTTGTTCCTTTGGATTCTTTGCGCAGAACAGATATTGAATTCTTTAAAGAAAAACTGATAGAGAATCAAGGTGAGCAAAAATTGAATTTCTTTATCAAAAATCCCGAAGACCAATCTGTTTTGGAAGTGGTGAGCATGAAACATCACATTAATATCAATGAAGACCTATTGGAAGTCATTCATCAGATTAATAATTACGAGGTATTTTTGAATTGATTAAAATAGTTGTTTTTATAGCAAATTAATCTTAATTAAATTATCCGTCCAGCAAAAAAATCTACTTTTAAACAAAAAGTAGATTTTTTTTATAAACACCAGTATGTAATTTTATAATATTTACTTTAATTTTCTTAAAAAAATTATTATTTAATAAATATATACCTATATCATTAAATTATAATTACTACATTTGAAAAGTTAATATAAATTAAATAATTATGAAGAAATTTTTACTATCGTGCGCTTTAGCACTGGGAATTGGTGCAAATGCGCAAATTTTTCAAGAGGATTTTGATGGAAATGGCCCGGGCATAGGTGCTTGGACAGTTATTGACGTTGATGCCAATACACCGTATTACAGTTTCATGACTGCAGCATGGGTTCGTTATCAAGCTACTGGTGAGGCAAATTTTGCAGCGACAAGTTCTTCTTGGTATGCAACGCCAGGAACATCGAATGATTGGTTGATCTCGCCGAGCATCACTTTATCTGGAACTTCTCCTTATTTGACTTTCGATTCAAGGGCAGGAGAAGCCTCTCCTTACAACGATGGATATAAAGTTATGTTATCCACTACTGCTGGAACGACCGTTGCTGCATTTAATGTCGAACTTTTATCAGTACCTGCAGACACAGAGACATGGAAGGTTAAAACAATTGATTTGTCCGCGTATCAAGGACAAGCTGTTAGAATTGCTTTTGTTAATAATAGCGTTGATAAAAACTTCTTGTTAATTGATAACATCAAAGTTCAAAATCCTGCTGCTGTTGCTCCAAACTGTCCTACTTTGACAACTCCTTCAAATGGAAATACAGCTGTTTCTCCGAATAATGCCGTATTAGCTTGGACTGCCGCGACAACAGGCGGCGCAGCTAGCAGCTATGATGTTTATTTTGGAACTACACAAAACCCCACTACCCTACTTAGAAATGTTACTTCAACAACTACGACTGTAACGGGCTTACAACCACTTCAGGTTTACTATTGGAGAGTTGTTTCTAAAAATACAGTAGGCAATGCAACAGGTTGTTCAGAATTCTCTTTCACAACCACTACACCTAACCCTCCAGGATGTGTAAGTAACTTCTCTCCTGCAAACGGCGCGACTAACGTTGCTACTCCAACAACACCTCTATCTTGGTCCGCACCAACAACTGGTGGCGCACCAACCACTTATGATGTCTATTGGGGAACAACCGCTGCTGGAATGACAAAATTAGGAACCACGCCAGGCACAGCAGTAAACATTACTAATACAACAGCTGGTGTAACTTACTATTGGAAAATTGTTCCTGTAAATGCAGATGGCGAAGCTACAGGTTGTGTGACAAACACTTTAACAACCGCTAATCCTTTTGCTCCATACTGTGGACCTCTAACTTACTCTGGTATAGAGCCTATTAGTTATGTAAATATCAAATATAATACAGCAAATACTTCATCAGCTACTGCCACTGGAGCAACTGCTCACGAATCTTTTGTTACAAAAGAATTTAAAGTAGAACAAGGTACAAGCACAGAAATTAGTGTAAACTCTAACACCAGTGGAAACTTCAGCCATTTCTATTCAGTATTTATTGACTGGAACAATGATGGTGACTTTGCGGATGCTGACGAAAACTATTTTACTACAACTGGCAATTTCTTCAGCAATAAAAACAGTACTGGTTCTGGTACAACAGGAATAAAAACTAAAGCATTAGCTGTTCCTTCAACTGCAACTCTTGGTAAAAAACGTATGAGAGTAAAAGCTTTCTATGCAGCAGATGCACCTTCTGCTACTGCAATAGCAAATATAGCTAACCCTTGTACCAATCCAGCTACTTCTTATGGACAAGCTGAGGATTACACAATTGAGGTTGTTAGTGCCGGAACATTAGCAGTTTCTGACGTAAATAAAGCGAACGTTTCTGTATATCCGAATCCTTTTACAGATGTACTTAACATTTCTAATGTTGATGGCGTTAAATCTATTACCATAAATGATATGTCTGGAAGAGAAGTTAAATCTCTTGCACCATCTGCAAAAATTAATCTCTCCAACTTAAGCGAAGGTTTATATATTGTAAACTTGAAAATGGAAGATGGAAGCGTTAAAACTTTCAAAGCAATCAAAAAATAATTTTAATTAAATTATTTAAAGAATGAAATGGCCTCGTTTACAACGAGGCCATTTTTTTTTGACATCAACAACCAATATCTTATTTTAGTGTTAATATTCTTTTTTAGATTGGAAAAATACTTTATATTCGTATCAGTTTTAATAAATTTATAATATTATGAAAAAAATTCTATTCTCTTGCCTTTTGGCATTAGGCATCGGTGTGAATGCTCAGCTAGACTTCACCCAAGATTTTGAAACAGACCTTACAGGCTATAGTACTTTTGGCGGCGGCTCGTCTAGCACTACTCAATTTTGTAGTGGTGCCCGATCAGGTGCACTTACATACGGCGGAACAGTGACGCAAACAGGGTGGATGGCAGACCTACTGGAAGTTGGTGATATCAACG
>Ga0308171_1001151_pt1 | contig 39394 bp, 40 predicted proteins | sample PhyGR1_FD_202135 | JGI IMG/M metagenome (GOLD analysis project Ga0308171, IMG submission 202135) | Phyllosphere microbial communities from UC Gill Tract Community Farm, Albany, California, United States - DLSLSG.R1 | ecosystem: Host-associated > Plants > Phyllosphere > Unclassified | place: USA... | reverse complement strand
AGGCGCATCCCTAAGCGTTCTTCCAGTTCGGCGATTCGACGGGACAACCTTGATTTCGGAATGCCCAGTTGGCGTCCGGCGGCGGCGAAGCCGCCTGCTTCGACGACGCGGGCAAAGTAGAACAGATGACCTGTTTTCCTAGAGAAACCATTGATCAAAACCAACATTTCCTTTATCGATCAACGGGCTAGAAAGGTTTTGCTTTTGACGAATGATCAAAATCATGACTTTGATCAGGCTCATTGATTGAAATTAGGATAGCCTACGAGGAGAGCCTGGAGCTCTCCATATGCTGAAATCAACGCATTGGCTACGGACGCAACATCACCTTTTACAGGGGCCGGTCACCACAGCGGTCGAACGCATGTGCCAGGTGATCCAACCAAGCCCTGACAGCCGGCAACACTCCACGCCTGTGCGGGTAAACCGCCTGGAGCCACGCAGGGGCGCAATGCCAATCGGGGAGCATGCGAACAAGCTCTCCGCTGGCTAGCTCGCTCTCACAGTGCATTAACGGCAAAACCGTGAAGCCCAGGCCACCCAGCGCCGCTTCCTTACGCATAATGAAGTCTTCGACACCCAAACGGGCAGGCATGGCTATCTCGAAACGCTCGCCGGCCTGATTGAACAAGCGCATTCTGGCCAGGCGATCAGAGTCTAGAGCCCCCAGGAAGGGCAGAGCCATGAGTTCTTTAGGGTGAGAAACAGGGTGGGCGGCCAGGAAGTCTGGAGAAGCCACAACCTCCGTACGAGCCTCACGCAAGCGCTTGGTGACGAGATTTGGCTCCTCATCTTCGGCTTCGCGAACGCGCAGGGCTACATCAATACCTTCATTGATCAAATCGACTCGGCGATTGACCAACAGCAGATCGAGCTGGACTTGTGGGTACCGGGTGAGGAAATCACGAACCAGTGGATTTAAGAATTGATTTGCCAAACCGACCGGGCTGCTCACCCGCAGAGGGCCCCGTGGCTCACTGGTTGCGCTGGCAACCACCTCATCGGCTTGCTCTGCTTCCAAGAGCATTGCCTGGCAGTGGCGCAGGTACCGTTCACCTAAAGCAGTGAGCTGCAATTTACGTGTTGTGCGTTGAAGGAGGCGAGCGTTGAGCCGCTCCTCCAATTCCGCGATACGCCGGGATAACCTTGACTTTGGAATGCCCAGTAGGCGGCCTGCCGCAGCGAAACCACCGGCCTCCACGACCTTCGCGAAATAGAAGAGGTCATTCAAATTTCGGGGTTCACCAATAGCCACTTTCGGACGACCTTAGGACATAGGGAGCGAGGCATGCAGGGCATGCATTATGCCTGAGTCGTCCGAGGCCTGTACCCATTCACAATCGGGGTATGAAGGTCGGCTACGCCGCTGGGCTGTGAGTCATGACGCTTGTACGCTGAGCTTCACGACTTCTTCAGGCGATTGCTGACGGTTTGCCGTGAAACCCCCAGCCTCCTAGCCACCTCGGCCTGGCTATAGCCTTGATCGACGAGCTCTTTGATTTGCTCCCTTAACTCAAGGGACGCCGCCACAATCGGATGTGGCTTTTTTGACGGCAGGGCCGGTATCTCACTGCCGAGAAAGCCTGTGGACTCAAGGTCTTTTGCAAGGTGATCAAGAACCTGTTGGGGCGTTTGCCCGCGCTGTGCAGCGTAAGCGAGCGTCAACAAGGTCAATGGATCCACCCCCAGCGCCTTCGCGATGTCTTGGCTAACGTCTAGCGTCACAGATCGAGCACCCGATTCGAGACGACTGATGTAGCTAGGGTCGACGGCCTCTGCCAAATCCTGCTGCGATGACTCGCGGCGGGTACGAAGCAATTGCAAGGCTGCGGCAAAGGCTGTGCGAAGCGACATGAGCGTTTCCGGCAAACGCAACGATATGCGGAATTTGCCTTGTCATATGCAAATGACTATAGTCATGTAGCATGACATTGAGGCACTCTTCGCCAGCGGGCCCCTCTGCCAAGCGGGTTTTATCAATATACGTTTAAACCGAATTTCAGCTCCGGCGTGCAACGAATCGGGTCTCGACCCAATAGGCGCATTCCAGCGGTCAGGCCAAAATCACCAACCCATGAAAGTACTGATCTACTCCGACCTCCACATCGAGTTCAAGCCTTTTGCCCCCCCTGATGTCGAGGCAGACCTAGTCGTGCTCGCTGGCGATATCAGCATTCAAAAAAGAGGCGTTTTGTGGGCAAACGAGACCTTCACGACTCCAGTCGTCTACTGCGTTGGGAACCATGAGCGTTACAAAGGTCATCTCGATCGAACCGTCGAGAAGATGAAAGCTGTTGCCGCTCCCCATGTGCACGTGATGGAGAACGAGTCGCTGATCCTGGGCAACGTGCGGTTCCTGGTCGCCACCGGCTGGACAGATTTCGGGAGCACTGGTGATTGGGTTGCCGCGTCAAAGACCTGTGCGCGGGAGATGAATGATTTTCGAATGATCAGAGCTGATTCTAACTACCGTCGACTGCGGCCTCACGATTTGATGGCTAAGAACGAGGCCACCAGGGCGTTTCTCGATCGCGAATTGAGCCGTCAATTTAATGGCAAGACGTTTGTCATCACTCATCACTGTCCAATTCCAGAAGTCGCTGGAGATGAACACCATGGGCATCTCAGCGCGGCTTATTTCAACACCTGGCACGCTCTGGTGGAACGGGCGGACTATTGGATGTTCGGCCACACCCATCATTCTGTCGACACTGTATTGAGTGGCTGCCGCTTGCTCTCAAATCAACGCGGATATCCCGGCGAGGATTGCGGGTTCGATCCAACTAAATTAATTGAAATTTTATGAGGAATGGTGAGCGTGAGTGCTTGTGAATAGATCGAACTTCCACCGAAGGTTGTGCAGGCAGCCGGTGTTGGCTGGGGAGTTACGGTTGACGCCTATCTGCTAAACGCGGCGCGAGTGGGTGATCGCTTCACTGCGCAGGTCTATTGCGATCTGTCAGGTATCAGTAGCAATGGCATGACCGTCGTGACACTGGAAGTTCGTGTGGTGGAGCAGAAGGGCGGTTATAGGTTGGTACGAAGCCTGTCGGGAATGGATCACTACGTGATTGTATCTGCGATGCCTGACAACGCAGGTGCTCCTGTATGACCTCTGTTTTCTAGGCTTTGAAAAATTGATTTTCTGAACGGTGCGACTCATCACTCTGTGAGCCGCAGTCAACCTAACAACGTGATTTGAAAAAGCTGGCCTTGACCCACCAGAGCATGGATCTGGCGAGTCCACGTGCCTGTTCTTCTGGCAAATATCCTCTGTCGAACAGGGGTATAAGTACACCTCTTACTAAGGAACGGTATGTCCGAACTCAAGAAAATTGAACTTACTGTAAAGAATTATAATATTAAAAATTCTGCTGATATTGATACGCTCTATGGCCAGGTTCGATGTGAAGACAGTGAAGGGAAAACCTTTCACTTTAAAGAAGTTTGCATGCTGGATTACTTGAAGAGGCACGGTGCAATTGTTACGGATAAGCCTAGGACTTGGTATTACAAGCATTTGAATAAGAAGAGCATCGTTCTAGTAGCGTTCCAAAAGTCGGATGGCAAGGTCGAGTATGACCTTGATCACCTGCGTCTGGTTGCCAGATCGAGTATTCTCAAAGGTATCGTCTTCGCCGTAGCGGCAATTCCAGCGGGAGTGATCATCGGGACGGCCACGTTTGGCATCGGGCTTCTGTTTACACCTTTCTGTCTCTTCTATGCGTACAGAAGCCTCTTTAAAATCCCCCGCATGCTGCGCCGGGACACCTTGGTAAATGAGCTCGCCACCCATGGAGTGATTGTGCGATAGCGGCGAGTTTGGACAGTGAGGCTTGCGTGCCGATAAGGAGAAAATAAATGACCGTAGCAGTGATTTTTGATCTGTTTGGTACGCTCCTCGAAATCCGGAACCGCCAGAACCCCTATAGGCAACTGCTGCGTATAGGGGCGAAGCAGGGCCGAGCCGCATCCTCGAAAGACATGCGTGCGATCATGGCTTTCAACGGTGGGATCAGCGAAGCCGCTGAGGCATTTGGAATCTGTCTGTCCTCTGCTGAGCTGGCCGATCTGGAGAGCATGCTTGAGCTGGAGCTCGAATCCATCACGCCCTTCGATGACGCCATGATCGCGATCGAGTTGCTGCGAGAGCATGGGATAAAAATCGGAGCGTGTTCGAACCTTGCGGGGCCGTATTGCTCGAAAGCCCGGAGCCTGCTCCCTGGCCTTGATGGGTACGCACTGAGTGCTGAGTTAGGCCTGCTCAAACCTGACCCTGGTATGTACCGCAGCATCTGCAACATGCTCGGCGTTCTGCCGGAGCAGGTGGAATCTAAGCAGGTGCTGATGATCGGGGATTCAAAGCGGTGTGACGAGCATGGGCCGCGTGCCTTTGGGATCCCGGGTTATCACCTGGATCGTAACGGAGCGGGGCCTTACAGGGATTTGATCTCGTTTGTTCAGACCGTCACTGCTGATGAGCATCGGTTGTTAAAGAAATAAGATGCATGGGGATTTTGGCAGGCGATATGTTTCATTTTTCGCTACGAGGCCATCCAGGATGAGTGTGGTATTGAATTTTTGTGATCATTTAAAAAAATCAGCGGCATGATGTATTTAAACATAGTCATCGTCTAGTGTGCTGATGCTCTCAAGTGCTTCTGCGCTGCAGATTTCATTCAGTTCTCTAAAGTCGATGTATATTGATTGTTCTCCTTCTGCGAATGAGGCTATACGGTACTCTGGGAAAATGAATAGCACACCATGTTGAAGGATGATAAATAGAGAAAAATGGTCTTCGGTAGGCTCTGTTCCTGAGTTCAGCCAGCAGTCGGTGTACTGCCCAGTATCGCGCAGGCGCTCACGAACTAGGTTTGCCAATGCGGGAAGCCGTATTCGGTCACCCAGGAGATACTCAAGCGTAACGGGGCGGAAGGGCGAAAGCGTATAGTTAAGTACGCGGGTTGCACGCCCACCATGGGCTGCTCCTGGATAATAGGTGTCAACTGAGTAACGAATACTGATTAGCCGCTCATCACGGCGGGTGATTTCGTAGTCCCCAGAAAGCCTTGCTGGCCAATTATGAAAATGTTCCGGCAATTCTTCCAGATCATCATCCCAACGGGCCTGCCCCTCTTGAAACTGAGCCAGGAGCTCAAGTCCCCACGCTTCGATGTTGCGGGATACGATGCGCTCGACCGGGTTTGGAAAGTCTGGAAAATCGAACTGGAACTGGAATCCGGGTGAATTCACATTCACCTCCTTCAGGCGCCGCTTGATTTCCACGGCCTCCGCTTGGAACGAGCCATTGTCGTGACGACCGAACTCCTGAGCCAGGTTCTGCTTGTAGATGAACAGCGATTTCCGATCGATGTCGCCCAAGTGGGCACGACGGTGGCAGATCGGGCAGAGTGCGATCAGGTTGGAGTACTCGTGCTTTTGGCAGTCCGCCCAAGGGACGATGTGGTGGACGTCCAGTTCGGTCTGGTTGCAGCGGGGTATAGCGCAGCGATGGCCAGCCTCAACCAGTACGGCACGCCGAATGTCTGCGGGGATGTCAGGTCGGCTCATGGGGGGATCTCCAGGCTGAGGCATTGCACTTTTCGTATTGTAGGTTGTGGATGCTGGCGAATGGCACGAGAGGTTCGCAGTGTCGACAGATGCGGATGTTGCCCAGGCTGGAATCGCACTCAGCTGTCTTTAGCTGAGTAGCCACGCAGTCAGGAATTGGCGGCGTCAGTCCAGCGCTGGTAGCTGCGCTCGGCATGCTCCGGATTTTCGAGCTTCGGCTTCGTACGCAAGGCGAATGCTTTCTCGGCTAAGACCTCTAGCCGCTCAGCTGCCTTGGGCAGCCAGCCATTCTTGATTGCCCAGAGTTTGATGTTCTGCGCAGGCTCCTGGTGATCATGTGCGCGCAGGATCCGCAGAATGCGCTTGGCCTGATCCTCGTCAGAGGGATGCAGGATGTTGTGGGCCCGATTGACCATGGCTGTGAGCGATTTCATGGCCTGCTCAACAATTGGGTCGGCGATCAGCTTGGTAGGTTTGGCAGTTTTTCCCGCTTTTGCCGGCTTACCCAGCACCTTGGGTGACCAGGTTTTTGTCCAGTTGTCGACTGCATCTGGTGTCCATGGGACAGCCACAATTGCTACCAGGTTTTGCAGTGCATCGACCTTGTCCATCATATTCTGGTTGGCAAACACAGCAATCAAGACGGCTGGCTTGGTGACCCATTGCAAGGTTTTCATGGTTTCGCAGCGCATCTGTGCGCCGCAAGGAAGCTTCACCAGCTTTCCTTTGACCAGCGCGTCATACACGCCCGCACCCAGCACTTTAGCGAGGTCACCGGTGACGAGTGATGGTTTGGTCGGCACCAAGAAGATGACGTCGAGAGCGCCCGATGTCTCGCAGAGATGATTCGCAACGCTGACCCCTGTCAGGATGTGCTCGAAGCTTAGGCTGGTGTCGGGCAGAAGTACCCTTTGTACGACAGGCATGCGTTCGTCCTTGTAAGAAGCGGTGTACGAGAATGTGCACCCGTTCAGGTTTTTCGAAGCTTCACCCGCTTCGCTCAAGAGATCAAGCGATGGGCTGCCTGCGCCTCGTTTGTGCGTGCTGAGGCGGGCGCAACACCGTTGGCTACCCGGATGACAGGATTGAGGATGCAAAGTGGCTGACCATGGAGGAAAAGCGACTTCTTCGGGCGAGAGTCGATGAGGATGATGCAGGCCGGGAACATGGATCGGCCTGGTCTGCGATTTCCAACCCACAAGTGTGGTTACTGTGCCTGGTCTATTTCTGCCTGATCATGGGGCTCTATGGCGTCAGCTTCTGGCTGCCAACCATAATCAAGGCGATGGGAGTTCAGTCAGCTACCAACGTCGGTTTAATTTACGCCATCCCCTACCTGGCAGCGGCAATCGGAATGGCTCTAATGCGAAATCATCCTTGGCAGTTTGCGTAGCGTTGGATAAAGAGGCTATCTGGCTTCAGCGTCTTGTGGGTGGATTCAGAATCTAATGGGGCTCTGAGAGGTCGCTGAGCTACCTCCCGGAAATGCGCGGCATGGCGCGTCGAGGTCTCTCAAACGACGCTTCGCTGATGGTAGGCCGCTCAGGTAAAATCGGTTCTGCGGTAGATGGATTGGCGAGCATGTTGGTCGAATTTTTGTGCTTGCATTCGCACTGAAATTGCCAGTGAGAAGATCAGTCTCAACTGGGTTAAAGAACGGATTATTCCTATTTAAATCATGGAGAACTTGAATGTCTCACTCTGGCTCACAATTTAGTGCGCTCGCGAGCTATAAAAATAACGCTTTAATAACTGTGCTTCCACATACTGCGGACTTAAAACTTCTAATGCCTCTTTCTGGCGAGCCAGAAAAGGATACGGTTCAAGAGGTCTTAGGTTTGCAGGTGCATGAATATATTCATCAGTTACATAATTTTTCTACAACTGCAGGCATCCAGTTGTTGAAGAATAGGCTGGTCGCGTTGCAGATTTTTGCGACTGGAACAAATGATGATGGGCATTATGTTCGTCAGGGGAAGATTTATAAGGGTATTGATAAAAGCGTTCTTGAAAACTTTGAAAGAGACTATTCAAGGATATTGGGCGATACTGGTAAAATTGAGAGGGAGGGGTTTCTTGCTGATTTTTCATTTGAGGTGAATGAAATTTGTGAAGAAACTGATGATCCCACTGACCTTTGCAATATTTTAGGGGTTACTGTCTCTTACAAGATAGGCGGCATACCTGAGAAGACTGTGATAGATAATGTTGGTTACAATATTATCACGGAGGGTGTCGCCTATGAAATTGAAATGCACGTGCGTAATGCAATAACTGGCGGAAGTGGTATGGGTCTGGTGTACTCCACGCCACCACTCCCATACAGGTTGTATCGGCCCATCGTCGAGCATCTTGTAGGAAGGCGGTGCTCTTTACCTGAATTGGTTAAAATCGGAACGCTTGCACTACAAAATACGATTCCTTCTTGGGGGCTCAAAGCTGCGACGGCTGCCTTAAAGCACAGTGATGAGCTTTTTGAACAGTTCACAGCAAGCATGGCCAAGGAACATCAAGAGGTAATGGAAGGATACAATAAAACCATAAGCCAACTTCTAGATAGTGTTTTCGTTGGTACGTCAGTGAGTGACGGTATGAAGATGCTAGACGGTATCGTTAGGAGTGCTTTCAATAAGAGGGTCGAAGATCCTTTCTTTGAACTTCTGTTTATCCAGGAGCCATTAACGCTCCAGGCTTTTAGTGACATAATCCAAGGGGGAAATCTTCCCCCGAGATGTATCATTCAGAATAAGTTCGACGAAGGGGCCGAATATTATTGGATGGGAAATGGGGTCGCAAACCTTCCAGAGGCGACTTTTGGTGCTATCTCAACTCTGCAGGCCGCAATACAGTATTCGCACCTTCATCTTTCTCAGAAAGCTAGTTTCAATAACACTAGCGAGCTAGTAAATAGTCCTCACGAGCTAAGCTGTCCATACCTCAAAGTATGCCCTCTCAAAGATGCAAGAAAAAATCCTGAACTATGCTCCACTACACCTTGGATGCATGATCTTGGTATTCAAAGTGGTGATGTCTGTTGGTATGTTAATGGGGTCAAGTCAGTGCGAAATCTAAGCTATAGAGATTACGATGAGGATTATGCCTAGTAGTACATTTTGTGGTTGATTTTTGACAGTCACAGACTGCTACTCGCCCTACTCGAAAGGGTCTGCTGTATATCAATTTGCGCACACGAAGTACGCGGTGTACCAGCCAGACCCGATGCATATGCCTGACAGGCCAAAGTAAATGATTGATGGAGATGCATGGCATCAGGCGATGTCAGCAATCAAATGGTCAAGCATCTTTTACACTGAAACCGGTAGCTCCTCCTCCCGGCAGCAGACGTACATCTGCCGGATGGCCCAGGCATCGGCGAGCGGCACAAGCCGAAGGTTCAGCTCCTTAGCGAAGGCTTCGGCGGCAATCTTGGGCAGGATGCCGATGCCCAGACCTGCATCGATCATCTTGCAGATCGCTTCGAAGCTTTTCACCTGCACGCGTATCTTGGCCAGCGGCGAGTGGATGGTAATGAAAGACTTGGCGAAGGGTCATCTGATTAGAGTTTTGCCGGACTGGCAGCTCGACATCGATGTCGCCATCTGTCTCGTTCGGCCATCTGCTCAATTCGGCTCGGCTACCTCTGCTGCGTTCAGAGCTTTTATCGAAGAACGTTTTAGCGGTGGGCCCCCATGGGCTCGATGATCAGGAAATTTCCATGCTGCGCATGAGCTCTCTCCTTCGCACTGCCTCCCCCGAGTATCCAAGGCAGGAGTGATGGCTTTCTAATTTCAGTCCGGATACGCTGGTACGCACCAAGGAGGAGGTGCAATGAGCCAGTACCTTTTGAGTTTTGCAAGGCAGAATCTTGAAGGGCGTTCAGACGCTTACCTAGTGTTGCTGTGGTGTATGTACCAGGCATATCAGGGTAAGGGGCGCTACTCCGACCATATCAAGTCTCACATCTCGACAGCCTCAGATGCGCTGCTTGGTCGTGATTACCAGCGAGCAGCTGTACGTTTCAAAAGGGTGCTCGATAACAGGCCGGAGCTCGACTGGGTCGCGCCGTCGGGCCTTAGTCCTTTGGACTCTCTTAGGGTCAAGAACTTCCGGGGTTTTGGTGAGTTCGGCGCTGATGACCAAGGCACCACGCTTCGATTCAGCAAGCTCAAGAATATTTTCTACGCCCCTAATGGCGGAGGAAAATCTTCCCTGTGCGAAGCGCTTGAGATTGGCACCACCGGAGCGATCAAAGAGGCGCTCAGGCGTAAAACTAAGGTCAAGCAATACATTGCTCGTGGTTCAAGCCGGCCCATGCTTGAGCTCCGCGATACGAGCAAAGCGAAAGTCATACAAAGCCTCACCTGGTCGAGCTGCTTCATTGATCGCAACCGCCTTCAAGAATTCTCGTTGCTGGGTTCCAAGGACACCGGGAGTGCTGAGGGCGATGTGATTGCCACGTTGTTCGGTCTGGAGGAGCTGCAGGAGGTCATTTCTCGATTCGTTCGCCCTGAGAGTTTCGTGCTGAAAGACTACATGCGGCCTGACAGGGCTGATGAGCTCGCAGCGTTGGCACGCGATCGATCAGACCTTGGCGGGCAGCGCCGAGCGCATCTTGCGCAGCTCCAGTCACTCGTGGCCAGCGTGTGTCAGTTGTTGGGGTTGCGGGTAGACCAGGACTACTACGTACCTTTCAGATCGCGTCGGCTCCCGAAGCGAATTGAGACCATGATCCGTAAAGCTGAGCGTCTGCGTTCTGCTCAAGCGCCTGTGGTGTTCACCCTCAAGCAGATCGCTAGAACCTGTGGAATTAGCAAGCGCTTGCTCGCGCGGAAGGTTTCGATCGAGGCCGAGCTTCTCAAACGCGCCAGTGAAGTCAATTACCAGGCTATCTACCTAGCACTGCAAGCTGTAGAGCATGACTGTGCAGGAGACACCTGTCCGGCTTGCAACACTCCGCTGGATCGAGTCGTCGAAAACCCCTTTGAGCACGCCAAGCGTGAGCTTCTAGAACTGAGTGTCTTGGAGCAACTCAAGCAGTCTAAGCGCCAAAACGAGCATCGCATGGCTCGCTTGGCCTCGATAATCGCCACTGCGGTGGCCACCATCCGATCGAATGAGCAAGCCGGCGTTCCATGTGAAGTGCATATGGAGGAGCTGGTCAGCGAGCTTGGTGATTTTCATTCCGCTACCGATCGAACGGAGGTCGCCTCTGGAGTCATGGAACTCTTTGTCACGCTGTATGCGGGTCAGTACCCAGCTATTGAGTGCTACCTTCAGGCTTGCCATGTCAAACATGGCGAGGTGGGGATGGCCGAAGCCCACGCAGAACGACTTGAGCGCGAAGCTGGAGATTTGAAACAGCTCTGCGAAACACTTAGACAGCGCTTTGATGAGAAAAAAGCGCTCGAAAGCAGCATCCAGGTCACGAACACGAAGATGGCGGATCTCTCGAAAAGAAGGGAAACGCTGCTCAACGACGCCAGTGATAACAGTCATTTCAATCAACTGCTGCGTAACCTGGAGGCCGAGTACGGCAATCTCCATCGTGATCTCCAAGACTACAAGCTTAGCCTGGAGAAGGCGCGTATTACGGGCATCGAGGCCAAGGCCGCTGAGTATTACAGGGCCATCAACAACCATGATGATGAGCACGAGCAGATTCAGTCGCTGAGCTTCGAGAACGATGGTAGCGGCTATAGGATCAAGATAACCAACGTCAATGGATCCTCCCTGGATGCCTTCACAACCTTGAGCGAGGGTCACCTGAGGGCTTTGGGGTTGTCGTTGCTGCTCGCGATGGCTCAAAAAAACAAATACCCTTTGATCGTGTTCGATGACGTTGTTAATGCCATCGACAGTGACCACCGCTCCAATATCATCGATTTGTTCTTTGATGATGAGTATCTGAGCCAAATTCAGATGGTGGTAACGACTCATGATCGCCTCTTTTGGGAGCGTTTTTGCATCATTGTCGATCGTCATTCGCAAGCAGATCAATTTACCAGTAATGTCTTGACGTATACGAATAAAGGGATCGTTGCGATTAATTACGCCGGTGGTTTTCAGAAGAAAGTTCACATGGCGCTGTCGGTCTACGATATACGCCAGGCGCTCGTATATTGTCGTATCTGGTTTGAGTCCATGGTTTTGGAATTTTGTATCGATAAGGGGCTCTCAATCACAGCCCAGTTCGGCAAGCTGAGCGTGAAGAACAACATGTTTCTTCAGCTAAGCCTTGAGAAGACGTTTGCGCTGGTTGAGCCGTACATCAAGTACGACCTGACCCACTTCGATATTATCAAGAATGACCTTGTGAACTGGCGAGGCCAAAACCAGGAGCACCATGCCTTCGACGAGGGAAGCCTCAATTTTGTCCATTCCAAGACCAGTAAGGAAATCGTCAAAATCTACGATGCCATCCGTTTGCTTGAGTGTCAGTTGTTCACCCTGAGAAAGAAGGCTTCCGGGGAAAAGTTTCTCGCTGACCTTTCTGCCAAAATAGAGTGGAACCGCAAGAAAATGCCGGGACTGGCGCGGGCCCCCGCAGCTTTGCAACAAGAGCGACAGGCCGCCTTGGATGTAATGGAAAAGCGTGCCGCTGAATTGGAGGAAGAACTCAAGTTCATTGAGCGGTGCCTTGTAAGCATCGCGGAGCAAGACCAGGTTGAGGGTCGTCCTGCTCAGCAACCGCCTGTAACTGGAGAGGAGGGCGCTTTGGGTGATGGCAGCTAACTCTGCGCTTTTAGCTGGGTGGTGAACCATGTCCCGTATGACCAACGATGAAGTGTTTTATATCTAAGTGAGGGCGTTGAAATCAAAATGCATTTGCGTTTGGGTATGGTAGACAATATTTTGATTCTTGAATCTGTTGGAGGATTTTGAATGTCCCGGTTAGCAGAGTTTCGTCAACTTGAGCAAAAATTGGCTGCCCAACTCGCTGAATTGGAAGCCCTGAAGGGTTCTAGCGAGCTGCAGAAAGAAATCGAGTTTGAAACCAAATTGCGCTGTCTCTTGGGCGAGTATGGCTTCAGCCTGCGCGACGTTATCAATCTGCTGGATCCTCAGTCTGGGCGCCGTTCGGTAGCACCTGTCGCTGAAAAGCCAGCTCGCCGTGCGCGCCAGGTGAAGCAGTACAAAAATCCGCATAATGGCGAAATTATCGAAACCAAAGGCGGCAACCACAAGTTGCTGAAGCAGTGGAAGGCCGAGTACGGTGGTGATGAGGTCGAGTCTTGGGTTTCCTGACCATTGACCTTAGCATGCTCAAAAAACGGCTCTCTTGGCCGTTTTTTTGTACCCGCTCTTCTCGCCCCATCAGCCAATGTCGGAGGGCTCGCCCTCTGCACCTGCACACTGCGTCTCGATGCTACGCACACATCTCACACCGGGTTAGATTGCTCACGTACATGCCCGGTTCGCGGTGGACGTCCCTGATGCGCTCAGGGTGGTAGTGATCCTTGATGCAGTCAGCCGGAATATCCCCATGGATGACGTAGCACGGGGACAAGTCCATGCCGAGGTGCTTGCCTGTCACATTCTGGCCCCACACAGACAGAATCATGTTAGCCACTTCCGCTCGCTGCCCGGGGCGGATAAGGGCAAAGGGGATGTCCACTTCAAGGACGGTGGGCACACCAATCTCGCGAAGCCTCCAGCGATAGTCCTCGCCATACCGGTCAAAACGGGTCAGTCTGGCAGCGAGCGACAACAGGTATTCGCTGCCGTTGATGGAGTAGTGGCCGAAGTCATCCAGCATTTTGCGATCGTCCCCGGTCAACCAGATCTTCCCTTTCTCACTGGTGCTCCGGTTGCCCAGCTCATCAATAGCTTTCTGGAGTTGGTCTGGAGCGACATCGTGGAACAGCTCTCGAAATCGAGCCTGGATCCGGTCGGCCTGATGCCCCTGCAGGCCGTGCTCGTAATAAGATCGGATGTTCTCTGGTCGACAGCCGTGGAACGCTTTCGCATGGCTGTAGTAGCCCGCCAGCTTGTCACAGAAAGCGGAAACGAGCTGTTCATGGTCAGGCAGCCACGACAGATCATCTGACCAGCATTTTGGGCGTTTGCGCTCAAGGTGTCGGCGCATGGCAGGATCCAACAGATCACCCGCGTAGAAGCGTATCGAGCCCAGCCAACTGCGGCGATTGCGCCAGTCGAGTGTCCGTTGTTTCATCTGCTTTCCTTGAAAATGCGAAGGTACCGGGGAAAGGGGAGGAGGCTGATGGAACTCCAGGGAGGATGCCCTGGAATTACACGGTGATGACTTCAGATGTCGCATCACGAAGCTTGAGCTATATCCTCTTCAAGCTCCCGAACAGCCTTGGTCACTTTGATCTCAAAGAGCCGCTCAGCGCGGGCATCAGGCATTTCCCACGCTTCATTGCCGATCCAAATCGCCAGCAGCGACCTTTTCTGGTCGAGGTCGAGATTATCCAGATTTGGGATGTAGGAGTGACTCTCGGGTTTGCCTCGCTTCAGCTCATAGAAGGTCTTGATGAGTGACTTCGTTTGGATCTTTCCTTCCAGGGAGAAGCGCTGGGTGAGCTTGCGGATGGTGTGATTGACAGATCGCAGTTGTGTCGTCGAGGTGATCTGAGAGAAGTAAGAGGCCCAGCCTCGTCGTTTGCCGTCAAAAAAGCAGCCAGTGATCCGCAGGTTGACTTTCCATTCACAGTAGGCCCTGGCGCGCTGCCGGTCTTTGTTAGTTTGCGGGCCCGTTACCCTGTGCCGGTAGGCGGTGAAGATCTTCGCGAGTGAAGATTCGAACCGGTGGATGCTCTCACGGCGAATCATGATTTGGTCGCCATCGACCTGGTATCCCAGAAAGCTGAAAGGCTCAGTGAGATCCGCCACCTTAGACTTAGAGTCAGGTCCGAAGTCATGGGGAGAAAGTCCGAGGTCTTTCAAGGCCGTGATGAGCTCATCGGCCACGCGTTTGGCCTTGCCCTTCGGCGCCAAAATCAGGATGTCGTCGACATAGCGCTTGTACCAGATGCTCCGACGGGCCTTGAACGTTGCATCGATGTCCTGCAGCGCGATCTCAGCCAGCAGGTTGGATATCGCCAAGCCCTGAGGTACGCCGAGCGTTGAGTCGGGCGTGTCCTTTCGGCCCTTGGATTCGGGCACGGTTGGCGTGGTGATCGCAGATTCGATCAGGTGCCTGAATTGTGACTTGCGCACCTTCTTCCAGATCGTCGACCTGATCAGGGAGTGCGGGATCGATGGGTAGAAATTCTTCAGATCGATCTTCGCATATTCTGCGTATTTGCCCGACTCCAGCCCGGCCCTCAGATCATCGATGACCTCCTGAGGCAGCGATAGCTTTGCTGCGGGGAACACCTCCGCGAGGCTATCGCACAACGCTCGCAACACGATCCTGTCTCTGGCCGTTGGAATCGAGATCTGTCGAGGGTTGGAAGTGGCGCCCTTGAGGATCAACTTCTCTTTGTACGCGGTGAATCGGTAGGTGCCCTCATGAGCCTTCTGAATGATGAGGTCGAGCTCCTCGCTCAGGTTATCGTCCAGCTTCGCGGGCCGCGTACGATCAAGCCCTATGGCGCCCGACATCTTGATCTTGTCGGTGTAGATCCGGAGCAGCGGCTTTCGGGAAAAATGCTTGTTGAAACTACGCGCAGCGCTCATTTGCTTACCCAGGCGTACAGGCCCACGATCAGCGGCAAGGCGTAGAGCGCCGTGGTGACGATCAGGCGAATACCGAGCCAGCAGATGGCATACGTTTTTTCATATTTGGTTGGTAGGCGACTGTTGAGGTTGCTGGCGAACACCCGAGCGACACGGTCATCGATCTCACGGTGATTTTCGCATTCCGCGAGAAGGTCGCCGTACTTGCTTATCTGGGTCGGCGTCGGTGGGATCTTCGCAGCTTCCTCAGCAACCAATACGTTGTAGAGGTTCTGCAGCTGCAGGTAATTGTTGCGCATCGCCATGGCCCGACCTCGGAAGTCGCGGTTGGTCACAGCGAGGGACACACCGAGCAATGCAACAGAAAGCACGGCAGCCATGACATCAGTGTCAGGGCCAATGATGTGAGAGTAGCGGATGGTCAGCACGCCAAGGATCGTACTGAGGATGGCATACCAGACAAGGAGCATCTGAGAATGAAAGTCTAACCACTCCAGGCGTTTATGTGCCTGGATGCGCGACTTGTAGGTAAACCAGACCTTATCCTTCACCCGCATCTCTCCTCAGCAATAGGGGGAAGAAGGCAGGAGGATTTGAGTACATTTGAACATCCCCTAGAGGATCAGTGAGCGTGCGCTCAACGGTCGAAACCGTTCATTATCAGAACCACCCTCGCGCGAGCGAGAGGAAGAACCTGCCTCTTCCGGGGGTGATTCTACAGTGCCATTATTCGCGCTGGAAGGGAGGGCGTTTCCGGGGCCGGTTTATGTCCAGCAATCGCGCGCAAGTGGAGTGTTAGTCGTTCCAGAGATCAGCAACGGTCGATTTGGCGAGTTGGAGCTGGGCTGCTGTCTGGCGTTGCGTGAGCCCAGCTGCCTTGCAGGACTGGACGGCTTGTTTCCGCTTCAGCCGATCCGGCATTCCAGTTGTGGTGGGTGTCTCAGGCCAGCAATGACCGTTCTGCGCTGGTGTATGAAGGTGGTCTACAGTGAGTTGGATTTTCGACAATTTCGGCCACGAGACCCTTATATGAATCGCACCGCCCGGCGTCGCTATGAAAAAGAGTTTCCAAAGATCTTGCGCAAGGATGGGGACAATTGTGGTGTGTGTCGCGCACCGCTGACCCACAACGCTCAGACCTTCGGCGGCCTACTGCCTAATGGTGAGGTTGTGCTGACGTCGAACTGCTGTGTCCGCAAACTCGAAACGGTCATGGGGTCTGGGGTTTATATCAACCAGAACACGGACGCCATCGTGAGCGTGCTGGAGCAAGCGCCGGGCGGGCAGATGCCTGCCCCAGACGTTTTCGCCGCTGTTGATCGCATGCGCTCAGGTGTTGATGCCATCGATGCCATGACGAAAGACGTGATGCGCAAAGGTGGCGTAGTCACCAAGCCTACGGCCATTTCACTCACTGACACCCCCTGGAAATCTGACGACGCTGCTTGGTTCGAGCGAAACAAAGATCGTACTCATCGCATGCGGCCCATGCATCCTGGGGAGCGTGAGCAGCTTCCGCCCAACCTCAAGCAGTTCCAAATGCCTGAAGGGCATCGCTTCGAGATCCTTGTGCGTCAGATCGTTAAAGGTCAGCGCATTCGCTCACTGTTCTGTCGGAACATCGAGATCGACATCCCAGACAGTGACGAGCTTATCCACGCAATCTTCGACATGGTGGCTGCTGGAGAAGGGGATGGCGTTATTCGCCCCGAGCGTATCGAGGCTATTGCTGAGGAGTACCGTCGTTCTGCAGCGGCCCCCAAGCACTGAGTCAGGCAGCTCTGCTAGCTCTGGATACAAGCCTTTCAACCTCTGGCGTGGTCGGTGCCACCCTGCGCCTGTGGGAGGTTAATCAGATGGGGAAAGCAGGCTGCTCCCTAACTGCGGTGTCAGAGTGCCGCTGTGTACGTGTTGATATGGGTGCTGTTGCAGTTGGTTTGGAGGCCCCAGCAGCATGCGTAGCTGCGCGCTTTCTCACGGCCACCACTGTAGAAGACGATCACGGGCTCTCCCTCATGGACGCCACGCTGTGTCAGCCGCGCTCTAGCTGTGAAGGGGATTCCTCCGAGGGTGATGTACTGGCGCCCAGGTGCAAGCATGATCCGGTTGAACGCCCGGGTGAACGAGAGGTTGTTCTGCGCTGCTCCGGCATGAGGGCCAAGGTTGGGTTTGACGACCATCGGCGATGTCCTGTGGGATTGGGCGGATGCCAAGCTTAGGGCATTTCGATGCGGTTCAGCAGGGAGAAATGGCGCTTTCGCTCAGCGACTGAAGCGATGAAACCGGAGTGGATTGTCAGAAATTTGTGATGGGCATCACACTATATGGCCATATCCGAAAAAAGTACCACCCCCCTCTTGAAAAACTTCAAGCGAGACGGAGTTCTTCTATTTGATAACAAAGCAAAAGCAGCGACCCCACCGACGCTGTTTTACTGAAGCCGGGCACTGGTTCTGAAAGGTGTTGCCACTTGCCTTGAACGCTTTCGCTGCTTCGATTCTGGCGTTTGCCACGGTGCTGAAGTTCACATGGAATCAGCCCCGGCAGGGGCTATGGGGAGTCGCTCCTTAAGGTCGACAGGCCGAATTGCTTTTCCTTTTGGAATCAAAAAAACAAGGTAACGCGGTTACTAGAGTACTGTGTAGTCCGTCCAGGGCATTCCTGTTTCGGACAACACTGAGCCGTGGTGGCCGCTGGGCCAATCACTTCGCCTTTCCTCGCACCTCCCCCTGCGCGACCACAGGGAGCTCCAGCGCCTCCTCAAGTGCATCGAGTGCGTCCGCTAAGCGGGCATCCTCTCGTGCATCGCCCGTGTCTGGACGGAATGTCTGGCAGTGACGAAGTAGGGCGTCTCGATCATTGTGATTGAGATCAAGTTGTACGAGCATTCTGTGGGCATCCTATGAGAGCGGTCAGGGGCAACTGGCTCATCCCACCCATTGCAGGGGTGGCGCTGAGATTCGGTTTGGCCGAAAATTTGGCTCGAATGGAGTCTGTGGTAGCCGCGCTTTGATTAGGCTGAACTTGAAAATGAGTTCTGGCAACTAGCCGCCCGATCATACCGTGAGCAATTGGTGGAAATCTCGCGGCAGCGCTTGCTGCCTATGCGCGGCCTCCGGGCCATGATGACCTGACCCGGATGCACATGTCCGGTGTAGGGCGTGAGGCTTTTGCAGCGTTGCGAGCCTGTCTCGGAGGTGAGTGGCGTAACAGTGATCCAGCGGCGGAGATTCTCTGGCTACGAAACTACAAGCGCGAGTACCTCCACCATGTCCTGTTGCGGCATCTCGTGATGGATGAGCTGGCCAGTGAACAGATGAGAGATTCGCTGTTTTCGATTGATGTGGGCGCGTAAGCATATTTGGTGGATAGCCAAGGTGTCAGTGTTGCCAAGCATCTCCTGGTTGAACATGAATCATACTAAGCGGCATTGTAGCTGCGTTGAATAGGATTGCTCTGTTTTGAGAATAACCATTGATGGCCTCACTTTTAGCCCCTATGACACAAAGCTTGTAAGAAGCTGCTCCGAGTGCAAAAGTGAATATAGCATAGGTTACTATTTTGAGCAGAGTGAGCACCATTTCTATTGGCCGATAAACTATAAGAATGGTTGTGAGCGAAAATGCCTAGAGTGCTGGCTGGGCGTTTCTGAGTACGTGAAGTCGGTTTGCAAGAAGAAAAGGCCTTCAGAGATAGAGGTTTCTATCTCTGAAGGCCATGGCCATTGGTTTGATCACACGATCTACAGCGAGATAGATCAGGGCAACCTGTCGGCTGCTTACAGTGAGTATTTTCATCAAGGGTGCCACCTGGCAATCCTTCCGCTGTCTCGTTTGATCGCTGATCGTTCAATATTCTTGCCTCGTGGGGTGATGATATACCCAGTTGGAAGGCTGGATTTGAAACGCCTCAAACTTGAAAAGCGGCAGCTGGATAGAGTAGCGTCCTATCAGATTTCTGCTTCCGGTGTGCGGCTTGGTCACCTAGATAACTACCCCCTTCTTGTGATCCCTTTGAAGTTCTCTTGGCAGCAGCTCAGGCTGGGCGATCATGGTGCTCACATGGATATGATCGTCAAAGTGTCCGAGATTGTTGATAGCTTGTGTTATGACTTCATTAACTACCTCGGTTGTAGGCTTGAGCACCTAGCGTCTGAGACTAAGCCGGCATTGCCAGGGCAATTAGCGTCCAGGTTGATGATGTCTGCGACAGTGCTTGTGAAGTCTGACGCGATGGACTCTGTATTATTAGCCGGAGCCGCGTTCAGTCAAATCAACACAAAAGGGTTGGGGCTGGACTTGCGGCAGCCTGAATGGGATCAGTTTCCGAAGGATGGCGAGGTTGGTAAAGTTGTGATGCATGCACTGTCATTATATTCTCAAATGCTTCAATCCCAGTCCGCCACCTCAAAATTTGTTCAAGCGTTAAGTCTGATAGAGTTTTTAGCTTTTCCGGATGACTTTAAGTCATACAAGAAAGTGAAAACGGTGGTGTCCAGATATATGGTTGAGGGCCTTGCAGAGCGTAAGCGGATATTGGATAGATTCGAGTGTCTGACGGGTAAGAAAGATGAGGCGACCGGTGAGGAAATAGGCTTTAGAACAAGGATCGTGCATATGGGAGCGCGGCTTGAGCAATTGGTCAAGACTCGGGGTGAGCGCCAAGAATTGTTTGCTGAGCTTGATGGCTACATCAGGACGATGATTGATCACATGATCGAACACTCACACCTATCGAGCGCTGATTATGAGGTAGTCAAAAGCAATATGTAGTGCTGTTAAAGCCTGAGTGGCATGCCGTCTCCTTTTGGTCAGGGCGCGTGGCCGAAATTTTATGCCGTGCCCCCGACTGCTTCAGTTCGATCCATTGGTAATGGTCGTCTCGCGCGGTTGCTCAGGTCAGCCTGGCGAGGAAAAAAGACCCGGATCCAGAGTCCAGGTCTTTCTATCACGTGGAGACTTATGTCAAACGGGGGCGGTTATACGATGGCTCAGGACTCAAGAAGTGCGGCACCTCTGAAAGCATGAGGTCGCGCTCAACCAATGCTGGCCCATGCCAGAAAAGCGTCCAGCGGTTGTAGTCTTCCTCTGTCTCGATCACGTAAAGGGTTTCCTTCCTAGATTCCCTGAAAGCACGGATAAACCAAGCAGGTTTAACCTTGGATGGCACCCGAAGCTCGTACCCATCGTCCGACCATCCCACCCAGTGGCTAAACCAGCTGCGCTCAAAGTATTCGTGCATCTGAACGAAGTAGTACGACCGGCTATCGTCAGCCTGTGCTGCTGCGCAGAGGTCTCTTCCGTGGTCACGCCACGATTTGAAAGCTTGCTGGAATGATTCCAGGCAAGTCTCCCATGACTCGAAACCATAGCGTCGTGCGACGATGGCCAGACATGCTCTATGTCGCAGAGTTTTTTGACTTTGACGCTTTAGAACCTTGGCTTCGCGTTTGATTTTCTGCAGAAGCTCAGGGGTGAGAGACTGTGTGAAAACAAGAGAGTTAGACATGACTATCCCCATAAATCCAATACGGAGCACTGGCCCGCTCAGGCCCTAAATTTTTGGGAACTCGTCAGATTTTTGCTTACAGTGTTCTCACTTGGCCAGCGGGCGGCTCAGGCACCTGTAGTCGTACCTGTGGCCGAAATGGTGCGGCAACTCACTCGAAGCTGTCAAGGCACTGGGTAGTCCCAGACCCTTCAGTATCGTGCACCGTGATTTTCGTATCCGGGCGCGGCTCGCGAACGTTGAGATTAGGTCGCGAAGGTAAACGTTTACTTATACTAGGGGCTGTGCTGATGATGCGCTTTTAGCGCGCCTGCCGGGATTGATGGGCCGGTCGGGACAATACGCCGGGCGAAATGACCAGAACGGGGTAGCGAATGCAAGATGTAGGCGTGGTGTGGCAGAAGGCCGAGCAGGTGTTTGGTGACAAAGCCAAAGCGGCGGTGTGGCTGTCGACACCCAAGCATATGTTTGGGGGGCTGACAGCAATCGACTTCGTGAAAGACCAGAAAACCTTGGAGCGGGTAATGGTGGTACTGGTTCAGATCGAGCATGGGTATCCTTAAAAGCGCTGCCTAAAACTAAGCTATGGCTTAGATTCTCGGTTCAACTGCTCCATGATCCGCAAAATCGAAAATATTGTTTAGTTTTCGTGTGCATGACTGGTACCTACCTGCGAGGGGGCGACCAGACTGCGAAAGGTGAGTCGGAGGGATGGTGACTGCGTATCGTTCCTTACCGAGACTGCAATCTAAGTGTCCGAAGCGAAAAGCCTCGACAACATTGCTACGTAAACCTCTTTGTTGACCTGTTAACTGCAGTGCTTTACAAGTCAAAGAACAGGTTTACAAGATCTCATGCCCAGTTTGCCGGATCGCCTAGTACGGCAGCGCGGCTGTACCCTGGATGCGAGTTACGTAGCCTGCCGAGAAGAGACAAAGGGCTTCACTTCTCTGTCGTCTACCACCTGAAGCCTGAAGTATTGCCCGTTGGTCTTTAACGCATGGATGATGCGGCATTGGGCATAAGCGGTGCTGTATGAGGTGCTCGGGCCTTGGATGTTGAGCACCAGTTCCTTTCCGTAGCCTCCCTCGTACCTCAAATCTTTTAAAGCTCCCATCGCCTCGCCATTTGCCTCGGCGATTTCGATTAGCAACTCCCGCATAACCTTTTGATCGGTGCTGGTAACCTCAGCTGAAAATCTGACCTGACGCGGACTACTAAACCCTCCGCCCCACTGGCTGAGCCTAGGCGGTTGAAGGTGATGTGAGCGAGCAGAACCACTTCCATGGAGTGTGCCTTCTATGTGAGTCTGACTTCTATGTAGCAGGGGCGTCAGCGTAAATGCGGTCATGCCGCCCCTGTGCTCATGCTCATTCGCGTCCAGCAGTGCTCAACGATTGCGCTGTAGTGGTGCGATGAGAAGGCTCCAAAACGTTTCGGCGCCGCCTTCTTGTGAGAGCTTCTGGTCTTGCCGAGTGTGGAACGCCATACCGAACGTCTTCAGGTACATGGATTGGTCGTCCGTCTCTACGGTGAGTGCCTCGTTGTATGAGCCACCGCCAAACGAGTCGCCATGGCTGTAGTAGATCCCCGCGCCTAGCTGGCCACCGGTGAACACCGTCGCCTTCGCAACGTCGTGGCCGTCCTTATAGATACTCGCAGAGAAGCGATTTGCATCCACGCGACGGAACACTCCTTCGTACCCTGGGTTGCGTGCTTGAAGCTCCACCAGTGAGTTCTCGAAATAGCGAGCGATGTACTCGAAGCTGTCGAGCAGGAAGCGATCTTTGTCCAGCTGGGTATACGTCTTGGCCATCCGAAGGTTGCTAGACCTAGGGCCAGCAGGGGCCATAGGGGAGGGCGCTGAACCGCCAGTGAAGTCGTTGCGCTCGGCCCTTGGAGCAGAACTCGGTCGGTCACGGCTGCATCGCTCAGCGGCCTTCCGAACCTCCTTCGCAACTTGCAAGAATGCCTCGTCACGATCCGGCCAAAGTGTCACGGGCTTACCATCTTGGGGCGTGCCAAGCAGCTTGCCGAACGGCGCGTGGTGCCAATCGCACGGGCGAAGAATTACAGGAATGACGATCGCTTCCCCCGCTCCATGGCGCTCCATCGCACGAGTCATCTCGATGTTGTAGCAGTAGTCGGAAGCGATGAAGTCGGGGCTCACCAGCAACAGAATGATTTCGTCGCTGGTGATGTGATCATCGATCGCTGCATCGATTTCTTGGCCAGCACCGATTCTGCGGTCGTGCCAAGTCTCAATGACGCCCTGGCGCTTGAGCATGGAAAGCTGCTTTTCGAGCTGGTCGCGCAGCGCTTCGTCCGCATGGCAATACGAGAAGAACACGTTCGGCAAAATGGTTACTCCCATTCAGGTAGGTGCTGTTCTGATCATATGGTTTGCTCACCACAGAAGTACAGTTCTGGGCTTGGCTCGCACGCATACTGCGATGCACCTCTTCCCCCCCGTCAGCTGAAGAACAACGGGGCAGGCAAGGGGGTAAGCGTCGTGGCTTGGTCGAAGATCATCTGGGCTAAGTCGTAGCGAATGATGTGCTTCCCGTGTGGCGTTGGCCGCACGAACTGACGTATCTCCACAGGCGCGAAGGTGAAGCTAGACGGAAGCCCCAGATGTCGTTTAGCCGTGCCGTCAGCACTGTTGCATTGTTCGCAGATGATGACTGGAGCAAAAGAGGTGATGCGGCGAGGTTGACCGGGGAGAGGTTTGGTCGCGTAGGGATCGGTTCCATGATCATGGTGGGTATGGAGCCCCACCGCCCAGCCTTCTCGTCTATCCGGTCTTTTGGGGAACAGCATCGTCCAGCGCAGCAATTCGTATCGCGTCCGATCACAGCATGGGCATTGCCAATGATCATCAAGCTTCGCCCACAGCTGGCGGCAATGTGCGCCATCAAAGCTAAGGTAATCCTCCCAGCTAGGAATTCGCCGGCGCAGATTGCTATCCAGTGTTTTCTCTCTGTTGGCATTCTTGATTTTGGTGCCGTCGCACGCCAGGCAGCAGCCGTTCAATAGAAACTCAGGCTTGCAGGGACAGAGGCTCTTGGTCATGAAAATCTCAAAAGTTGAGTGCCAAATGACTTGGCTCGACCAGCCTGCGCTGACTGGCTCGACAGGGGGACGGTGATTTCACTCTCACCGATAACTGCTCACGGCATGCGGGTCTCTAAGGGTTTCATCTGTCCAGGCAAGGCCAATACAGAACATGAGGGTTAAGGATGCGTAGCTGACCACTGCATACACGCCTCCTGCGCTCACGTCTTCTACTGCTCGATAGCACCATACGCATAGGTAACCAATCATCGCCCCCAGCGCGGCCCTGCACGCAGTCAGCAGGCTACCGCCTAAGTTGACGAAAAACGCATGAACCTCACGCGACTTGCCAATGAGATGAAGCGATCGGAACGTTACCCTCAGCGTGAAGACACTGACGATCGCGAATGCGATGAGCAGGTACACGTAGTACACCATGAGCTCTGGTGCAGCCAGTAACGCAGTGACCAAAGTGCTCACTTCCTCGGGTGAGGTACTGATGAGCAGTGGCAATGCCCCAATGAAGAGCGCGTAGATGACCTCCCTGGCTGCCCGCCGCCAGAGTCCAAACTTTTCCTGTTTTCTCATCAGCAAACGTCATGTCCCATATGATTCGAGTATTTTTTGGAATCGAGCGGCGCGCTGGCTTAGTACCTGGACAGCCGCTTTAGGCCATCGAGCATGAGCTTCAAGTAGCTTTCAGATCCGAGTGCAAACCCTGCGGCAATCACCGGCGTCTTGTACTCCTCGGTCGCGTACTCGTGAGCAAAGCGGTGGATCGTTTCTGAGTGCCAAGAAATCCGACCCAATGCGATTTTCCTGAAACCGTGGTTTTTCACCGCATCCGCGAGCGATTCTTCACTGATTCCGCGTTGCTCGCAGAAGAACAGGAAACTCAAAAACTCAAACCGTTCGTAAAGCAGCCCGTGATCGTGCAGACCTGCAAAGTCAGGCGCCCATTTAGGCGTAAGAAGGTCATGCAGTCGGTTGCACAAGGGGGTGAGAGCTCTACTTTGATCTTCAAAGCTCTTCCATAACTCGAACAGGCCATTAGCTCCTTCAACGTAGAACGGTGATAGATCAACTCCCAGAGGGAAAGGCATTTCGCGCCGGTTGATAAGCGTCGTGTTAAATAGTTCGTTTAGCTCTCCCAGGCGATTAGCCCGGACAAGTCCCATGCCGTACGCATAGCTAACAAGCGCTACCGGGTAACTCTTCAATGCAAGTCCAGCTACCCATCCAGACTGCTCGACCTGAGACCCAGCGTGCAGGCCCTTGATGGTATCCAGAACGATCGTATGCTCTGCAGCTGCACCCCATCGCCCTAGCACTGCGCAAAGACGTGCTAGGGGCTCGATAGCAGCTTCGTAGATCTCAACCAGATCGGTAAAATCCTTAGCCGTACTACCCTGAGGTCGTGCAGAGAAGAGAGGAGCAAGATGACTGATCGCTTGATGAGCCTGGCTGGTTACTAGGTCATCGAGCTGAATCCGGTGCTCGGGTCTGGCCATAAAGCGTTTGGCCATAGCGAGAGTGAGCTCGATGCCAGCTGGATTCGGCAGACGGGACTGCTGGATAGTCTCAAGCTTGAGGTTTAGCCCGTCGAAGAAGGTGTCGGCATCCATCCCGGTTACGGTCGTGGCACGACGCTGGGTGATGAGCTCCTGACCACGCTCGCTCAATCGACCCCGGGATAGCCAGTAGGTCGGGTAGCGACGTGACGGCGCTCTCAAAAACGCCGCCCTCAGCGCATGATCCCACTCACCTGACCATCCTGCGACGATGAGCCCGAACTCATCGATGATGCGATCAAGCAGCGTATTGAACGTCGCCGGGTACTCGCCCAGTTCTACATCGGTATTGAGGATCCTGGCGTCCTTGTAATCACCGTGGATCTTCAGGATGTAGCAGGAAGCATGGGTGAGCGGCTCAGCACCTGCAAGAGTATCTTCAGAGCTGACCACTGTTGGCTCAACGCCAACATCGCGCAGCGCATTCTCCATGAGTCGGTCGAAGTTCGTCGTAACGATCACGCGCACATGTCCCGCTTTGACCATGGCTGCGATCGCCCGATGGGCACGTGTAGGCAACTTCAAGCCGTCTTCCAATTCCTCATCGCTAGGCTCCAGAAAACCCTGGATGATGGCTCGCCGCTCGGTCTGGGTGGTCGCCAGGCGTTCGAGTAGGGTTGAGTAATTGGGCTCCTCTCCTGTCTGACCTACGTACCATGCCACCCAATCATCCTGCTCTCCCGCACCCATCGCGATGCCCCAACGCTTCACCAACTCCAGGGTGATTTCCCACCCGGTCGGTATGCCTGCCGAGCGGGATACCCCTGAGCCAAGAAGCACGGCATAGACGCCTTTGTTCTCAAATATGGAGAAGGCAATTTGAGCTGTTGGATCAGGAGTAGCAACGGTCATGCAAAATCCTCGTGAGTTGGAGAAGCGAACTGTTCGTGTGGGGGAGCTGCATCCGATTAACCACTAAACGGTCGGCTCACAGACGGCTCTCATGTTTTCTGCTAAGTGCTCGATCCTAGAGGTGCCTGGGATGGGGAACGTGACAGGGGAGTACTCAAGTAGCCAGCGCAGAGCACTGCGGGACGTCGCCGAGGCATCTTCGGACTTAAGGTATTTTCCGGCCCCCAAAGGGGCATACGGGACGAAAGCGATACTGTTTTCCTCACACCACTGCACCACGTCTTTGGACTCGGTGTTCAGAGGGCTGAAGGCATTCTGAACTGCCGCAATCGGAGCGATCGCTGCTGCCTCGATGATTTGAGCAACGGTCACTTTGGACAACCCCAGTGCCTTGATCTTGCCCTCTGCGCGCAACTGCTCCAGCTCCCCGACCTGATCTGCGAGCGGTACGTTGGGATCAACTCTGTGCAGGTAGTAAAGATCGATTGCTTCGACTCCGAGCCTTCGCAAGCTCATCTCGACACACTGGCGCAGATAGGCCGGCACACCGCACGGTGTCCATTGCCCAGGGCCTTGGCGGGTAAACCCGCCTTTCGTGGCAATGATCAAATCCTCTGCGTAGGGATAAAGAGCTTTGCGGATCAACCTTTCGGCGTCGTGCGGGCCGTAAGCGTCGGCGGTGTCGATGTGTTGGACACCCAATGCCACCGCCGAGCGCAAGACCTCGATCGCGTTTTGCTCGTCAGCAGGCGGCCCCCAGATGCCTGGCCCTGTCAGCCGCATGGTGCCAAAACCTAGGCGACGTATCTTCTTTCCGGCCAGTATCCCGTGTGTCGTGAACGTCATGCCAACCCCATGCGCAGGAATACGTCGGCGGTGATTTGAGCCAGAAGCGCCTCGCGCGCCGCAGGAGTAAGCACCTGATGATGGATTGAGTGCCGCTCAAGTAGCGCATGCAGATGGGTGTCCACTGATGCTCTGTAGCGACTGTCCGTGTCACGCCCCGGGCCGAGGGCAATGGAAGGATCCAGCTTCGTGGCAAGAACGGTCGTGTAGTTGGGGCTGTGATTCATCATTACGGCCCCAATGGCCTCGACTTCATGCGCAGCCAAATCGCACCCTCGGTACTCAATGGCAGCGTTCCAGTACGCCACCGCATCCAAGACAGGGCGATCAACCAACACAACATCTGCGTTGACGCGGGCAGCGTGCTCCGCTTCAAGCGTCTGGTCGATGAACCACATCGTGGAGTCGTATGTGTGCTGGGTGAGCAGAGGTATGCCTTGCTCAACGGCTAGTGCCCCGAAGGAGGGGATGGTTTCGACGCAGAGCCCCTTCACCTCAAGTACCTTCCTCAAGGCGGCACAGAAGGTGGACTTGCCAGTTGAGTGCGTGCCGGCAACCCCGATTACGACCGAACTCACCACAAGCTTCCCTGTTCAGGTGTGGGTGTTTTGTCCACGGTCTGAATCATGAGCTGAGCGATCTTGCAGACTTCTGGCCAGCTATTGAGGAGGGAGTCCTGAATCAAACGGCCCAGGAGGAGGGCGGTTACTCGGGCGTCCTCCCCGGCGCGATGCAAATCGCCCGAAACTTCAGCGTCCAGGCCAGTCAGAGCCAGCAGCGCGGAGAGGCTGTGGCTTTGAGCATCAGGGTACACATGGCGTGATAACTTCAGGGTGTCTATCACACCAATCGGGGCCCAGTCGGGAAGATGGCGCTTCATCACTCCGTAGTCGACTGACGCGTTGTGCGCGACGAACCATTTGCCCAGGAGTTGTTGTTCGACATCTTCCCGTAGCTCTTCCCACACAGGTGAGCTCTTCACTTTTGTGTTGCCGATGCCGTGCACACGCTTGGCTTGCCAGGTGATGGGGTTTGGCGGCTTGATGAGCCAGCTTGAAGGCTCATCACCCTCGACGACAGGGAACGAGGCAATAGCCAGCTCCACGAGGTCAGGCGGTGTGTGGCCATTACCCTCAACGTCGACGATTACAATGGGCTCGGAGGGCCACTGAAACTCCGTATCGGTCATCAGATATTCCTCTGCGCTTCCGCGCGTCCATGGCGATCATAGTGATGTGGTTTGTCGGCATCGTGCACCTGGTACCCAAGCGTGTGCTGCATGAAATACCGGCGCTGTTCATCGAGGTCGCGAACGATGATGGAGCGTTCTGTTACCACCGGTTCACCCTCAACGCCCAGCCGCTGGCATAGGCTGTCGAGAAGTGCTTCATCGGGCTTCTTCCAAGCGGCCTGGCATGTGGCGTATTGAGCGGAAGGGCAGGTGTCACATAACTCGGTGATGCCGAAATGGCCGTTGTAGTCGGGCTGCTGGTGAGCATAGGCCACCCCACATGAGGTCTTGCGGAAGATCGGGGTGCTTGGAGCGTGCGCTTGATACATGCTCAGCAACCGTTGCTCCTCCTCCAGCGGCAGCAGCTTACGTCTCGCGGTTGAGGTGTAAGGCTCGGGAATACCCTGGCTTTGGTAGTACTGGGCAATCTCTTGTCGATAAAACAGCCCGCTGAACACCGTTGCGTGGGCGTGTTTTGCGAGCTGCGCGGCGCGAGCGATGTGCTCTTCGGAATCGTTGAGCCCAGGGACAATTGGTCGCCAGTAGAGCAACGTCCGGTAACGCTGTGCATGCTTGAACAGGGTTCGCAGGCTATTGGCTGCGATCGACGATTTGATGGGCTCGATCTTAGGGTCTTCGATGCCTGAGTAAGTCACCAACACCGTCAGCTTGATGTTCGTCAGGGCGTTGAAGCGTTCGCAATCCTCGGGCGTCACCCGCCAGCGAGTGATCACAAGCACGTTGTTGGTCAGCCCTGCCTCATCGAGCAGTCGCAGCAGGTTATGGGTATGGCCTTTCACGTCCGGAAGCATCGGATCGGTTGCCCGGTTGAAAAGCTGAATCGGCGTGATATGAGGCTGGAAGAAGCGATGCGAAACAAACTGCCTGAAGGCTTCTTCGTCGGTCATCAAGGCTTGGGGCGTGCGCTGCTCGAAGTTACCGAACAGATGCCTCACGCAGTAGCTGCAGTCCAGGGGGCAGCCGACGATGTGGTTCAGGCTCAGACCACTTTTACGGTATTCGACAGGATCCCGGAGGCTCGGGTTGACCAGTGCCAGCTGCGTGGCGTTGATGACGGCGACGTTTCTATCCATGGACGCGCTCCTTGCAGCTCAACCGAGTTGCAGATGTTCCTTCGAGGTGTGCCTGTCCATCCTGGAGCGTCGTCGGAACTGGGGTGTAGCACTGCCAGGCAGGCGAGATGGTAGGCTATCAATTTGCCATCAAATTGAGCAATGCTAGTTCAGATGATTTCCATGCAAAATGACACTCCTTTTGCTAGCGGGGAATCGTCATTTCAGTGATCCAAGGGCGTCGTTACGACGTTTGATGCCTACGGCTGTAAAGCCGTACATTGGGCATTGATGGAGCTGTTCTCGACTCATGTGAGAGGTGCAAAGGTTGGACGTAGACTTCTTCTTTAAAGAGCGTACGGCATTCATCAAGCACTACTTCCACAAAGCTGCAGCGCCGTTCATTGAGACGATGCGAGACCGGGGGATAGCTAGCGCACCGTGGACTCCCTTCCGGTCGACGCTAGATGAGTTGGGCGCGTAGTTCTCTAGTGCCATGTGAGATGGTGAAGAATGAACCCAGAATCCGATATGAGTCTATGGTGCTTACTATTCCTCTGCTGGCACCTGCGCAATCACCAGCCAGCGTAATGACTCACCAGTTGACCCCACTTGGCTAACGCGTCTCTATCTGAGCGCAGTATCCGGAGGGCCTCAGCGGCAAGGATTTTGGTAGGGCAGCCACCAACTAGATAATCTCTGTCAGTCCCTGGGGAGTAAAGGTGTATCAGGGTCAGCACCATCACCTGTTGAAGGGAGGACATATTCCTGTACGACCTTCGCATTGATGTCAGTCGTTCAGGGATCGGAACAGATCGATCATAGTCAAAGCCTTGTGGGCGCATCGTGTAATGGCGCCCTTCAGTACCGTACGCCCTGACCTTGATAAAGCAGCTCTCCAACTCATAGCCACAAACAATTTCCCAAGCGACGTCACCAAAAATTTCTGCGCGTTCCGCCGCCGATGTGAATATTGGCGTGGGGGCGGAACATAATTTGGCCAACGCAGTGTGCTCAGTGCCATCCATACACGGGACTTTGTTTACGAGTTCCACCAGCGTGTAGTTCGGGAAACGCCCCGCAGCGAAGAGTGGGTGGACGGCGGAATAAGCCACAAGAGCTACAGGTTTCCGCGAGTGATGTATGTAGGCAGCACTTGCAACCTCAATGTCCGAAAATTCCCAAACGCCAGTGTATGCCTCACACACTCCTAGTTCTGTGAGTAGAGATCCTGCTTTGTCAGAGTAAAAGTTCGTAGAAGCCATAGCGTGCACTCAAGGTTGCTCTAGAAAGTAGGGTCAAGGGGGTGGCCATATATTGAAAGATCTTCAGCTTCTGAACTGTGAGCATGGACACCGATAACTGATGAGGAGTTTGGTATCCACTCATTTTGAAACAGGCACAGGTCGTCTTCGTACCGGTCAATACCAAGGCTAGGGTCGGCCAACATATCATCACCATAGCTTCGTAGTATTTGTCCACCTTTGGATAAACTACCAGCGGATCCTTCTGGCATGAGTGCGGCAGTCCATTCCTCATAAAGTACTTCGCTAGCTATTGTTTGCCAGGCATGCTCCAAGATTCCAATGGTCGCCTCATCGACGCGATAGTCATATATGACCATGAGCACGCATTCAGAGGCATGCAAGAGCCTAACCGGCGAAAGCACGCCACGAACAATGGATTTTTCTATTGCGCTAATCAATCTCGTATCTATTACCTTCCCCCAGAGTACAGCGAATGTTTGTATGCAAACCTCTTTCACGGGTTTCAATTTCAGGTCAAAGGGTTGCTGGGTGCTGAACACCGTAAATGCCCCTTCGCCGATTTCGCTCTGAAGCATTTCATATTCTGTATAGAGGAATCGTGAGTAGATCATGATAACTCCTACATGCATTGTCTGGGCTGCCTTGCGGCGGCCCATTACGGCTGTTTTACTTTAAATATACTCCGACATCCATATTATCCAGGCAATGAATTTGCGGCATTTGTCAACTTGTGAAAGCTTACCGAGCGTCTGAACGAAAATAATGTAATACCTTCATTGGTGAGGCCTGCACGAATTACCCATTGATGGAAGATTCGAGCAATCCTCACGATGTCAAAGGGCGTACACCCATCCCGACATGGAAAAAGCAATTCACCTGGAATAGCATTCGAAAATTCGACGTTCCGCAGAACTACTGATTGTGCGGGGTAAAGACTACCACGACGAGGAAAGGACTTGGGTGCAGCAAGGATAACGGTGTTACCAACGCCATGTCTTGCTCCAGCAACCTCGGGCGCTCGAAATCCCATCGCAAGTAGTTCGTGGAGTGCCATCTCCATATCCTTACCCGAGTCGTGTGCCGCAGTTGCGATCTGATTTAACTCCTCCTTAGTCAATGTCCGTGCCACACGATTGCGGCCTCGAACTTTAATTTCGGGTTTGGAGCTGATGGAAGAGTGTTTAGTCATTTTGACTCCAGGGTAATCTGAGAGCTTGTCGCAAAAAATAGTTGGTCATCGTTATTACTTATCTAAGCGCCGTAGGTAGGTGCTGTCAACGCTGCTATGAAATTAAATTGAGCCTGTTTTGTAGCGCTCTAAAAGTGAGGTCGGCCCCGGCCCTTCAGGAGGGCTGGAGCGGCCTCAGATAGTTGGGGTAGAGGGTGAAGGGTGTAGAAAAAACCTTTAATATCAGTTATTTATACGGCGATCTGTTCAGTCAGCCGCTCTGAAATCAGTCCTGCCACCAAGATTTGCCCAATTTGGGCAAACCGGTTTCGTGTGACTGAATTTCTCGGCGGAATACTGCTGATGCACAGTAGTCAAACTGTAAATAAACATGAAGACGTATGAATAGAATCCTCAGTGCTACCGCAACAAGAAAGTTCAAGGATGTTGCTGAGCGGATGTGTATTAATGGATATAAAAATATTTGCTATTTTAAATAATAAGTGCTAAGTCTATTCCAGAGCAATTTATTATTAATGGCCATGATAAATACTATCGTCTATTCGCATTATCCAAGAGTACACTTTTCTAAAATAGAGTTAGAGCAGGCTCGTGATTTTTTTTCTGACGTAAAAGTCAGAACTGCCGTAGATCAAGGTATAGGTTTGCTCGACATATTTATGGAAGTGAATAATTTGGAGCGAAAGGATTTAGATGATGAATTGGTCATGTCTAAATTTTGGGGATTTTTATTGGTGGGGACTGATGCTAGTTATACGCATGCTTGGTTGTTGTTAACCAAGGTTAGGCATGTTGCACACCTGCTAGGCATAAATGTAAATAAGTTTAGTGAGACTTGTGGTGCCAAAAAAGAGGAAGTGTGTAGGCTAAGGTATTCTAGGCTATCAAAGAATTACATCAAATTTAAGTATTATGAGGGGTGGTGGGTAAAATTTCATGATGAGAAGAAGCCGCTGTTTATAAACTTGGTTGCGGTACATAATCAGTATGGCGGAGATGTATGTGGGGATATATACAGGAGGTGTCGGGATTATATTCAGAAATTCCCGAAAGCGACTGGGGTTTCTAAAAACAGAAGCATTGCTTTGCTAGTGCGGATTCTGACTGAAAATTTCTGGACTGCCGAGGAGCTGCGCCTCCTTGACGATCCTTTAGAAATGCACGAATTTTTCAATGCAACCTTTAATATCGAATATGAGCGCTGGAGAGAGCGAGGGCTTGATCCCAAAGTTTTTATGTCTGACTGGCGCGCGATGATGGTAGTGGTTGAAAATGTTTTCATCATGCACAATATTCTTCCGCAGAAACTCTGTGACTTCAATTTCCAAGAATATAAGGAGTTGGCAGGAAACAATCCATTTCAATCACAAAAAGAAGATAAGCTGGGTATTAGTCTAATCACCACTGTGCCTTTGCACATCGAAAGTGAGGAAGCTGCAGAGACTCTATATAATAAAATAAATCATGATGCTGTGAAACTAAAGGCTGCTTGTGAAGCTGCTAGGGCGGCTACGCTCGCTAATCATAGGCGTCGAATTGACGCACTAAAAGTCGATATAGACTCACCCGATTTTTGTGTTAACTACAGTAAAGATGAGCAGTCATACATTATTCTCTGCAAGAAGTGGGCTCAGCATCCATATTTTACTGATGATGATCGTGAGTTTGAGAATTATTTTGGTGTAAGCAAGACTTATGTGAGAGCTGCGCTGGGTCTGTTGGATAGTACAACATTACTTCCATTTATTTACCTTCTTATCATTGAGTGCCCTAGCATTACGGGCTCGTGGCTGGGGAAGCATCGCATCACAGATAAGTTCGGTCAAAAGTTTGGATTTGATGATGAGCTCAATAGCGCTGTAAGTTCTAAGCCCAGAAGAGGGTCGAAGCTTTCGCGTCAGATTGTTCGGTTAACACCGAAGGCCCGAGAGGTGTTTTCTGAGATATATGAGCTGACCGCTGAAGCTCGGGAGTATTTGAGGCGCGAGAACGACCCGGTTCAGCACTATACATTTCTGAGCACGCCAACGGGTATCACCCGGCCTACAAAGATGCCCAAATTAAGAGGAATGGCGGTTCAGGCAAATGCGCAATCACTGCTGGCCATGCATCTTCTGGAGCAGTTTGGTGATACTGGGCCAGTGATGCTTAAACGGATATCCCCGAAAAAGGTGAGGGTTACCGCAGCTGTAATCGTTTACTTTCAAACAAACAGCGTGCAAGCCATGTCAGAGGCTTTGGGGCATCATGACTATAACCCTAAACTAATTGATAAGTATCTACCAACAGCGATTCGTAAGTTCTATCTCGGAAGATGGATTCGGCTCTTCCAGAACGGGATGATTCTTGAGGCGTTCCTAGGGACTCGATATTTGATAGAGGTAATGGATGTGGGCTCACTTGATGAGATGAACGAATTTATTCGTCTTTATAAATTAAAGCCATTACCCCCTCAGCTGACCCTGGAGAACTGGCTTCCTGCAGACCAGCGCAATCTCTCTCTAAAACAGGCAAAAGGCGTCCTGCCCGTAGAATACGGCATATCGACTCTGCTGATCTGTATTGACCATGTCATAGTTGAACTGCAGAACTCTGGCCGTGAGGTGCCGCAAGAGCTTGAAGCCGTGCAGTTACATGCGGCGTTCACACGTCACGCGGTGGAACTTTACAAAACCGGTGAGTTGGAAATCATTTCTGAACAAGCTGCGACTATCCTATCCAGCATCGAATTATCAGTTCCTCTCATAGCAAATATTTACGAATGGATTGGTTTGGAGTCATCAGAGGAAGTATGAAAAAGCCTACGATCTCCAGTAGTTTGCATAATGAAAGTGACCTTGAAAAAGCTCAAGCCGATCTTGGCTCGATGCGCTACTACGAACGAAGACTCTACCTGAAGCAGTTAAAAAACGAAGGGCAGTTTGGTGATCTGGATATGGACTTTCCTAGTTGGTTGATTGAGGGCACGTCATTTGAGTCCAATACCTGGGAGTGCCGCTTCGGAACTGATGGGAATTATGTAAAAATGTCTGTGGATTTCAACGTAAGCTTGGAGGATGGGAGTCTGCTTACGGATCCCGGTAATGCTCAGTTATTGAGGGGTTTCAAGGTTTTCTTGGTTGTGCAGTTACATCCCAGGTACAACAATAACCAAAGGCGACAAGGTCATACAGAGGCTGACATATTCAGGTGTGGGCTTAAGTTTGTTGATTACATATTGATGAGCAGTGAGCGGTTTAAGCTTTCGCAGTTTGGGCTTAATTTGATGAGGAAGGCTGATTTTACGGACTACCTTATAAAAAAGACGGGATATCCCGCATCCACCTATCTTTATAGTTACCCCACCAAGCTTGCAGTGCTTCTCCGGGAAGTGTCTGTCGGCGTAAGGCAGCATGACATTGAATTGCTCGCTGAGCGCTTTCCCTTCCTAGATGAAATCCCCTCAGAATGGGAGCGTGAACTTTGTTTGAATGATGAGGAGCTGCTGCGGGCGCGAGCCTATATTTATGATAATGCCTTGTACAAAACCGCACTCGGTATGAAACAATATAATTCAGCGACTTTTACTCAGGTTTTGTATAAAAACACACTGGCCGGGAAAACCCTGACTCCGAAAACTTTTCATGAGTTAAATGAAGGCTTTACTTGGAGAACTGAATTTCCGCCAGTTCCTGTTCGTAACAAGAGCACAGTTCCCGTCAGCAAGAAAATGCTGAGAAGGCACTACGGCGTAGTTTTGCGTATGGGGTTGGCTCAGCGACTGGTACCTGGCCTTAATTTCAATTTAAACATACCGCAGAAGCTAACCTTCAGTTCGGTTTATAAACGAGTGCTAAAAAAGGTTGAAGGGAATTTTCGCTCCCTACCAGGGGAGGTGGTATATAAATTGATTCGCGACTCCTATGCCTATATTCGTAATAATGCAAGAAAAGTATTCTGGAGTGTTATTTCTCGAGCCTTTGACAATAAATTGCGAGGGAGATATGTCAAGGCTAATCATCGATCGGTCTGTAATGACAATATTCGAGATGGAATGGCTTTTAACGGTGGCAACTATGAGTGTTGGCTAACTCCTTTCTCGGAGCGAGATGAGGGTTATTACGACTATTTCAGAAGTGATAAAAGTCTACATGATTCGTTTGTGACATTGATGGGGGCATACCTCATTATAATAGGTGCGCTCACAGCGAGAAGGCAAATTGAATTGCTGGGGATGATGGAGGGGAATTGTTTAAAGCCTGATACAAACCCTAATCTTTTCGAAAACAAGAGCGTCCACTACGAAATTGGCTTCATGGCCGGAAAAACAGGTGGTCGTCATGCAAAAGAATTTCTGAGTGTACCCATCCCAAGAATGGTCGCGAAGTTGCTGTGGACACTTAAGGAGGTGCATCAGGATTGTGTCCGATTAGGGTTGATTTCAAAAAGCACTCCGCTCCTTATTTTCCTCCGACCTGATGATATTACCTTCAGGCAGATGTGTCCTACAACTTATAATGCCTGTTTGAGTACTATTTGTGATTTCACCCAAACACCCACGGTCGTATTGGAAAGCGGGCAAGTAGCACGTTTCTATGTCAGGCAGCATCAGTTGAGGCGCTTTTTTGCCATGGCTTTCTTTGCGGCTGCTGGCTTCAAAGATCTCGATGCTCTCCGTGCATTTTTGGGACACAGTGACATTCAGCATCTTTACACATATATAGTGGAGATTACGCCAGGTGCCATGCTTCAAAGTGTGAAGACGGAAGCCCTTGCGAAAGCCGTGCTAGCTAAGGATTCAAGTATTGAACACCTTAATACTGTCAAGTATGCGTTGTGTAAGATGCATGAGCTTCACGATCTGACCATTAACACCATCCCTGAATTGCGCATGATTTTGGAGAAAGCTGCTGCATGTGAGGATGCACCCAGTGCCGAGGAACTGGCCAAGTTATCTGATTCTGAAATTTACTCAAACCTTAAGCAGCTAGTAGCTTCGAAATTGATCGACCTTGTTCCTACACGTGCACGCCTGATGACTAGCAATGGTGTGCACGCCGATATCCATCTGATGGTGAGGGTAAATCATTGATGGATGGCAAGCGTAGGGCCAACAAAGCCTCAGTTGTCCAGCTGATTGAACTGCTGACCCAAGCAGTAAATACACCTTCCGAATTTTCACAAGATGCCCCCCTGCGGGAAGCTGTCAAAACTCAAGTGAAACTGGCTGCATATTGCAACGAGGAACGACGTATTGTCGGATGTAGCCTTAATACTTTCAAGGCATTGGCTTCCACTCTAGGGGAGGGCTTTTCAGGGGTTGAAGCCTTAAGGGTTAAGGCCGAAAAAGCCCTCAGTCGACGTCCTAGGCCACGTGTCGCTAACTCTCGCAGGGATTTGCAGGAGAAGAAGGCTAACCTTGAAAAAATTATAGCGTCTCAAGATCGAGATTTGCAGCAATTAAGCCTTGTGATCAGCGAAATGAAAACTCTCTGCAATCACTTGGTTGATCTGGACTTGATTGATAGGAGAGCCTATTACGATCTTGAAATAAGTAGAATCAATCAGATGTTGCAGAAAAGGAGGAAATAAATGACTGGCTCACAGTTGCATCGCCCACTTGCTCCCGGAGCCAAGCTGAACGCCGGATTGACCTATGATGCCGATATAGGGGAGGACGCTGAGGGCATTCCATGTTTTTATTGGTCTAACGGACAATATTGCTTTGAGGTGAATTCGTACATTCTACATATGTGGGTCAATGAGAAAAAGTCCCTGACCAATAAAGGTGGTTCGCTCAGGCAAGATTGCATGCAGCTCAGCCATTTGGTTAGGTTTGTAGAGAAAAACCGACTTGGTTTCCTGCGGCTGACTGATACTTATTTTACGATGTTTATAAAGGGATTAAGCGCAGGGGTCGATGAGGACGGTGAATTAGCTCGTAAATCCAATATTGTACGATCTATTGGCTCGCGCTGCTTAGATTTCCTGTCTTACTGTGGTATTTTTTTTGGCTATGCGGATTTCGTGTCTCTTGGTGGGGTGATTCGCGGGGTTAAAGTCGATGCCGCTATGCGGAGTACACATAGATCGGCCTACCAGCGAATCTCTTGGTACCATCACTCGTTTCCAGTTTCCTCAGAGGAAGGTCGTAGAGAACCTGTTACTGACAGTTCAATAAAAGCGATGAGAATCGCTGCCAGGAAACAACCATTACAGAAAGGCGCGAGATCCAAGTTAATTATTTCGGTGCTGATAAATACTGGGTGCAGACGTATAGAGGCCGCTCGCATCACTGTGCCGGATGTTATGGAGGCATACCGTTCAAGTTTGAGTCATCCATTACTGCGTGTGCCGTCCGCTAAAGGTCATAATGAATATCGATTTGTGCCTGTGCCGCACGTAATTCTTGATTACTGGGTCTCCTACATAGAAAAATTTCGGAAGGGCATGATTGACGATTGGTGCGCTAGGCATGGGAAGAAGAAATTCGATGATCATGGCTTTCTTTTTATTTGTGTAAAAAGTTGTCAATCACTCTGCGTAAATACACTGACGAATGAGATTAGCGACCTTAAAAAGCTTGCGGGTCTTGAGGTGCGTTCTCACCCTCATATGTTTCGTCATCGTTTCATAACGGATAAATTTAAAGAACTCATTCTTCAGTACGATCTTCAAAATACTGATGTGATGCGCCGGGCCCTTGCCAATTCTGAAATTATCAAACGGGTGCTTCAGCAATGGTCAGGGCACAAGCTGACGGAAAGCCTGGATCGCTACATTCATCTTGCATTCAACGAATTGGCCCGCATGGAGAAGGTGGTAGAAGGTGTGTTCGTTGAGGCGTCTGTGAAAGCCCTGGATGCATTGCTAGAAGAGTATTACGAGGACTGGCAAGCGGGCCTGATCTCTGCGCAAGAACAAGCAGAGCGGACGAACAAGACCGTGAAGGACTTCCTTCACACCCGTGGTAAGCATTGACCAAGCTGGTGGGCTGCTCGCCTGCGAAAGATCTCCAGCAAAGAGCAGATACACGTCATGAAGGCGGATGCTGCGCCAATGGCTGTCAGGGCCCCACCAGGAGCTAAGTCTGCGCTCAGGGCGCATTTCTGGCCCCTTTGTAGCGCGCTTAACGGTTCGGCTCCAGCTCCGGCAGGCTTACCCTCTAAAGCTCGAAATACGGCGCATCAGATCTTTGGTTTACAAAGCCCGGGGTCAGAAGCCTTGTGTCGGTGGGTTGGCTGGTCTGAACGCGGTGGAGATTATTGATGGATAAGCGGCAGGGAGGGGATTGGGGGTAGGGCGATTTTGAGAGAGGTTCAGGAGCAGTGAGTTAGGTCGATTATCGCGGTTATTGCGTTATCTACCCCCCTGAGTGGGCTTCGAGATCGATGTCAGTACGTGCTCAAAGCACTGGAGCTCGATGTTGAAGAGGGTAGGGTTTTGATCAAAATCGGGGGGTTAAGTGGTTCGTCTAGGAAAACGTTCAAATCCTGCATGGGCAATGCTCATTGTTCCAGGGATAGGACAAACTAACGCGATTGGGGGCACTTATCATCCATTACTCGCTTAGGTAACATCGTTCCCATCAAACATCTCCCGCTTCAACC
>Ga0308171_1001150_pt1 | contig 39417 bp, 30 predicted proteins | sample PhyGR1_FD_202135 | JGI IMG/M metagenome (GOLD analysis project Ga0308171, IMG submission 202135) | Phyllosphere microbial communities from UC Gill Tract Community Farm, Albany, California, United States - DLSLSG.R1 | ecosystem: Host-associated > Plants > Phyllosphere > Unclassified | place: USA... | reverse complement strand
AGCTCTTCGAGCCCACGCGCCGTGCTGGCAAACAGAGAATTCATATCGTCACTTTTTAACTCTTGAGAAAATTGTCGCGCATTATAGCGAATCGGAGACCTATGTCATAAAGTTAGCTTCTTTTGTGTCGCGCGTCGGGTTCAAGGAGAACACCATGATCACGCTTTCCCGCTTATTTATTCATCCTGTGAAGTCGATGCGGGGATTAGCATTATCACATGCGCTGGTCACTGACAGCGGACTGGCGTTTGATCGACTGTTCATGGTGACCGAACCTGATGGCACCTTTATTACCGCCCGGCAGTACCCGGAGCTGGTGCGCTTCACGCCCGCTATTTTACCGGATGGCCTGCTGCTGGCGGCCCCGGATGGCAGTCAGTCCCTGATCCGCTTCAGCGATTTCGATGAGCAGGAACATCCCACCGAGGTCTGGGGCAATCATTTTACCGCGCGCATCGCGCCATGTGCGATAAACCAGTGGCTGAGCCAGTTCTTCACGCGTGACGTTCAGCTGCGCTGGGTCGGGCCGCAACTTCGTCGCCGCGTCAAAGCGTTTGAAAATATTCCGCTGAGCTTTGCCGATGGCTTTCCGTTTTTGCTGATCAACAACGCGTCGCTGCATGATCTGCAACAGCGCTGCCCGGCCAGCGTCCGGGCCGAACAGTTTCGCCCGAATCTGGTCGTCAGCGGTGCTGCCGCGTGGGATGAAGATAGCTGGGCGGAGATTCAGATTGGCGACGTGATATTCGAGGTGCCTAAGCCCTGCAGTCGCTGCGTGCTCACCACGGTCAGCACCGAGACCGGCGTTAAGCATCCCACCGGTCATCCGCTGGCCACGCTGCAGACGTTCCGCACCGCCCAGGATGGCAGTGGTGATATCGATTTCGGTCTGAACTTAGTGGCGCGCAACAGTGGCGTGGTTCGTGCTGGTGATGAAATGGTTGTCCTGAAACGCCATGCACCGCGCAGCTATGGTGCCGGTGAAGTCGTCGAAACACTGAAACCTATGCAGCAGGCGCCTGATGCCGTGACCATTACTTACCAGGGTCAGACGTTCACCGGAGATAATCAGCAGGTGTTACTGGATCAGCTGGAGATGCAGGGCTTCCGCATCCCCTACTCCTGTCGGGCGGGCCTGTGTGGCAGCTGCAAGCTTAATCTGGTCGCGGGCGAGGTGAAGGCGCTGAAACAGAGTGCCCTGCGTCAGGACGGCACACTGTTAAGCTGTAGCTGCATTCCGGCAGGGGATATCGAACTGAACTGATCAGACGGCGCGTGCGTACCGCGGCGCGACGTCCTGATGCCAGGGCTGCAGGCGATCGTTCATCACCTTGATGGCATCGCCAAGCACCATATTTTTTCCGGCCAGCGTTAATCCTGGCTGCGCCAGCAGGCAGAGCGCCGCATTATCACCACTCTCCACCACCAGCAGACGTGCCAGCGTTCCCTCTTCAGCCAGCGTGACCTGTACCATTTCGCCAGGACGAGGCTGCATGGCCGGGGCATACGAAGTGAAATGCCAGCTTTTCGGCATCAGGGGTTTGAGGAAGCGGGCAGCGACCAGCGCGTTTAACACCAGTTCAGCGCGATGGCTGCCGCTGAGTTTGCAATGGCGGCAGGTCTCTTCAAAGGTGTAATAAAGGGCGGCATCGTCAACACAAAAACCCGATTCAGTGAAGGCATCCGGCGTGAGCATTTTGCGCGAATAACGGGAACGAAAAAGCATACCGTCTGCCAGGTCGAGCATCATTCGGTCGTGGCTGCTGTCAAAATACCAACGCCAGTTATCATCGGGTTTAATTTTCATCGTGTGCCCTGTATTTACCGCTGCGCCAAAAATCGCGCAGAATTCAGCGAAAAAAGAAACATAAGGAAAAGCTGAAAAAGCGTGCAACAGGACAAAATATAAACGAGCCGAGGGGATAAATAAACCCCCCGGCCAATCATTGTGAGAATTGTCTTAGAGATGGGTGACGATATCTTTAATTAATCCTGGCCCCTGATAAATAAAGCCTGAATAAATCTGAACCAGCGTTGCCCCGGCGGCGATTTTTTCACGCGCGGCAGTCAGAGAATCGATGCCACCAACGCCAATAATGGGCAGACGACCCTGCAGTTCCTGAGAGAGGCGCTGGATGACCGCCGTGCTGCGAGACTGCACGGGCCGGCCGCTTAATCCACCCGCTTCTTCAGCATGTTTAAGACCACTTACCAGCGAACGATCGAGCGTGGTATTACTGGCAATGACGCCATCAATCTGATGACGAATTAAACTGTCCGCAACCTGAATTAACTCTTCTTCAGAGAGATCGGGCGCAATTTTTACGGCCAGCGGAACATATTTAAGATGACGCTGTTCCAGCTCTTTTTGTTTCTGTTTGATCGACGAGAGCAGATCATCCAGCGCCTCACCATATTGCAGCGAACGTAAACCTGGGGTGTTAGGCGAAGAAATATTGATGGCAATATAACCGGCGTGGGCATAGACCTTTTCCATGCAGATCAGATAATCATCTTTACCCTGCTCGACCGGCGTATCTTTATTTTTACCGATATTGATCCCGAGGACGCCGTTAAATCGCGCTTTTTTTACGTTCTCAACCAGGTGATCAACACCCAGATTATTAAATCCCATCCGATTGATAATTCCGCCCGCTTCCACCAGACGAAACATACGCGGCTTATCATTGCCTGCCTGAGCGCGCGGTGTAACGGTGCCGACTTCGACAAAACCAAAGCCCATCGCCGCAAACGCATCAATGCACTCTGCGTTCTTATCCAGACCTGCAGCCAGGCCCAGGGCATTCTTAAAGGTCAGTCCCATACAGGTAACCGGACGCGACGGCAGATTCTGGCGATAAAACATCTCCAGCGGGGTGCCGTTCATAAAACGCAGTTGCTGGAAGGTGAGTTCGTGCGCGCGTTCGGGATCGAGTTTAAACAGCGCCGGTCGGACGATAGGATAAAACATGCACTCTCCTGAAGGACGGAAGCGATCGTGGAAGTCGGTGCACGGGAAAATGTGCGCCAGAATGGTAAAGTGCTCTGGCGCAAAAGTAAATCTAACTGCGGGGATGCGTGAAGTTATCTGGAAATGCTTTGATCTTACGCAGCGGAATCGTTTACGGGGTGATTTTCCACCCGTGACGGGAAAAGATAGTCCCGCAGAATGCCGTGACGCTGCATGATGCCAAAAATACCGATGCAGACGAACGCTTCAGCCCCGACCATCGACCATGCGGCCCCGATCGCACCAAACTTCCACGCCAGGAAACAGCACAGCGGCACGTTAATCACCCCCGCGGCCATCATCACCCACATACGCTGACGCGCTAAACCGTGTGGGATCAGAATCTGCAATCCGGCCGGATAGGCAATGTTGCCAAACAGGAAGCAGAGCACGAACACGCGCAGCACATCCGCCGACGGGATAAAGTCTTTACCCAGTAAGATTGAGACCACCAGGTCCGCAAAGAACCAGGTGAAGATCACAATCGACAGACTCAGGGAAAACGACAGCAGCAGGCTTTTACGCGTTGCCGCAATCGCAGCCCGTTTATCCCGGCCAAACAGGTGACTGACGCGCGGGAAGAAGGCGCTGCCGATCTGCTCCGGGACCGAGTTAGCGGCTTTACGCAGGCGATCCGCACCGTTATAGATCCCGACCATATAGGTCGAGGTAAACGAGGCGAGGATCACGACGTTGACGCTGTTGAAGAGATTGGCACCAGCGATGGCGATAAAGACATCCATGCTGTCGGTGATGCGCTGTTTGATTTCACGCGGTTCAAAGCGGTAGCGGCCAATGACCTTCATCTCCAGAACAAATTTCAGCGTTATCGCTGCGCTGATGATGGAGACAGTACCCGGGATCAGGGCAGCCAGCCAGGTATCCTGCGGGGACTTCACCAATAAAAAGGTCAGTGGAATCGCACAGAAGTTACCGAAGGTGGCGATCATCGCCGTCTTACCCAGCTTCTCAAAACCCTGCATCAGCCAGCCGAATGAAAACAGCGAGCCTATCAGCGTGGTGCAGTTCGCCAGGATAATAAAGAACAGCGGATGCCAGGCGGGATTAAACCAGGTCGCGGTCAGCAGCGTGCCACTGGTCACCACCAGCAGCATCAGCTTTGCGTTAAACGTTGACCAGAAGAGCTGACTGACGCGTTCCTTGTCATCACGATGGTGCGCAATATCTTTGGTGGTAAAGACATTGAATCCCCAGTCGGAGATGGTGCTGCAATAGAGCACGCAGGCGATCGCCAGCGCCAGCGTACCCATCTGCTCTACACCCAGAACACGGGCAAGATAGGGCAGCGTGGCCAGCGGGAACAAAAACGACGCGCCGCGATAGGCCAGCAGCGAGAAAATATTAATAACCAGACTTTTATCGAGTACTTTTGCCATGACGCAACAACCTTATACACATTGCATGTCTCACCTTCTCATTTCGATAAGGGATAAACAATATCGCTTCACATTTTTCAGAATCAGGCTGATTTTCAGAATCAGGCGGCGTTTTTCAGCTCTTTTTTAACCTTGTAATGCTGCAGTGCAATAAACAGTTCAGGACGATTGAACAATAACCATTCTTTAGCGTTTTCTGTTTTAACGTTACGGCCCATAAAACGAATCGCATTCAGCACATATTCCGGAACGGGGGTGCGGTTATAGAGCGATAAATAGATCATCAGACGAAACGAGTGGATTAAATAGGCTTTTTCCAGCGTATCGCGCCATGCAGATTTAACCAGGGAACTGGTCAGAGTATTGTAGGCGTTCATAAAGGCATCATAGCGCTGATAGAAAAACTCATTGCTTTTGGTACTGTTGGTCAGTGAGCCATTGCGAATACGCTGCTTATAATAGACCTGATGACTGACCCAGGCCTGCTGACTTTTCATAAAGCAGGATAGCGTAAAGTTATGGTCTTCATGAACGCGTTTAACAAAGCGTAATTTATGCTGCTCAATAACGCGTTTGCTGATGACATAGCTCCAGGCCGCAGAGGTGTAGCTGCCATTGCGCAGCAGGCGCAATAAGACTTCCTGTGATTTCTGCTGGCCGAACTGCTCGTGTCTGACTTTTGGCGAGGTTATGTCAATCTGACCATCGCGGTAGACGCAGGAGTTAAAACAGAACAGGTTGGTTTCAGGGTGCTTTTCCGCCACCATAGCCAGTTCAGCGACCAGCCCATCTGCCACGACGTCATCCGGGTCACAGAAAAAGAGAAACTGGCCCTTCGCCTGCTCGATACCCACATCACGAGCACGACCGGCACCCCCATTTTCAGTGGTAATTATTTTAACCTGAGAAAGATGCGAATAATTCTGTTCAAGTAAGGCTAATGTTCCATCGGTGGAGCCATCATTCACAATGAGTATTTCATTGGGCGCTTTAACCTGACGTAATAATGAATCAACGCACTCCACAATATATTTTTCAACATTGTAAGTTGGAATAATTACGGATAATAGAGTGTCAGACATAGGCAATTCTCTGCTGTTAGAAAAATGACAATACGATTCACCTGCCAGATGCAGGGCCTGACCAGAGGCGAAACGTCGAAAAGAGTAATGCGCTAATATTATGATGGCTTTCATTTAGCCCGATTATCTTAGACCGGTTATGCGAAAAAAGACCAGTCGTAAAAGTTCTCTTAACGTTTCACATCATTATCACTGTTCAGGAAAGTGCATCTATAGTCTGCGTTAATGTTAAAACCGTTGAGGAATGATTTAAAATTGCCCTCCCAGTCAGACGTAACCAGATTGAGAAATCTGTAAGCGAACATCTTAAAGGGTGAATAACTTCGCCATTCCTTCATTTTTATTACAGTTTTCTTTCTGCAATTAATCCTAATTCCTGGCGAACACCGCCGCAGATAAGCTGATTCTGTGCCGCTTTTACGCGCTCTTTTGCCAGCCGTTTCGCTTTAAAGCGGTGACATCCTCAGGAAGACTGATTAATCAATCAGACGAAAGAGATTTTTTTCAGCCAGCCGGCCGTTTTTGCGTATCTCTTATCATCTCTCTTAATGAATTGTTCCGTTGTCCGCGCCGAATTTAAGAATTATCGGAATCAGGCAGCGTCGCGTTTGGCGCCTTGACTTCTATTTGCAGTTTTCACCGTTGCTTTGCCAGATAAATCATTTAAGCCCACTCCCCTGCTCTGACAGTATGAAGGCATTAGTTCTCAACATTAGATAATCAATAACTTTTAGTTATAAGGAGTGATGATGCGAGTTATTACGCTGGCAGGCAGCCCACGATTTCCTTCCCGCTCGACCTCACTGCTGACGCTGTGTCAGCACAAGCTGGAAGCCCGTGGCATCGAAGTCATTCCCTGGAATATTCACAACTTTCAGCCTGACGATCTGATCAATGCGCGTTTTGATGCGCCCGCCCTGCTGGCCCTGCGTGAAGATCTGGCTTCGGCCGATGGCCTGATTGTGGCGACACCTATTTATAAAGCGTCGTTTTCAGGTGCGCTGAAGACCCTGCTCGATCTGCTGCCTGAGCGCGCGCTGGAACACAAAGTTGTGTTGCCGCTGGCGAGCGGCGGCAGTGCCGGCCACATGCTGGCGCTGGACTACGCCCTGAAGCCGGTTCTCAACGCTTTAAAGGCGCAGGAGATCCTGCACGGCGTGTATGCGGAAGACAGCCAGATTACTCATTACGATCGTCAGCCGGTATTAGAAGATTCACTGGCAGAACGTCTTGACGACGCAGTCTCTGCGTTCTGGCTCGCGCTGACCCGTCACCATCACCCCGTTGCACAAGCGGTATAAGGAAGCGATTGATGAAACAACGATTAGGAAAGTGGCTGGTGGCGGGATTGTTACTGGCGGGGCTGCAGGTTCAGGCCGCCGAATCGGATCCGGCTGAAATTCGCATCGGCTATCAGAAGGGCTCGGTCAGCATGGTGCTGGCAAAGTCACACCAGTTACTGGAGAAGCGTTTTCCCCATACCCGGATTAAGTGGATAGAGTTCCCGGCAGGCCCGCAGATGCTGGAAGCGCTCAACATCAACAGTATTGACCTCGGCAGTACCGGTGACCTTCCGCCGCTGTTCGCCCAGGCCGCCGGCGCGGATCTGCTTTATGTCGGCTCTGAGCCGCCAAAACCCAAAGCAGAAGTCATTCTGGTGCCGAAAAATAGCTCCCTGAAACAGGTTGCGGATCTGAAAGGTAAGAAAGTCGCTTTCCAGAAAGGCTCCAGCTCCCACAACTTACTGCTGCGCGCCCTGCAGCAGGCCGGTCTGAGCTTTAAAGACATCACGCCGGTCTATCTGACACCCGCCGATGCGCGCGCCGCCTTCCAGCAGGGTGACGTTGATGCCTGGGCAATCTGGGATCCCTACTACTCCTCGGTGCTGCTGCAGGGCAATTCGCGCCTGCTGATTGATGGTAGCTCACTGAATCTGACCGGTTCGTTCTATTTAGCGACCCGCAGCTATGCCGAAGCGCATGGTGCGTTTATTCAGCAGGTGCTCGACACCTTCAGCGAGGCCGACGCGCTGACAATCAGCCAGCGTCAGGAAAGCACCACGCTGCTGGCGCAGGCGATGGGCCTGCCTGAGCCGGTCATCGCCAGCTACCTCAGCCATCGGCCGCCCACCCGGATTTCGCCGGTCAGTGCCGAAACGGCCGCAGCCCAGCAGCGCACTGCTGACCTGTTCTATGCCAATCATCTGTTGCCGGTAAAAGTGACGATTCAGGATCGCATCTGGCAACCGCATACCGTAACGCAGTAAGGAGCAACAATGAGCGTATCTATTTTCTGGTTCCTGCCGACGCATGGCGACGGTCACTATCTTGGTACGGCTGAAGGGGCGCGACCGGTTGATCACGCCTATCTGCAACAGGTGGCGCAGGCCGCGGACCGTCTCGGCTTTGGGGGGGTATTAATCCCAACCGGCCGCTCCTGCGAAGATGCCTGGCTGGTTGCCGCGTCGCTGATTCCGGTGACGCAGCGCCTGCGCTTCCTGGTGGCGCTGCGTCCTGGCGTGATTTCACCGACTCAGGCGGCGCGTCAGGCTGCCACCCTGGATCGCCTCTCCAATGGCCGCGCGCTGTTCAATCTGGTGACCGGCGGCGATCCGGAAGAGCTGGCGGGCGACGGCGTGTTCCTGGATCACCGTGAACGTTACGCCGAATCCGCCGAGTTTACCCGCGTCTGGCGTCGGGTACTGGAAGGCGAAACCGTCGATTACGAAGGCAAGCACGTGAAGGTTCGCGGCGCACGTCTGATGTTCAAACCGGTGCAGCAGCCTCGTCCTCCGCTCTGGTTTGGTGGCTCTTCTGAACCCGCCCAGGAGCTGGCGGCTGAACAGGTCGATGTTTATCTCACCTGGGGTGAGCCACCTGCACAGGTCAGAGAGAAGATTGAGCAGGTGCGCGCGAAAGCGGCCGCTCAGGGACGCACCGTTCGCTTCGGCATCCGCCTGCATGTGATTGTGCGTGAAACCAATGAAGAGGCGTGGCAGGCCGCCGACCGGCTGATTGCCAATGTCGATGACGCCACTATCGCGAAAGCGCAGGCCGCGTTCCAGCGGGCAGACTCTGTCGGGCAGCGCCGGATGGCGGCACTGCATGGCGGTCGCCGCGACAGGCTCGAAATCAGCCCGAACCTGTGGGCAGGCGTAGGCCTGGTGCGCAGCGGAGCCGGTACCGCGCTGGTCGGCGATGGTCCGACTGTCGCCGCACGCATCAAAGAGTATGAAGCGCTGGGTATAGAGACCTTTATCCTGTCGGGTTATCCGCATCTGGAAGAGGCGTATCGCGTCGGTGAACTGCTGTTCCCGCATCTTGATGTTCAGGTTCCCCTGGTGCCACAGCCGCGCGTCGTTCAGGCGCACGGAGAAGCGGTCGCCAACGATTTTACCCCTGAGAAAAAAGTCGCCCGGGGCTGAGGAGAGCATAATGGCCAGAACCCGAAAACGCCTTGCTGATACGCTGCTGCCGTGGCTGCTGCCGACGCTGCTGGTCGTGGTGTGGCAGATTGCTTCGCAGACCGGCTGGTTATCGAACCGCATTCTGCCCGCGCCGGAGAAAATTGTGACGACGTTCTGGCAGCTGACCGCCAGCGGTGAACTCTGGCAGCATCTGGCGATCAGTAGCTGGCGGGCGCTGATCGGCTTCAGCATCGGTGGTTCAATCGGCCTGCTGCTGGGCTTAATCACCGGCACCTCGAAAACCGGTGAGCGGTTGCTGGATACCTCACTCCAGATGCTGCGCAATGTGCCGCATCTGGCGCTGATCCCGCTGGTTATCCTCTGGTTCGGTATTGATGAGTCCGCCAAAATCTTTCTGGTGGCGCTGGGCACGCTGTTCCCGATTTACCTGAATACCTATCACGGCATCCGCAACATCGATCGCGGACTGGTTGAGATGGCCCGCAGCTATGGCCTCTCCGGCTGGAGCCTGTTCATTCAGGTCATCCTGCCCGGTGCACTGCCGAATATCATGGTCGGCGTGCGTTTCGCGCTGGGTCTGATGTGGCTGACGCTGATTGTCGCTGAGACTATTTCTGCCAGTTCTGGCATCGGCTATCTGGCGATGAATGCGCGTGAATTCCTGCAGACCGATGTGGTGGTGGTCGCCATCATTCTCTATGCCCTGCTCGGCAAACTGGCGGATGTCGCCGCGTTGTTACTGGAACGTGTCTGGCTGCGCTGGCATCCCGCTTATCAACTGAAGGAGGAGAACGCATGAGCCAGACTTTCTCACCGGCACGCCTGAATACCGGCACGCCCGTTGGCGTTAACGGCGTCAGCAAACAGTATGGCAATCGCACCATTCTCAATAAGATTGACCTGCATATTCCGTCTGGTCAGTTTGTGGCGGTGGTGGGTCGCAGCGGCTGTGGCAAAAGTACCCTGCTGCGCCTGCTGGCCGGCCTTGAACAGAGCTCCAGTGGCGAACTGCTGGCGGGCAATGCACCGCTGCAGTCGGCTCGTGACGATATCCGCCTGATGTTTCAGGATGCACGACTGCTGCCGTGGAAAAAAGTGATCGATAACGTCGGTCTGGGCCTGCGCGGACGCGAATGGCGCAGCGCGGCAATGGATGCGCTGGCGGCGGTGGGACTGGCCGATCGGGCCGATGAGTGGCCAGCCGCTCTCTCCGGGGGGCAGAAACAGCGCGTGGCGCTGGCCAGGGCGCTGATCCATCGGCCTGGTTTACTGCTGCTGGATGAACCGCTGGGGGCGCTGGATGCCCTGACCCGTATTGAAATGCAGGGATTGATTGAGTCACTCTGGCAGCAGCATCACTTTACCGTGCTGCTGGTCACGCACGACGTCAGTGAAGCGGTAGCGATGGCGGATCGCGTGCTGTTAATCGAAGAGGGCGGAATCGGTCTGGATCTGCTGGTGGATTTGCCACGTCCGCGGCGTCGTGGATCTGCGCGGCTGGCCGAGCTGGAAGCGGAGGTACTGGATCGGGTGATGCAGCGCACGGAGCGACCACAGCCGTTACGGTACGCGCAGCAGCGCTGAAAAAAGGGAGCGTTTTATACGCTCCCTTTTTTATTATCAGGCGTTGAGTGCCCGGGTAATTTTCTCGTAGAGATCGCCAGAGAGTTTGTCCAGCTCCAGCAGTTGCTCCAGCGCCTCGCGCATCATCGCCTGACGACCTTCGTCATAACGTTTCAGACGAATCAGCGGCTCCACCATCCGTGCCGCAACCTGCGGATTACGGGTGTTGAGGTCGGTGAGCATCTCCACCAGGAACTTATAACCGCTGCCATCTTTAGCATGGAACGCGGCCGGGTTAGCCGAGGCAAAGGCCCCCACCAGCGAGCGCACGCGGTTCGGGTTACTCATGGTGAAGGAGCGATGAGTCAGAAGCTGACGCACATTGCGCATCACGTTGGCAGCCGGACTGGTCGCCTGCAGCACAAACCATTTGTCCATCACCAGACCATCCTGATGCCAGCGCTCATCGTACGCCGCCAGCAGTGCATCACGGCACGGTAACTGAGCCGCGACAGCCGCGGAGAGCGCCGCCAGCGCATCGGTCATGTTGGTCGCCTGGTGATACTGCGTCTGCACCAGCTTGTCCGCCAGCTGTGCGTCGCTGAAGGCGAGATAGGTCAGGCAGATATTTTTCAGGCTGCGCTGACCAATCGCGTCATGCTCCACGCGGTATTCAGGCTGCTGATTGGCGTTGTAGATGGCAAAAAACTCATCGGCCAGTTCGCGGGCCAGCGTGCGTTGCAGTGCGTCACGCACCAGCGCAATCGCCTGCGGATCGATAGTATCGAACAGCTCGGCAATCTCATTTTCCGACGGCAGCGTCAGGATCAGCGCCGTCAGGGCCGGATCGCAATCGGTGTCGAGCAGTACGGCGCGGAAAGCGTCGGCAACATGCAGCGGCAGCGACAGATGCTGGCCCTGCTGATAGCGGGCGACGTTCAGACGAATGTAGGTCGCCAGCAGGCTCTGAGCCGCATCCCAGCGGGAGAAGTCGTTGCGCGCATGGCGCATCAGGAAGGTGAGCTGAGCATCGCTCCACTTATAATCGAGCTTCACCGGCGCAGAGAATTCACGCAGCAGCGACGGCACCGGCTGGAAGTAGACGTTATCGAAGATAAAGGTCTGGAACTCTTCGGTGACATTCAGTACGTGATGCACTGGATGGCCGTTGTTCTGAAGCGGAATCACCTTGCCTTCACCGTCATAGAGTTCGATATCCAGCGGGATATGCAGTGGCAGCTTCTCTTTCTGATCGGCAGTGGCTGGCGTGTGCTGCGTGACGTGCAGCGTGTACTGCTCCAGCTCCGGATTGTAATCGTCGCGGACCGTCAGTACCGGCGTACCGGACTGGCTGTACCAGCGGCGGAACTGCGACAGATCGACGTTTGAGGCATCTTCCATCGCCTGCACAAAGTCATCACAGGTCGCGGCGCTGCCGTCGTGACGATCAAAATAGAGCTTCATGCCCTTCTGAAAATTCTCTTCACCCAGCAGAGTGTGCATCATGCGGATCACTTCTGACCCTTTTTCATACACGGTCAGGGTGTAGAAGTTGTTCATCTCGATAACCTGATCCGGACGGATCGGGTGCGCCATCGGGCTGGCATCTTCGGCGAACTGCGCACCGCGCACGATACGCACGTTATCAATGCGGTTCACCGCACGCGAACCCAGATCGGAGCTGAACTCCTGATCGCGGAACACCGTCAGCCCCTCTTTAAGACTGAGCTGGAACCAGTCGCGGCAGGTCACGCGGTTACCGGTCCAGTTGTGGAAATATTCGTGGCCGATGACCGCCTCAATGCCGAGGTAGTCTTTATCCGTCGCCGTTTCCGCTTTTGCCAGCACATATTTGGCGTTAAAGACGTTAAGGCCTTTGTTCTCCATCGCACCCATGTTGAAGAAGTCCACCGCCACGATCATAAAGATGTCGAGGTCATACTCCAGGCCGAAACGCTCTTCATCCCACTTCATGCTGTTTTTCAGCGAGGTCATCGCCCAGTCGGCACGGTCGAGGTTACCGCGATCGACGAAGATCTCCAGTGCCACATCACGGCCTGAACGGGTGGTAAAGCTGTCGCGCAGCACGTCGAAATCGCCCGCCACCAGCGCAAACAGGTAGCAGGGTTTCGGGAACGGATCTTCCCACTTCACCCAGCTGCGGCCCTGCTCATCCCGGCCGCTGTCAATGCGGTTACCATTGGAGAGCAGGAACGGATAACGCTCACCATCGGCATAAATGGTGGTGGTAAAGCGCGCCAGCACGTCCGGGCGATCGAGATACCAGGTAATATGACGGAAGCCTTCAGCCTCACATTGGGTGCAGAGCGCCTCGCCCGATTTGTACAGCCCTTCCAGCGCGGTGTTCTGATCCGGATGAATATCATTGATGATTTTCAGGGTGAAGCTGTCCGGCAACTGGCTGATGACCAGTGCGCCCTCTTCTTCACGGAAAGCCGTCCAGGGTTGCCCATCGATCTCCAGCGCAATCAGCGTTAACGCTTCGCCGTCCAGTCGCAGCTCAGCCTGGCTGTCGCCCAGTCGTTTAACCTGGCTGATGGCCGTAACGCGGGTGGTGGACGCATCCAGTTCAAAGGTTAAATCGATATCGGTGATGGTGTAATCAGGCGCACGGTAGTCGTGGCGATACTTGATTTGGGGCTGTTGCGTCATATTGCGTCTCGCGTTGTTATAAGTTTACCGGCAAAGTCTAAGCTTGTTACCAGAAGCTTGCCACGCACAATGCACCTAAAGGGTGAAATGGCTACAGTTTGTTAACAAAGGCACAGATTGGCCTCGACCCGCCCGACTGAAATATGCTGTGATTGGCTTCAGATAGTGAATTATACTTTTGCGTCTTTATGACTGTGTACAACACCGGGCTCTGCGCCACCGAACAGGATGCTGAAACGCGCCATGACAGGACATGCTTCCCCGATACTGACCTCGCTGCTGGATACGGACGCCTATAAGCTCCATATGCAGCAGGCCGTTTTCCACCGCTACCATGACGTAACGGTGGCGGCGGAGTTTCGCTGCCGCGGCGACGAACTGCTGGGTCTCTACGCTGACGAAATTCGTGACGCGATAACCGCAATGCAACACCTGGCGCTGACAGAGGATGAAGCGACCTGGTTGTCTCACCTTCCCTTCTTCCAGCAGGATTACCTCAGCTGGTTACGCCAGTTCCGCTATAACCCGGATCAGGTTGAAGTGCGCAATCACCACGGCAAGCTGGAACTTCGTATTCAGGGGCCGTGGCGTGAAGTGATTCTGTGGGAGGTGCCGCTGCTGGCGCTGATTAGCGAGATTGTGCATCGTCATCGCACGCCGCAGGTCACCACCCAGCAGGCGATTGACCATTTACATCAGAAACTCGGCGACTTTAAGACGCAGGTGGCGGACCTTGATATGTCACGCTTCCGCCTGATGGATTTCGGCACCCGCCGTCGCTATTCGCAGGATGTGCAGCAGTCTATCGTTTCAACGCTGAAACAGGATTTCCCGTGGCTGATTGGCACCAGTAACTATGATCTGGCGCGTCGTCTGTCGCTGACGCCGGTAGGAACCCAGGCGCATGAGTGGTTCCAGGCCTTCCAGCAGATCAGCCCGGTCCTCGCCAACAGCCAGCGCGCCGCGCTGCAGGCGTGGCTGGACGAGTATGACGATCAGCTGGGCATCGCCCTCACCGACTGTATTGCTATGGATGCGTTCCTGCGCGATTTCGGTCCGGTCTTTGCCCGTCGCTACCAGGGACTGCGCCACGACTCCGGCGATCCGGTTGAGTGGGGCGAGAAAGCACTGGCTCACTATCAGAAGCTGGGTATCGATCCGCAAAGCAAACACCTGGTCTTTTCTGACAACCTGAATCTCGACAAAGCGCTGGCGCTCTACCGCCACTTTGGCCAGCGGACGAATGTCGTGTTCGGCATCGGTACCCGCCTGACCTGCGATATTCCGGGTGTTACGCCACTGAACATCGTTATCAAGCTGGTGCAATGCAATGGCAAGCCGGTGGCGAAACTTTCAGACAGCCCGGGCAAAACCATCTGCCAGGACAAAGCCTTTGTCAGAGCCCTGCGTAAAGCGTTTGATCTGCCGCTGGTGAAAAAAGCGAGTTAAACCTCTTCTTATCGGGGCGTTGATACGCCCCGCCTCTGCTGTAATAAATCGGCTTTCCCCCTGAATTTTGCTTGTTTCCTGAAGACTCGCAAGTAACATAGCAAAACCCCGGATGGGGCAACTTTTTACTCACTTCTTCTATATAGAGAGATATTTATGAGCGTAGTGCCTGTAGCGGACGTACTGCACGGTCGCGTCGCGGTTGACAGTGAAGTCACCGTACGTGGTTGGGTGCGTACCCGAAGAGATTCCAAAGCCGGTCTTTCCTTCATCGCTGTCTATGACGGCTCCTGCTTTAATCCCGTTCAGGCTGTCGTCAATAATTCTCTGAATAATTATCAGGATGAAGTGCTGCGTCTGACCACGGGCTGTTCCGTTATCGTCACCGGTAAAGTGGTGGCATCACCAGGTCAGGGCCAGGCGTTTGAGATTCAGGCGACCCGCCTGGAAGTGGTGGGCTGGGTCGAAGATCCGGACAGCTATCCGATGGCGGCAAAACGCCACAGTATCGAGTATCTGCGTGAAGTGGCGCACCTGCGTCCGCGTACCAACCTCATTGGCGCGGTTGCCCGCGTTCGCCATACCCTGGCGCAGGCGCTGCATCGCTTCTTCCATGAAAATGGCTATTTCTGGGTTTCCACGCCGCTGATTACCGCCTCCGATACCGAAGGTGCCGGTGAGATGTTCCGTGTCTCGACGCTGGACATGGAAAACCTGCCGCGTAACGACCAGGGCAAAGTCGATTTCAGTGAAGATTTCTTTGGTAAAGAAGCTTTCCTGACCGTTTCCGGACAGCTGAACGGCGAAACCTATGCCAGCGCCCTGTCGAAGATCTACACCTTCGGCCCGACGTTCCGCGCAGAGAACTCCAACACCAGCCGTCATCTGGCGGAATTCTGGATGCTGGAGCCGGAAATTGCGTTTGCCTCACTGGATGATGCCGCCGCACTGGCAGAATCAATGCTGAAGTATGTGTTCAATGCGGTGCTGGAAGAGCGCGCCGATGACATGGCCTTCTTTGCTGAGCGCGTCGATAAAGAGGCCGTAGAGCGCCTGCAGCGTTTCATCACCACGGATTTTGCCCAGGTCGACTATACCGATGCGGTTGAAATTCTGATGAACTGCGGCCAGACGTTCGAGAACCCGGTCTCCTGGGGTATCGACCTCTCTTCCGAGCATGAGCGTTACCTGGCAGAGAAACACTTTAAAGCGCCGGTGGTGGTGAAAAACTATCCGAAAGACATCAAAGCGTTCTATATGCGCCTGAACGACGATGGCAAAACCGTGGCGGCGATGGATGTTCTGGCGCCTGGCATTGGTGAGATCATCGGTGGTTCACAGCGTGAAGAGCGTCTGGATGTGCTGGATGCGCGACTGGAAGAGATGGGTCTGAATAAAGAAGATTACTGGTGGTATCGTGACCTGCGTCGCTACGGTACCGTGCCACATTCTGGATTTGGTTTGGGCTTTGAACGTTTAATCGCCTATGTTACGGGCGTACAAAATGTCAGGGATGTCATCCCCTTCCCACGCACTCCACGCAACGCGAGTTTCTGATTTCGGCATTAAATATAAGAAATTCATATATATAACGAGGTCGGCGCTGCCGGCCTTTTTTTATTTTTGTAAATTATGAGTTCTCTCACAAAGTTCCGTGTTTTTTACATCTTGTAATACAAATTTTCCTTCTGAAACAAGATTACGAGTTTAGTAGCATTTAAGCGCTAGAATTACGGCGGGTGGGATGGAAAGATGCGTGCAGACACAGGAAGACACCAAACTTCGTTCAGGGTTCCCGTAAAGGTTTCTTGACGGCAGTGGCAGGTGTACAAATAACTCCAATGAGGGTAATGAATAATGATGAAGCGCAATATTCTTGCAGTGGTTATCCCTGCTCTGTTAGTAGCTGGCGCAGCAAACGCTGCAGAAATCTATAACAAAGACGGCAACAAACTGGACCTGTACGGTAAAGCTGTCGGCCTGCACTATTTTTCTGATGACGATAGCAACAATGGCGACGAGTCATATGTTCGTTTCGGCTTCAAAGGCGAAACTCAGATCAATGACCAGCTGACCGGTTACGGCCAGTGGGAATACAACATTCAGGCGAACAACTCTGAAGGTTCTGATGCACAAGACGGCAATAAAACCCGTCTGGGCTTTGCCGGTCTGAAATTCGGCGATGCTGGCTCAATCGACTACGGCCGTAACTACGGTGTGGTTTATGATGCAATCGGCTGGACCGATATGCTGCCAGAATTCGGTGGCGATTCAGGCTACTCAGATAACTTCATGAACGGTCGCAGTACCGGCCTGCTGACTTACCGCAACACCAATTTCTTCGGCCTGGTTGATGGCTGGGACTTTGCTGCTCAGTATCAGGGTAAAAACGACCGTGCAGACATCCGTCGCGCGAACGGTGACGGCTACGGTGTGTCAACCAGCTACGTTTCTCCAATTGGCGTAGGCTTCGCTGCAGCATATAGCAGCAGCGATCGTACTAACGCACAGTCTGCTGGTACAGTCCGTAATACCGATACCAATACCAACGTAGGTACTGGTGTTGGCGAAGGTAAACGTGCTGAAAACTGGGCAACCGCTCTGAAATATGATGCTAACAATGTTTATTTAGCTGCGATGTATGGTGAGACCCGCAACTCTACACCTATCAACTCAGGTGACTTTACAGCGTTCGCAAACAAAGCTCAGAACATCGAATTGGTTGCACAGTATCAGTTCGACTTCGGTCTGCGTCCATCCATTGCCTACGTTCAGTCTAAAGGCAAGGATATCGAAGGCGTGGGCGATGCTGACCTGGTTAAATACATCGACGTTGGCGCGACTTACTACTTCAACAAAAACATGTCTACCTATGTTGATTACAAAATCAACCAGCTGGATGACAACAACCCACTGGGTATCAACTCAGACGACGTGGTTGGTGTAGGCCTGGTTTACCAGTTCTGATTCCGCTTAAACATGTTTAAAAACGGGGCTCAGGCCCCGTTTTTTTATGGCTGCAATCCCCAATAGCTGCGTTTCTCCCCGCCCTGTTACTCCGCTTTAACCTGTGCTTTTCCCCTTATCGCAACCAACACCGCAAAATGCAGGAATTTGTCTCGCAAACGGTTGGCATTTGTCTGGCCGGACGCTAACCTGAGAGCTCTTTCCGCTAAAGTTCACGCTAATGGACCTGACACATGTTTGAATCGATCTCTGCTGCACCCGCCGATCCTATTCTTGGGCTGGCCGATCTGTTTCGTGCTGATGACCGCCCTGAAAAAATCAATCTGGGTATCGGCGTCTACAAAGACGAAACCGGCAAGACCCCGGTACTGACCAGTGTTAAAAAAGCTGAGCAATACCTGCTGGAAAACGAAACCACGAAAAACTATCTCAGCATTGATGGTCTGGCTGATTTCGCCCGTTGCACCCAGGCCCTGCTGTTTGGCAATCAAAGCCCGCTGATCACCGCAGGCCGCGCACGTACGGCTCAGACGCCGGGCGGCACAGGTGCGTTGCGTGTAGCAGCAGATTTCCTCGCCACGCAAACTTCCGTGAAGCGTGTCTGGATCAGCAATCCGAGCTGGCCGAATCACAACAACGTGTTCAATGCTGCCGGTCTTGAAGTCTGTGAATATCACTATTATGACGCGGCAAACCATACGCTTGATTTTGAGGGGATGCTGACGTCGCTGCAGCAGGTTCAGCCTGGCGACGTGGTGCTGTTCCACGGCTGCTGCCATAACCCGACCGGTATCGACCCGACCGCTGAGCAGTGGCAACAGCTGGCAGAACTGTCACAGGCCAATGGCTGGCTGCCGCTGTTCGACTTTGCCTACCAGGGCTTTGCCCGGGGTCTGGATGAAGATGCAGAAGGCCTGCGCATTTTTGCCGCCTCGCATCAGGAACTGATCGTCGCCAGCTCTTACTCCAAGAATTTTGGTCTGTATAACGAGCGTGTGGGTGCAATCACGTTGGTGGCGGCTGAAGCCAGCGTGGCAGATACGGCGTTCAGTCAGGTGAAATATACCATCCGCGCTAACTACTCCAATCCGCCGGCGCATGGTGCCGCTATCGTCGCCACAATTCTGGGCAACGATACGCTGCGTACTATCTGGGAGCAGGAGCTGTCAGATATGCGCCAGCGCATTCAGCGCATGCGTCAGCTGTTTGTGAACACCCTGGCAGAGAAAGGGGCTCAGCGCGACTTCAGCTTTATCATTAAGCAGAACGGTATGTTCTCGTTCAGTGGCTTAACCAAAGACCAGGTGATTCGCCTGCGCGACGAGTTCGGTGTTTATGCCGTCAACTCAGGCCGGGTGAATGTGGCAGGCATGACGCCAGACAATATGTCGGCGCTGTGCGAAGCGATTGTCGCCGTGCTGTAACGCAGACGACAGAACAAAAATGGGCCTGATGGCCCATTTTTTATTGCAGAAAAGGATTACTGACGCGTTCATGACCCAGCGTTGAGATTGGGCCATGACCGGGAAGGAAGGTCACATCATCGCCCAGCGGCAGTAATTTCGTGCGGATAGCCTCGATTAACTGCTGATGATCGCCCTGCGGGAAGTCTGTGCGTCCCACGCCACCATTAAAAATGACGTCGCCTGAAATCAGTAACCGTCCCGGACGATCAAAGAACACCACATGCCCTGGTGAATGTCCCGGACAGTGCAGAACCTCCAGCGTGGTCAACCCGACCTGCACGCTCTCCCCCTCTTCCAGCCAGCGATCGGGGGTAAATGGCGCGCACTCGTCAAGTCCGAACATCCGGCTCTGAGTCGGCAGGGCTTCCAGCCAGAACGCATCACGCTTCTGCGGCCCGACAATCGGAATCTGCCAGAAGGCAGCCAGTTCAACGGCCGCACCGACGTGATCGAGGTGTCCATGCGTCAGCAGAATCTGAGCGGGTTTAAATCTGAGCTGTTCCAGCGTTTGTTTGATCAGATCGGCATCGCCGCCCGGATCGACCAGCGCGGCTTCACGAGTGGACTCGCACCAGATCACTGAACAGTTCTGGGCAAATGCGGTAACAGGAATAGTGTGGTAATTCATAACGCTCCATGACCGGCTCACGCAGCGTTGCCGGTGTCGTTACCAGTGCCTGATCGGCCCGGTATCAATATGTACAAAGTTACTGCGGGGATAATATCCTACACCACCCGCACGCAGAGATAACGCCGCTTTGCGTACATTGGCTAGTGAAATGCCTTCGATATGAAAATCCATCGCCTGCCCTTTGGTGTGATAGCTGTGCTTAGCCACACCAGGGCCGCTCTCGCGTAACATGTTATTGGTTGCCAGTGAACGGTAGCCGGAGACCAGCTGGATCGGTTTACGCATGCCCAGCAGCGCCTGCAGGCGGAAGATTTGGTCAAACAGATGCGGATCGATGCTTTTCACTTTATTAGCGCGATAGTCGCGGAAAAAGTGATTTAATCGTGACAACTCATCCTTGTCGTAACTCTTACCATTAAAAAACTCAGTTTTAAGGGTTTCACCGGTGTGAAGATTATTAAGCATCAATACACGCGGGCGAGACGTAGAAAGCGAGGCCCTTGCAGAAGCTGGCAATAATGCCAGTCCGGCGGCGGCACTACCGCACAGCAGTAGTTTGCGACGAAAAGAATCAATAGTAGACATGTAACGATTTACCTGAGAGTGAAGCCATAGAAATGTGCAAAAAGCGCACAGGCCGAACCATAACTTTCTCTCAGAGAAGCGTCAACCCATCTGCCCGGAGTTTGCGAGGCGATCCCCGCAGGGATCGCCATTTGAAAAGATTTCGATTAATAACCGGCACGCCGCTAACGATTTAAAATCAATCACTAGAGCAGCAATTGCTCAGCACGACTGAGTGCCTGACTGCCCGAACGGGCGGTGTCATCATAATTGTAAATATCTGTGCGGAACTGTGGTTTGCCATCATCCGCGACCCACGCTGTCAGATAGTAGAGATTGACCGGAATGCGATGGCGAATCGGCACATAGCGGGTGTCACCCTCTTTCAACGTGCTGGAAATACGGGAGTCATTCCAGCCGGCGTCCTGCAGTAATAAACCCGCCAGTTCAGACGCTTTATTCACGCGGACGCAGCCTGAGCTGAGCGCGCGGATATCACGCTGGAACAGGTTATGGTTTGGCGTGTCGTGCAGGTAAATCGCATCTGAGCTTGGCATGTTAAATTTATAACGACCCAGCGCATTCGCCTCACCCGGAGCCTGAATCAGCCGGTAAGGGAACGAAGACGCGGTGACCATGCGCCAGTCGATCATGCTGGGATCAATCACTTCCGCATCAGCACTCCAGCCCGACAGCAGGGTATAACCGTGCTTGTAGAGATAGGTCGGATCCTGCTTCACTTTAGGAATGATATCTTTACGCACCAGCGTGGTCGGCACATTCCACGGCGGGTTCAGCACCACATTATTCAGCGCGCTGCGCATCAACGGCGTTTTACGGTCGGGACGCCCGACGATGACCCGGGATGAGAGGATCTTATTGCCGTTGTTGTAATAAATCAGCGAGTAGTTGGCAATGTTCACCATGATGCCGTTGTGCATATCATCCGGCAGCAGGCGCAGTCGCTGAATATTCAGTGCCAGCAGCGAAGCACGCATCTGTGGCGAGACGTTAAGCCACTGCCGCGTTCTGGCACCGATAGCCCCATCGCCATCCAGTCCCTGCCATTGCTGGAAACGCTTCACGCCTGCCACCAGCGTCTCGTCATAGACATTGGCGGTGTTCCCTTCCAGCGTCTGACTCTGCACGTTACCCGGTGATTGCAACGGCGGAGCTGGCGGATCGCCCACTGGCGCGGCTGACGGACTGACCGCAACAGGCTGGTCGCTGTGGGTCACTGGCGAAGCAGCGACCGGCACCGCATCGTCATCCGGTGCTGGCGCGTTGACCTGCGTCGTGAGCATGCCGCTGCGCTGCAGAATCTCACGCAGCGCCGGAACATCGTCACTGACCTGTCCCGGACGCAGCGTTTCACTGCTTTTCAGCTGCGGCCAGGGCTGCTTATCGCTCAGCAGGGTTTTCAGCGCGGCGTGCATCGGCTGATATTGCGGATGCTGCGGCTGCAGCGACGCAATAAAGGTGTCGTCCGATCCCGCATTAACCGCGTTCTGCCACTGATTCACCACCGCCACTGACGGCTGAGTCAGCCTGTAAGGCACATTGCTGTAGAGCCAGGTCTCACCCTGGGTCGGTACATTCGAAACAAACTGCAGATAGCCCAGCATCGCATCGGACAGCGCGACATCCCGGGCGAAGCCGGTAATGGCCGGATTAGTCAGACGCTCAACCCAGCGCGTGAACTGTGGCTGGACGCCAGAAAGGGCCACCTCAGCCAGCTGCTGCTGAAACTTCTGAACCGCCTGAGTATCCTGCCAGAGCGGCTGCATATGACGGGACGCATAGAGCGTCGCCAGCGGCCCCAGATAGAAAGGCTGATCGGCGCTGGAAAAAGCCTGCCGGATGCGTTGCTGACTTTCGGAAACGGAGATGGCCGCCTGCGTTGTTCCAGGCAAAGCGGCGATGACAGCGGCCTGCGGGTGCGTAAATGGAACAACGGTTAGCGCCAGCGCTAACAATGATACAACGCGATGATGATTTAATTTTTTTACCAGCAACATCCCTGCCCCCTTGTTTTTCAACTTCGCAGCGTTCCCTGTATCCGCTGCGACCGCGCCGTGACTCATCATGTGAGTATACAAACAAAAACGGCATTTGCCTCATGCGACAAATGCCGTAACCAGATTAACGAATGGTTCAGTTTTTGACTACGTTTCCGCCTGCGATTTTTCAGCGGTTAAATCGGGTAGCGCATCCGCTTCGCTTCCCGCTCTGACCGGCGAAGGATCGGCAGCAAAACCACGCAGGCCGACCACATGGACATGCTCGGTGTTATTGAACACCTTACGCACCAGTTTGTAGGTCGTGCCTTTCTCCGGACTGATGTTCTCCGGCGCGGCAATGACCAGTTGCATCTCCAGTCGCTCACACAGTTCAAACAGCGTGGCGATGGAACGGGCATCCAGACGGGCCGCTTCATCCAGGAACAGCAGTCGGCATGGCGAAATATCTTTGCCGCGCAGACGACGGGATTCCTCTTCCCAGCTCTGCACCACCATCACCAGAATTGACATACCGGTACCGATCGCTTCACCGGTTGAAAGCGCACCGCTCTCTGCGCGCAGCCAGCCATCGGAACCCCGGTTAACTTCCACTTCCATCTCCAGATAGTTGCGGTAGTCCAGCAGCTCCTCACCGATGGTCTGCGGCGTGCGCTGACCCATGTCGATATGCGGATTAAGACGCTGATAAAGTTTCGCCAGCGCCTCCGAGAAGGTCAGGCGGTTACTGTTAAACAGATCCTGATGCTGCTCGTGCTCTTCCGACAGCGTATCCAGCAGCATGGCGTGGGTTTCACGCACGTTCACGTTGAGCCGCACGCTGCGCACCTGACCAAAGCTGACGGTCTGCAGGCCCTGGTTCAGCTGACGGATACGGTTCTGTTCGCGCTGAATAGTTTTACGGATGATGTTCGCCGCACTGCGCGAACTGATCGCCAGCATCTGCTCACGCGCCGTCAGCTCTTCCGTCAGACGGTTCAGTTCGATTTCCATCTGCTCAATCGCTTCGACTGGATCGTCGGTACGAATAATATCCTGACGAATACGCTCGCGCAGATGCTGATAGACCGCAATAAAGAACTGAATTTTACGTTCCGGACGTTTGGGATCTTCCGACAACCGCAGCACGTCGCGCAGATGTTCGTTGTCCGCCACCGCCAGACGCAGCGCACCCAGCGCTTTATCCGACATAGAACGCAGTTCATCGCCGCTCAGATAAGCCAGTTCACGACGATGCAGACGACGCTCAACGCCATTCTCTTTCACCAGACGCAGGACGGTACACCAGCCCGCTTTGGCGCTGACCACCTGCTCGCGCACCTGATGATAGTTACGCTCCAGCTGACGCAGCCGCTTCTGCAGGTTATCCATTTCGGCTTCGCAGAAGGTGAGCTGTTTCTCCAGCTGATTGCGACGGGCGCGGTTGTGGCTCAGTGCGGTGTAAAGCTCGTCACGGCGAACGCGCGCGCGTGCTTCTGCGCTGCTGTCAGCCTGGACGCCGATGTCCTGCATCTCCTGCTGCAGCTCTTTCAGCATGTCGCGTTTGGCGTCCCAGGCGCTTTTCAGCGAGGCCAGCACCTGCGAGTATTGCGTCAGCTGCGCCTGATGTTCACGCAGGCGATCGCGGCTGCGGCTGCGTTCACTTTCAGCCTGCTCCAGACGCTGACGCAGTTTATCGCTCAGATCGTTGTTGCCATTGAGCATGCTGGCCGAGTCGTCATAGCTGAAGTGGGCGCGACGCTGCACCACTTCTGTCAGCGCAAAGGCCTGCTGACGCGCATTACGCTGCTGCTGCTGTGCCTGCTGATAATCCGCCTGTAACTGCTCATGCTGTTCCGGATCGCTCTGCAACACGGCGAGGATCGGTTCCAGTTTCGCCAGCTTAGCGCCATGCTGATGCAGGAAGCGCGCGGCTTCCTGTGCCGCATCGACCTGCTCACGGATCTCTTCACAGCGATCGCCCAGCGTATCGTCCAGCAGCAGGTTGACGCGTGGCAGCAGTCGGTTTAACTGCGACACGCCCTCTTTCGCCAGTTCATACTGCTGACGCTGCTGCTGATTATTGCTTTCATGCTGATTCAGCGCCCGCTCCAGTTCACCCCGGCGCGCGCCCAGCTGACGGATCTGCGCTTCCGGATCGGCGTCAAAGGCCACAGCCAGATGACTGCCGATAAAGCGGCTGAATGACTGATGCAGACGCTGGGTTTTCTGCACGTCGAACGACAGCGTGGCATAGCGTTCGGCCAGCTTGTCGCGCTCAAGGTGCAGCTGCTCCAGCTGATTCTCACGTGCCGCGCGGCCAAACAGCGGGATTTTCGGGAAGCGGGAGTAGCGCCACTGACGCTCTGCCACCTTCACCACCACCGCATTCTGCAGCTCATCCACGCCGAAGACGCTGTCATCGAACGACTGCGGATCACCCTCGATCAGGTAGAGATCTTCCGGGCAATCTTCCAGTCCATCCAGTAAATCACGCACACGCGAGAGTTCCGGCACCACGATCGCATGACGTGACGGACCGTAGAGCGCCGAGAAGTACGGCGCATCATCCAGCGTCACATCATCATAAATTTCAGAGAGTAATACGCCGCCAAAACGTTCCGCCAGCTGGGTCAGGCGCGCATCTTCCGCACCGCCCGGCTGGCTGAGACGTTCAATCTGCCGCTCGATATCACGTTTTTGTGCCGCCACTTCGTCACGCTCGACGGTGGTTTCACGCTCACGCTCCAGCAGCTGCTGCATATATTCGGTCACGTCCTGGCTGCTGTTCAGCGCCTGGCCGGTCTGTTCGCTGAGCTGGGTCAGGATCTCCTGCGCCGCCAGCCAGTGTGGCGCACGGGCAGTCAGGCTGGTGATGCGTTCGCGCAGCTGTTCCAGCTCCTGACGCATCATCATGCGCTGCTCACCGGCGTCCGAGACGCTGCTGTTCAGCTGTTCAATCTGAGCTTCAAGCTCCTGCTGCAGGCCAGCCAGCGCATCCGCTTCGTACTGCTGCCCCTGACGCTTGCAGAACTCGGCCAGCAGACGCTCCGCCTCATGCTGCTCGCGCAGGCGCTGTTCCAGCTCATTCAGGCGCAGACGCAGCGACGAGAGCTGCTCGGCGTGATGACGCTGATTGCTGGCATCACGCAGCAGTTCGCGGCCGGTCTGCCAGGCATCCTGACGGGTGACGTCACCGGCAATGCTGGTGACCAGCGCCAGCGCCTGTTCGAACTGACTGTGTGCCGCTTCCGCTACGCTCAGCTTCTGTTCCAGGCGCAGCAGGCGTTCAGTCGCCTCTTCCTCTTTCGCCTGGAAACTTTCCTGCCATTCAGCGGCATTGTCGATGCTCAGATCCGGCAGCTGGCAGAGCGAGCGGGCGCGTTCCAGCGCCTGCAAAGCCTGCTGATACTGGATCGCACGGGTTTGCTGCACGTCGAGCGCCTGCTGGAAATCGGCCAGCTGACTTTTCAGCTCATCCACTTCCAGCTCGGCCGCTTCGGCACGCGCTTCATTCTCTTCCTGAATTTCACGCGCTTCGGCGACCACTTCGGTCTGCTCTTCCAGACGCAGCGTCAGATCTTCGATATCTGCATCGTAGCGCTCAATCTTCTCCTGCTGACGCATTGCCGTCTGCACCAGGTTCAGATGATCGCTGGCGGCCTGATAATCGACTTCGAGATCGTTCTCTGCGCCACTGTGCTCAGCCAGTTCGCGTGCCATCTCAACATGACGATACTGCTCGGTGGCGAGTTGCTTACGGCTGCTGAACAGCTCACCACGCAGCTGCAACGCGCTGTCGAGGTGTCCACGACGCTCGTTGGCGTGACGCATGTAGTCAGCCGAAACGTAGCTGGTCGCCTCGGAGATCAGATGCTTAAAGAGATCGCGGTCAGACTGGGTAACGCGGATCGCCTCCAGCGTCATGCGGTTCTCGCGCAGCGCGGCTTCCATGTCCTGGAATGCTTTGCGCACGCCACTGTTTTCAGGCAGCAGGTAATCACGCAGCGATCGGGTGATGGCGCTGGAGATACCGCCATACAGCGAGGCTTCAATCAGGCGATAAAACTTGCTGCGATCGCTGGCAGAGCGCAGACGACGCGGCACCACGCCAAGATCAAACATCATGGCGTGGTAATCGGTAACCGAGTTATAGGCGCGGAACTGCACGCCTTCCTGCGCCTCAACCCGCTCTTTCACCTCGTTCAGCGGCAGCACGCGTGCCTGACGGCTGTTAAGCACTTCCGTCAGCATGTCGGTCGGGTTGGTATCGGTTGGCAGGCCGTGGATACTGAAAGGCTTGATATCGACCTTTTTATCGCGTCCGGCGACCTGTTGCAGACGGACACCCACCACCACACGCTGATGCCGTGAGTTCACCACATCCAGCATGGAGTAGCAGACGCCGGCCCGCAGTTTACCGTGCAGACCTTTGTCACGGGATCCCGACGTCGCGCCCGCTTCGGTAGTATTTCGGAAGTGCAGCAGCGTTAAATCGGGGATCAACGCGGTGACAAATGCCGCCATCGTGGTGGACTTACCCGCACCGTTACCGCCTGACAGCGTGGTCACTAATTCATCGAGATCAAAGGTCCGGGCAAAAAAGCCGTTCCAGTTAATCAGCGTAAGCGAACGAAACTTTCCGCGCTCAATCATGCCTGTTCTTCCTCTGCGTTCTCACTCGCGTCGCCTTCCTGCCCTTCACCGTCATCGGTGTCGACCGGTGCTGTCGCGTTTTCCAGTAGCATGGCTTCGCCATCACGAATCAGGCGAAGCTGCGCTTCACGGGCATCATCACCGCTGCGCACGTCGGCACCAAAGCGAAACACCGATTCCGTAATGCGGAACTTGCTGCTGTCGTTGCCGAAAAACCACACCATGCCAAGACGACGCAGGCGGCTCAGGGAGGCGCGCACTTTCTCCTGCAGTTTGGTGCGATCCAGATCCGAACCGGTCGAACGCTGGTTAACCAGCTTCAGCAGACGGTTCTCATCAGCCAGGGAGAGCAGCTCGTCATACAGCTCCTGCTGGGTAAAGATCCCCTCATTGGCCAGACGTTCCGGGCTGAGATAGAGATAACAGAGGATCTTCCCGACCATCATGTCCAGCTCAGAGAGCACGGAACGCGGAATCAGCGTGGTTGAACGCGGACGCAGATAGAAGAAGCCTTCCGGCGCACGGATTAACTCAACGTTGTAGCGGCTGTAGAACTCTTCGAGATATGACTGGTAGTCCATCAGAAAAGCGTGGTTATCCAGCTCTTCGATACCGATGTGACGTCCGGCGCGTAACTGGCTGTCCAGCGCGGGAAAAATCGGGTTGGCCAGTGCCTGTGCCAGCTTAACCGGCATCACTTGTTCAATATTTGTCGATGACATGTGCCTGCACCTTGGCTCCGTAATCATTGATGGCTTGCCATTCCACAGGCAAACCGGCTAAATCAGCTTCCGCTACGCCAAGGCGTACCGCCTGATCCACCACAATGCGCGCCAGATCGAAATGGCGGGCGCGTGGATACTGGGCCAGGTAGTCGCGCATCACTGACGCGAGGTTGAGCGGTTTTTGTTGCGATTTGTAGACCTGCAGCGCTTCTTCAATCATCGCTGCCAGCTGTTCGCGAATTTCGTTGATCTCTTCGTATTCCATCTCCGGCGGCAGTTCGCCCATCACTTCGTCATTCCGCAGCGTCAGCGCTTCATCACGCATGTCATACAGGCGGTCGGCGTTGGCGTAGGTCAGCGCCCAGGGCGCGTCGAAGTAATTCTGTACCGATACCCGCAGGCGCTGTGCAAAGACGCGGTTTTTATCCATGTCGATGGCGGTACGAATAAATTTATGGACGTGACGGTCATAGCCGATCCACAGGTCGATCGCCTGCTGGCCCCAGCTGGTAATACGGTCGAGTTTGCTTTGCAGGTCAAACACCAGCTTATCGACGAAGCCCAGGTCCGGGCTGTCCAGCGTGGCATCCTGAATGCGCAGCAGGTTTTCCTGAAGTTTGTCGCCCGCAGCTTCCAGCGTATCCTGCAGTTCACGCAGCGTCCCTGACGTTTCAGAGAGCAGCATTTCACAACTGGAGATAGCCGCGCGCCAGTCTTTGTTCAGCAGTTCGGCGATATCGTTTTTTACCGCCTGCTGCTGTTCATCCATCAGACGCTGGGTCATATCAATGCTGTCAAAGATCTCAGCCACCGAATATTTCAGCGGCGCGAAAACATTGCGATGCCAGTGGAACTCATCACCATTTTCCTGCGCGGCATCGGCTGCCCGCTTCAGCTCACTGGCCACAATCGACAGCTGCATAGACAGGCGCAGCGTTGAAAACTCACGCTGACGGATGTAGTAGTCGGTGATGCCAATCGCCAGCGGCGTCAGGCGATAGATGGCGTTGCCTTCGGTGAGTTCGCTGGTAAAGCGATTAAGCAGGCGCTGTCGCACCATATCGTTGATGGCGTTGTTGGCGCGAACCAACACGGTTTCATGGGTTTGTTCGAAAGCTTTACTGACGTGACGGAAAGCATCAATCAGATCGCCTTCGCTCATTTCGCCATCCATCCGCTCACCGTTGAGGGTGGCGATAGCCAGCAAAAAGGCCAGACGTTCCACTGGCAGCGCAAGGGAAAAGTCATTTTTGCGCGCCCAGGATACCAGTTCAGGTACCGTCTGGGAAAATTCACTCATAATTCGTCCTTCTGCCCGGGTTTACGCGCGGTCACGTGGATGTAACGCCCTAAGCTCAAAAAGGGTTCCTGACGGCAGTAACGCCGCTCCATCTCAATAATTTCGTCGTCGCTCTTCGGCTCGCCCTTAGGCGGCTTCATGTAGTCACTGAACACCCGGATCCCGGCACGCTGCTCAATCACAAAGCCACATTCTTCCAGCCAGCGATAAACCTGCACAGGGTCGCGCGGATAGTCCGGCGACAGCGTTCGCTTTTTGCGTTTGGTCAGGTTGGTGCGCAGATAGCCGAAGTTACCCAGCGTTAAGGTGCGCAATGTCAGGCCGTGCAGATTGTAAAACATCAGCGACATAACGCCTCCCGGCCGCAGCAGATCGAACAGCGCTTTCAGCACCTTCTCCGGTTCAGCGACCCACTCAAGCACAGCGTGGAACAATACCAGATCCACCGGCTTATCCAAATGTTCGCCCACCTGCTGAGCGCTAATTTGTCTGAATTGCATGTTGTGGCTCACACCCTGCGCCGCCGCATGTTCCTCTGCCCGGCGCAACATCTCACCAGAGAGATCGCACAGCAGAACCTGATGGCCCTGTGCAGCAAGCCCGCTGGAGACCTGGCCGACACCGCCGCCAGCGTCCAGCACCGACAGCGGGTTTGGCGACAGTCCGGGCAGTATCTTCTCCAGCTCATCCCAGAGGATGGCCTGGCGTATCTTCCCTTTGGTGGTGCCGTAAATATTTTGCGAAAATTTATCCGCGAGATCGTCAAAGTTACGATCCTGCATGGCATGCGCTCCGGTATGCTGCGGTGAGACTTGTGCTATTTTGTCACAGGCACCAGAAGAATGAACCTTTCATCCCCATCTTCCCTTCCGGGTGCTCTATTTTCGGACAACAGGACTCTTTTTTGATGTTATTTACCCTGAAAAAAGTCATCGGCGGGCTGCTTTTACCCCTGCCGTTTCTGCTTTTGCTGATGGCGGTTGGTATTTTACTGGTTTGGTTTACCGGCTGGCAGAAAAGCGGCAAAACCGTGATCTCTGTCAGCTGGCTGTTACTGCTGCTGCTGAGCCTGCAACCGCTGGCCGATCGGCTGCTTTTGCCGCTGGATAGAAGCTATCCGACCTGGAACGGCTCAGAGAAGGTGGACTACATTGTGGTGCTGGGCGGAGGCTATACGTTTAATCCGGCATGGGCACCCAGCTCAAACCTGCTGAATAACAGTCTGCCGCGCGTGGCAGAAGGCGTTCGTCAGTGGCAGCGTAATCCGCAGTCGACGCTGATTTTTACTGGTGCAGCGGGCGGCACCAATCCGAAGAGCAGCGCCTGGGTGGCGGCACAGGTCGCTGAGAGTCTGGGCGTGCCGCGCGAACATATTCAGATTCTCGACCAGCCACGTGACACGGCGGATGAAGCGCAGGCGGTCAAAGCCGTGGTGGGCGAGCATCTGCTGCTGCTGGTGACCTCAGCGAATCATATGCCGCGGGCCATTCGCTTTTTCCACGCGGTCGGGTTGACGCCGATCCCCGCGCCGGCCAATCAGCTGGCGATTACCTCTCCGCTGAATGGCTGGGAACGGGCGATTCCGTCATCGATCTGGCTGAGTCACAGCGAACGTGCCGTGTATGAAACGCTGGGCACATTACTGCAGCGACTGAAAGGCGGGGAAGGCTCAGCCGAGCCAGGGAAGTAATTGTGCGCGTGCATGGTCAAAACGTGCACGATTAAAGACGCCGGTCTGAATCAGGCTGTCGATGCAGTCCCACAATTGATAAACCCACCGACGCCAGATAAAGCCCTCAGAAACCGGTGCCCGTTGCAGGTAATAGTGCAGCAGCGCCGTTTCGGCGGGCGACTCATCCAGATGGATCAGGTCATATTCGCGGGGTGCCCAGAGAATCGTGCCCGGCTGTGTCATGGCGATTAACTGATCGCTGCGGCTGTTCTTCAGCATGCTCTGCAGCCGCACGTTACCGTGAACCATCACACAGGGATCATCAAAGCCGCGGAACAGATGCGCCAGACGCGCACGGCAACGGAACAGAATCTGCCGATCGTCCAGCGTAAAAGCGGGCGGACGCAGGTAGCTCAGGGTCGCCCATAACACCTCAACCCGTTGTGCATACCAGGCGGGCCAGCGGTTCTGCTGCGTGCTGTCAACCGTGCCGACCAGGCCGTGGCTGTCGAGCCGGTGCCAGGCCAGCAGTCCCTCGACCACCTGTTCGCAAAACTGTTGCCAGCGCTGAGCATCCCGCGCCGGGGCTTCCGCCGTCACGCCATTCAGTCGCGCCAGTAAGAGCATTTCATGCACCGGCGGCTGCTGGCTCAGCACCAGCCCATAGACTGCGGGCACGGCGACCAGCCCGGCCTGCCCCAGCAATGCCAGCTTTCTCGCTTCCATTGCCGCCCGGCCCTGATGACGAAAATATTTCGCCACCACGGGCATGGGGAGGCCTTCCCGATCGTATAACGCATAAAGACGGGTGGGTGGATGTTCACTGATCATTTCGAGGCGGCTGATGGTTTCACCCAGCGCCAGCGTGAGTTCCGATTTAAGCTGTTCCATGCGACATCCTCCTCAGATGAGTATCGTAATATCCTGAAGGAAGTGTTGGAGATAAGTTTAGCGGCGGATCAATAACGTGGGACTGAAACGGGGAGACTGGCTCCCCGGTTTTCAGGCCTGCATGGCAAGACGAACGCGTTGGAGATCGTCTGGCGTATCCACACCCACACTGGGGATGGTTTGCGCCACGGCGACGTGAATTTTTTCGCCGTACCATAAAACACGCAGCTGCTCGAGCAGCTCAATCTGTTCCAGAGGGCAAGGCGCCCAAGCAACATAGCGGCGAATAAAACCGGCACGATAGGCATAGATGCCAATGTGGCGCAGCAGCGTGTCACCGATTTGCTCGCGCGAGGCGGCATAGCGTTCACGATCCCACGGAATGGTGGCTCGTGAGAAATAGAGTGCATAGCCGTTCACATCCATGACGACTTTCACCGCGTTCGGATTAAAGGCTTCTTCCGCATCCGCGATCGGCACCGCCAGCGTCGCCATTCCGGCCGCTGAGCCCGCCAGATTGGTCGCCACCTGACGCACAATCCCGGCCGGAATCATCGGCTCGTCACCCTGCACGTTGACGATAATTTCGTCATCCGCAAACTGATATTTTTCGATCACTTCCGCCAGCCGCTCCGTACCGGACTGGTGATCGGCGCGCGTCATGCAGACTTCGCCGCCTGCCGCTTCCACTGCCTGGGCCACGTCGGGATGGTCGGTGGCAACAATGACCCGGCTGGCACCCGATTCACGGGCGCGCTCCATCACATGCACAACCATCGGTTTACCATGAATATCGAGCAGCGGTTTGCCGGGTAAGCGGGTAGACGCATAGCGCGCAGGAATGATGGCGGTGAAACTCATGGATGAATCTCTTCAACGGACAGCGTGCGGGCTTCCGTTTCCAGCAGCACCGGAATACCGTCACGTACCGGGAAGGCCAGGCCATCAGGTTTGCAGATCAGCTCCTGCTGCGCGTTGTTGAAGTAAAGTTTGCCATTGCACACCGGGCAGGCGACGATTTCGAGTAAACGATGATCCATATGTCCTCCATCAGGGACCGAATGCTTAGGGGTTCAAGCATACCATAGCGCGGCGCATGCGGGATGGGGTAAAACGCCCTCCCGCGGCCGCTGCCGCAAAATTGATTAATCCAGCGTCCACAGGGCTGGCCACTGATCTTTAAGAGTATCGGGTGCCTGCAGGATGGCAACGCTTTCTGCTCCCTGCCAGGCCGCGAAGCGTTCAATCGCACGCCGGATATCCACCACAAAACGTGCCGTGACGCGCGTCTTCTCCTCCAGCCAGATATTCTTAATCTCCAGCTGTTTTGCCTGACGCAGCATGCGGGCATCGAGCCGACCTTTTATCTGACCACGATGAAGGATGGGCAACACAAAATAGCCAAATTTGCGTTTTTCCTCGGGGGTGTAGCACTCGATACGATAGTCAAAGTTGAACAGCTCCAGCGCACGTTTGCGATCCCAGACCACCGGATCAAACGGGGACAGTACTGTGCTGTGCGTCGCCTGCAGCGGCGTCTCCAGCAACGGCAGGTAGTCACGATGCAGCCACATCTCACCCAGCCCCTCTGTATTGACGGCGACCAGATCGCCTGCGCCCTGGGCATCAGCGATAAAGTCGGTCAGGGGTGCCCGCTTCAGGCGATAGTAGTCCGGCAGCCAGGCCGCGCGGAAAATCCCTAAACTACGGGCGCTGTTCATCAGCATCTGACGGATTGCCTCGGCTTCGCTGATGCCATGCATTTCATCCTGCCAGTCGGGCATCACGCGGCTGCGCAAATCGTAGACGCGCTGAAAATTACGGCGTTCGGCGACCATCAGCTCACCGGCGCTGAACAGATTTTCCAGATGGCGTTTGTGCGGTTTCCAGTCCCACCAGCCCGACTTCGGGTTATCGGCACGGGTAAAATCGGCGGCGCGCACCGGGCCGTTTTCCTGGATCTGCTGCAGTAATTCGGCGATGGCCTGCTGGTGGTCAGCGACCCACTGCGCGTTATATTTCCAGCCCAGCCGTTCCGGCGACAGCATGCGATGACGAAGCAGTCTGTAGTCGTCGCGGGGAATAAAGCAGGCTTCGTGCGCCCAGTACTCAAAGAGTTCGCCCTGGGCCAGCGCCTGTTCCAGCCATGCCTGAGGATAATTTCCCAGGCGACTGAACAGCACCAGATAAGGACTGCGTGCCACGACATGAATGGTGTCGATTTGCAGCAACGACATGCGGGAGATGCAGCTAATCAGATCCTGATAAACCGCGCGTTTTGCCGGAGCACGCAGCAGGCCCTGCGCGGCGAGGTGAAGGTGACGTGCTTCCTGTAATGAAAGTGAATGCAGGCTGTTCATCCTCTTCCTTATCAGGCTTTGCCTGAATGGGTGCGGGTATCAGGGAGTGCGGCGGCAGCCTTGTTCAATATCGGCCAGTAATGGCATTACGGCTTTACCGGTTAAATGGGCATCAACCGGCAGATACCACCAGTCAGGCTGAGCAAAGTGACGGCATTTGACGGCGTCCTTTTCGGTCATTAACAGTTGCTGACCCGGCTGGAGTAATCGGGTCAGCTCATCCTCGCTGTAAGCGTGATGATCCGCAAAGGCGATCTCTGCAACCGGTGTGATGCCCTGCTGTTTCAGCGTGGTGAAAAAACGCGGAGGATGACCAATACCGGCCATGGCAACTACTGCACCCAACTGCTCAGGCGGGCAGGTTTCCCCGGTCAGCAGATGGGTGGCCTGCCCGGGCTGAAGTTGCATGGCAATCTCGTCAGGCTGCGCTTCGCCGCCGTTAATGATGACGGCATCGACCTGCTTCAGACGATCGGCACGTTCGCGCATCGGACCCGCAGGCAACCACCAGCCATTGCCAAAGCGACGAACGCCATCCACCACGACGATCTCGCAATCGCGCTGCAGGGCATAATGTTGCAGGCCATCATCAGTGATGATCACATCCAGCGGACCCTGTTGCAGTAACGCCTCAATCGCCTGTTGCCTTTTGGGCGCGACCGCGACCGGCGCCCCGGTGCGCTGGGCGATTAAAACCGGCTCATCACCGGCCTGTTCCGTGCTGGTCTGTGCGGTGACCAGCAAGGGATAGTGGTCCGCTTTGCCGCCATATCCTCTGGAGACAACGCCAGCGCGCAGGCCGCGCTGCTGCAATGCCTCGACCAGCCAGATCACTACCGGCGTCTTTCCATTGCCACCGGCAGTCAGATTACCCACCACCACGACCGGCAGAGGCGCACGCCAGCTTTTACGCCAGCCGCGCCTGTAACTGAAACGTATCAGGGCCGTGATCGCACCATACAGCAGGCTGAATGGCCATAGCAGTAGCCATAGCGGTGAGCGACCACTCCAGATACGTTCAATCATTGGCCGAATTGCATCTTGTGCAGCTGTGCATAGGCGCCGCGTTCTGCTAACAGCACCTGATGCGTTCCGCGTTCAACAATCTGACCATCTTCAATCACGACGATCTCATCCGCTTTTTCGATGGTAGAGAGGCGGTGCGCAATCACCAGCGAAGTACGGTTCTTCTGCAACTCATCCAGCGCCGACTGAATGGCGCGTTCTGACTCGGTATCCAGCGCAGAGGTCGCTTCATCCAGGATCAGGATCGGGCAATCGCGCAGCAACGCACGGGCAATGGCAATACGCTGACGCTGACCGCCAGATAACAGCACGCCATTCTCGCCAATCACCGTATCCAGGCCTTTATCCATTTTATTGATAAAGTCCATGGCATGCGCCATGGTGGCCGCCTGCTCGATCTCTGCACGGCTATATTGCTCACTGCGGGCATAAGCGATGTTATTGGCAATAGTGTCATTAAACAGATGCACATTCTGCGAGACCAGTGCGACCTGATTACGCAGCGAACGCAGGCTGTACTCACGCAGATCATGTCCGTCCAGCAGAATTTCGCCCTGCTGAATGTCATAAAAGCGGGTCAGCAGGCTCGCCATCGTAGACTTACCGGAACCGGAACGGCCCACCAGCGCGACCGTTTTACCTGCCGGCAGCGACAGATTGATATTACGCAGTGCCGGAATATCACGGCCCGGGTAGGTAAAGGTCACATCACGGAATTCGATATCCCCTTTTGCGCGGGTGATTTCGCGCGTGCCGTTGTCCACTTCCTGCTCGCTATCCAGAATCGAGAACAGGGTCTGACAGGCCGCCATGCCGCGCTGGAACTGGGCATTGACGTTGGTCAGAGACTTAAGCGGGCGCATCAGGGCAATCATCGAGGAGAAGACAACGGTGATCGTACCGGCTGTCAGGGTATCCATGACGCTTGGGAAGCTGGCAGCATAGAGGACAAAAGCCAGGGCCAGCGACGCGATCAGCTGAATAATCGGATCCGAAATAGAAGAGGCCGAAACCAGTTTCATTCCCTGCTGGCGCATACGGTTACTGACACGGGAAAAACGCTCCGATTCAATTTCCTGACCGCCAAAAATCAGCACTTCTTTGTGACCCTTCAGCATCTGCTCGGCGCTGGTTGTCACCTGCCCCATCGTGTTCTGCATACTTTTACTGATGGTGCGGAAACGCCTGGACACGGTGCGGATCGCAAATGAGACGATAGGTGCCAGTACAATCAGGATCAACGACAGCTGCCAGCTGTAGTAGAACATCATGATGAACAGGCCAATAATCGAGGCACCTTCACGTACTACGGTGACCAGTGCGCCTGAAGAAGAGGAGGCGACCTGCTCAGAATCGTAGGTAATGCGCGACAACAGGGTACCGGTGGACTGCTGGTCAAAAAACGAAACCGGCATGCCCATCATATGGCTGAACAGCCGACGGCGGATATTCATCACGACATTGCCAGAGACCCAGGAGATGCAGTAGCTGGAGATATAACTGGTTATTCCGCGTACCACCATCAGGCCAATAACCACCAATGGCATCCATAGCATCACCGACCTGTCAGCTTTACCAAAGCCATCATCCAGTAACGGTTTCAACAGGGAGAGCATTAAGGCGTCGCCCGCAGCATTAATTATCAGGGCGACAGAGGCCACGATTAATCCCGCTTTATTAGGCGCGATCATCGGCCAGAGTCGGCGAAACGTCTGCCACGTAGAGAGATCTTTATCTTGATGCATTATTTATTCACGCTGTTGGAAATAGCCGGCCATTCTACCTGGATTCGCGTTTGACGCCAAACCACTGATGATACCAACGGGGCATTAATTGTTCCCGCAGGGTGGAAATCTGCACTCTGCCCTGCTCTATCCTGATACTGATTTGTCCGGATTGCCCCGTATCCCGCCACTGAAAACCGGCCGTTCGGTAGTTTTCCAGCACATTTTTCGCGGGCATGCGCCAGGCATTGTAACGTGCCAGAGAGGCGATAGCGGTGTGCCCATCTGTTTTGCGCAGCATCAGGGAGGTCGATGAAGTCCGGCTTCCGTGGTGCGGCACCTGCAGAATATCGACCTTCAGACCCTGCTTCTCGAGTGCCACCAGCTGGCGTTCAGCCTTAGCCTCGATATCGCCGGTTAACATCAGACGGACCTGGCCATCATCGACGATGACCACACAGGAGTCATTATTCCCACCCGGTAAAGGTGCCGTCAGCGGCCAGACAACCCGAAAGTGGAGCCGCTGCCAGCGCCACTGCGTGCCACGTACACAGGGTAAATGCGCCTTATCGGCCAGCGCGCTTCTGATTTCAACCGCTGGCCAGCGTTGCGAGATCGCCTCCAGCCCGCCCGTATGATCCAGATGGTTATGACTGAGGATGATCTGTTTTAACCTTAGCTGCCTGCGCTCCAGCCACGGAATGATCACCCGGCTACCCGCATTATCGTTCTGCCAGCGCGGTCCTGTGTCATACATCACCGCTTCGTCGCCCTGACTGAGCACCAGGCTCAGTCCGTGCCCGATATCCAGCATATCGATGCGCCAGCCCTGCTCCTGTTCAGGCTGACGGCTCAGTATCATTGCCAGCGCTAACGCGCAGCTGCTTAAGGGCAGAGAGAAGAAGAGCTGCGCACGCCAGAAAATCAGACCGCCCCATACCATTACCGTAAACCAGGTTGTGCCACTCAGCGGCCACCAGCCCGGCGGCAGTAATGTCAGGCAATAAAACAGGCCTCGCAAAGAGAGATCGGCCGCTCCCCAGAATAAACCCGATAGATGGGCCACCGGCAGCAGCATGGCAAGTGTGACTAACGGCATGGTGATAAACGAGACGACCGGGATGGCGACCACATTGGCCACCAGCGCGGTCAGGCTAATCCCGTTAAATATTGCCACCTGCATCGGCACCATCAAAATCATCATGCCCGTCTGCAAATGCAGCAGCTGTAACGGAATCCAGCGCCGTTGATGACGGAACCGGGCAGGCAGCGGGAACCAGTGGTACCAGACCAGCAGCATGCCGACAGCCAGAACTGAGAGCCAGAAGCTATCAGATAAAACGGTCAGCGGATCCGTTACCAGCAGCAACGCAATACAGAACGTCCAGACCTGCCAGCTATTCAGCTGAACACCCGCAAACCGGGTTATTGCCCAGAGTGTCAGTGCCAGTAGCGAACGGGCTGCAGGAGGCTGAGCCCCGGAGAGCCAGGTATAGACTGCAGCAAACAGCCAGCTCACGATGAGGGGAAAAAGATAGCCGATATAGCGGACTGGCAGGATAAATTGCACCCCACGCGCCATCACCCAGCCGGTGCTGGCGGCAAGGGCGATATGCATGCCCGATATCGCCATCAGATGCGCGGTGCCGGTATCCCGTAGTAGCTGACGTGTCTGCTGGCTCATCTCATCCCTGATACCAAAAGCCAGGGCCTCCAGCGTGGCACGAAAAGGCATGTCACGGGTTCTGTCACGGTGCCATACAATAAAACGCCAGCGTCTATCGCAGCGTTCGCTGACGGCAGTCTGTTTAAGGATCCGGCCCTGAAGCGGCGTGTTATTAGCCAGTGCAAAACGCTGCGCATCGAAGTCGCCCTCATTAAGGCGGGCATGTACCGGTCGCAGTCGGAGGTGCATGATCCAGCGTTGTCCCGGACAGTAAATCGCCGGGTCAGCATCGAACCAGATCCAGGCAAAGCGAGGCGGAAATATCATCCTGCCCTGCTCTTCCAGCAGACGAACCCGGATTTGCTTCCGCTCCTGCCGCAGTTCATTCACCTGCACGGTGAAGGTTGTGGGGCGTGCAGAAAACTGTTCAATATCCCGCACCATCAGACGGGCGTCGTTGCAGGCCCATGCCAGACACAACAGGGTAATACCGGTCAGCCGGGCGGGTGGATAAGGACAATGCAGCAGAGCCCCTCCTGCTATAAGGAAGAGTATGATCGCTTCGCCTGAAGGCAGTCGCGCCATCAGCAGTAGCGGTAAAGTTGCAACGATCGTCAGTCGCGCCAGAACAATCCATGTCAGCATAATCGTATCCATTGATTGAGTTCGATTATTCTGGGCAATTGGGAAGAAAGTAACAGTGGACGATGACTAAGGCTGGAGCAGTCTCGCAGGGAGTGTGTGGCATTACAGTCTGGATGACCGCAATCTGGATGTCAGATCTCAACCTGTACAGCAGGCAAAAAAAACGACATCCGGAGATGTCGTTTATCTGGTTCGGTATCGGCTTAGCCGTAGATATTTGCGCGATCGCGAAGCTCTTTGCCTGGCTTAAAGTGGGGAACGTATTTACCTTCCAGATCCACTTTGTCACCCGTTTTCGGGTTACGTCCAGTACGCGGAGCGCGATAATGCAAAGAAAAGCTGCCGAATCCCCGGATTTCGATGCGTTCGCCCTGTGCCAGCGTAGTGGCCATGTGCTCCAGCATCTCTTTTACTGCATCCTCAACGACTTTCGCCGGTATATGAGTATGCTGTCCCGCCAGTCTTTCGATCAGTTCTGACTTGGTCATGTAACCTCCGGTTTATCCCTGTGGGAATGTATGACAGC
>Ga0308171_1001147_pt1 | contig 39565 bp, 39 predicted proteins | sample PhyGR1_FD_202135 | JGI IMG/M metagenome (GOLD analysis project Ga0308171, IMG submission 202135) | Phyllosphere microbial communities from UC Gill Tract Community Farm, Albany, California, United States - DLSLSG.R1 | ecosystem: Host-associated > Plants > Phyllosphere > Unclassified | place: USA... | reverse complement strand
AGGTGATCTATTTCACCGATCCGATCTGCTCGTCCTGTTGGGGTATAGAGCCGCAGTTGAGAAAGATGAAACTGGAATATGTCCAAAACATAGAATTGGAATATCACATGGGAGGCTTGCTACCAGACTGGAATTACAACAGTGGCGGGATTAGCAAACCTTCGGACGTTGCGCACCATTGGGACGAGGTCAGCGGCCATTACGATATGCCGATTGATGGCGATGTTTGGCTGGAAGATCCATTGGATTCTTCTTATCCGCCGTCGATAGCTTTCAAGGCAGCGCAGTTGCAGAGTGGAGAAAAAGCGATACTCTTTATGAGAGAACTAAGGGAATTGGTCTTCTTGAAAAAGAAAAACATTGCCAAATGGGAAAACATCGCTTTGGCCGCAGAAAAAGTTGGTTTGGATGTGGATCAATTGAAGTCAGATTTCGAAGGCAAAGCCAAAACGCTTTTTGAAGATGATCTAAAGTTGGCCAGAAAGCTAGGCGTGAGAGGATTTCCTACTTTATTTTTCGTGGATGCCAATGGTGAATCTCAAACGGTTTACGGCACAAAACCATATCCGTTCTACGAAACGGCAATCCTAACTGCGAACCCAAAAGCTGCCAAGAAAGAGTACGCAAAAGATTGGGAATCAATGTTCAAAAAGTATAATTCTATGACCGCTAAAGAGTTCAACGAGTTATCTGGAAACAACCGAAAGGAAAGCGAAAGGATGTTGAACGAACTCACTTCCCAAGGAAAACTGGAGAAACTGACGACCAAAAACGGTTGTATCTGGAGTCTAAAAGCCAATTAGGTCTGGTTTTTGAATAGAAAGTTTTAACCTATAAAATTCAAAACTATGAACTTCATTATCCGTTTGCTGATCACCGCAATATCAGCGTTTATCCTTAGCAAAGTCCTTACAGGCGTCCATTTCGACGGCTTTATGTCCACTGTTATTTTCGCCATTGTTTTGGGATTACTCAACCTAATCGTAAGACCGATCCTGTCGATCTTGTCATTGCCGATCACGATCTTGACATTAGGCCTATTTTCATTTGTCATCAACGCGTTGATCATCTTATTGGCCGATTATCTGATGGACAGTATGGAAGTTGCGGGTTTCTGGTGGGCACTTTTGTTCAGTATTTTGCTCTCACTGGTCACATCAGCTTTCTCAACCATCTTCGAAAGCAATGAGGATTAAAAATAAAAAAGAGTTTCAGTCAATTGAAACTCTTTTTTTATGCAGATCATTTGGGCAATCCCTCGCCAACACTAAGGCCGCGGCTCGGGCCGGGCTATCCGTTACTATCTTTTTGTTTTTCCCGAAGCTTTTTCCCACGCAAAAAACAAAAAGGATAACCACTTCTATCCCTATTGCAATGTCGACTGTCGATTCTTGTTTTCAGCTTTGTTCACATCAAATGTTATAATTTCCTTTTTCCATTTATCTTTTTTGGAAACCTTGTATTTCAATTCCATTGATAATGATCCGTTCTGCATTTGAACGTTTTGAAACAGATTTTCAACATATAATTCATCTGAGCTTTTCAATGTCTTAGCAATCTTATCTTTTGGGATTTTCACTACATAAGACTTATTATCGTTCAGGTCCGTAAAAATCAGATCATCATTGTTTTTTAGTGTTAAGACAAATGGCTTCTCTCCAATTTTCTCAATGAAGACCGATGTTCCAAGATCTGATATTTTATCACCCGTAATTTTATCGTAAAGAATATACTCATCTGGTTGACAACAACCTGAAACAACACTGTTTGCAATTAAAAAAGAATTGCCAAATTCTGTCCAACTCTTATAACCTAATCGTCCACTGAATTCCATTTCATCTTTGTCCAGTTCAAATATTTTCTTTTTCAACGCACCACTTTGAAATGTGATCCAAGATGAGTTACAATCAAACTCCCAATAGATTTTTGTACCGTTTTGAAACACTGTCTCCTTGCAAGAAATTAGATCGTCAAGATATGGTGTCTCTGAACAACTGCAAATTTGAGCAGATATGAATGTTGAGAAACAGGAGAATAATATGATTGTAAAAATTTTCATTCTAGGGAAGTGACTAATTTTTCACACCTTCAATAAACGCTTTCCCTTTCGCTTCCCAATCATTATTTTCCAACAAGATCTTGACGAAAGCCGTTCCGATAATTCCGCCTTGAGCTTTCTCGGTCACATTTTCAAAATCCGATTTATCCTTGATCCCGAATCCTATGAAAACTGGATTTGTTAAGTTCAAAGAAGCTAATCTGTTCAGGTAATCTTCATTCTTCAAAACAGCGTTTGCATTGCCTGTGGTGGAAGATGAACTTACTGCGTATAAAAATCCAGAACTCAAAGAATCCAAATATTGGATGCGTTCTTCCGAAGTTTCCGGCGTTACGAGAAAAGTAAAATTCAGATTGTATTTCTTAAGGATCTCACCATATTGAGTTTCAAAGGCAATTGGCGGAAGATCTGGAATGATCAGTCCCGAAACGCCCACTTCCGCACATTTCTGACAAAAGTTCTCGAACCCAAATTGCAGAACTGGATTTAAATATCCCATTAAGATCTTAGGAATCGTCACAGAATCCTTGATTTCTCCTAATTGTTCGAATAGTTTTTTGATGCTCATTCCGTTTTTCAAAGCCAAAGAATGCGCATCCTGGATCACTGGTCCGTCCGCAACCGGGTCAGAATACGGAATCCCGATTTCCATCATATCCGCTCCAGAATCTTGGATCAGTTTAGCTATTTTTCCTGTGTCTTCCAGCTCCGGTACTCCGGCTGTGAAGTATATGTTTAGTTTTTTCATTTTTGTTGTATTAAAGTATTGACGTAAAATGTATTAACGATTCTGAGGTCATAAATACATTAATACATTTTACAGATGTTTCAAATAAGTCTCCATATCCTTATCACCTCGACCGCTAAGACAGATCACCACCACATCATCCTTCTCGAATTTCTTTTTGTCCAAAACCGCCAATGCGTGTGCACTTTCCAATGCTGGAATGATTCCCTCAATCTTGGTCAGTTCAAAAGCAGATTTCAAAGCTTCATCGTCATTGATACTGAAAAACTCAGCGCGATTCTCTCTGAAAAGATTGGCGTGCATTGGTCCAATTCCAGGATAATCCAAACCTGCGGAAATAGAATGAGGTTCGATGACTTGACCGTCTTCCGTCTGCATTACAAGACTTTGGCTTCCGTGCAGAATTCCTAAAGTTCCAAGAAAAGTGGTGGCTGCAGATTTTCCTGAATCGACGCCAAAACCGCCAGCTTCAGCCGCAATGATCTTCACACTTTCTTCATTCACATAATGGTAAAAAGTCCCTGCCGCATTACTACCGCCGCCAACGCAGGCAATCAGATAATCTGGATTTTCTCTTCCTATTTTCTCATTCAGTTGTTCTTTGATCTCCTTCGAGATCACACTTTGGAATCTTGCGACCAGATCTGGAAAAGGATGCGGGCCAACCACGCTTCCGATGATGTAATGTGTAGATTCCGGATTGTTGATCCAATCTCTCAATGCTTCATTCACCGCATCTTTCAAAGTTTTGGAACCGGAAGTTGCGGGAATTACGGTTGCACCAAGCATTTTCATTCGGGCAACATTAGGCGACTGTCTTGCGATGTCGACTTCGCCCATGTAAACGATGCATTCAAGACCTAACAACGCACAAGCAGTCGCAGTTGCAACGCCGTGTTGACCAGCGCCGGTTTCTGCAATGATCCTGTGTTTCCCTAATTTTTTAGCTAATAAAGCTTGTCCCAAAGCATTGTTGATCTTGTGTGCTCCAGTGTGGTTCAGGTCTTCTCTTTTCAGATAGATCTGCGTCTGATATTTTTCGCTCAGATTCTTTGCAAAATAGAGCGGCGTAGCGCGTCCGACATAGTTTTTCAGCAAGTCCTGAAACTCAGTTTGGAATTCTTCAGATTCGATGATCTGGATGTATTTTTCCTGTAATTCGGCAACATTGGGATAAAGCATTTCAGGAACGAAAGCACCTCCGAAATCGCCGTAATAGCCATTTTTATCTGGGTTTTGAAAGTTCATTTTAATTTTCTTTATATGTTATTTCTGGTTGATGTTTCACCTCGAAGTTTAATGAATTGGCTATAAAGCAATATTCATTGGCTTTCTGATGTAGTTCAACCGCTTTTTGTATCATTTCTTTTTCAGCAACCACAATCTTTGGTTTTAAAGTGATTTCACTGAATTTTCCACTTCCGTTCTCATTTTCGATCATCGTACCTTCGGCAAGATCTTCATATTCCAAAACCAGAATTTTATTCACAGAACAAAGATGAAGATACCACAATAAATGACAAGAAGAAACCGAAGCCAGCAAAAGGTCTTCAGGATTATGCAATTGCGTATCTCCTAAAAAAGCTGGGTCAGATGAACCTAAAATATCAGTTTTTCCATCAATAGAAATCGTGTAATTTCTTGTGTAAGAACGATAATTTTTTGTTGATTCTCCAGTATTTCCTGTCCAAAGGATTTTGGTTTGATATTGATGATTTTTCATTTTAATAATGGTAAAAGATCTTTAATTTTTTCTAAATCTTTATGTCCCGGTTCGATTTCGAATTTCGAATTGATGTCGAGCGCGATTGGTTGATGGTTGATGGTTGTAATTTGATGGATATTCTCGGGCGAAATTCCACCACTTAAAAGATAAGGAATTGGAATTTCAATCTCATTTAAAATATGCCAGTCGAAGGTTTGTCCCGTTCCTCCAAAAGCTTTTGAGTCCGTGTCGAACAATAAATAGTTGATAGTTGTTGGTTGTTGATTTATGGTTTTTTGTAATTCGTTAGACGTTTGATTTCCGATTCTGATGACTTTTATTATTTTAATTTTTGGATTCAGTTTTTTTCTTAATTCTGCAATGAACTTGGCGGATTCATCGCCGTGCAGTTGGATGAAATTTAATTTCGCCTTTTCTGAAATTTCAATAATTCTTTCTATATTTTCATTGACAAAAACTCCCACTTTTCCAGAATTTTCAATGTCTGAAATGTGTTCTAAACTTAAATGATTCAAGACAAATCTCGGCGATTGATCATAAAAGATAAAGCCTAGGAAATCAACTTTCAAATCAATTAATTCTTGAATTTGGTCGATTTTGGTCAATCCGCAAACTTTAAGTTTTGGTATGTTTTCCATTTCTAAAATCTAATTTCTAACTTCTTGAATGAATTCCCCAAACTTCTTTCCTGGATTGTCATTTTTCATAAAATATTCTCCCATCAAGAATCCATCAAACCCTTTTTCTTTAAGAAATTTGAAATCTTCTTCATTGTAAATTCCACTTTCTGCAACTGATAAAATATCGTTTGGGAGTTGGTTTTTCAAATTGACCGAATGTTGCAAATCTACCTTGAAATCCTTCAAATTTCTATTGTTGATTCCGACAAAATCAACGTTTTTATTGATATGAACAAGTTCTTCGTCGGAATGGATTTCCAATAGAACTTCAAGATTCAATTGATGAGCCAATTCTGTAAATTCCGAAACCTGAGTCGGCGAAAGACAAGATGCAATCAACAGAATCACATCGGCTCCAATTGATTTTGCTTCGTAGAATTGATATTCATCGACCATAAAATCTTTCCTCAAGATTGGAATGTTGATGTGGTCTCTGACGCTCAAAATATCTTCAAAACTTCCACCAAAAAAATCCTTATCAGTTAAAATAGACACTGCGCTTGCTCCAAATTTTTCGTATTGGTAGATGACTTCCAATGGCGAAACGTTATCATTGATGATTCCTTTGCTAGGTGATTGCCTTTTAAATTCCGTAATAATCCCGGATTTGGATTTCAAAGTTTTTTTCAACGAAAAAGTTGCCCTTCCAAAGAATTCTGAATCTTTCAGCTGCTCGACAGAAATTTTAGATTTTGAATCTGCAACTTCTTGTTTTTTCCGTTCTATGATTTTATCGAGAATGTTCATTCTTTCTAAATATATTGTTTAAGTATTTTAAAAATCGTTTTCAATTAATTACAATTTCAAACCGAGCCATTTTTTGTTTCCAGTTCTATCGAGGGTTTCTTTGAGTGTACTTTGGATTGTATGTCCATAAAAATCTGTAACATCAGTTCCTGCTCCGTTTTTTAAAAGTAATACCGCAATATCGTAATGATTATATTGAATGGCTTTTAGAAGGGGCGTTTGCTTGTCATCATTCGTTTTGTTAACATCCGCACCTTTTTGTATTAATAAGTTGACAGCGTTATAATTCTTCTCATTCCAAACTGCCTCCAGCAATGTTGTATCACCATTGTCTTTCCGGATGTTGACATCTGCACCGTTTTCCACCAGATATTTTGTGATTTCGAAATTGGTTTGCCAAAGTGCTTCTGTGAGCGGAGAAACACCGCCGAAACCTTCGCTTTTTTGGTTGATGCTGGCTTTATTTTCTACCAGATACTTTACTTTTTCAAGACAGTTGGAGGAGACAGCTTCTATCAATGGCGTTCTTCCATATTTACCGGTAGGATTTACTTTCGCTCCTTTCTTAATCAAAAAATCCATAATTTCTGTTGAGCATGATTTTGTTCCTGACGCACAAGATAGTGGCGTTGTTCCGTTTTGGGAAACCGAATTTACATTTCCACCCTTGCTGACAATCATTTTTGCAATGTCGGAAAAATCTCTTCTGCAAGCCATCATCAAAGCGTTTTCTCCGTCCTTTGGATTGATGTAATTGATATTCGCACCTTTCTCGATGATTTTTGAAATCAAATCCTCAGAAATAGTTTCGCTGTATAAAGCGTCTAATAGTACATTTCTTCCTGTTTCTTTACTGGAACTATTGACGTCTACATTTTGTTCCAACATTTTTTGAGCAACATCATTCCATTCATAAGCTATCGCCCATTGTAAAGTAGAAGTTCCATCTGAATCTTTGCTGTCAATTGTTGCATCGGCATTGTTTTCAAGTAAAAATTTTGCCATTTCTTCACCTCTGTTAGCACACGCTAAAAAAAGTGCGGTATGGCCAGCTTTGTTTTGAGCATTGATGTTTGCCTTGTTTTTAAGTAGTAATTCTGCAATTCTTCCTTGGTTGTAAAAAGTTGCTACCATCAGCATTGTCCATTCTTTATTGGAAAAATCGTTCGCATTTTCCTGACGTCCACCTCTGGAAAATCCTTCGAATCTGGAATCGATATCAACTCCTTTTTTTAATAGATCCTGAATGCCTTTAACATCACCATTTTTAATGATTTCTATTATTTTTTCGCTTTCCACTTTTGGAAGTTCCACAATTTTTTGTTGAAACTTTGGAGCTGGAATTGTCTTTTTCTCAGCCGTCTTGTCTTTGCAAGATTGGAATGCAAAAGATATGATCAAAAATAAGAGTAGATTCTTCATTTGTGCTTTATTAGATTTTACATTTAATTATCGACTAATTGCTTTAGACAATTTAATGCTTTTCCGCTCTCCAAACTTTCCTTTGCAAGTGCCAGACAATCGTCGTAATTTCCATATTTATTGGTGTTTAAAAGTGCGACTGCAGCGTTTGCTAAAACTACAGAATTCTGTTCCTCAGTTCCTTTTCCTTCCAAAATATTGATGAAAATCTTCGCAGCTTCTTCTTTGGTATTACCTCCAAAAATACTTTCCGCTTCTATGTTTTTGAATTTCAAATCTTCTGCCGAATATATTTTTTCTCCTGATTTATTGATCATTTTGGTATCTCCAGTTAAGGAAATTTCGTCATAACCATCCAAAGCGTGAACTAACATAAATTCATTTTTCTGTTGCTGCAAAAGGTATTGGTAAACTCTCGCAATTTCAAGATTAGCAACGCCAATCATAGAATATTTAGGTTTCGCAGGATTTACCAAAGGTCCAAGGATATTGAAAAAGGTTTTAAGCCCCAATTGTTTTCTTAAAGGCGCAACAGACTTTAAAGCTGGATGAAAAAGTGGTGCATGGATAAAGCAAATATTTCCTTTTTCCAGATCAGCTTTCAAATCCTCAGAATTATCTTTGAATTTGTAACCTAATTCTTCCAAAACATTGGAAGAACCAGAGATGGATGACGCACCGTAATTCCCTTGTTTTGCCACTTTTTGTCCAGTTCCGGCAACGATGAAACTCGCTAAGGTTGAAATGTTGAACGTGTTTTTTCCGTCGCCACCAGTTCCGACAATATCAACCAAATCGTTCGTTCCCAAATCGATAGGTTTTGCCAATTGAAGTAATGCTTCTCGAAAACCAGTGAGTTCTTCGAGCGTAATGCTTCTCATCAAGAAAACGGTGACGAAGGCCGTAACCTCGCTTTCATTGAATTTGTTTTGTGAAATCTCTGTCAGAATCGCCTTGGCTTCGGCTCTTGTCAAAGTCTGATGGTTGAAGAGATATTGTAATATTTGTTTCATTGTTTATTTTCTTAATAATTCCTGCATCAAATTGAAAACCAGTTCGATATCTGATCTTTCTGTTCTCCAATTGACCAAGGCAGCTCTGATGGCTTGCTTTCCATTGTAAATTGTTGGTGTTAAGAGTACTTTTTTAGTTTGATTTAATCTTTCTAAAAATTCTAAAACCTGTTCCGAAGTTTGATCTTTCACTGTAAAGCAAACGGTGTTCAGTCTCACTGGAGCGAGGATTTCGAAATTGTTATCACTTTCAATGAGTTTTCCGAAATATTGTGCGAGGGAAATGCTTTTCTCAATCATTTCTTTGAAGCCGTCTTTTCCGTAAGCAACCAACGAAAACCAAACCGGAAGCGCTTTGAGTCTTCTGGAGTTCTCTGGAAGGAAATTGAGATAACTGAATTTCTCCATCGGGTCTCCAAGATAAGGTGCGCTAGAATTCTGGAAAGTTTCTATCTGTTCCAATTTATGTTTTTCTTTGATGAAAAATGCAGCGTTCTCGTAAGGAACATTCATCCATTTGTGATTGTCAACCGTAATGCTGTCAGCGTTTTCCCAATCTTTTAATAAATGTTTATGTTCATCTGAACATTTTGCAAAAGCTCCGAAAGCAGCATCGATGTGCCACCAAAAATTATATTTATTTTTCAGTTTTGTGATTGCTTCGAAATCATCAAAATCAACTGTGTTTACAGTTCCCGCACTGGAAATTAGAATGAAAGGTTCGCCGTTTAATTGTAGAATTTTTTCTTCAAAATCAACAATATCAAGACATTCTCTGTTTCCTTTCTCAACTTCAATCTTGATGATATTGTTACTTCCGATTCCCAACATAGAAAGCGATTTGATGGAGGAGGAATGTGGCGTTGCAGAGAGAATATTTACTTTTTCTGTGATTCCATCTTTCGCAAAATCCTTTCCAAGACTTTTCCCTATCCATTGTCTGGCAACTGCAAGACAGGTAAAATTTGACATCGTCGCACCACTTACAAAACCGCCGATGTAATCCTGAGGCAACTCGAAGAAATCCAATAACATTTTGATCGTTTCAATTTCTATCTGTCCGGAGATATCGCCAACGCCTTTCAAAGCCTGCGTATTCTGATCATAAATACTCGACAGCCAATCTCCCATGATCGATGCTGGAGTAGTGCCGCCAGTTACGAATCCCCAATATCGTGGTCCCGAAGATGCAACTACCAAAGGTTCTAAGCGCTCATTGAATATTTTCAAACTTGCTTCCGAGCCTTTTCCTTCTTTTATCGAAAGGAATTCTTGTGGTAATTGATGATTGGAGTAAGTTGCTCGTTCGGATATATTATCTAAATAGGAGATTCCTTGCTCCTTTATTTTTTCTAAAAGACCTTCCAGATTTTCGATGTCTTCTTTTAAGAAATGATTCATTTTACTGGCAATTAATTATTCAAAAAATTCTCTAAAATTTTTCTTCCATCAGGTGTCAAGATACTTTCCGGATGATATTGAACGGCGTGTACATCATACGTTTTGTGTTTCAAACTCATGATCATTCCATTTTTGTCAACGCTTGTGATCTCCAAGTCTGAAGGGAAATCTGCTGTATTAACTGCCCAGGAATGGTATCTTCCAACTTCCAAAGTTTCAGGTAGATCTTTGAAAATATGATGTTCCTTAGTTTGAATGGCTTCTGTTGCAACACCATGATAGATTTCTGAAAGATTGATCAAACTTCCTCCAAAAGCCTCCGCAATCGCCTGTTGTCCGAGGCAAACACCAAAAATTGATTTCGTTGGCGCGTATTTCTTTATTAATTCTAACAAAATTCCTGCTTCTTCTGGAATTCCTGGGCCTGGAGAGAGAATAATCTTATCGTATTTTTCGATGTCTTCCAAGGCGATTTTATCGTTGCGGAAAACATCTACTTCTGAACCAACAATTTGCTCTATGATTTGAACCAAATTGTAAGTAAAACTGTCGTAATTATCGAAGACTAATATTTTCATAATTTCTCTGCTTTTAAAACGGCTTTTTTCAAAGCTCCTAATTTGTTATTCACTTCTTGTAATTCACTTTCTGCAACGGATTTTGCTGTGATTCCTGCGCCTGCCTGGTAGAATAAAGTATTATTTTTGCTAAGGAAAGTACGAATCATAATCGCCTGATTACAACTTCCGTCGAAACCTACAAATCCGATGCAGCCTGCGTAATAACTTCTTGACGTTTTCTCGTGTTCATCAATGAGTTGCATCGCTCTGTATTTTGGTGCGCCACTCAAAGTGCCTTGTGGGAAAGTAGTAGCAATCATTTCGTAAGGATTTTGATTTTCTTTGACATCAGCAACCACTTCGGAAACCATATGTATCACATGGGAAAAGAAATGAATTTCCTTCAATTTCGAAACCGTCGTATTTTTTCCGTGAATGCTCAAGTCATTTCTTGCAAGATCCACCAACATTGTGTGTTCAGCATTTTCTTTCGGGTCTTTTTTGAGTTCTTCGGCAGATTCCAGATCTTTTTCGATATTTCCGGTTCGTTTGAAAGTTCCGGCAATTGGATGGATGATGGCTTTTCCGTTTTTGATAATCAACTGACTTTCCGGACTTGAACCAATTAATTTATAATCGCCATAATCGAAGAAGAATAAATAAGGAGAAGGATTGATATTCCTCAAAGCACGGTAAACATTGAACTCGTCACCTTGGAATTTTTGTTCAAATCTTCTGCTCAAAACCAATTGGAAAACATCACCACGGAAACAATGTTTCTTCGCAAATTCTACAGATTCCAAAAACTCTTCATCTTTTAAATTTGAAGTTTCTTCTGCAGTAATTTCAAATGGAAAAACGGGTGCGTTTTTTTGATTGATGAAATTCTCTAGCGTGGAAAGTTCAGATTTCAAACCATCTATCTTATTTTCAATTAAAAACATTTCGTCGTTGTGATGGTTGATGGCAATCACATATTGATACAATCTGTAACGCATCAACGGAATTTTATTTTCCTCAGAAAGTTCTTTGAATTTGATATTTTCGAAGAAAGGAATCGCATCATAACTTGTGTATCCGAAAAATCCCTGCGCACTTTTCCCTATCTCGTGGTTTGGTTTTTCACATTCGAAAGTGTTGGAAAACTCCTGAAGCAAATCGGATAATTTTTCATTTTCTAACTGAATTTTTTCTGGATTTTCCAAAGGGAACTTGAATTCAGCTTCGTGATAATCTCTGATCTCAATTCCAGCAATGGCGTTTACACAAATGAAAGAATATGAATTTTCAGAGTTTTGATTTCCTGCATTTTCCAGGAGGATCGTATCGCGAAAGTTGTCGCGAAGTCGAAGGTAAATTCCGATTGGCGTGAAAAGGTCTGCTAATTGGGATTTGACAGTAGTTTTTACTTTTATGGTTTTACTGAATTTCATCAGATTATAAATTTTAATTTGGTTAAAATCCTTCGACAAGCTCAGGATGACATAAAAAAAGACTTCAACAAAAATGTCGAAGTCTTATTATGATTGCGTTATAGTTAGTTCAGAATTTAGAACACCGATAAGCCTTTCAGACCCGACAAAGAGTTAGAAAGCCACCACCAGATATTGTTCATTGTTTTCATTACAGCAAATTTAGAAATGATTTTTAATTCCACAACTATTTTATTGAAAAAATTCTAAACTAATTTTTATAACTATTTTATCACTTTCTGCGAAGTAACCGATTTGTTGGTTTCGATTTTTACCAAGTAAGTTCCTTTTGGATAATTTCTAAAGTCAACTTTGTTATTATTTCCTTCGATGGTTCTAAGTAGTTTTCCATCCAGAGAATAGATTTGTACCGATTTCAAAGTCTCATCAGTTTTGATGGTCAATTGGTCAACAACCGGATTTGGATAAACTTTGATTGAAGTTTTATTAACATCATTAACATCTAAAACATTCTTCGTAAACGTTACATTGTCAACTCTTAAAGCTGTAATAGCTGTTAACTGAGGCGTTGTGTTTCCGAATCCGAAGTAATAGACGCTGTCTGCAGTTGCCGTGTAAGTTTTACTGAATTCTGTGTAAGCACTTGTAGAAATAACGTCTGTGCTCAATGTTTCTATGATGTCGTTTTTATCCTGGCTGTTTGCAACTGCCAATTTTAGTGTTGCTGCTTCCGCCTCATCGCTTCCAATCCCTGCATAATATTTTACAGTTACTGTTTCATCTTTTTTCAAGTAGATGGGATAGGAGAATATCCAGTCATTTTTTCCTGCGGCAGAAGTACTGGTGTTATTGAAAACATAGCCGCTTCCATTTTGGGCAACAGTTTCACTTTCTCCGTTTAACCAAGTTGTAGAAGCCCAGCCATCTGAGTCATATTCACCGTAGTTTTCTGCTGTCTTTTCGAAGTCGTATGCATACGGAAGTTCTGAAGGTGTCCAAACTGACTTTGGTCCAGCCCAGCCAGAACCGCAATCTGCATTTTTTAAGAAGAACTGATATCTCTTTCCTGATTGTAAATTATCGAACGCTTTGCTTGTGGAAGATGTGGTTCCTTTGGACGAAACTGGAGTGTCAAAAGTTGTCAATCCTGTATCGTAACTTGCTATTCCGGAAGTTGCAGACCAATTGATGGTAACAGAATTCGGTTTCAAATTGGACGTTGAAAATCCATTCAAAGAAGGCATGACACAATTGGTTGACTGACTGATGTAAACATCATCCAAAGCCAGATAAAAACCATTGTTGGTATTGTTCACAAACGCCAAATAGATTGTTTTTCCGTTGTAGGCGGACAAATCTAAAGTATGTTCTGCAAAGTCAAAAGCCTGCTCGTTATCGATTTGAACTAATGTTGTAGTGAAAGATTCTAGGTTGTTGTTGGTTTCGGAAACCTTGATCGCGTAAGAATCCGGGAAGTCAAAATCATAGGATTTTCCTTTCCAATAAAGTGTCGGACTACCGTCTTGAGGGATTGTAATGGAAGGCGTGATCAACAAGTCATTTGACTGGCCTTCCGGGTCATAATATGATGTGCTGAAAGCAATCTTATTGTCATAGGCATCATAATACTGAATCCACGCTTCTGTATTGAAATCCTGAACTTGTGCAAAGAATGGAACCAAATTTCCATCCGCATTGATGGTTTTGAATTGTGATAAAGGTGTTCCATTATTATTCTCGAAACCTGCATTGAAAACCTGCGCATTGATATTGACCACTAATGATAAGGCCAATAAACTGATAATTTTTTTATTCAATTTGAATATATTTTTAATTCGGAGCAAAATTAAATATTGATATTCGTATTAAATTATTCCAATTGTTAAATGTGATTCAATTTATAACCATTGTCAATTGTGATTTTACAATTATAAATTATTTAATTTGAAATTAATTATAGAAAAGGTTTCATTTCGTCTTCGATGTCGCGACGCAGATTCATCAGTTTGATGGCGTATTCCTGCATTTGTTTTTCCTGTTCTGTGGTTGGTGTCCATTTTGGAACCTGGACGGATTTTCCTTTTTCGTCAACAGCGACGAATACGATGATGCAGTGGGTTTTCTTCTCGAAGGTTTTTTCTTTGATGTTTCTGGAATAGACATCGATGGCGATGTGCATACTGGAAGTTCCGGTGTAAATCACGTGAGATTCCAGCTTGACAATTTCCCCGATTTTGATGGGTTGATAGAATCTAATTCCGCCAACGTAGACGGTGACACAATAGCTGGATGACCAATTGCTGGCACAGGCGTAACCGACTTGGTCTATCCACTTCATCACGCTTCCGCCGTGGACATTGCCTCCAAAATTGACGTCTGTAGGTTCTGAGATAAACTGAAAAGTAATTGGTTTGTTGTCCATTTTTTTTGATAATTAAATTCAAATGTAAGGCTTTTGAATAGAAATGGAAATTTCAATTTTAATAAAAAATCTTGTTTGGAAGACGAATCTGCAACCCGGCCTGAACGGAGCTCTTTTTTGTCATTGCGATTGCTGAATGGTTCTATTGATTGCTTACCGCCGTCCGCCATGACAAAAAAAGCGGGAGTGGAGGACGGATAAGTGGCCCAAAATATGAAACTTAAATCCTTAACGAACGTTAAAGTTATGGATGTAAAATGCACAAGATGAGACCTTGCGTCGGGGCGTAATATAAGATAACTAAACGACATAGCCAACATGTGAAAAATAAAATGTATTTTTGCAAAATGAAAAAAGTATTTTATCTTAAAACTTGCGATACTTGTAGAAAAATATTAGGACAATATGATACAAGGGATTGGGAACTACGTGAAATAAAAACAAACCCAATTACTGAGGAAGAAGTGGAAGATATGTACAAATTGGCGGGTTCTTATGAAGCGCTTTTCAATAAGAAATCCAACCAGATCAAATTACAGGAACTTGACCCGAAAACCCTTCAGGAAAAGGATTATAAAGAATTGCTTCTCGACCACTACACGTTTTTGAAACGTCCGGTTTTCTTGACGGAAGAAGAGATTTTCGTAGGCAGTGACAAGATCAACCTTGGTAAATTAAAAGATTATTTCCTTTCTAAGAAAGAAAATTAAGCCATAAAATTTGTACAGTAAATCAATCCGGAGCGGTAATCGTTTCGGATTTTTTTTTTGTTCTGATAACCACAAAAGTCACAAAAGCAGAGGGTTTCTTTAAGTTTATCGTAAGTTTAAAAAAGATAATGTCACCTTAATCTCAGATTTTTTGCTCTTTGGAAAGGATTTAATTTTTTTATATTTTCTTTTGTGACTTTTGTGGTTCAAAGATTTTTACAAAAAGAAATTTAAGTCGTAATTTCACACAATGAAACGTTCCGGAACAGCAGATTTGCCTTTACATTACGGTCAGGTTCCGCCTTGGCTTTACGAACGGATGTCCAAACTTGGGCTCGCCATTGTGGAGGTAATTCTCGCCGATTATGGGAAAGACGAAGTTCTGAGAAGACTTGCAGACCCGTTTTGGTTTCAGAGTTTTGGGGCGGTGATGGGAATGGACTGGCATTCGTCCGGCATCACGACCTCTGTGATGGGCGCTCTGAAACGTTCCATTAATCCGAATTCTAAATCGCTGGGAATCTACATTGCTGGCGGAAAAGGAAAGTTCTCCAAAGAAACACCAAACGAACTTCTGAAAATTGCAGATTCCACAGGACTTGATGGCACGGAGCTTGTGCGGTGCAGTAAACTTTCTGCGAAGGTTGATAATACGGCTATCCAAGATGGTTATCAGCTTTATCTTCATAATTTTATTTTGTCGGACCAAGGGAATTGGGCGGTTGTTCAGCAAGGAATGCACGATTCCGACGGCACTGCAAGGCGTTACCATTGGCTTTCCGAGAATGTCAGTTCTTTTGTGAATGAGCCTCATACGGGAATTTCTGGCGTGAATCGTGGGAATATTCTCAATCTGACTTCATCTCAAGCGGAACAAAGCAGAAACGGCATTGTGGACATTACAAAAACCGATTCTGAGAAATGGATGCAGGATTTCCAACGCTTGATTTTGCCGGCACATCACGAGGTTTTGGCGAGTGATGTAGATATGAAAAAACTGGGCAATATTCTTTGGCTGGCGAGAGAAAATCAGCCTGAGAATTTTGAGGAACTGCTGATGCTGAAAGGCGTTGGTCCCAGAACGATGCAGTCTCTGGCGCTTGTGTGTGAGGTGATTCACGGGGCACCGTCGAGATTTACTGACCCTGCGCGGTTTTCTTTTGCGCACGGCGGGAAAGACGGTCATCCGTTTCCGGTGCCTACCAAAACCTATGACGAAACCATTTCTATCCTAAGAACCGGCATCGAGAAATCTAAGTTAGGAAACACCGATAAGAGCCAAGCCATCAAGAAACTTCACGAGATTGCTTTGAGAACGGAAGCGAACTTCACGCCGGATTTTAATCTTGAAGAAGTGATAGAAGAGGAGCGACAAAACTCGTGGCGGTTTGGTGGGAAAACGGTTTTTGGTGATGCGAAGCCGATGAAACCGAATGGTGGGATTCAGTTGAGTTTGTTTTAAAATTTGATTATGAATAGATATCTGTATAATAATTTGACAGTTGAAGTCTTTAATGACTCAACATTTTCTCTCAATTCAAATGATAATTTGAATGTCTATAAGAATATCTACTTTGGAGAAGACGCTGAAAAATATCCTAGCTCAAAGCACGGCATTAGATTAATTGAGAATAGTGAAGAAATTACTAATTGCCTGATTATAGGTTCTGGTGGCGGAACAAGTATTAATGAAAATTCTTCTATTTTAGATAATGATAATCTTCTTGTCTGTTGTTCCAATTCTGTTTTTTCTATTTCAATATTAGATTTGAAACTGAATTGGGTCAAGAAATTAGATATGGCAACTTGTTTTAAAATATTTAGGATTGAAAATGATTTTGTTGTTCACGGTGAATTGGAAATTACAAGAATTGATAGTTTTGGAAATATTATCTGGCAATTTGGTGGTGCTGATATTTTTGTTTCTTTGGATGAAGAAGATTCTTTTCAGTTTAATGAGAATCATATTTTATTGAAGGATTTTACTGGGACAATTTATAATCTAAATTTTGATGGAGAATCTATTTAGAGAATTAAAAAATATGACTTTCGAAAATCCTTTTTAAAAATAAAATCGAGAAAACGAGCTAATGTGAGATTATAATTTTCATAGATTTACATAAAAAACTAATGGGATTATTTATACAAACATTGGAAGAAATTCCTTCTGAAATTACTATTGAAAAAGAATATTATATCTATTTATTAGAATATAATTGGAATGAACCAATTGGTGAAGCTTTAGAAAATAACTATCCTGCATTAGCAGCGTTAGCTTCGGAAAATAGGACTGTGATTATTAAAAGTGAAAAAAGAGTGCATTTTGCAAATGAGGTTCTTTCTTGGCATAATATAAATGGATTAAATACAGACGAAATATTACCTGCAATTTTAATTACAAATAAACATCCTTCATATTTTAAAATTGGAAATTATCCAGAATATAAAGATATGCTAGAGCAGGAATTTAAATTTGTTTTAATTCCATTAAGAAAGGTTTGCAATAACACAACGGATGTCATTAACTTGATAGAAAACTTATTTAAGGATATAAAAGAAAACAAAGAGATTCAGAATTTTAGAATTTCAAAAGAACTTCATAAAGGGTTTGGTAAAACATTAGTCGATGCTCTTATTTTAGAACCAAATTTCAATGGAGTAGGAATCAAAATTAAAGATATTATAAAATACTTTAAAACCAAATAACAAAACCAAAAACCCTCCGAAAAAATTCAGAGGGTTTATTATTTCAATCAAAATTGACAATTTAGTAAGAACCTTTCGCAATATAATGAGCGGCAATCTTTTCCGTCAATGCCAATGGATTCGGCGTGTTGACGTATTTTGTAAAACGTCTTAGTCCGGCTAGCATCATTCTTTGCTCGTCGCCTTCGGAGAAAGAGACGATGCCTTCTTTGGCGTTGGTGGCGATGATGTCTGTTGCTTTGTAAAGATTCAGTCTTGCCATTGCTGCTTCTACAGAATCGGGGCCGAAATGTTTCTCCGCTCTCAGGATGGCAGATTCTGCCATATAGATTTGGTTCAGGATTTCGGAAGCGTTCAGGAGAAGATGCTGTTGTTTCTCGATGTCCATCATATATTTTTGAAGGGCAGAACCGGAAACCATCAGGAAGACTTTCTTCAGATTTTTGATGACTTCTTTTTCCTCAGACATATATTCTGAATAATCCGGAATGTCGAAAGACGGAATTCCCATTAATTCTTTTCCTACATTTTTTGCAGGCGTCAAAAGGTCGATTTTCCCTTGCATTGTACGTTTGATGAGCATTCCAACGGCAAGAAGTCTGTTGATTTCGTTCGTTCCTTCGTATATTCTGGAAATCCTGCTATCTCTCCAGGCAGATTCCATTGGCGTATCTTCTGAGAAGCCCATTCCACCGAAAATCTGGATGCCTTCGTCTGCTGAATGTTGCGCCAAATCTGAAACGAAAACTTTCAGGATAGAACATTCTACAGCGAATTCCTCTACACCTTTCAATTCCGCTTCTTCGTGGTTCATTCCGCCGGCAACCAATTCCTCGATTTTGTTTTCGACATCTTTTGCACCACGGTAAGAGCCAGCCTCACTCACGAAAGCGCCAGTCGCCATCTCTGCCAACTTCTTGCGAATTGCGCCGAAAGTGTTGATAGAAACGCCGAACTGTTTTCTCTCCGTAGAATAAGTCAATGAATGGTTCAGGATTCTTCTTTGTGCATCCAGACACGCCGCAGCCAATTTGATTCGACCAACGTTCAGGGCATTAAGAGCGATTTTGAAACCGTTGTTTCTTTCGCCCAAAAGATTTTCCACCGGAACTTTCATATCATTGAAGAAAACCTGACGCGTAGAAGACGCACGGATTCCCAATTTGTGTTCTTCCTCTCCGAAAGTCATACTCTCAGGATTTTCCAGTTCTGAACGGTTGATGACGAATCCAGTGATGTTTTTGTCATCGTCAATCTTGGCGAATAATGTGAAAGTGTCTGCAAAACCCGCATTCGAAATCCACATTTTTTGTCCGTTGATGATGTAATGTTTTCCGTCTTCGGAAAGTTTGGCTCTTGTTTTTCCGCTGTTGGCGTCGGAACCTGCATCCGGCTCAGTCAAACAGTAAGCACCGAATTTGGTTCCAGTTGCTAAGTCCGGAAGATATTTGTTTTTCAGATATTCGCTTCCGTAAAGTAAGATTGGTAAAGTTCCAATTCCAGTGTGCGCGCCATAAGCTGTGGCTAATGAACCAGTTGTTCCCGAGATGTAATCGCAAGCCAGCATTGTGGTCACGAATCCCATTCCCAATCCGCCGTAAGCTTCCGGAACTGCTATTCCCAGGAATCCCATTTCTCCGATTTTACGCATCACTTCCTCCGTGTAAGCGTAATCTTTTTTCTCGAAGCGTTCTTTGTTTGGAACCACTTCTTTATCTATGAATTCTTTCGCAGAATCGCGAAGCATTTTTTGTTCTTCGGAAAGTTCTTCGATGCTGAAGATTTCCTGAGCAGTGATGTCCTTTACCAGGAATTCGCCACCGTTTAATGTTTGGGTTTCAGTACTCATTTATATTATTTTTTTTAGATTAAAGAATAAAGAGAAAAGAATAAAGACTTACCACTTCAGTGTTTTTTGAAAGCCTGAAATCATTCTCTGTAATTCGGTGATTTTGTTTTCTATTAATTCAAATTTCGATTGTTCAATATAATCTCTCCTTGAAGAAATTATTATCTGTGTTTGTAATTCATAAAGAGAGCCCAAACTGATTTCTAAAAATCGGTTAAAGTCTTTTTGTGAAGTTCTGCTTGAGCCTTCTGCAATATTAGAAGCGACAGAAACTGTACATCTTCTAATTTGAGATTTCAAACCGAATTCTTCATTTTTAGGAAAACTTTCTGTAATTGCATAAATTTCATAAGCTAATTCTATGGATAATTTCCAAATATTCAGATGCTTAAAATTATGCTTCATTATGAAAAGTCTTTTCTCTTTATTCTTTCTTCTCCTTGTCTATAACAACTCAAAAACACTCGCCGCTCCCTGACCAGTTCCAACGCACATTGTCACAATACCGTATTTGCTGTTTCTGCGTTTCATTTCGTCAAGAAGTTGGACTGTTAATTTAGTTCCTGTACAGCCAAGTGGATGTCCTAGAGCGATTGCGCCTCCGTTGACGTTGACGATTTCTGGATTGATATCAAGTTCTCTTAATATTGCTACTGATTGAGAAGCAAATGCTTCATTCAATTCAAACAAATCGATGTCGGATTGTTTAAGTCCAGCTTGTTCCAACGCTTTAGGAATGGCGAACATCGGCCCTATTCCCATAATTCTTGGTGGAACACCAACAGTAGAATAGGAGAGAAGTCTCGCAACTGGAGTCAGGTTTAATTCTTTAACCATTCTTTCGGACATTACCATTGTGAATGCAGCACCGTCAGAAGTTTGAGAAGAATTACCAGCTGTCACAGAACCATTTGCTGCGAAAACCGGACGAAGTTTCGTCAAAGCTTCCACCGAAGTATCAGCTCTTGGACCTTCATCTTGTTTGAAGGCGTATTCTTTGGTCTGGATTTTTTCCTTTTCATCAAGAAAATTATATGCTACATCAATTGGAACAATCTGGCTTTCAAATTTTCCTTCCTTGATGGCTTTCATCGCTTTCTGGTGCGAGTTGTAAGCAAATTGGTCTTGCTCCTCACGACTCACTTTGAATTCGTTGGCAACCGCTTCCGCTGTCAGTCCCATTCCCCAATAATAATCGGGATGTTTCTTGGCCAAATCCGTATCTGGAATAGGTTTGTAGCCGCCCATCGGAATGTAAGACATACTTTCTGCACCACCAGCGATGATACATTCTGCCATTCCAGCTTTGATTTTCGCTGCTGCAATCGCAATCGCTTCTGAGCCTGATGCACAATATCTGTTCACTGTCACACCAGGAACTTTGTCGGTGTCCAATCCCATTAATGAAATCAGTCTTGCGACATTTAGTCCTTGTTCTGCTTCCGGCATTGCACAACCGACAATCAAATCGTCGATGCGAGCCGGGTCAAGATTTGGAACATCTTTCATCAGATGTTGTATCACAGTTGCCGCCATATCATCCGGGCGTGTAAAACGCAAAGAACCTTTCGGCGCTTTACCAACTGCTGTTCTGTATCCTGTTACTATATATGCTTCCATTGTTTTTTGTTGTATTTACGTATTAATGTAAAATGTATTAATGATTTTAAAATGTTTGAGTATTAAATTTCTGCTTCAATTTTGCTAACATATTTTGGATGTGTTTGATTTCAGAGTAGATGTTATTAAATTCATCATTTTTAAAGTATCCCAAATCATTAGCAATTAATATTTGAGTTTCAAATTCGAATGATGAACCTAAAGCAATATTCAGAAAATGAGAAAATTGAGCATTTGTATCACGACCAGCGCCTTCAGCAATGTTAGACGGAATTGAAATTAAACTTCTTCTTGCTTGAGAAGTTAATCCGAACAATTCATCTTTTGGAAAATTGTTAGAAGCCAAGTAAAATACTTTACAAAGTTTCATTGATTTTGTCCAAACTTCTAAATCTCTAAAATTGTGCATCGTTAATACATTAATACTTTTTACATTTTACAAAAAAATTAGTTTCTAAGTGGCTTACCAGTAGTTAACATTGTCTGAATTCTCTCAAGCGTTTTTCTTTCGCCACAAAGTGAAAGGAATGCTTCTCTTTCGAGGTCTAAAAGATATTGTTCGGAAACTTCTGTTGGTTCGGAGAGATTTCCGCCGGTCATTACGTAACCGATTTTGTTGGCAATCAATCTGTCGTGTTCTGAAGCGTAACCGCCGGCAACCATTTGGTCTGTTCCAACGTAGAACATTCCCATTGATTCTTTTCCGAGGACTTTAATTTTTTCTGGAACTGGCGCAGTATATCCTAATTCGTCCAAAACAATCGCCTGACGTTTTGCTTCTGCAATTTGTCGGTCTTTGTTAACAACGATGATATCTTTGTCGGTCAAAATTCCCATTTGCTTGGCTTCGTGAGCCGAAGTTGCCACTTTCGCGGTTGCAATATTCATAAAGTAATTACGGAGATGATTCGTTTTAACATCATCAGGAAGTGCGCCTTTCAAAGCTCGTAAAGCGAATTCTTTCGTTCCGCCACCGCCTGGAATCAAACCAACGCCAACTTCCACCAAACCGATGTAAGTTTCTGCCGCTGCAACAATTTTATCTGAATGCATTGAGAATTCGCAACCGCCACCAAGCGTCATTCCGAAAGGTGCCGCAATTACTGGAATTGAGGAATACCTCAGTTTCATCGATGTTTGTTGGAATAGGTTTATGGCCATATTCAGTTCGTACCAATCTTGTTCAACGGCCATCATCATTACCATTGCAAGGTTTGCTCCTACAGAGAAATTATCAGACTGATTTCCTATAACCAAACCTCTGTAATCTCTTTCAGCAATGTCGATGGATTTATTAAGACCTTCCAAAACGCCTCCGCCTAAAGAGTTCATTTTTGAACGGAATTCGAAGTTTAATATGCCGTCGCCAAGATCGATTAAGGCAGATTCAGAATTAGACCAGATGGTTTTTTCTTTTCTGATATTATCAAGAATAATGAAAGCATCCAAACCTGGAATTGGTTCGTAAGTTTTTGTATTTTGATTGTAGAATAGCTGTTTTCCGTTTTCTAATTTGTAGAAAGATTCGTTTCCGGCAGCCAGCATTTCCTTAACCCAATCAGCAACTTTGTAACCTTCACTTTCAACTAAATCGATTCCTTTTTGAATTCCCAAGAAATCCCAGTTTTCAAAAGGTCCATATTTCCACGCATAACCGGTTTTCATCGCATCATCGATGGAGTAGAACACATCGGTGATTTCCGGAACTCGCTGAGAAACATAAGCGAAAAGTGAAGCGTAGTGTTTTCTGATCAATTCGCCAGCTTTGGTTTGGTCTTTCAACAAAATTGGCAAACGATTTTTCAAACTTCCGGCTTCTTTCGCAGCTTTCACGATTGGAAGTTTTGGCTGTTTCGTCGGTTCATAACCAAGCGTTTCATAATTAAGAACGAAACGGTTGACATTTCCGCCAGCGTCTTTTTCTTTATAATAGAATCCTTTTTTAGCCTTATCACCAAGGAATTTATTTTCAATTAAATGATTCAAGGTTTTGGAATCTTTCAAAGCCTGAACCATTTCGTCGTCTTTCAAATTGGCTTGAAGACCTTTTGTAACGTTGAAAGCCGTGTCCAATCCAACCAAATCTCCTAATTTGAAAGTTCCGGTTTTTGGACGATTCAGCAAATCACCTGTCAAGGAATCAGCTTCTTCAATGGTCAAACCGATTTCCTCGGTCAGTTCCATAATTTTTGCCATCGAATAAACACCGATTCTGTTTCCGATAAATCCTGGCGTATCTTTACAAAGAACCGTTGTTTTTCCAAGGAATTTCTCGCCATAAGACATAAAGAAATCCACAACAGATTGATCTGTTTTCGGACCTGGAATCACTTCAAACAACTTCAAATATCTTGGCGGATTGAAGAAGTGCGTTCCACAGAAATGCTTTTGGAAATCTTCTGACCTTCCTTCTGACATCAAGTGAATTGGAATTCCAGACGTGTTAGAAGTAATCAAAGTTCCTGGTTTGCGGAGCTTATCCACTTTTTCGAACATCGATTGTTTGATGTCCAATCTCTCGACAATCACTTCAATCACCCAATCCGAATTTTTGATTTTCTCCAAATCATCCTCGAAGTTTCCCACCGTAATTCTGGAAGCGAAAGATTTGTCGTAGATGGGCGAAGGATTGCTTTTCAGAGCGGTGTCAAGATGACCTTGTGCCACACTGTTTCTGACTTTTTTACTTTCTGGATTGACGCCCGCAGCTTTGTCTTTTTCAGACAATTCTTTCGGAGGCATATCCAACATCAAAACCTGAATCCCGTTACCAGCCAGATGGCAGGCAATTCCGGAACCCATCACGCCGGAGCCGAGGACTGTAACGTGTTTTATTTTTCTGTTCATTTATTGAGATTTATTATTGTTTTCTATTATTAAGTTCGTTGGCGATTTTCAGGATATCGTTCATCACTTCTTTAAAGACCTCAAACTTTTCCGGTTGAATTCTCTCCACAATTTTTTTATTGAAATTAAGGACAACTTCCTTTGATAAATTTCTGGAGTTAATACCTTTATCGGTCAGTTTGATGATTACTTCACGTTTATCCGTGGTGGTTTTCTCTTTATAGATGTAACCATTGTCTTCCAGAAGCTTGATAATCCTCGTCAAAGAAGTTGGTTCGATAGCCATTTTAGGCCCAAGATTCGTACTTCTTGTTCCTTCTTTTGGGTCGATTTTAAGTAATGTAAGTGCTTGAACTGCAGTTGAATTATACAACGAAGCCTGGTCCGAATACATTTTCGAGACCGCTAACCAAGCCGACTTGAGCATCAAGTCAACACTTTCGACTTTTTCTGAGTTTTTCTTTTCCATAACTGGCATATTGAAGTGCTTTATACAAATATAAAAAAAATACTATGCATGCATAGTATTTATAGTTTATAATATTTAATTAATTGATTTACAGTTAGTTAATTGTTATGCGAATCTTAATAAATAAAAATTAGAAATCTTTATTTAACTCAGATTGTCAGTATTAATCAGCTTTTGAAGAGATTGTTTAATTTCGGTCAATGTATGATAATTGTCATGAAAATCATCCGTTTTCAGTTCCCATTTCTCATTTTTAAACGTCAATTTAAATTTTCTCAAATCTGAGGCAAAGTTTTTTTGAAGGAAAGAGAACATCATTTCCTTTTCCAATTTTGGCGCATCAATTTCTGGCGGATAAAAGTTGTGATTAAAATCTAAAATCTTTGGTGTAATTAATTCAGGATTGTTTAGGATGATTTCCTCGGAGATTCCGCTGATGAGTTTTTTGTTTTTCAACCACCAGATTTTGTCCGAAAATTCCTTTGCCAATCGCCAGTCGTGGGAAGAGAACAGAATCATTTTTTTTTCATTTTTTGCTAAATTACGAATCAAAGAAAGAATCATCAATTTGTTTTCTTCATCCAAATGAGTTGTTGGTTCATCCAAAATAATGAAAGGCGAATTCTGCGCTAAAGCTCTTCCAATAAAGACTTTTTGAAGATTACCGTCAGAGAGTTCTGTGAGTTTTTTATTTCGAAACTGAGTTAAATTCAATCTATCAATAATATCATCGATTTCCTTTTTATCGGCCTCATTTAATTTAAAATAATAAGGATAATGAATGTATTTCCCTAATGAAATTAAATCTGTAACCGTATAATTATCCGGAATTTCTGCTTTCGAAAAAACGATGGCGATTTGAGAGGCAATTTCGTTCGGATTCAATTTCTGAATTAATTTTCCATTGATAGAAATTTCGCCGTTTAAAAGTTTATTTTGTCCGAGAATTGATTTGATCAAAGTCGTTTTTCCGATGCCATTATTTCCCATCAAAAGGCAGACTTCGCCTAATTCTAAGGAAGTATTGATATCCGAAATTAATGGCTCCGAATAACCGATTGATGTATTATCTATTTCTAAGAAACTCATTTTTATGAATTGTCTTTGTCCTTTAGTAGGAATCTAAATTGTTGAGATTCTTTCAGAATGACAAAATTATATTTTATTATTTCTTATCAGATTTGATAAACTATTTCTTTTTAACCAGCATCAACAAAATCACCGGAATGCCAAAAAACGTTGTAATAATATTAATCGGAAACTGAGTCAATTCTGAAATAATTGAGAAAATCTGCATTATAAAAATCCCCAAAACTACATTCAAAATCCATTGATGCCAAAGCTGAGCAGGATTCCAAAGCATTCTGCAAAAATGCGGAACCACAACACCGATAAATAAAATTGGTCCCAAAAAAGCCGTGACTGAAGCCGATAGAATAGAAGATGCTACAATAATACTGATTTTCAATTTTGATTGACTAATTCCAAAGCTCTGCGCATAAGCTGAACCCAAAGAATTTCCAATCAAAGGTTTTATGGATTTGAAAGTGAAAAACAAACCTATAATTATTAAAATGCTTAAGATTGAGATTTGGGAAAAATTAGCCTGATTATTTGCGCCGAAAGTCCAGAGAATATAATTTTTCAGGCTTTGACTTTCTACATAAAACTGAAGAAATGAAACAATCGCACCTGCCAAAGCTGAAATCAAAAAACCGAAAATAATAATGAAACTTTTATCCCGAAAACGATTCGAAAACAACAGCAAAACCACCATCAAAACAACACTTCCGAGAATTGAAGACAAGCTGATAAAACTATTCTGAATAAAATCTGGAATCAAAATATCTTGTGAAAAGAAAATGTAAAACGCCACAAACAAACTGGAAACCGAGGTGATTCCCAAAACATCAGGACCAGCCAAAGGATTTTTGAAATATTCCTGTAAAAGAAAACCACTCGTTGGAATGGCAATTCCAGCTAAAATCATCGCTAAAGCACGATTGATTCTGAATCCTGCGATTTCAAAGTTTTCTCTTTCAGAATTTAAAAAGTCAGAGAAGTTGAGTTTTGCATAACCAACATTCAAATTGATAAGGAACGAAATGATGATTCCGACAATGATAGAAAAGCAGAGAATTCCGAACTTGTTTTTCAAGATTTATCTTTTAGTTTTATTTTCATCATTGATTGTTACTTTTTTATTTTGCAGATAAGAATTGAGATAATTTCTGATTCAAAGCCTCTTCAGTCATAGAACCCAAGGTTTCATCCACTTTATCGCCTTTTTTAATCAATGTAAAAGGAATTGCGCCGCCGTCCCAAGTTTTGAAATTCTGTTTGAAAAACTCAGGTGTCAAAAGACTTCCGTCCAGCAATGTTACGTTTTTTCTGATATTAAATTCATCTGCAAAATCGCTTACTTCGGTTGGCCAATCGGTTTTGTTGTCAAGACTTACAAATGTGAATTTTACAGGTTGACCTTGCAATTCTTCCATCTTTTTGTGGAAAAACGGAATCTCGTGCATACACGGACCGCACCAGGTGGCGAAAAAATTGGTCACATATAAAGTGTCAGGGTTTTTATTTTGAATGTAAGCTGACATTTTTTCAGGAGAAAATTCTACCAATTCTGCAACATCGGCTTCGGATTTCGAAGGTTCAATTTTTATAGAATCTTCTTTTGCTTGATTCTCCGCAACTTTTTCATCATTCTTTTTACAAGCTAAGAAGCTGATCGACAGAAATGAATATAATATTATTTTTTTCATAGAATTTTAATTTAAATGAATTTACGAGCTTGTCTTGAATTTAGATTTTTTCTTCTGTCAATTTTCATTAAATTTGATTCTTGACAATGGAGAATCAATTAACAGTAGCCAACCAACCTCAGTTTCACAGGCTAAAAATAGCTAAAAAACAACAACTGACCAAACAAGCATTTGCTCTGGAATTGGAAATTCCTGGAGCGTTGAAATCCCGATTTCAATTTCGTGCCGGGCAGTATGTGACGTTGAAATATCATTTTAAGGAAAAGGAAATTCAGAACGATTACTCCTTTACTTCTGCGCCTTCCGAAGAAAAATTGGCTTTGGCTATCAAAATCAATGGCGAAAATAGTTCTACACAATTTCTTTTCGATCATTATAAAGTTGGCGACGAAATCTCTGTGAGCGAACCTTTGGGAAGATTTTTCTTGCCTTCAAGACCGAATGAAAAACGCACAATCATTGCTTTTGCCTCAGGAATTGGAATCACGCCAATCCTAAGTCATATCAAAAATATTTTGATTGAGGAGAAAAGCACCCGAATTTTTCTCTTTTATGGCAACAAAAGTTACGAAGATATTATTCTGAAAGATGAACTGGAAAAGCTTCAAATAGAATCTGCCGGAAGATTGGAAAGTTTCTATTTCATTTCTCAAGAACCAGTAAAGGATAAATTATTTCAAGGGAGAATTGATGAGAAGAAAGTCTCGCTGATCATCAATCAGATCCTCCATCTGGACGAGGATGACGAGGAATCTACAATCTGGGACAGCACAGACAAAGTTTTGATCTGTGGCCCCGGCGCAATGATAAAATCTGTCGCAAATGCGTGCTACAACCACGGAATTCCGAAAAAAAATATTCATTTTGAGTTGTTCGAAGCTTACAATGAAGACATCTATCCAACCGAAAAAGAATTTCCTCTCATTGAAAATGTTGAAGTTAAAATCAAATTCAATCACATCGAAAAAGACGGAATTATCCTTAAAAATAACGAAAGGAAGATCCTTCAGCAGTTATTGGATTTGGGTTACAAACTACCTTACTCCTGCAAATCCGGAATTTGTGGAAGTTGTCTTTGCTACCTAAAAAGTGGAGAAGTGGATATGACGGAAGACGAATATTTGACAGACAGCGAAAAACATCAGGGAAAAATCTTACCTTGTACAGCCATTGCGATGAGCAAGGAGATTTATTTAGATTTTGATATGATTTAATATGTTCAAGGCGTTTACAAACTTTTTCAAAATAGCGTTCGTGCTTTTGGAATTCGGATTTTTGCTGATGATTTTGGCAAATTTCTGGGTGTATGCGCTTACCAGTGGTAGAACTTACACAAAGATCAGCAAAGTGCCACCAAGAGATTGTGCCTTGGTTTTGGGAACATCTCCAAAGATGCGTTCGGGCGTCGCCAATCCTTATTTCACAGCTAGGATGGACGCGGTTGGAACGCTTTATCACCACGGAAAAATCAAAAAAATCATCGTCAGCGGAGAGAAAAGTAAAAATTACGACGAAACCGAAGCAATGAAGAAGTTCTTGGTCTATAACGAAGGTGTACCAGAAAATATCATCATCAAAGATCCGAAAGGTTTCAACACCCACAAGAGTATTTTGAATTGCAAAAATACTTACAATCAAAAAAATGTCATCATTGTTTCGCAAGGTTTTCACAATCTCCGAGCTCTATTTTTTGCCCGAAATAATGGAATGAACGCATTAGGTTTTGATGCACAGGACGTCACCAAAAACGAAAGTTTCTACAGAAATCACACGCGCGAATTTCTTGCCAGAGATCTGGCTGTTTTCTATTATATTCTTGGGATTTCGCCCGAGGAATAGTTTTCATCAATCAACCATATTTCCGAGGAAGATCTACCAAAAACCGACTTGGCAGATTCTTTGTAATTATACCGTTACTATTAATGTGAATAGTAATTAAAACTTACAAAAATGAAAAATCTATTTAAAAAAATATTCCCGTCAATCATTGCATTTACAATGGTTTCCTGTATGACGACTTCAAATCCTTACGCATACAACAATGACCCATATTCTCAGGGCTATTCTGATGGTTACAGAGATGGTTATTACCAGTCACCGGACGGCTATTGGTATGCGCCAAACGCTGTATATCTGGACTACAACAACAATTATTACAGAAATGGAGCTGTTTACAGTTCGAGTAATAGAAACCGTGGAAATATCATTATTTCTCCAAAGAGAAGCTCTTTACAAAACCGTATTTCCAGTGGAACGAGGTCTAGATCTGAAACGACCACTCGAGACCAAAATAATATTGGTAGAAATCAAAATAATATCAGAGTCCAGCCCAATGGCAATAGCGGCATTAGAAATCAATCTCAAAATAATAGAGTACAGCCGAATGTAAATAGTGGAATGAGAAACCAATCTCGAAACAACAACCGTGTACAACCTCAAAACAATAGTAGAACAATACCGCAAAATAATACACGGGTTCTACCTAAAGTTCAACAGGAAAACAATTCCCAGAGATCCAGTGGAAGAAGATAATCAGAAAGCTAGTTTTTAACTAGCTTTTTTTAATTCTAAATTTCAAATTTTAAAGATTAAAAACGAGTGTAAATAAAAAATATATTATTTTTGTAAAAATTGTAAAAATGCTCGTGATTGGAATTGCCGGTGGAACAGGTTCCGGAAAAACTACTGTTGTAAACAAAATATTGCAACAGCTTAATATTGAAGGCGTTAATGTGCTTTCTCAAGATAATTATTATCACGACAATCCAAATCTTACTTTGTCAGAAAGAGAAGTTCTCAATTACGACCATCCGAAATCCATCGATTTTGAATTGATGCTTCAGCACGTGAAAGATTTGAAAAACCAACAAAGTATAGAGCAGCCGATCTATTCTTTTGTAACACACTCGAGAACTGGAGATCATGTAACCGTGGAACCGAAAAACGTTTTGATCGTTGAAGGGATCTTGGTTTTGACCAATAAGGAATTGCTAAAAGAATTTAATCTAAAAGTCTTTGTCCACGCAGATTCAGACGAAAGATTAATTAGAAGGATCCGTAGAGATACGCAGGAAAGAGGAAGAGATCTTCAAGAAGTTCTTCACCGTTACCAGACAACTTTGAAACCGATGCATCAGGAATTCATCGAGCCTTCAAAAAACGAAGCCGACCTGATCGTTCCAAATATGAGACAAAACTCAGTTGCGATTGATTTTCTGACGACTGTCATCAATAACTCGCTTAAAAAAGTTCATTAATAGAATAGTAATTTTTAGGGCAGCTATTTCCGTCTTCCGTTCCCAATCTTTTTGCCAAAGCTTTTCCAGCCGCAAAAAAGGATTTCCACTCAAGCCGGGCTGCAGATTTGTAACAAAGTATAATGATTTTACCATGAAAGAACTGATAAAAGAAATCAAGAAAAAATCGCCAACACTGAAGTTTTTTCAAACTTATGTGTTTAACAAATATCTGTTGACGCTTATAGGCTTTTTGGTTTGGATGATATTCTTCGACAGTACATCATTTCTGGTGATCAACGAGCTGAATGGCGAAATAAAACGTTACGAAAACCAACTTGAATTCTATAAAACAGAATACGAAAAGAATGATAAATTCTACCGTAAACTGATGAATAACAAAGATGAGAAAGAAAAATATGCGCGGGAAAATTACTTTATGAAAAAACCAAATGAAGAGATCTTCATCCTGGTAGTTGACAGTTCAAAAATTGCTAAGAAGTAAAATAAATTTTCAGAATGAGTGAATTGGAAGATTGGGAGCAGCTTGTAAAAAAGCAACTCAAAACAGATAACATCTACGAGATTCTCCAAAAAGAGAATCTGGAAAATATTGATGTAAAACCTTATTATCACAACAATTCTGAATACAAACTCCTTCCGAAAGTAGAAGAAAGTACGCATCTTGTTGCAGAATATCAGGAAGGTTTGGAAGACCAAGCTTTCGCTTTTCTACTCAATGAGAATGTCGAAGATCTTGATGAGAAATCGATTTTCATTAACAATGCCGAACTTTCAGAACATATCTTGACAGAAGAATCCAACCGGTATTTTTCTTTGATCGATGTTTTTTCTGATGACCAGAAAGCGGAACTCAATGAACATCTTGCTGGTGAATTACTATCAAAATCATTCGAAAGAAATATCTGTGTTGATGTTAGTTTGCATCAAAACTCCGGCGCTTCCATCATTCAACAGTTAAGTTTTGCTTTGGCGAAATCTAAAGAATTGGTTGAGAAATTTAGCCCTGAAATTTTAGATAAATTGATTTTCAAGTTTGCTGTTGGAAGTCAATACTTTTTTGAAATTGCAAAAGTTCGCGCTTTCAAATATCTTTTCAACCAGCTTTCTAAAGAGTATGAGAAAGATCTAATTCCTTATATTTTCGTTGAAACTTCGTTAAGAAATAAATCGAAAAACGACCAAGACAACAATCTGATCCGTTCCACTTTGGAATTGGCTTCGGCGATGATCGGTGGAGCTGACGCAGTTTTCAGCCACAATTATAAAATCGAAAATCCAACCGAACTCTCCAAAGAGATCTCCTTCAAACAACAGATCGTTTTGGCTTATGAAAGCATCATCAATGTTTTTGAAGACGCAACTTCCGGAAGTTATTTTGTGGAAGATATCACGCAACAATTCGCTGAAAAATCCTGGAAACTATTTCTTGACATTGAGGAAAAAGGCGGTTATCTCGAATTATTGAAATCAGGAGAAATCCAAAAAATGATTGTCGAACAAGCGACGAAAGAACAAAGTTGGGTAGAAGAGGGGAAAATTAAAATCATTGGTGTCAATCTTTATCCGAAATTGGAGGTTAAAAAATCGGTTTCTGAACTTTATGATTTTTCTGAAATTAAACAAGTTCGTTTAGCGGAGATGTTTGAATGATGAAAGAACATTTTCAAGACCTATCAAAAATACAACCAACATTTCAATCAATCATTGATTCAGAATTATCTAGAAAACAAATTGATTTGGAGTGAGAAGAGTAAAAGCCTTCTCAATCATATTCTTAATGCCCATCAAATCTGGAATGCTAGAATCCTTAATCAAAATCAATTTGAAGTATGGCAAATCAATGCTGACGATTCATTAATAGAAATCAATTCTGAAAATTTCATCAATAGTTCCAAAATCCTTGCTGAAAGAGAAATTACAGAAATAATCAATTATCAAAATTAAAAAGGAAATCAATTTGAAAATTCGATTCAGGAGATTTTCTTTCATTTTATCAATCATTCAACTTATCACCGCGGACAAATCGCAATTCTGATGAAAGAAGCTGTATTAACACCTTTGAACACTGATTATATATTCTACAAAAGGTTTTGATTAATTTTAAAATTATAATTACATTATTCTCAATTTTCGGAATTCTTAAACTCAGAATTCGTAACTCTTAACTAATTCACTATCTTTGCAAAAATTTTTAGAAATGAGCGAAGACGGAAAAAGACCAGAAAGAGACAAAAAACCTAGAAGTGCAGGTAGTAGCAGACCTTCTGGAAACTCCCGTGGCTCTGGCGAAAGAACGTCCAAAAGCAGGCCTTCTGCAGGAGGTGCGCGTAAACCTAAGACGACAAGAGGTGGCGACCGTAATTTTGACAGTAGAGACAAATACGAAAATGGCGATAAAAAACCATTCAGCAAAAAGCCTTCAAATAAAAAACCATACATCCGACCAGAAACGGCTGAAGATAAAACCAAATCTTTCATCCAAAGAAGAAGGTTGGAGAAGATCAGTAAGGAAGTTCACAAAGATACCATCAGACTTAATAAATATATTGCGAATTCTGGGATTTGCAGTAGAAGAGAGGCTGACGAATTGATCGCACAAGGTCTTGTGGAGGTCAATGGAGCTGTGGTGACAGAAATGGGGTATCAGGTTCAGAAAACAGATAGAGTTGTTTTCGATAGCCAAAATATCACACCGGAAAAACCAGTTTACGTTCTATTGAACAAACCAAAAGGTTACATCTCAACTACCAAAGACGAAAAAGCGAGAAAGACGGTGATGGATCTGACAGCAAACGCATCGCCATACAGAATTTTCCCAGTTGGAAGATTGGACAGACAAACGACGGGTGTTATTCTTTTGACGAACGACGGTCACATCACAAAGAAACTGACGCACCCATCTTTCGCAATGAGAAAGATCTACCACGTAGTTTTGGATAGAAAACTGACGAATGACGATATGAAGTTGATCGGCGAAGGAGTCCGTTTGGAAGAAGGTGTTGCAGAAGTTGACAGCATCTCATTCATCGAAGGAAAACCGAAAAATGAAGTTGGTATCGAAATCCACATCGGATGGAATAGAGTAGTCCGCAGAATTTTCCAAAAACTGGGTTACGAAGTGGAAGCGTTGGACAGAGTAATGTTCGCCGGACTTACCAAGAAAAATATCAAAAGAGGACACTGGAGAATTCTTACAGAATTGGAGGTGAACAATTTGAAAATGTTATAAATAGCTTTTGGCTTATTGCTTTTTGCAGTTGGCTTTTAGTATAAATAAAAAGATTAAAGGCTGAAGAAATTCGGTCTTTTTTTATTTGAAATTGTAATTTAGAATATGAGTAAAATTTATATTTTCAGTGGTCTTGGCGTTGACAGAAGAGTTTTTGATAATATTGATTTCGGAAACTTGGATGTAGAATTTGTTGATTGGATCGATCCGTTGAAAAATGAACCTTTGGAAAATTATGCTAAAAGAATTTCACAAAAAATAACCAATGATAATCCAATTTTAATAGGTTTGTCCTTTGGTGGAATGGTTGCTGTTGAGATTTCTAAAATTATCAAAACAGAAAAAATCATTCTCATTGGTTCTGCTAAAAATAAATTTGAACTTCCAAAATTCAATCGAATCTCTGGAAAGTTGAAGCTAAATAAACTGATTCCAAAATCGATTTTCAAAAAGCAAAATTTCATTACTAATTGGATTTTTGGAATCGAAACTGAATCAGAAAAATCACTACTTAAAAGCATTTTAAAAGATACTAATCTAAACTTTTTCTCTTGGGCAATCAATGAAATTGTGAATTGGAAAAATGAAACAATTCCAGAAAACGTCATTCACATCCACGGGAATAAAGACCGGGTCATTCCTTTTAAGAATGTGAAAGCTGATTATGTGATTGAAGGTGGCGGACATTTTATCACGGTTAATCGCTCAAGGGAAATTCAAGAAATCATACTTCATTCCGTTCCCATGGCGCAATAATTGACGACTAAAGAATTAACAATAGGGAATGAGAAAATTGTTTTCATAATGTTGATGTAAAAACAATATTTCATTTGGATTAGAGTTTAATAATCATTCGCACTTTAAGATGCTCAAGTTATTTTGTTTTTGTCTGTTGATCTTCTGTTTTTTCAAAATTGCAGCGCAAAATAATTTGACCTTTCTCAATGATAATCACAGCGGAATCAATTCTGCAGTATTGTCACCAACGCAACCCTTTTTTAATCAGCATCCATGGGATATCAACCTGGTTTCCGCAGACGTCTTTCTCCAAAACGATTATGCCTACATTTCTAAACAAAGCCTTTTAGGATTGACCGGAACTCCCATAGAATCTGCAAATCCAAAAAAAAATATCACAGGAGAAAATCAAGCCAATGTTTTTGATTTTTACAACAAAGGAAAAGCTGACCTTCTGGTTGCCTCTGATATTTTGGGACCTTCATTTTCTATGAAAGCCATGATCGGAGAGAAAAAATATGTCTTTGGATTGTTCAGTAGGATGAGAACGCAGAACTCTTTTTTGGATTTTGACAATTATTTGCGTTATGGCAACGAGATGGTTCCACAGCCTAATGATTACAAAATGAAACCTTTCTCGACCACTCTGATGAATTGGAATGAGGTCGGTCTAAATGCAGCAACCACTATTTTTCCTTATTCAGATAAGCAATGGGTCCTTGGGGTCAATTTGAAATATGAGATCGGATTGGACGCTGCTAACATCATCAGCCACAATGATATTGAACTGACTTCCACTGAACCTGCAATTGATGAAAATCCTGACCTTCGCAATATCTACGCTTCCAATTATAATATCGCTGCAAGTTATATCACGAATTATAACTTCGAAACTAAAACCTATGAATACAAACAAAATGGTTCTGGACTAGGCTTGGATATTGGAATTGCAATGATCGACCAGGATTCCCGGGAAGACGAATATAATTCTAAATTTTCGTTCAATATTGTTGATCTGGGCTATGTTAATTTCAAAGAGGGAATCAACCACGTTTTCAATAATGGGAATACGGTTTGGCTTCAGAATAATCCTAATCTTAAAGATGTTGAATTTGAAAGTCCGGAACAGTATCTCAAATTATTAAGCCAAGAAGCTTACGGCAATGAGAATGCTTCATTGGCTGGCTACGGTTTCAAAATAGGTTTGCCGACCAGCATCAATGTCAATTATAGTCAGAGAATCAAAGAACACCATTTTTTCAACGTTAATTGGATTCAGCGTGTTCCAGTATTCGAAAATTCTTTGAAACGGAATAATATCATTAATGCCAATTATTCTATCCAGAAAGAAGGAATTGGTTATGGAATTTCTACAACTTTATCAGAATATAAAAATCTACAATTTGGCGGTTACGTTAGACTTGGACCATTGATTCTTGGAAGTGAAAATGCCTTCCCGATTTTATTCAAACAGAAAAAACTTCATGCTGCAAACATCTATTTGGCGATAAAGCTCTATCCATTCTGGGACAGCGCTTTCAAACGTCATAGGAGAGAGCAATGTGATTGTGAAAAGTAATGATTTTAATAGCCGTGAAGGTCAATTCCTTCTGTTCTTTGTAAGGTTACCTTCTTGCCCATTTTCTTTTGAATTACTCGGAAATGTTGTAGTTCGTCATCTGTCAGGATATTGATTGCTGTTCCTTTTTCGCCCGCACGACCAGTTCTACCGATCCTGTGAATATAATCCAAAGGCGAACGAGGCAATTCGTAATTGATGACGCAAGGCAAAGAATCGATGTGGATCCCACGACCAAGCAGGTCCGTTGCTACCAAGATCTGAGCGCCATTGACTTTGAATTCCTCCAAATTATTTCGTCTCGCACCTTGTGATTTCTGACCATGGATGGCCACAGCTTTGATCTTATTTTTCTTAAGTTTTTCAACCAGATTGTCCGCAGAACGGGTAGAAGAAACGAAGATCAATGCTTTCTCAACCTTTTTTTCTTTGATCAAATATCTTAAAAATGGACCTTTGTTTTTAGGTGAAACGTGATAAGCAAGTTGTTCAATGTCATCCAATGCAACTTCTTCTTTTTTAATTTCAATCAAGGTTGGATTGATGGAAAGACGTTGTTTCATCTCAGAAACCTTGTCATCCAAAGTTGCAGAGAACAATGTCACTTGTTTCATGACAGGCATTAGTCCAAAAAGCTTATTCATCTCCTCACCAAAACCCAGTTGGAACATCTTGTCAGCTTCATCTATCACCAAATGTTGGATTCCTGAGATACTCAAAGCATTATGGTCGATCAAGTCTAATAATCGGCCTGGCGTTGCAATCAGAACTTCTACACCAAACATGCCTTTCATCTGTGGATTGATGGAAACACCACCATAGACCGCCATTGTACGGATGTCGCGCTTCAAAGTATCCGTAAAAGCCCGGAAAACTTCATCGATCTGGATGGCCAATTCTCGTGTCGGAACCAATATCAAAACCTGAACATTCCGGTCTTTTTTAACTTCTGTATTTTGCAATTTCTCTAAGATCGGCATCACAAAGCAAGCCGTTTTTCCAGAACCTGTCTGCGCAATTCCCATCAGGTCTTTTCCTTCCAGAATCACAGGAATCGCCTGTTCCTGGATTGGAAACGGCTTCAGGTAACCTAATTTTTTGACAGAATTGATGATATTGCTTGATAATCCTAACGACTCAAATGACATAAAATAATGATTTGCTGCAAAGATAAGTTATTGAGATTGGTTTCTACCGATTTTTGGAATTCAAGATGGTTTCGAATTTCTCGGTGATTGAACTTTTTTGATCAGAGAGATCAATGAAATATTGGGTTTGCCAAAGTTTGGTTTTCTCAGCCTGTTTGTTGGTTGGACAATGCCAGTCTGAATAGATACGGAAACCACGTTTTCCTGTTTTTAATTGACTGGAAATTAAGTCTTGTTTCTCTAAAATGAATTTCGGAAAAATGAAAAATCCGGTGTTTTCATTTTCTTCAATTAAAATCATATAGAAATCAAAATCATCATCAATATCAAAAGGAACTGTTTTCTTATCTTGATCACGCTTCCAAAACGTAACGAATTGTCCAATTTTCTTAGGCGTTAACTTGGACTTCCTGAATTTGATCTTAACATCATTGATTTTAAAATTAAATCCAAAATATTCTTCAGATCCCGGGTCTGGAATTATTTCAGAAAGATTCAAGTTCAAAGGTTTGAAGACTAGATCATCAAGTTTCTTGATTTCATTGATCATTGTTGTAATTTAAGTAAATGAAAAATCGCCATCGCCATCTTTAAAATCATAATTGAAATTTTCTCCAATTCTTTCTTTTAAATCTTTATGAATGAGATATTTTCTCACAAGTTGACGTCTGTAAATAGCGCGTGGAGATTTGTTTTTATTAATGGAATCATTTAGTTTATCATCAAATATCGTCATCATTTTGACTTTATATTTTTTGATGATCTTAGGAAGTATATCTGAAATCAAATTCTCATTTCCAAAATAATAGAGCACTTTTAAATGTGTATTTCGAACCGAACAAAGCATGGTTGCAACAATCTCCTGGTGCTGATAAACACTGACCCAAAACATCTCATAATCTTTCGAAAATGATGAAAATAGATAATTTGGTTGTTCTCTTTCTCTGGAAAGCCATGGAAAATCTAGGATCCAGCGGAATTCTGATGCACTTCTTCCAATTGGATTTGTTTTTTGTTGGCTGATGAATTTCTCAAGATCTCTATCAAAAGTTTTCGTGATTTTATAAAGATGATTCTTTCCATTGCTGATATATGGAATGAAAATATTGATAAAATGATCCAACCGCTTCAGCCATTTTTTGTTGTCCTCAAAAACAGGTTTTTTGGATGGCAAAAGTTCTGCTAGATTGGATTTGAAATAATATCGTACTGCTTTCTTTGGATCCAGATAATTAAAGAATCCGAGTTTGTTGTACAATCCTTCCGCACTTGCTGTGAATTCTGTGATCATAAGACTTTTATCGTAAGAATCTTCAGCAGCGTAGAGTAATTTTTGAGCGATTTGCTTCCCTCGGAATTTTTCGCTTACAGACAAGGTGGAAAGCCAACCAAAATGAAGTTTTTCCCCATTGCGAGCCGTAATGTCATCTGGTAAAATTCCCAAATAACCAGCCAGATCGTTTCCAGAATATGCTAAAAACAAAAGGATGTCTTCAGAATTGGCGCGAGGATTGTGAATGTGAGAAACCTCTCTTAGTTCGGAGATCGGTGCAAATAGAAATTTTTGAAAATCTTCTGAGCTAGTAAATCCTTTGAGTTGTTCTTTGTTGAGTCCTACGATATTGATCACAAAAAATAGTTTCAACAAATATAAGCAACACTTTATTCAAAGCATAATTTCAACTTCTGATAATCTTATTTTTATTGAATTTCTTTAAAAATTGATAATACAGAATTTCATTTTTCAAAATCTCTTCCGCAGAATAATTTCCGATCTCGATTGGAATTCTTTGCAGGTTTTTCGGATTGGAATCCAGTTTGAGTCCGGCAGCTCCGAAAGTAAATTTCAAATCAGTGTTTTGCCTGAAAATTGAATCGAAAAATTGATTTTCAACCAAATGATCGGTGAATGGAAAGGCAAATGAATCATTTAGAAACTGGTTCTTTTTCATGTAATCCAAAGATTGTTGTGTGTTTGCCAACTGATTCTCCACTGATAACTGGTTGTACAGCGGATGGTCCCAACCGTGAGAACTGCTCCCGAAACCATCATTTTTTAATTTTAATAATTGCTCAGTTGTAAGGTAGACTGGATTGTTTTTCAAATAGATATCGAAGTCAATTTCTAAATGATCAGCAATCAAGTCAAGTTGATCTCGATTTTTATAATTGATTTTAAGAATTGATTCTAAATTAATTTTCAAATCATTTCCGAAGTTTGGAAATTGACCTATTTTACTTTGAAGTTCTTTATTTTCAAGGATTTTTGAAATGATTAGACTCGCTTTGTTTCGCCACATCAACTCTTTATTATCAATAAATTTTGGGTTGATAAAGTTGATGGCGTAGATTCCTTTACGCTTTAGAATAGGATAGATGATATCATAAAATTCTGAGTAACCATCATCGAAGGTCAAGAGAATTGTGG
>Ga0308171_1001145_pt1 | contig 39640 bp, 47 predicted proteins | sample PhyGR1_FD_202135 | JGI IMG/M metagenome (GOLD analysis project Ga0308171, IMG submission 202135) | Phyllosphere microbial communities from UC Gill Tract Community Farm, Albany, California, United States - DLSLSG.R1 | ecosystem: Host-associated > Plants > Phyllosphere > Unclassified | place: USA... | reverse complement strand
TAATGTCTTCGACCGACGAGAGTGCTGCCTCCACGTTGATCGCTCCTTCCCTGGGAGCATTAGTGAGTAGGTCTTTGACCTTGGGAACTGTCTTGCTCATCAAGATTCGCGCATGTGCAATTTCCTGCGACGAGTAATGCCGAAGTAGATACTGTTCAAAGTTTCGCCGGATTTCGCTTTCCGACTGAGCAATGGCGTCGGGGTTAATGCCCTTCGTGACGTCAATGACGGCGCTGATCGCGTTGCAGGTGATAACAGATTTTATCTGATCGATGGTATCTATGAGAAAAGGTGCGTAGTACTTGTGATCAAGGCTGCTGGTTTCGAGCTCCTCGACGTACATACCGACACGTAATTCACCGATGCGAATACGTTTCTTCATATATTCCCCACGATGTATAACTCATATAAAAAGAAAATCAGAGGGCGTCAGTAAAATTACGCCATTTGAGATTACAACCACATTTTTCCGGCATAATTATTTATTATAAGTTACTATATTGGCGTAAAATAAAAATTGACAAAATAATTTATTTATTTGTTATTGTTAGTATAATACGAAATTCTAAAATATCTACGTTGCCAATATCTGAAAATATACACCAAAAATGGAGTGTTATGATGAGTATATTAGAAAGTCTGTTGCCTTTATTCGAAAAGCACGGGCGCGAATTCCAGAGCGTGTCCATTACTCGGAATCGTTATGAGGTTAGAGGCCTTCGGCGTTGATGCCTTTGCCCGACGCATTGTTGGTTGGCGGGCAAAGGAATCAACGCTGAAGACCGCACGTCCTATCGCCAGCTTTACGACACGCCGCGAGAGGTTAGCTGTGGTTCGGGAGTAGCGACAACCTGGGTAGCGCTGCGACAAGCCCCTATAAATTCCTCATGCGAAGAACTCTACTGGTCGCGCATGTTCACCTTTACCCCAACTCACATCAGCGTCGCCGACGCGCGCTCCAAACACCGTCATATCCTGCCGCTTGAGCGCCAATAGTCTTGCGGAGTCCAGATCACCTGCGCTGGCTGAACTAGCGGCCTCGCCGATACTCCTTCTTGGGATCAGCGATAACGAATCTGCCGCAGGTTCTTTGGACGCGCTGCTCATCGAATTAAGGATCGACAGTCCCTGCACCATTCCTCCCGTCATCGATCGTCCGGCAGCTTCTCCGTTGTTGATCATCGGCACTATCGGAGCGATCGAGCTAGAAACCTCTGGCGCCGAAAGGATCTGGCCAAGAAAGCCAGATCCTCCTCGTCCCGTGTTCACTGCAGTTTCGATCACACTCGTCAGTGCGACGTCGGCGTAACACAACCGGGTCCCATCGACACGGGTGTAGCTTCCCCGATTGACAACGACCGTGTCACCGAAAGCCCAATCACCATCGACGGTGGTTGCGTTAAGGTCAAGCAAACGGATTCCTGCATCCGCAAGCGAGAGGACCTCGTCCGCCTTGGCGATCCCGTCGGCATCCCGATCCTGCCAAAGATACAGTTCATTAAACCGGTCGTCGTCGATCGAGATCGCACCATCGTCGTTGCTATCAAGTATACGCAGGCCGTCAAGGTCGGAGCGCCCTTCCAGCGCATCGTCGATGAAGCTCATCTCAGCAATGCCGCTCATGAGTCCATCGTGGTTGCGATCACGGAAGAGGAAAGCCTCGGTCTTCCCGATCCAGCTTGTGCGGTCGGTGATCCCGTCGCCGTCGATATCGAACCAGGTCGAGGACTGCCACATATCGAAGGTTTCTATGCTGGCTCCGTCGAGATCAAGGACGATGGGCGCCTCGAGGGTTACCGTTTCTCCATCGCGGAAAACGAGCCTCTCTATACTCGACAGGGTATCAACGCCGTCATCACCGTTGACCGTGGTCTGACTATCCGTGACCGTGACGGCTCCGCCGTTGGTCTCGATCGAGTAACTGGCCTTCAGACCGTTGAAATAGGCTGTGTCGGTTCCGAGGCCGCCATAGATCGTATCGTTACCGTCCATGCCCCAGAATTTGTCGTCACCGTTATAGCCCCAGAGCGTGTCCGCTCCAGATCCCCCGGCAAGCATGTCCGCCTTGTCGCCACCGTGGATGATGTCGTTCCCAGCCCACCCATAAATGCTGTTCGACGCACTGCTCGCGCCCGTGAGTGTATCAGCGGCCGCAGTTCCCTGCACCCAACCCTCGAATGCGCGAGACACCGTAAGGCTCACAGTTGCCGTCGCTCTTAGCTGGCCATCGCTTACCGTGTAGATGAGGCTGTCGTTACCCTCATAGCCGAAATCAGGCGTATAGCGGATAGAGCCATCCGTTCCGATTGTCGCCACGCCGTTTGCCGGGTTGCTGAGCGCAGTTATCGACAGCCTGTCGCCGTCGATATCGACATCGTTCGCGAGAAGGTCGGCAATTGCAATCGCCGTGACGTCGTTATGGATCACCGAGATCGGCCCCTTGTTGGCAGCCACGGGGGCGTCGTTGACCGCAGAGACGGTCAGGCGGAACACGTCGTTGGCGCTGAGCGCTCCGTCGCTCGCGACATCGCATGAGACGAAGCCACCGCACCACATGATGGTCACACAGACCTCTCCCAAACAGAGGATGCGACGTTCCTCTTGCAGAGCACACTTGGTGACCGCAAGACTGCTTCTTCGTCGTTTCGATCGGGAAACTCGTTTGGGTAGAAGCTTCTGTAGAGGTCGCCTCCCTTTAATCAATCGGGACATATATCAAGACGCTTGAATACAGACATGATGATCAAGGGCATTGTCCCTTTATCGAGCTCCAACAATCCCCAAGGGTACCAGATGACCCGTCGATTCCGCCATCGAGCGGTCAAAGCCCATTCGAATGTCTTCGAGCGCACGCATCAACGCGTCAGCATGAGTGACACGGTCGCCATCGATCTCTTCGCCAATCAGTGCGGAGATGTCACCGAGGACACGACCGCCGTCCTCGAACGATAACTCGAGGCGATTATCCTCATCGTCGTCCGTCTCTGCACCGTCGTCGGCGATGTCGGTTTCAATGGCCGGGGTAGAACCGCGCGCGAAGTAGAGAGCCGACAATGGCACCGCTGTGTCGAGCCGACGGCGCACCATGTTCCATCGGGCGGCAACCATCGCTTCACGCAACGGCCACACCGCATCGAGAGCGGCTCTGCGCTCCCTCCGCTTCCTGCGGTCGAACACGGTTCGATGCCCGCGCAGGCGCCCGATCGTGTGGGGTGCCGTTCGCAGGCGCAGCAGCAGTTCGGTGATCGCTTCGTCCCCGATCGCCTCGACGGCCAGGCGGTATGCGTGAATGAAGGGAGCAGGATCGGCAAACACGTTTCGGGCGCGTGCTGCGACCGCCGCATCGTGGTCATCGACGTGATCCGGTTGGAAGACCGTCATCTCACCAGCAGGCTCAAGCTCAGCTTGACGAGGTGTGTAGAGCGGCAATTCCAATCGCGGCTCGAGATCAGGAATAGGGAGATCTTTGGAAAACGCCGCGACCGCTTGCCGCCGGGCGACAAATCGCTCGTCCGCGTAAAAGTTCAGCTTGTTCAGGATCGCACCATAGCCGCTGCGCACCTGCAGGATCGTGCTGGTGTCGTCCAGGCGTTGAACCGCATCCGGATCCATCAGAGGAACGAGCTCGAAGCGGCCCTGCGATGGGGTCTTTGCGGTCAGGACACCTCTGTTGCGTCCCCACCCTTCGCGCTTCTCATATTTCTTGCCCAAGCTGGCCGAGACGAAGCGCGCCGTCGCTTCATCCCCGACGCCGATATAGAGCTTGACGTCCATGTTGCCGATCAGGGCGTCGCGCGCCTTCGTGCCATAGCGTTCATCGATCTGCGGCAGGTTCTGCGCGATCAGGGCGATCGTCAGCCCGTAGCCGGCGACCAGCGGCGCGCGCTTGACGATCTCTGGCAGGCGCTCGAACTGGTAGAACTCGTCGAGCATCATCAGCACCCGGCACGGCTCATCCGGTCCAGGCAACTGGCGCAGCATGATGTCGTGGATCTGCTGGATCAGCAGACGGATCAGAGGCTCGACGGTTCCGAAGTCGGACACGGGACTGGCGATGAACAGCGAAAAGGGCTTGCGGCGCAGCTCTCGGATATCGAAGTCGCTCGCCGCGCAGGCTTCCGCCATCAGCAGATTGTTGAAGGGCGCAAGTGCCGTGATGACATGCCCCTCGAACGAGGGTCGCTGTTCCTCATCGCGACCGAGATGCTGCCGGAAGCCCGCGAGGACGAAGTCGTTCAGATCGGGTTCTTCGGCGAGGATGCGCTTGAGAAGGTCGGAGAATGGCAGACCCGTCGACAGCAGACGGAGCACGCAGCGCAGGTTGCGCTGCCCCTCCATCGTCTCCGACTCCATGACGTACCCGATCAGGGCTGCCATCAGGCCTCGCGCGGTCTGTTTCCAATAGGCATCCTCCTTCTCGCCGATCGGCAGCAGGCTTGTGGCGAGGTTGAGCAGGTCGGTCGCCCGCTCCGGCCACGCCCGCACAAAATCGAGCGGGTTCCAGCGATGCGATTTTGCCGAGCCTGGCGCGAACACGAAACATTTCTGTCCCAGGGCAAGGCGTGCCGGCCCTGTCAGCGTGTAATTTTCCAGCTTCACATCGAGAACGACCACGGATCCCTGGAACTCCAGCAGATTGGTCATGACGAAGCCTCTGCCTTTGCCGGAGCGGGATGGGCCGTTGACGTAGAAATGGCTGTCGCCGCTATAGCGAATATCGACCGCCGGGCGCCCCTGGCCGAAAGTGCCGAGCAGGATGGATCGGCCGGGTTCTCCGCCGATCAGACCAGCGGCTTCGAGATCCCTGCGTGTGGCGAAACGCGATCCATCCTTCGGCGGTCGAACCTCCCAGGGTCGGAAGGTCAGCAAGACGATACCAATGGTCGCGAGGATCGCTTCGATGCCGGTCGCCATCGAGGCGACAACGATCAGTCGCCTGACGTTCGGGTTGGTGAGATAGGTCCAGGCCTGCTTGACCGGCATCAGGAGATCGTCGCCCGTGAAGGCGTTCCACATTGCCGCGGATTTCAGGAGGAAGAAGCTGGCCGCGGCGTAGTTCGCAGACCAGGCCACGACGAGTGCGGCGCCGGCGACAGAGGGTCCGAGGCCGATGAGAGCAATCTTTTCGAACCGCTTCATGCACCCGGCCACTTGTTGAGATAGATTTCACTGACGCCGCGCTTCATGGTGAGCGGATCGCGGCGCACCTGCACGATAACCGGGACCACGAACCGCACGAACTCCAGAAGCTCTGATTTCGACAGGCCGAGCCCCGCCTGCATCGTCGCCATGGCAAGCCGCTCGTAAGCGCCGTGCGGATTGTCGGCATGGAGCGTCGACATCGAGCCCGGATGGCCGGTGTTGACGGCCTGCAGAAACGAAAAGGCTTCGGCCCCGCGGATCTCGCCCATGAAGATGCGATCCGGCCGAAGGCGAAGTGCGGCTTCGAGGCAATCCTGGATCGTCGTCTTCGCCCTCCCCTGCCCGCCTCTCGAGGCGACGAGCGCCAGATGGTTGGGCTGCAACGGCCTGAGCTCACGCGTGTCCTCGATCGAGATCAACCGCTCCCACTCCGGAACATCCTGGAGAAGACCATTGAAAAACGTCGTCTTGCCTGACGATGTGCCGCCGGAGATCAGCATCGTCACCCGGTTCTCGACTGCAAAGCGGAACCAGTCACGACGGGCCCTCGGCGCGGGATCGCGCAGACGATCGATCAGTTCACAGTCAAGTTCCGACAGCAGGTCGTCGACCGCTCCCGGGCCGATGACTTTGACGCGGTCGAGCCCGCCGAGTTCGACATAATCGTCGAGGCTCATATCGCGAATGACCTGCTTGCGGATGGCGAAGGCTGAGCCGGAAGCGGCAACCGGCGCAAGGACCGCCTGGAACCGTTCCCCGTGCGGCATGGCCGCCGACAACAAGGGCGTCTCCTCATTGACGTTCTGCTGGGTCGAGCCGGCAATCATCTGGGCGAGCGAACGGATTGCCCGTTCATCGAGGGACGGCACCTCGTGGTAGACCATCCTCGCACTGTCCATGCGTTCAACCCAGATTTCGCCTGGACGATTGCACATGATTTCGATGACGGCGGGATCTTCCAGCAGAAAGCGCAGTGGCTGCGCCATCTGCCGGAAGAAGATCGGCAGGTTATCCCAGAGCGAGACGACGTCAGCGCCGCGGTCTGCCTGGCGCATTGCGGAGTTCATGGACGGCCTCCTTGACGGGATCGGGGTAGAGCGCGGAAAAGTCGAGGTCGCGCCGGACGAACACCATGATCTGCTTGCCCTGGTCGACATGGATCGTCGGCGGTATGTTGATCGAGTCCTTCAGCGCCATGTTCGCCATTTCGGCCATGGTCTGCGAGACGGTCTGCTGGGCCTGCGTCTGTGCGTTCACCCCCATCTGCGAGGAGGATGAGGATCCCGGCGACGAACTGCCATCGGCGTTGAGGCCTGCTATGAAGGAGGAAACACCACCGACGAGGCTCAGCATCGACGCGGCGCCGAAGCGCTCGATGAAATGCTTGTCGACGACACCGTTCAGCCCGGATCGACCGAGATCGTCGGTTCCGTAGGAGCCGAGGGCAACGGAGGTGCCATCGGACCGCAACGCCCTGGTCCAGATGATCAGGACACGCGTCTGGCCCCGGGCGAGCCCGCTCTTGTATTCCCCCGTCAGCATCGTCCCCTTGGGCAGCAGAATCCGTCGGCCGTCGAAGGAGTAGACATCCGTGGAGATGACGGCGCGGACCATGCCCGGCAGATCGGACTGGATCGCGGTCTCCAGCACCCCTCGGATCATCGTGCCTTGCGGGATCAGCGCGTCGATCCGATCGTTGTGGCTTGTCCTGACGGTTTCGACGTCCTGAGCCGATATGGCGGCAGCAAATCTTCGGTTGGGATCGTCATCGGCCGACATCCCCGCAGCAGGGGCAGAGGAGGGATCAGAGAAGGCGCCCGGCACGCCGCCCTGTTGCCCCTGATCGACGACGATCATGCTGGAGCGCAAGCGCGCCTGTCTGAGTTCCTCCGCCTTGCGAGCCCGCTCCGCCCCCTCGGCTGCCAGGCGTGCGGCGGTATCGTCCACGGGAGGCGCGGTGACGATGACCGGTTGGGCGGGCGGCTGCTCGACCGGGACAGGCGGCGGAGCGATCACCAGCTTGTTATCCGGTTCCTCGGGCGGATCGCCAGGATCGAGATGGAGATGCGCCGAGCGGCTGGCGGTCTTGAACTCCTCGTGTTCGCGGGCCTCGCTTTGGGATGACGGCTTGCCGAACGAAACATAGGCGGCATAGGCCAATACGCCGAGAGCTGTGGCGCCGAGAAGGAGCGGCATGAGCCGCCCGCCCTTGCCGTCACGCCGCCGGGCTACGGTTTCGGTGATCCGTGCTTCCTCTTCGAAATCACCGCTCATGGGAGGCTCCATGATCAGGGGCACCGACCATGACGACGGGCTTTTGCGTGGTCTTCTTCATGTTGAAGACACAGGTCGCGATATCGCCGTTGCGCAACGTCCACTGCCGCGAGACCTCGTCGACGACGATATACTCTCCCTCGCGCCGAAAATTGACGAGCGTCTCATTGCCATTGGATTTGACGGCGAAGATCGCAGGCAACTCGCCGCTGATTTGGAAGAATGTCTTCTTCCCATCGTCGAAGACCGCCGTCGGACGGTTATCGACGGCCCCCTTGAAACCGTAATCGTAGTTAACCCCGGCAGGATTTGCGAACGCTGCCTTGATGTTCGGCATCGATGCATTTTCCTTCGCCGCTGCCAAGAGCTTGGCGTTTCCTGCGTCCTCCGGATAGGAAAATCGCAGCTTGATGACGGCGGTTCGGGTATTGCCCGGTCGCGCGCCGGTCAGCATGAAGGTGTAGACCCTCTTCGTGGTCACGACGTTCATATTGGTCACCGCGTTCGGTTCGAGCGGCTTGATGAACAGAAACTGCTTCGATTGATCGGGAACGGCCTGCCAGCCGACGGTGTCACCCATGGCAATAGTTGCGATGCGTTCGTCCTCATTGAAGACGATCATGGTCGAGACCCCCATCATTCCGGCAAGATAGACGATGTTGTCGCGCTGGAATGGCACAGTGCGAATGCGCTCGTCGGTCTTGACCGAACTCGGCTGGATCTCCGAGCGAGCGCCGCTTGCTTGTAAACCAGCAACCGCAGCGACCGCCAACCCCAATGCGCGTAGCGACTGGATCATCGGGCGTCCTCTCCGGTGGTGACAGTTTCCTGGTCCCTTCGATATTCAGTGACCTGGAAGCCAAGCGGGTTATCGAAGCGCCAGTCGTTGCGCATCGGCTCGGAGGTGTATTTGAAGCGAACGTTAGCGACCCAGTGGTTCGTCTCGGTCGAGCTGCTGCGGCTCGTTAGAGTGGTGGAAAAGCGAACGGCCGCCGTTTGCTCGTTCAGAAAGATGATGCTCTTCACCGCAACCGAAATAATCGTGTCGGCGCCATGGAGCTTGACGGGATTGTTGGGATTCGCGCCGGAGAAAGTGTTGGCGAGATCATCGGCAGCCTTGCCGGTCGAGTAGAGCGAGGCGAGATCGAAGTTGTCCCTCAGGCTCTTCGGATCGTAGGTTTCACGCGCGCGCAGGAAGCGCACAATGTTGGCGCGTGTCACCGCCTCGTTCTGCGTCAGATCTCCGCTATCCCTGAGAGGCCGACTCGCCTCCACGTAACCGGTCGTCTTGTCGACCTCGAGCACGACGACGTCGAAGGTTTTCAGGGGCAACGTCGCCCATAAGAGCCCGATCATGGCGATCAGCGCGACGGCAAGCAGGATGGCGATCAACCGCCATACCGACCGGGACGCGGCGACGGACCGATAGACGGATTTCTCCCAGCGGTCGCCCTCCTGGTAATATCGGGGATCTATTCCGGCGCTTCCCGCTGTCCCCGCCGCGGCGATATCAGTGTCTGCCTGCATTCAACCTGTTCCCCTGAAGCTATCGTCGGCCGTTGAGTGCGGCGGATGTCACCAATGCCCTGTCCGCCGTTCCATCTGTGATGGTCCCGGGAGCTCCTCCGATCATCCTCGACAGTGCGTATCGGCCGCCTCTATAGGCGCCACGTGCGCCCACGAACCCGAAGCGCCGCACGTTGACCAGCGCGAGGCTCGTCGAGGACTCGATGCGGGGGCCACCTCCCGCAATCGCTGCGGCAAGGCCGACCACTTCCTTGAGAAGGAGGGTTGTCGCCGCGCACATGAACAGAAACGGCATGACCGTGCTGAGACTGGGCTCACCCGCCTGGAGCGCGCTCACGGTGTTGCCAAGCAGGCTCGTCATCAGGCCGAGCACGGTATAGACGAGCACCGGCAAAAGCGCGTAAGTCGCTAGAGAACGGATCCATCCGTCGACCACGCCGGATGTGACGTTGAACAGCGCGCAGCACATCACGATCGGACCGATCCCCAGGAGGACGAACATCGTCATCTTGCCCATGATCAGAATTACAGCGGCCGTGACGCAGAGGATCAACGTGAAAAGCAGAGTGGCGCCGGCCAGGAGGTAGAGGAACCAGCCGAAAACACCGCCTTGCGCGACCATGGACGAGGCACCTTGCATGCCGGCATGCCAGATATCGGAAAGCCCCTGCCCGATCGAAGCGCCGCCCGCACCGCATCCCTCACCGCCGGCGGCGTCGCAGACCACCGTGGCGATCGCATCCGGCGCCTGCACCAATGGTGTGACGATCAGCGGCTGATAGGTCGCCCAGGAGACGATCATGCTGTAGCAGAGGAAGGCGCGCCCGAACTTCCAGACGAACGCACCTGCCGTCATCGGCGCCCGGCCGAACAGCATCTCATAGCCCCACCAGACGACATACACGGCGAGACCTGCCAGGAAGAGCGGCCCCAGATAGTTGGCGAGGGCCTGATACATGTTCTGGACCGCCGACGTCCCCATGGCGTCGACGCGTCCGAGCAGGACGTCGAAGATGTCGTTCATAACCTTCTCCTCAGAAGACGCTGAAGCCGTTTTGGCGGATGAGCGGACCGCAAGGCGTCGAAGCGGCGTAGGCTGACGAGAATGGGACGTACGCCGTCTCATCCGCTCCACAAGGAGCCTTCAGTTCCTTATGACCGGCGCAACCGGAGGCCGTCAGTAGCGGAACGCTTAGCAGGACGATGGAAAGAGTGCGCCACATCCGATGCCTACTTTCCTGTCAGGGTGACTTTGCTGGCGTCATAAGCCATGAACTCCGCGGTTGCTGCCTGGGCAGCCAGTTCCTGCATCTGCTGGGCGTTGAGCGCGGCATTGCCGGCATTGACCGCGCCGACCAGTTCGTTGACCGTCTGCGCGGTCTGGGTCTGCAGCTGCGAGTTTTGATCGATGGACCCCTTGATGTCGGGAGCCGTGCCGATCTTCCCTTCGACCGCCTGAAAGGCCTGCGAGCGCTGCTGTGTGCTCGCCTGCAGGCCCGAGATCGTCGCAGTCAGAGCAGTCGCGGTGTTGACCAGCGCCTGGTAGGACTTGTCGCCGCGCGTCAGCTTGGCTTTCTCAGTCTGTCCGGAGAGCGTCTTGACCAGGTTGAGCCCGTTCAGGATCTTTGTCGCAGCATCACCGTACGCGCCGAGCTGTCCCCAGGCCATCTGACCGGCCATGAGTGAGGAGAAGTCCGGGGCGGCTCCCATGGAGAACCCACCGCCCAGGGCCGCGCCTGCGATTTCAGCCGTCGAGCGATTTCCCGTCACGGCTGCGAGCGTCCTGTTGACCGTCTGGAGGATCTGACCGTTGCTGTCCATGATCTCGGCCGTATGCTCGGCCGTCTGCCTGGCTTGCGAGAGCGTCGCCTCATCGATCACGGGAACCTGAGCGCGGGCCGACGCCGTCCCTAGAAAGATCGCAGCGGCTGACAGGGTGATCGTAGCCGCTGGCACTTGTCTTGTTGCCATCATCTTATTGTCCCTCCTTTTTGGTCGGTTCCGTCAGCCTCGTCTTCGACGGGTCGTACGCTCCTGCCATTGCTGTCGCACTTGCAGCCGCGGTCATGTCGAGAAGGCGTTGGTTGCGCAGCCGGACCGTGGTCGAAACGGCCTGAATGGCCTGGTTCCAGATCTGCGTATTGCTCAGACGCGCGATCCCGTTCTGCTCGAAGGCACCCTTTAGCGTGTTGGCCTGGCCGACGGTCGCTGTCTGGGACGAGAGCGATGAGGAGTTAGCGGCAACCGCAGCGGCGACTGACGCCAGCGCGCTGATCGCCTGGCCGGCATTTTTCGTCTTGATCGCCTGAACGGTGTTCGCGACCGCCATCAGGACGGCGAAATCGCTTCCGCTGATCGTCGAGTCGGACCGGACTGCGCCTAGGACATTGTCACCTGACATCGCCTGCATGCCGCCGGCGTCGTTGTCGCCGGTCATGCTGGCACGAATGTCGCGTGTCGGCGCAACGGTCGACTGTTTGAAGGTCCGCGCCCGGCGCATGCAGACGGCGGTGTTCGTCTCGCTCACGGTCCTCTTCGCGTCGTTCACCGGAACCTGAGCAAGACCAGTCGTAACTGGAAGCACGCAAAAGGCGGTAACCACGCAGATGGAAAGGAAGTGCCGGTTCATTCGTCCCTCCAGCCGCAGAAATAAGGGAGCCAGGCTTCCGGCGCCTCGCCGAACCTGGCACGCAGCCGTTCACACTCTGCGACGGTCTCGGTACGCCCCGACAGGACCTTGACGAATTCCGGCAAGGCGGAGAGATCGAGACGTGCGATCACGCTGTCATGATCGTGTTTTACCAGGAATTGCCGACTGGTGGACGATGTCGACTTGACCCAGTCGAACTCCGTTTCCGACAGACCAAAGGCTCCGACATAGCTTTCGCGATCCGCCTTCGGGTTCGGAAAGAAGATGGTGGTGGGGCTCTGCTCGAGAAGTGTATGGGAAATCTTCGCCGTGGTGATATCGCGGGGCGACTGCGTTCCGAGCCCGACGATCCCGTTCTTCTTGCGGATGGTTTTGAGCTGGTCGTTGAGGAAGTCTGCCGACTTCTCGTCGCCGAGCAGTTTCCAGCCCTCATCGATGAAGAGCATCATCGGCCTCACACCATCGAGCATGCCGCCAATCCTGAAGAAGACGTAACCGAGGGCTGCGGTGCGAACATCTGGATCGTCGAGGATGGCGGTCAGGTCGAACCCGAAGATGCCGCGTTCGGCGTCCCATTGATCGACCGGATTGTCGAACAGCCAGCCATGGGTGTCGCACCAGACCTCGAACCGCGAGGCGAGATCGTCGCGCCCGGCGGCTTCCGCGCCACGCAGAAGATGGATCACGTCACGAAACCGTCGCTCGTTGAGCGGGACGGCAAAGATCTGCTCCACCGCCACCGTCAGGATCTTATCCTGCTCGGCCGAGAGCTTCTCGCCCTTGTTGCGCGGCCTGACGAGGAAGCTCAGAAGATCGTAGAGGAACGTCCGGCCTTCCGGCGTGTCCTCGATCTGCAAGGGATTGAAGCCGGTGGGAACGCCGGGTTTCAGGACCTCATATTGCCCGCCGCAGGCTCGAATGAAGATCTCGCCACCCCTGTCCTTGTCGAACAGGGCGCACCGCGGCTGAGGGCGCGTGCGCATTGCCTGGGACAGAAGGAAGAGCAGCGCGACCGTCTTGCCTGAGCCCGTCGGCCCCGTGACGATGAAATTGCCGACTTCCCCCTTGTGGAAGTTGAAGAAATAGGGCGTCATCGATGTGGTCTGGAGAAGCGCGATCGCCGGTCCCCAGCGATTGCCGGTCGGTCGTCCGAGGGCGAAATTATGGCCGGAGGCCATGCCGCAGAAGTTTCTTGAGGAAATCAGAGCGCGCCGTGCGATGTAGCTGAAGTTCCCAGGAAGCTGCGCCCAGAAGACAGGTTCGGCATTGAGGTCCTCCCGCACCACCACAAGGCCCGCATTCTGGAGTTCCTTGGTGACGGCCTGGGCGCATGCCTCGGTCTCCCGGATACGGTCGCCCAACGCCATGACCGAGAAGTGGTGGTAACCCATGACGGCACGGCCGCTGACGAGCTCGTCCTTGGCCGTTGCGATCGCACTCTCCAGGCTGGTGCCCCGTTCGTCGGAGACACTGATCTGGCGCTCGATCCTGTCCATCTCGGCAAGCACCGGGGCACGATCCTGAAGCGCAAAACTCTGCGTGAGCACGAACTCGCCGGGAACCTTAAGAAGGCTATCGACCATGCCTGCCGCAGTGTAGGAAGGGTATTCCCGGACGGAGAGCATGGCCCCGAAGCGCGTGTCGGTGTCGCTATTGCCGCGCATTTCCAGGAGACGGCGGCCGAAGGTGATACGCCGCGTCGGTAGATACTCGTTGAGCGGCATGCGCGGCAACGTCATCCTGACGGGCAGCGCGCCGTTCAGAAGCTGTGCCAGAAATTCGAGCGGCTCAGAGAAAGCACTGCCCTGACGCATATCGACCGTCAGCAGGCGGGCGCCATATCCTTCGAGCCCCTTGACGATGTTGGCGACATGATCGCGCAGCTCCTGGCGCGCCTCGAGATCGAGCGATCGTTCCGAAACCCCGCCCGCCTTGCGAAACCGGGACAACACCGCGTCGGCAACACCGACCTTGCCCTGAAACCCGCGCCGGATGACGGTCAGATAGAGCGTGTTCGAGTACATCCTGGTCTCAGACAGGGCTTGCATGTACCGCTCGTCGAGCTTTTTGCAGAAATCGAGCGAAAAGGAACCTTCGATCGCCGGCGGGATGCGCCGGCGTATGATGTGAGAATAGACCGCGAAACGGCTATCGGAGAGCGCCCGCAGCAAGGTGTTGCGGTTGGCGGCTTCCGCATCGATGACCGCCTGATCGGCGGTCTGATGGCAGAAGCCATCCAACTGCACAATTGAGACAAGCATGCCATCCCGGGTGCGCAACGTCGCCTCGTCCACATGCCGAAGATAAGGGACGTGGTGGGAAACCGGCTTTTCGCGTCCGATTTCCGGGCCGAATTTGAGATCCTTGCGAATGGTATGCTGCATTCTCGTCTCCTCACGCGCGGTAGGAATTGCCGCCCCAGAAATGCCGGTTGCGGACCCATGGGCATTTCGCGAAACGCAGCCGAACTACGTCGGCCATATGCGGATCGCGGACCGTCATGACATAGGCTGCGGCATGCAGCGGCAGGAACAGGAGAAACGTCGCAAGCTGCTTGGTGTTGAGGAAGGTCATGACGACGATCATCAACTCACCGACGAACAGGCCTATCGGCACACCCCACATCATCCGGGGACGGGTCAGCGCGACAACGAGTGGCGCAACCTGCGGCTTCTCCTGCTCAGCCATCAGCCTCCGAGCCCCGACTGCATGGACGAGACGAGCTGGCTCCCGCCGAAGATGAAGGCGATGCCAACGATGATAGAGAAGCACCAGCTCCAGGGAATCCGCGAGGTCAAAGCCAGATAGCCGACAGCCGCGCAGGCAATGGTGGCAGCGGTCGTTGCGAACGTACCCGTCATGAAATTGAGGAGCGTTGTGAACACCGACTGGATCGGCTGAAACACATCGCCGGCGGCAAAAGCCAGATCGGACTGGCCGGCGACAACGACGGCAAGTACCATGCATCGGATCGCAACCTGGCGGCTGCGTTTGGAAAGGACAGTCTTCTTGGTGCTGTGAGCGAAATTCATCGAGACACTCCTGTTACTGGACATAAAGAACCGACCCTCCGATCCAGGTACGCTCGGCGGGCTTCGATTGTTCGGGATGGATAGAGGCAGGCTGATTTTCGAGAGAGCCGGTTGTGAGCAGATCGACGCCGGCATCCGTCGCCGTCCGCGTTGCTCCGCGCCGATCCTGGCGAAACACGTTCTCGAAGCCATAATAGGCGTTTGCCACGAGCGCGACGTAATTGACGGTCTCGGCAATCGCAGGAACACCCCGAGCGCGAAGCACACGGTCTTCACCCGCATTGTAGGCAGCCAGGATCAGGAAAATGTTGCCACCGAAGCGATCTTCGAGATCCTTCAGAAAGCTGACACCGCCCCGGATGTTCTGGGCGACATCACAGACGTCGGCGACGCCGTAGTGGGCCGCAGTCTCGGGCATCAACTGCATGACACCGCGCGCCCCGGCTGCTGAGTTGACGCGCTGGCCGAAGCCGGACTCCTGTCCGGAGACAGCGAGGGCGAGTTTTACGTCGGCACCCTGGCGTTGGCTCTCCTTGCGGACAAGGTCCTGAACCTCCCCCACAGCCACCGCACCATCGATGCAGGACGACGGCTGGCCTGCGTGATCGATTTCGGCTGCAGAAAGAGGAAACACATTCATCGATATGGCCACCCAAGCGAAGATAATAGGTCGAGCATTCATGGCGTTCACCCGCACTTGAAAAACCTATATACGCTATTAAGATGCTTAATCAATCGTTAAGGATGAATTCCAGGAATCGATCTCGTGTTAAGGTTAAAGCTCCTCCTCCTCGGCGCCGCGGCGCTCCTTGCAGTCACTGCTCCTGTCGAGCCCACAAACGCCCAGGACGCCGACTGGGGATGCCAGGTGCTCCTGTGCGCGGCATCGGTCGCCCCTTCCTGGCATCAGATCCCTTATTGCGTGCCGCCGATGATGAAGCTGATTACAGCGATGGCGCGACCGCATTTTTCCTGGCCGATCTGCAAAGGCGCAGGCGCGGGAGCGCCCGGATTTGAACGCTATGAGGCCTGCCCGGCAGGCTTCACGGTCGATTACAGTTCGCAGGGAAGCGACAACAACTGGAATCGCGAGCCCGACCTCTGCATCAAGAGGGTCAATCGCTGTGGCCAGGGCTTCTATTATGAGCGCAACAGCTGCATCGACACGATCACACAGCCTCGGCCGCTTAAGGACCAGCCCTATTATTTCGACATCCGTCAGCAGTCGGGAAAGCCGCAAAGATTTTGGTTCGACTTGAACAAATAGGCAATTTCTGATAGCTTATATAAGATTTTAAAAAAGGCCCCTCCTGATGAAGCGTTGTCCGATCATTGTTTACGAACCAGCGCGTCACCGCGATCCCTTCATGGAGGCCGTCTTTACCTGGTTCCTGGGGCTCGCGTTCGGTTGGTTCATTCTCTATTCGGCGGTGGCATGGATGTGGGCGGCTGCCTGCGACGTGATCCGGCATCCATTTGCAGCACCTCTTTATACGCTCTTCGTTTGCGCGGTTTGGCTGAGCGTTGGCACTCTCGTTTTTTGGGCAGTGTGGCGGGCGCTGTTGATCGCGTGGAGGGTGGCAAGGGCGACCCTCTACTTGATCGAGGATGTCGCCTATTTCATCGCTGCCCGCTTTGAGCGACTGCGCGAAGTGATCGGCAGAATGGGAGGCCGCCGATGACCTTTCGTCGCAGCGTGATACTCCTGGCGGTCGTAACGGCCTCCGCTCTGTTCGGGCAAGCAGCAGCGCAAGATGGCTATCGCTTCGATCTGAAACTCACGACGCCCGATGCTCGGCACGACCCAGACGACGTCTGGTCGGATGACGATCTCGCCTTCATTCGCCAGTTGGGACAGACCCCCTCGATCTACACCGCTCGTCTGAAGACACCTGCCGGAGAATGGCTGCTGTCACAGACCAATGGCGACTGCAACATGCAGGGGATGTGTACGGCACTTCTTCTGCTGCGCAAGGCCGGGACCAAGCCCGTCGAGATGGCCAATCCGCAACTTCCTCTCGGTGGTTCCGCGACGCTGTCGCTCAACTATAAGAAGCTGTTCACCCACGAAATCGACCAGAACGGCAAGCCGCTCGACGGCACCTACGACGTGGCGCCGATCGAATGAGTGCGGTTTGCTTTGGCGCCGTTTCTCCTCATTTGCGGCCCAACCGCCGTGATCTCGGCGCGAATATAGGTCTGGTCCTGGGTTTCGCCGCCTCGATCGCATTTGCAGGCGAGTCGGCTGTCAGCCTTATCGCAGCCGGGATGCCTGCCGACTGCGCGGAATATGCTGCGAACGTCACCCGTAGCGAAGGCAGTTTTGCGAGCGTCTCGCCGGCCGTGAACGGCGTGCGCTGCTACGGAGCATTCCAGTTCTGCGACAGCGGCACGCTGCAGCACTACTGGTCAGGAACGAGGGAGGGGTTCCTTGCCGACCATGCCGCGCAGGTCGCCGCGTGGCGCAAATATCAACGGGACGAATGGCGCAAGGCCAACAGTCTCGGGATGACGCGCCTGATCGGACAGCAGGTTTGTTACAAGGGGACCTGCGCCGTCATATCCCAGTCCAGCATCCTGAAAGGGTGCCAGTTCGGTTGCGGCAATGGGGGCAAACTCTACAACCTCATGCGGTCCGGGCTCGACTGCAGCGCCGCCGGCACGCGCGACGGCGCGGGTACGAGCGTCTGCTCCTACCTGATCTCGGGCGCCGGCTATAACGTGGCCTGCATCACCAACTCAAACGACGGGATCGATTGCCTGCCCGTCATGCCGAGCGGCGGCTGACCCGGTGCGTGGTCGCCAGTCCAGGACCAGAGCGGCCATCGCAGCGATATGGGTCTTGGGCATGTCCGCAATCGCTGAGGCGCAGTCGCCACCGGCTGCCGCAGAGGCACAATCGCAGACCATCGTCTTGTCGGGCGACAGTTGGAAGCAGGGAGGTACGGTTTACAGGTTGTACGGCGTGCAATCCTGCCTTCGCGGCTCGTTCTACCTCGACCGAACCGGAGAACAAAAAGAGTGTGGCGCAGTGTCCGCGGCCATCCTCGCAGCACTCCTTCGGGATACCCGACCGCAATGCAGGTCGATCGCGCAGATCAGGACAACATCGCCATCGCCAATGGTGTTGGTTGCATGCTCCGTCTCCATCGCCTCGGAAGAACTCGATCTCGGATCGATGATGATTAGCCAAGGCTTCGCGTTCTCGGCGCTCACCGACGCACGGCACCCCGTCTACGCTCCCTATCTGGCGCAGGAAATACTTGCGCGGGACGCTCGAAAAGGCCTTTGGGCGTTTCAGGGCTTTCAGCGTCCCGATTTCAGGCAGCTTGAACTGAAATGATGTGCTTTCAGCCGTGACGCTCCATCTTCATTGCTAATATCGAGACATTGATACGTCCCTGGCCTTCAGGCTCGATAGTGTCTCCATTCGTATACGTTTAGACATAGCTTTGTAATCGTTTGGCCGTTACAAGAATGATCGCAACCGCATGACGATGGTACCCTATGGCACAAGGCACCCGATACTCAGACCAGCGCAGGAAATGGTGGAACGAGAGTCTCGGTGAGAACCTGGTGGATTCGCGAACCATTCTACCCCGTGAAGGACACAGTCGCATCAAAGTCCTGGCGGACCAACTTGGCGAACGAGTCCCGATCCTGCTCGGGAAGTTCGTCATGGCCAGCCTTTCTATGTTTGATCTCGGCAAGACCGAACTACCCAGGATCGAAGCAGTAGAAGACGACGGACAGGCGGCGGCAGGTTCCCTAACCCAGATCATCCTTGACGAGGATGTCTTCCAGATTTGCGGCGCAATTGCTGCCTCCCGTTTCCCGCAGGACACTGGATCCACGCGCATGCGCCAATGCGCGATGATGATGATGGTTGCCAGTGAGACGGCTGCGGGCCGCAGGCCGACCATGGCCGGTATTGCTAGGATCACCGGGAGTCCAACCTCGCCAATCATTGCGCTTGCCACGACACTCGAGGAGCGCGGCTTATTGACGAGGATCCGGATGGCAGGCGTCAGCAACGGCAAATCTGGCAAGGTTCTCCAGATTCGTCCAGATGCCCTAAGGGCGATCAACGCCGCGCATGTAGCGCAGACCGGCTCACCAATCGTCCCGATTGACGAGCCCGCAGTCAAGCCGTCGGACGAGCCTCCTTTGTCAGAGACGGACGCCTAGAACTTGTCCTTCATTTCGACCGTGATGATGGACACTTCATACCCAAACGTCGTGGCGCAACTGCCCGGCTCATGCGGAGGTATTGGTTCAAGATCATCGACAGATTTGACGATCCCGGAAATCGAGTGGCCTCTCGCAAACTCTGACGCTGCCCATTCCGCGAAGCTAAAAAATCCCTGATTGTGCGCGAACTGATCAAGAGCAAACCCCATCCCGGAGAGGGCCGTCACGCCCCTATACGGGACGTCAAGCGTAAGGTTGGTGACAAATTCAATCACTCGCCGTTTCCTTTCAAAACTTGTTTGTTCGATGAAATCGAGGAGACGCAAAGTTTCAAAGTTTGATGATGTCAATCTGGCGCTTCATATCCTCTCACTCATGCCCGAAGCCTTTTTGCGACGGTATGGACTGGTGTTGACGAGCCACGCTCCGTCGCATGAGTCAGCTGTGCGCCGATAGCATATTAAAGTTGAATCTCATGCCGTTTCACAGCTTCGGCAATCGCATGGACGATATTGCTGGCATTCAGCTTGCTCGTTGCATTGCGGCGATGACAAACGACTGTGCTCCTAGAAATGTTTAGGATTTTGGACGTCTCCCAAGCGGTTTTCCCTTTTGCAGCCCAACCGAGAACCTCCCTTTCACGATCTGTAAGGCCTCTCCGTTCATTGACATAGTTCACTATTCGCTTCCCCTTGCTTCTCCATGCGCAAGGACTTCTCGTCAGAGTGTTCGGACGTCGACATATCATCCCTGTCACCCGATGAGACGTCAGTAAGACCATCGTGAGCGGTCGTTTTTAGTGTTTGTCTGAAATGACTTACCAGGTTGTGGTTGTCATGGTGGGATTATCTTCCCGCGCTAAGGGATGCGCAAGCCGCCTCAGAAACGAATGCTTACTATAATGTGTAGCATTGATACCGACATTCTGGCGGTTTCTCCGTATGAAGCTAACCTCCGTCTTTGCAAAAAATTTACGTCTTTACCGACGGGAGGCCAAGCTGTCGCAAGAACGCTTGGCGGAGTTCTCCGGCCTCGACCGCAATTACATCGGCAAGCTTGAACGCGAAGAGAGTTCTCCTACCCTTGATACGATTGAGGCGTTGTCGCTTGCCCTGCAGATCGATGTGGAGTGCCTGCTCCACCGTTGAATCGGTTGCAGTCGAGGGCAGGAAATGCACCTCCGCTTGTCGAGCGAATTAAATCATTGATTCAAGGGGACGATTTCTTCGGGCTCCGAATAAGCTGGTCGACATCGACGCCCAGTCCATCGGCGAGTTTGCTGAGAGTGACCACTGTCGGATTACGGCGCCCTGCCTCCAGGCCACTAAGATAGGCGCGGGTCACGCCCACTCGGAACGAAAGCTCCTCCTGTGACAGACGGCGCTCACGACGTATTCTGACAACATTGAGGCCGACAACTGCGCGAATATCCATTCGGCGATGTTGCGGCGAGGGTACACTCTGGTGCGACACACTATAGTGAACATTCTTCTTGACAGCCGGAACGTTGAGGCGCTTAAATGTACATTATATGGAACACTGTTCCGATAAAGAGAACGCAACATGAGTACTAGTCTTTCCCTCGAAAAAGGCCTTCACATCCTCAACATGCTCAAGGAAGCAAACGGGGCGATCGGCGTTCGTGAAATGGCGAGGCGGCTGGATGTCAGTCCTTCCGTCGCGCAACGACTGCTCAATACGCTGGCCGAGCAAGGCTTCGTCGAACAGGACATTTCCACTCGACGCTACCAGCTCGGTTATGCAGTGCTGGGTCTGGCGCAACATGTTTCGCAGCGGGGTCGGCTGCTGGATCTTGCCAGGAAAGAGTTGCAGAAGCTCGCAGACGGGGGCTGCTTTAACGGCTTTCTCGGTGTCCAGCGTGGATCGGTTGGCGTCTACGTCCTTGCCGTCCAGTCAAACAGTCCCGTCGTAATCCGCGCTCAACCCGGGGAAACCATGCCGCTGCATGCCACGGCTTTGGGTAAGGCGCTGCTGTTAGACGCTGATGACCGGGCAATTTCCAAGCTCTTTGAGAATACGGTCGATTGTTACACGGACAGGACGATCACCGAGCCCGACAAATTGATCCAGCAGATCCATAGCGGACGTGGCCTGGGCTATGCGACGGCGATCTCCGAGAATGTGGAGGGGGTCATCTCGGTGGGCGCACCGGTCCGGGACGACACCGGGTCCATCATAGCGGCTATGAGCCTTGCCTTCCCCCGCGCCGTATATCCGAAGGTCAAGATCACCGACGTGGCACAAATTGTCCTAGAGGCTTCCAATCGTGTCTCGTCAGGTCTCGGCTTCGAGCGATCCTCTCAACGTGAATAAAGAGAAGACGACCATGTTGATGAATGACGATAGAATTAAGCGCATGCTCCTCGACAACAATCTAGCCGCTGTGATTGCCACAGCTCCGGAAAACGTACTGTACACCAGCGGATTCTGGTGCCTGCCTCAATGGATACGCCGAGGTCCACAGGCATTCGTGGTGTGGACCGGTGACCCGGCCTATTCGTCCGCCGTGATCACCGGCACTTCAACCCTTGATCTCGTTGCCGACCAGCAGGTGCCGGGACGGGTCCGCCGCTACGGAGCATTCACCGTCGATATCGATCCTTCAGTCACGCTTGACGCTGTCAGTCTTCGTCAAGCTGAACTTCAAGCCCTGCCTGATGAGGGCAGCGCCATTGCTGCGTTGGTAGCGGAAATCCGCAACGCCGGTCTAACGAGGGAGTCCATCGGAATAGATGAAATCGGTTTGCTTCCTGGCGACATCGAAAAGCTGCGTGCCGAGTTGCCCAAGGTGAGATGGGTCATGGCGGCATCCCTTCTGCGCTCGGTACGCGCCGTCAAGACGGCCGAGGAGATCGACATGCTACGAACTGTCGGCCAGATCACAGAGCGATCAATCATGGCGGCACTTTCAGTGGCCAAAGTTGGAGCGACGGAGATCGAACTGGCGCGCGCCTTCCACGCCCAGACCGTCCAGGAAGACGGGGTACCGGTTCTCGGTTGCATCGGTTTTGGCGAACGTAGCGCGCTCATGAACGTGCAGCCTTCGACGCGTATTCTTCGGGAACGTGATGTTATCCGCTTCGACGTGGGCGGTCACTTCAATCATTATCGAGCCGATATCGCCCGGATTGCCTGCTTCGGCGAACCCGCCCCCGACATCCGGCTGAAGTACGCCGCGCTTAACAAGGGTGTCCAGCGCGGCGTAGAAAACATCCGCCCCGGTGTGGCAACCTCTGAAATCTTCCGGATCGTCGTCGAGACCGTGCGGGAAGAAGGTATTCCAAGTTATCAGCGCAGCCATGTCGGACATGGCATAGGACTCGATGGTTATGACATGCCGCTCCTGTCCGCTTCCAGCACAGATGTTCTGGAGGCCGGAATGGTCCTTTGTATCGAGACACCCTATTACGAACTCGGCCGCGTCGGTCTGCAAGTAGAAGACATGCTTGTCGTTCGTGAGGACGGAGCGGAAATGCTGACAAACGCGGGCGACCAACTCATGGTGCTAAACTGATGGGCGCGGCAATTGCCTACGCGTGCTACCGATGCGGGGCCGGCTATCCCATCGACCACTTGATCGATTCTCGCGGTTGTCCTGATTGTTTCGATATTGCACCATCCAACCTCCGACTGATCTACCAGAAAAATCCGGCCAACGCGCCGCTGCCTGTGCGACCCACCTCCCTACCCTCGCTCTGGCGTTATGCCGACCGCCTGCCCTTCAGCGAAGACACCGCCATCTCGTTGGGTGAAGGCCTGACATCCCTTCTTCCTGCAGATCGGCTCGGGTCTGAGCTTGGCGTTGCCAGGCTCTTCATCAAGAATGAAGGGAATAACCCGACATGGTCACATAAGGACCGCTTCTCCACAGTCGCCGTCACGGCGGCGCGGGAAGGTGGAGCGAAAGTGGTGGCTACGAGTTCAACGGGAAACGCCGGCGCTTCACTGGCAGCTTACGCCGCGCGAGCCGGCCTACCATGCATTGTAGCAACACTTTCGGGTTCGGCAGGCCCGATGCTCGCGCAAATCCGTAAGTATGGTGCCAGAATCGTGCCGTTCGAAGAAAAAGCCGACAGATGGACGTTTCTGGCGCGAGGGGTCGAGCGTTTCGGTTGGTTCGCCACGTCGCCCTATCGTCATCCTGTAGTTGGAAGTCATCCAGTCGGAATCGAAGGCTACAAGACCATTGCCTTCGAGATCGCTGAGCAGACAGACGGTGACGTCCCGGACTGGTGCGTCCTTCCTGTCTGTTATGGCGACGTGCTTGTCGGACTGTGGCTGGGCTTTCGGGAATTGTTCGAAGCGGGCCAGATCAGACGCATGCCTCGCCTTCTCGCTGCGGAGGTTCATGGCTCTCTGGAAAAAGCCATGATGCAGAAAACAGACCGCATCCCGGATGTAGCTGCCGCCTTCGATGCGCTGGCCGTATCCGTGGGCGCAACCCGCAGCACGTTCCAGGCGCTTAAGGCCTTACGTGAAACGAATGGCGCAGCCATTCGCGTCACGAATGACGGCCTGATCGCTCTTCAGGAGAAGATCGCGGCTACCGAGGGGATGTTTCTTGAACTGTCTTCGACCATGCCGCTCGCCGCCATCGCGATCGCAAAACGTCAGGGTCTGATCGAGGCCGGCGAAACCGTCGCTGCCATTGTTACGGCATCGGGACTGAAGGACATCGACAGATCCGTTTCGATCGGCCGGCAGCCTTCCTTCAAAACTGTGAAGGAGGCACTGGAAACATTCGAAGTTTAAGGGAGGCAGGGAGGGGACAGCTTCCAACAGCCGCATCAATATCTTGAACCGACAGGGGAACAATCATGAAAAGAAGACAATTCCTGACGACCGCCGCACTCATGGCGACGGCCGCACCCAGACTCGCGTGGTCCGCGACCCAATCCTATCCCGCCGCCAATCCAACGATCGTCGTGGGGTTTGGCGCAGGTGGCGCAGGCGATATCTCCACACGGGTCCTGTCAAATTATGTCAAAGAAACCCGAGGTGTCGTGGCCATTCCCGATTTCCGGCCAGGCGCCGGCGGAACGATCGCCACGGACCAGGTTCGGCGCGCACCGGCCGACGGATCGGTTCTGTCGCTCTACTCGGTCAGCCCAATGCTTGTTGCTCCCCACCTGCAGCGGGTGCCTTACGATTCCACAAAAGACTTCACCTATATCGCCAGCTATGCTGGCATCTCGGTGCCATGCTTCGTGCGGACCGAGAGCCCCTTCAAAACCTGGGATGATCTTCTCGACTTCGGGCGTAATCATCCTTCAAAACTTCGCTGGGCCACCGCTGCCCCGCGCGGCCTCGCGCATATCGCAACCGACGCAGCCTTCCGCACCGAAAAAGTGGAGGCGACCTTCGTGCCGTTCCGCGGCGGTGCCGAGGCCGTGACGGCATTGCTCGGTGGCCATATTGACATGGTCGTCTCCTCGGATTTCGGGCCACATCTTGCCGCTGGCACCGTTCGTCTGCTGGCGGAGACCAGTCCTAATCCAAAGGCCGGTCATGAAGGCGTCGCAAGCTTTGCTGAGCGCCGCTATCCAATTGCGATTCCTGCCTCCTACGGCTTGTTCGGCCCTGCCGGACTGCCTGGGGACGTGGTCGCCTGGTGGGAGAACGCGATCGGCGATATGATCTCGAGTCCTCTATATGAGGATTACCTCAAGACCATAAATGGCTATTCCCTGTTCCAAAAGAGCGAGGAGTTCACTGCCGTCGCGAAGCAGGGTTACGTCGATCTGGGCCGTCAAATCGAGGCGATGGGGATTCGCCTATGAGAGCGTCCCAAATCACTCCTTACGTTCTCGCCAGCATTGGGCTTGCAGCGGCAACGAACGCCTTGCACCTGCATATCTGGGCTCATGGGGAGCCAGCCGCGGGACTGTTTCCCTTTATGGCAGGCCTGCTTTTAGCGGCGACCAGCCTCATTTGCGGCCGAGAGCCGAGCCCATCCTCCGAACCGGTTGAGACGATCCGGCTCCTAGCATATTGCGGCGCCCTGACCGGTTTTTGCCTGCTGCTGAATTGGCTTGGCTTCACCCTGGCATCGTTGATCTTCCTCACTGCCGTGCTTGTGTTCATCGAACGGATGAACTGGAAAAAGGGCCTCCTTCTCGCCACCGCCTTCTCCGTCGGAACCTGGGGATTGTTTGACGCTCTACTGTCGGTGCCTCTGCCGACGGGCATGTGGAGGGTCTGATGCTCAATTCCCTGTCTCAGCTCCTGATGGGCCTCGGCATTGCGCTCGAGCCGACCAACCTTCTTGTCTCTCTCATCGGTGCCGCGCTTGGTACAGCGGTGGGCGTCCTTCCCGGCCTCGGGCCGTCCGCGACCGTCAGCCTGCTCTTGCCGATCACCATGATGCTGGATCAGACCAGTGCTGTTATCCTTCTCGCCGGCATCTATTACGGTTCGCAGTACGGCGGATCGATCACCTCCATCCTCATGCGGGTTCCCGGTGAAGCATCGAGCGTGATGACCTGTTTCGACGGCTATCCGATGGCCCGGCAAGGCCGGGCTGGAGCTGCGCTCGGAATCAGCGCTTTCGGCAGTTTCATCGCGGGTATTTGCGCTACGCTTGCGATCGCCATCGTCGGTCCCGCTTTTACCTCGGTGGCTCTTGCCTTCGGGCCTGTCGAGAAGTCTTCGATCGTCATGCTTGGCCTCACACTTGCGGCAACCGTCGGCGAAGGATCGCGTATCAGGGCCTGGACGATGGTGGCCTTTGGCCTTCTTCTCTCCACGGTCGGCGTCGATCTAATCTCGGGCGAAGAGCGCTTCACCTTCGATGTCGCCTATCTGCGTGATGGGTTCAGTATCCCTATTCTTGCCATGGGCATGTTCGGCGTCAGCGAAATGCTGATGCTGATCGAGCGGAAAATGACTCCGGACGATACTGCTCCTGCAGCATCCTACAGGCTTCGCGATCTGCTGCCGACACGCAAGGACTGGAAGGATTCCAGTGGCCCGATCGCACGGGGAACCGGGCTTGGCTTCTTTCTCGGGCTTCTGCCGGGCGGGGGCGCACTGGTTGCCGGGTTCGCCAGCTATCTTCTCGAAAAGAAACTGTCCAGATCGCCTGAGCGTTTTGGCAAAGGCGCGATCGAGGGCGTCGCAGGCCCCGAAAGCGCCAACAATGCCGCAGCCCAGGCAAGTTTCATTCCCATGCTTTGCCTCGGGATCCCGGCAAATGCCGTGATCGGCATTATCATGGGCGCGCTCCTCATGCAGAATGTCGTTCCCGGACCGCAAATCCTGACCGAACACCCCCAACTCTTCTGGGGCGTCGTCGCCAGCATGTTGGTCGGCAATGCGATGCTGATCATCCTGAATGTGCCACTGATCCGGGTGTTCGTTCTGTTGCTCAGAATTCCGGCGTCCGTCATGGCACCGCTAATTGTGCTGTTCTGCGTCATCGGCGCCTTCAGCATCAATAACAGCCTGTTCGATGTCGGTGTGGTGATCGGCTGCGGTCTCATCGCCTATGGCTTGCGCAAGGCAGGCTTCGATCTCGCCCCCCTGCTTCTGGCGTTTCTCCTCGGCTCGCTGCTCGAAGAGAATGTCCGTCAGGCCCTCATTATCGGTCTTGGCGATCCGCTCGTCTTTGCTGAGAGCCCTATCAGCCTGACCGTGATCCTCTTCACGCTCGTTGTACTGTTGATTCCGATGGTTAACCGGCTCCGGATGCGTTCCGTTTGATAGGCAGGCTGAAAGGTCGGCGCGGCACGCCGCGCCGACAGGACGAACCCTCGCTTCCCGGTGCCAAGCGCTGGATAAAAAGGTCTTCGCCGATGCATTTTGAGAAAACATATATCGGCGCACGGAATTTGAAAGGCGCGGATCAGGCCGATGCGGCGACCTGAGGCTCGTTGATGACTTCCACGGCTTCCCGGGACGTGAAGAATCCCCCGAGACTGCCGTCGAGATCGTTGAAAAGGTCGACAAGCGTTTCGGTCGTGACCGGAATCGTCCTGAGGCGGACAATGGTCATGTCACGCAAAGCCTCGCGCCTGCCCGGCTCACTTGCGAGAACCTGTCGGAGATCGACTAGGTCCTGCCGCGCGGATTCCAGCGTTCCGTAGAAACGCCGTGCCCCGGCGGAGAGATCGTCGCCGTAGACATAGGAATAGAGCGTGAAGCATTGAGCATCACGTGCTTCGTTCAACGCTCGCTCTCTCGCCGTTTGTGCGCTGACCACTTCGCAGAAACTCAGCAGCTCACTCTTGTAAACGTCCGGGAGCTGTTCGATTGCTTTCAGCAAACACAGACTTTTTCGATCCCGTATCATAGGAAAGGCTGCCATGTGTGTGTTGTCCGCATTTTCCGGATCGCCGAAAAGCAGGGCAACAGGCACGTCGAGCACCGCAGCGATGCGGCTCAAGCGAGACCCCGGCACCCGGTTTGCGCCGCGTTCGTATTTCTGGATCTGCTGAAACGTGACGCCGATCCGCTCACCAAGGGTTTCCTGCGAGAGGCCGCGCGAGAGACGGAGAATGCGGACTCGGCTGCCGATCAGGATATCGATTGGTTCAGGCCCGTTTTCGAGCGAGCTTTTTCGTCCTGCCATGATTATGGTTTCCGAAATGGGAGCATCCGCGGTACGCCCCCGCGTTCATGCTCATTACCCTTGGTGATCGGGGAGTTCGAGACCGTACAAGCACGGTCCTGTGGTCTTGAGTTCGGGTGAACCTGTTGCATACGCCATAGGCTTCCCGACCATAAGGTCAAGGGGTATGCTGCTGTAACGGCCAGCACCAACCGGGTTATAAAGGTTTCGACGCCCTTCGGCAGCGCGTCACTGCCGTATGTTCACTCTAGTATACGCTGCGAACATTGTCTCGGGTTTTTGCTCCGCAAAAACAAACATCCATGCTGAAAGCGGGTATCACAAAACACACGCGCTACAACGAGCTGATCCGCCTTATGTCAATGCAGCTTTTCGGAAGTAAGTAGCGAGGCAAGAAACAAGCGGAGGAGGTCTTCGCCGTCGTCTTCATCTTCCTTCAGCATGGTATAGAGTTCGTCTTCCAAGAGCACGAAGGATATTTTCCGTGCAGCGGCAGTTCCACAAGGATGTCGCAGAATCGCTCTACCAGCTTCATCAAAAGCCTCGAAGATTGCACCCTCGGACAACAGATCACCATCTCCTGGCAAATTCCTCAACCACATAGCTCGAGCCGCCGCGTAGTTGGCAATTAGTTGCTCCAACACGTCATCGTTTGAATTTGCTGCGTGACTCATATCTCAGGTTCCCGCAATATTAAGTTTGCTTTTTAAGTGCTATGTTGCGGTTAACGTAAGTTAAATAACTTCCGTTTTCAACATCAAAGTTTCTAAAAGGGAAAGTTTTGATCACATCTGAACAATGTCGCGCCGCGCGTGCAATTCTTGATTGGACACAGGCTGAGTTGGCAGAGCGCGTATCAATCAGCGCGGTATCACTCAGGAATTTCGAGAAGGGCGGAGAAATGCGGGATTCCAATCTAAAGTTGCTGCGGTTGACATTCGAGCAAGCCGGCGTCGTCTTCATCCCCGAAAATGGTGGCGGCGTGGGCGTTCGCTTGGCGAAACCGAAGGGGCAAGGGTGATCCGCTGCCTTTTCGCCGTTACGTGCTCTCTGCGCATGGCAACCCGATAAATGCTATCCCGCCATTGAATTTTCAGTTGTCTTTCGATATGTTGATGGTGACAATTGAAACTCATGATAGGTAGAGCCATGGCCCAGACCGAAACACAGCGCCGTCGCACGCGCGCCACCGGCTTCGGAAAAGCTGCCGGCGAAACGCTGTCACGCGTGCGCCGGGGCGAGTCCGCCGCCAGCGACGATCTGGTCGAGGCTTTTGTTTTACGCTCCGGCAGGGCGCTCGCCCGTATCGCCGAGCGGATGCCACGCGACCGCCTGCTGGCCGCTGTCGGTGCCGCAACCGATACGGACGTGCTGTTTGCAACCCTGCGTGACGCCACCGCGATCGGCTCCGAAATCCTTCCTGAACGACCCGACCCTCTGACGGAGGCCCTGCTGCGCGGATCGGAAATGAAACGCGCCATGTTGAAGGCCGAGGGTGGCGCGTTATCCGCGCAGCAACTGGCCGATCATCTGGGGATCACGCCGCAGGGGCTCGGCCGCAAACGGGAGCGCAACCAGGTCTTCTGGCTTGATGTCGGTGACGGTTATGTCTACCCCGCGTTCCAGGTCGGCAGGAGTGGTCTGCTCCCGGGAATCCGCGACGTGCTCGATGCCTTCGCAGTCGAAGACCCCTGGATGCGAGTGAACTTCATGCTGACGGGCGATGCCCGGCTCAGCGACAAGCGTCCCATTGACCTTTTGCGTGATGGCAAGATCGATGACGTTGTGACGGCGGCGGCGGCTTACGGTGACCATGGCGCCGCCTGATCCCGCATCCTCCAGTGAGGTTTCGCCCGCTTACGGGCCTTTACCGCCACCGGACTTTACAACTCGCGCCCTTCCTACCGATGTCATATCGGCGCGTAGCCGCCTTGTTCGGCTGCACCGCAACGATCTTAGGCCACTTTTCTTCGGGGGCACCGGTGGCAACCGCTTCGACGATCCCCGGAAAGAATTCGGCACCTGTTATCTCGCAACCAGCATCGAGGGCGCATTCGCAGAGACCTGCCTGCGTAGCGTCGGCGCTCGATTCGTGGCGCTAAGCTTTCTCGATGCCCGCTCCTTCTGCGATATCGAGGTTGTCGCTCCCTTGCGTGTCGTCTCGTTGCATGGCTCAGGTCTCGCACAGCTTGGCGCGACAGGCGCGGTCACGAGCGGTCCGCACGTCGTCGCACAGGAGTGGTCACGCGCAATACACGATCACCCCGCCGCTCCCGACGGGATTTCCTACCGGTCCAATCACGACAATGGCGAACTCTGCATCGCTCTCTTTGATCGCGCCAGCCATCACCTCGCCCCCGGACTTCCCCAACCGGTGCTGGGGGACAAGCACCGGCTGGCGGCACTGCTCAACCGTTACAATGTCGGCTTGGGCTGAACCATGAGGCTTGGATTGGCGATATGCAAGGGCGTCGTGTTTCCACGTTTGCGCCGCTGAAAACCTTCCTGATGAACACGCGCAATAGCGTGGTCACGCCGCCAGCCTGTTTCGAGACCACACCATACTGGTCCAATCGGACTCCCCGGTAGCAGCTATGTTCGTCACCTCCGTTGGTTCTGTCCTTCGTGAGACCGGCCATCCGGGCTGGGTGGCCAGCCACTCGTCGGAGTAGACCGTCGACTGATATCGATACCCTTCATCCGGCATAACAACCATCACTGTTTGATCCGGGTGAGCGGCGGCATACCATTGCCCGACAAGGGCTGCCGCTCCACTTGTGGGGCCAACATACAAGGCACGGTGGCGATAGAGCTCGCGGGTAGCAAGAAATGCCTGAAACGCACCCACCCAATGGACCTCGTCCACTAGGGTGTGATCGAGATTTTTCGGCATGATGCTGTTGCCGAGGCCACGAAGCAGGCGTGGCCCAGCCTTCTGACCGAACAGGACGCTGTTATGCGTGTCGACGGCGATGGAGCGCATGGTTGGGAATGGCAGACGGAGATAGCGCGTCGTGCCCGTAAGCGAGCCTCCCGAACCCACGCAGCCAACGAGGCAGTCGATGCGGCCGATCTTGTCGGCGACGATCTCAGCCAGGCGGGAATAGGAAGCCGGATTTTCCGGGTTGTCATACTGCCGCGGCCAGAATGCGCCCGGATCACGAGAAAGAACCTCACGCAGGGCAGCTAGCCTTCCATCCTGATTGCCAGTGCGCTTCTCATCATTAACCAGATTGACGGTCGCTCCGAGGAGCTCAAGTCTGACTTTGAGCTCCTTATCCATAAGGCTATCGGCACTGACGATCGTCAACCGGTAACCGCGTACGGCACACAGCATGGCAAGAGCCATGGCAAATGTGCCCGAGCTCGTCTCGACAAGATGACCGCCCGGCTTCAGTTCGCCGCGTTCCAGGGCGCGATCGAGCATGTAGCGGGCAGGCATGAGCTTCATCAGCCGAAATTGTGCTGCATAGATGTTTGCGCCAAGATGAATAACGCTCGGTCGCTCGTAGTCGTCAAAGAAAGCTCTATGGATCATCGGCTCTCTCCGGCCGCGACGCCGTCGACGCTCACCGTGAAATGAACGATATTGATGAAGCCGCCGTCGCGAGCCTTCGATACCGCCCGCTCAACGCGCCCCGCCGCATCGGGCGTCCTTGCATCGATCAGAATTCCAATCAGGCTGCCGCTATGGGCGACCTGTACCCCGCATCCACCCGCTTCCGCGGACATTGCGAGAGCCTCATCCAGATTGTCTTTAGGAAGATAACGCTGATTGATCCTTGCGCTTGCGGTGGCGACGTGCCCCAGGAGGTCCGCATCCTGTGCGCGGATTGCACGACGCGCTGCCGCTCGAAGAACGCGGAATGTCTCGATTTCATCGTGGTCATAGTCAGCTGGCGGAAATATGAGTGTGTCGACCCCGCTGTCGCGCGGAGATGAAAATCCCACGACATGCAATGGTGGATACTCGCCCGGGAGATATTCGATGACACGGCCTTCCCGCTGCGCGAAAAGAACAGCCTGCGCGCCAAACATCACTGCATCGCTGGCGGTCTCCGCAGCGACAGCCAGGCGGCACATGGCGGATTCGCGGAGTTCGGAATGCGTAGCAGCTGCGACAGCCCTGATGCTGGCGATGACATCAGCCGTAGACGAGCCGTATCCATGCCCGAAGGGAATGTTGGACTCGATTGTAAGGAGCCCCCCATCATCTCGGTAACCAAGAGCGTCCAAAGTAACCCTAGCCGCCGCCGCCGCCTTGTGGCGCCCCTCCGGACGGGTCCTGATGTCGTAACTTCGGTCCGGCCAGAAGGTCACGACGGATTGCATTCGCGGCATGGGGAGAGTCAGGAGTCCACGATGAAGTGTACCGCCTTCCGGAAACATGCCCTGAAGAAATTCACCATGGTGCGCACCTGCCCTGCCGATGCCGACGCGCAGAGGTTGCTGAGAAGATACCCGGATATTGGTTTGAAATGTTTCTGAGCTGATCGAAGCAGTCATACAAGGCCTCCGTCATACTAGGCCCTGTGATTTCTGCTCGAAGTTCGTCGTCGTGTCGCTCGTTACAAATGTGGATCGACATTGATCGGTGCTTCTTGGCACATTGTTGAAGCCTGCAGACGAAGCTCCGCGCAGCAAGTGATGATTACCGCCAAGCTGTACTTATACAATGTCATAAAGCTGGAGATCATGCTGGGTGTCGAGCATCGATCGCGCAAGGGTAACCCCTCATATCGCAACTCTGCAATATCGATATGGAAATAGCCGATCTCGTAGGATTTGAACCGCCTGGGCTTTTCACGATCAACCTTCGGCAGACGGGAGATACCGTGGCGCTGCAAGCAGCGATGCAGGCTTGCGGGACAGATGTGGGGATCACATCTTTCAGAGCGATATAAACGTCGTCGAGTGGCAACCGAGCCTGCACTCGCAATGAAACAATCGCGGCTTCTTCAAGCGCCGACAAGACCGTACTTCTGCGCTCTTTCGGACCCATCGCGTCATCTTCGACGCCTGGCCGAGATCGCCATCCGCAACCCTCTCACGTAAGCATCCGGTGACTACCGCGGTTGGCGCTGATGGTGTCCAGCTTCAGCGGCCTGACTGAAGTTCCACGATAGCTTTGGCGGCCTTGTCGCAGCGCTTTGCAAGTTCTGGGTATGAGAGCGCCATGTGCTCGGTCGCGATCTTGAAGAGATACTGCGCGATGGCATCAACCGAGGCGGTTTGGTTGGTCAGCATGCCAAAGACGGTATCGCCATAGGCATCATATTCGTCTTGCGCTTCAGGAATGTCCGACACCCCGATGGGGTCCCATTCTGTGAGCAATATTTTCCGAATGATAGCTCGGTTGGTTTTGTGATCCATCGTTGATCCTATGCCGCAACGGCTGCTGTTTGCGTCGGTTTCCAGTTCCATGGCAGCCATTGCTCCAGCCTGCTGATCGGCGTGTCGGCAATGTTGGCGAGGACGTCGGCAAGCCAGGACTGCGGATCGATGTCATCGAGCTTGGCGCTCATGATCAGTGTCGCCTTGAACGCCGCACGTTAGCACCACGGTCCGATCCGGCAAACAGCCATGACTTCCTGCCGAGTGCAAAGCCTCTGAGCGCTCGTTCGGCGGCGTTGTTCGTCAGGCAAATCCTGCCGTCCTCCAGGAAGGACGTGAAGCCATCCCACCGCGTGAGCATGTAGTCGATCGCCTCTGCGACTGGAGAACTCCGCGACAGCTTTGCCCTCTCGGTTTGGAGCCAGTCATGCAGTTCTTCGACGAGCGTCTGGCTATCTTTGCGGCGGGGGGCCAGACGCTGCTCGGCGGCAAGACCGTTGATCTCCCGTTCAATATCGAACAGGGAATCGATTCGTTTGACGGCCTCCAGCGCGATCGGCGCAGCCTTGCTGCCAGGTTTGGCGTTCGTTGCAATATCCGCCAGCAAGAAGAACTTGCGGCGTGCGTGCGCCCAGCACAACGCCTGCGTCAGAGACGTGGGATCGCGGTCTATCTTGAACAGCGGATTATAGCCGCCACAGGCATCCGCCTGCTGAATGCCGGTGAAGGTCTTCAGGCGGCGCTCGGGATGCTCCTGCCGCCGGCCCCGCGAGGCATAGCAGAGGGCCGCCGGCGGTGAGAGCCCGCCGAACGGTCGGTCATACCGGACATAGGTCCAGATGCGCGCTGTGTCTGTCTTGCCTCTCGCCAGGATCGGCACTGTCGTGTCGTCGCCTTGCAGCCGTTCAGCGGCCAGAACATGCGCCTCGATCAGCGAATGGATTGGCTTGAGCACCGCAGGACAAGCGCCGACCTGGTCGGCCAGCGTCGACAGGCTGAGGTCGATCCCCTCTCGGGAATAGTGCTCGCTCTGGCGGTTGAGCGGCGGGTGCTGGACGAACTTCTCGAACAGGATCATCGCCAGAAGGTTCGGGCCAGCAAAGCTGCGAGGCGTCACATGGGAGGGCGCTGGCGGCTGCGTGATCTTCTCACACTCGCGGCAGGAGAACTTCTCTTGCACCGTCTGGATGACTTTCCACTGACGAGGGATGACCTCAAGGGTCTCGGTGACATCCTCGCCGAACTTCGACAGCTTTGACGAGCCGCAGCAGGGGCAACTGGCTGTGGCGGCGATAACGACACGTTCGCGCGGCAGATGTTCGGGGAACGGTCCCCGTGACGGACCCTTGCGCTCGAATGCCCTGACGGTCGGGGCACTGGCTGTGATCTCTGCTGCCAGTTCATCTTCGCCAGCATCAGCCTCCAGCTCCTCAAGCTGCAGTTGCATCTGTTCGAGAAGCCGTGCCTTACGCTCGGACCGACTGCCGTAGAGTTCGCGGCGCACCTTCTCTATCTCCAGCTTCAGCCGCACGATCAGCGCCTCGAATGCGATACGAGCGCCTTTGCGCTGGTGGCTTCCGCCTTGGCGGTTGCCGGTTCCGCTACGACACGTATAGCGCGTTCCTGGGCCAGAGTCGCAAGCGCACTGGCAAGGTCGTCCGGAAGCTCTTCGATCGCATTGCTCATGACAGGATGAAATCATATTTGACTCCGTCATTCCATGTTTTTGCTTATTCAGCTGACATCGGTCGCCATGTCTTTTGCGGCATCCGCCAGCCGATACCTTCCAGCAAGTAACCGAGCTGTGCGGGTGTGATCACCACTGTACCATCGGTCGCTGATGGCCAGATGAAGCGGCCGCGCTCCAGTTTCTTCGTGAACAGACAAGCGCCCTGACCGTCATGCCAGATCACCTTGATCAGGCCACCACCGCGGCCGCGGAATACGAACAGGCGCCCACACATCGGATCGCGCTTCAGCGCCTCTTGCACCATCAGTGACAGACCTGGAAAGCCTTTGCGCATGTCCGTATGGCCGGTTGCCAGCCAGACCTTCATACCAGCAGGGACCAGGATCATCGCCGGCCAAGCACACAATCGAGAATGCGGCCAAGCGCATCCGTGTCGAGGTCGCTATCCGCGCGGACACGGCGACCGCGGCCCAGCTCAATCGTCACATCGCTACGTTTGCGGCGGGACTCAGATGGGGCTGGCGCTTCCAGGGCGGCGAGCTGGGCTGCCGGCGCGGGCTCCGAAACGATGACTGGTATTGACCTCTTCGCCGCCTCGCCTCTCGGCTCATCGATCTGGCAAAGCTCCTTGCGCCACCGGAAAAGCTGGCTGACGTGGACGTCGGCCGATCGCGCGATCTCGGACAAAACCGCGCCCGGCTCAAGGCAAGCTGCAACCGCGAGACCAGCGCCGACGGCGCTCGACAGACTTGATCACTTCAATCGAATCTCCTGTTTGCACTATGTGTTTAGTCCCACAGTGATGGCGTATCATTGTCGCGATCACAGAGGGACACTCTATGGGCCAATTTCTTCATGGCAGCGCCAAGACCACGCACGCCATTCGAGCAGAGTTACAGCGATCGAAAGCTCCAGCCGCGGCGCTCGCGCGGCGGTACGGCATCAACGAAAGAACGGTGAGGAAATGGCGATCTCGGCCAGGCGTCGAAGATGACGCGATGGGTCCGAAAGAGCGCAGAAGTACGTTCTTGTCGGCGCTTGAAGAAGCCGCGATTGTTTCATTGCGAGTGCAGGCTCGGTTGCCAGTGACGACGTCTATATTGCTCTGAAAGATGTGATCCCCACATCTGTCCCGCTCAAGCCTGCATCGCTGCTTGCAGCGCCACGGCATCTCGCGTCTGCCGAAGGTTGATCGTGAAAAGCCCAGGCGGTTCAAATCCTACGAGATCGGCTATTTCCATATCGATATTGCAGAGTTGCGATACGAGGGTGGAAAGGCTTTCCTCTTTGTCGCGGTCGATCGCACCTCGAAAATCGTCGTCGCCAGGATTTATCGCAAGGCGACAAAGCTTGTCGCAGCCGGCTTCCTCAAGGCCTTGGTCCAAACAGTACCCTGCAAAATCCACACAGTGCTCACCGACAACGGCGTCCAAGTCGTGCAGCATGGCAGACGAACAGAACGTGGGTTTGTCGATCACATCTTCGGCGCAGTATGCGCCGCAAACGATATCGAGCATCGTCAGACCAAGGCTTATCATCCATGGACCAATGGGCAGGCTGAACGCATGGTCGGAACGATCAAGGATGCGACTGTGAAGTCATTCCATTACGCCTCGCTCACTGACCTGCAGCGTCATCTCTGGGACTGGCTGCTCGCCTACAACGACGCCAAACAGCTCCAAGCGCTACGCTTCAAGACACCCTACGAAGCCATCCGTCAGCTCAGCGAGAAAAAGCCGCAAATCTTCATTCGAAGCCAAAGCCATGAGATCTTTGGACCAAACACGCGGACAAGGCCTTCATCGACGGGCGTGTTGGCAAAGTCAAAGTCGTCAATATCCTTGGCGAGCGGCAGCTTGGCGATGCTGAGCTGATAGCGGATGGAGCGCGCCTGCTTCTCGGCGATCTCGGACTGCCGAAGATCGCCAACGATGCGCGGCGGTTCATGTTGCCGTTTCATGCCGTTGCCCATGATCTCGTCATAGGCGCTGCGCATGCCGTAGAGCTTCAAGGTGCTCATCAATTTCAGAACCTGTGTGCGTTCCATCAGCTTGCCTTCCAGAGGCTGTCATTAGCGTGCGCAATCGGCGACCGGCTCATGGGTCAGCCGCAGTGCGTCGGGGATTTGTAAGTGTGCCGCTGGAGCAGGATCACGGCGACGCACCAGGGTGTTGAGGATGACGGCAGCCGAGCAAACGCCTTGATCAAGCGCCTCCTGGCAGGCGGCCTCCACGGCCGCGATCCCGTCGCCCGGCACGCATCCGAGGATGGTGACCATTTGCCGATCACCGGCATCGACTGTCTTCAATCGCTTGCGGACCTTCACCATCACCGCCGGCAGCACCCAGTCGCGGAACGGCACGCCATTGCGAAGAGCGCCGGGCTTGCGGGCCAGAACCGGCACATAATGCCAGGGATCATAGACCGTCTCGTCGCGGCCGAAGCTGCGGCGATGTTCAGCGATGACCGCGCCATCCTGCTTGACGACAACCCGGTCTGCATAGGCGTGGACTTCGACCGGACGGCCGGCAGCCGTTGAGAGAACCGAGTATTTGTTATTGTCGAAACGGACCGTGCAGAGTGGCCGCGATCAAGACGATCACCGTAGAAATGGGTCAACCCACCAGACGCCACTTTTTGATCGAGACGTCAGTGGGGTTACTAAGCCTGGCAGTATAATTAGAGTATCTTAATATGATGAAACACATGTTGGTATTAGTGAATCATAAATAGAATTAAAGTATCTCTCCCTTAAGAAACGTGAGGTATTTCGTATGAAGGGTATCATATTTAACCTACTTGAAGAGGCGGTTGTCGCTGAATTTGGAGCGGATACCTGGGAAGACCTTCTGGATGATACAGGTTTGGATGGCGCATATACTTCTCTTGGAAGCTATAACGATGCTGAGATCGCTGCTTTGATCACGGCCGCAAGCCATCGATTAAATCTCTCACAATCAGACGTCCTTCAGTGGTTTGGGCAGCGTGCCATGCCGTTGCTAAAGCTGAGATATGGCCCCTTGTTCAATGGACATCCAGACGCACGAAATTTTATTCTAAGCGTGAACAAGATAATTCATCCGGAAGTCCGCAAGCTTTATGCGGGTGCAGAGTGTCCGTTCTTTCACTTCAAGGAGGAGCCGGATGGTGCGCTTATCCTTCGATATCGGTCTTCACGGAACCTTATCGATCTCGCGCACGGATTTATTCTTGGCGCGGCCGATCTCTGGGATGAGACTGTAAACGTTCTTCGCTATCCCGAAAACTCGCCAAATTCTGACACTCTCGTCGTGAGATGGGTCAAAGCATGACGATGACAGACACGAACGGCCCGGCTCCTGACTACAAATCCATGTATGAAATAACGCACCGCCGACTTGAACGCGAACAGCGCGCTCGCAAGCAGGCTGAGATCATCGCGGAAAAAGGCCTAACCGAGCTTCATCAACGAGAACGCCATGCTGCGCTCCTAGAAATAATCGCACGCACCGCGAACGGTTCGAGTTCGATGGGGGATGCGATTCAAACTGTCTTGTCAGAGATCTGTGGCTATACGGGATGGGTTTGCGCTTTTGTCTACCTCCCTGTGGGTAATGGCAGCGACCAGTTCATCGCAAGTGGTTATCATCTAACATTGAGTGAAGGACTTGCGGCGTTCAGTGAGGCAACGCTCGGCGGTTGGGGAGCGAGCAACAATGATTTGGCTCGCGTTGTTGCTGAGCGGCGCTTATTGTGGACACCCGATGTGGCTGGGGATGCGGTGTTTACGAGGCGAGACATCGCCTCGTTGTGCGGTCTTCGGGCGTGCGTCGCCGTTCCCGTTCTCATCGATGGGGAAGTCGCAGCAATCTGCGAGTTCTTTGCGCGAGAATCACAGGAACCCGATCCCACTTTCATGGCGGTGCTAAACAATATAGGAACGCAGCTTGGTCGTGTCGTTGAGAGGGAACGCCACCGTACTCAGCTAATATACGACGCCACTCATGACGCCTTAACCGGCCTTCCCAATCGTAGCCTTCTGCTTGAGCAACTTTCGCTACGCTTGATCGCACTCAACAGCGGAGGGCATAATTTTTCGCTCCTTTTTGTTGATCTCGACCGCTTTAAATTGGTCAACGACAGTCTTGGTCATCATGCTGGTGACGAACTTTTAATTGAGGTCGCGACCCGTTTTGGAACCGTTCTTGCAGAAGTGACGACAGGCCATTTGCTTGCGCGGCTGGGCGGAGACGAGTTCGTTGCAATTGTTGATGACTGTCCAGATATCGAGAGCGGTTCTAGCGTTGCAGAGCGGTTGCTGGCATCTCTTGCAACACCCGTTTTGATCGAAGGCCAGGAGTTTTACGGAGCTGCCAGCATAGGGGTAACCTGTAGTTCTTTCGGATACGACGACGCCAATGATATACTGCGCGACGCTGACATAGCTATGTACGAGGCGAAGCGCTCTGGAAAAGGGCGGGTTGGATTGTTCGAGCCTGTGTTGCACATGCAAGCTGTAACGCGCATGACGCTCGAGAGCGATTTGAGAAAGGCACTGCGGAACAGAGAGTTCGTTCTCCATTTCCAGCCAATCATACCTATGTTCGACACTGGTCAGCTGGATTTCGAAGCGCTGGTCCGTTGGCAAAAGGCGCCCGGTGTTCTTGTGCCCCCCAATAGCTTCTTAAGCGTGGCAGAGGAAACAGGTCTCATAGTGTTCATCGGCGACTATGTGCTGCGTGAGGCCTGTATCGCTGTAGCTAATTGGAACGCTGGTTTGCGTAGGTCTGACTGGGTCACGGTGAGCGTTAACGTCTCTGCTCGCCAGCTGAATAATGCGGGGCTTGTCAGCAGCATTGAGCGCGCCCTTGACAACTCCGGCGCAGATCCATCCATGCTGCGAATTGAACTTACCGAGAGTTCAGCGCTCGCTGACCTCCAACAATCGATTTCCACCCTGCAAAGCATCCGGACTATGGGGGTTCGTGTCAGCATAGATGATTTTGGAACAGGTCACTCGTCTTTGAGTAAGCGGCAAGCTGACCCCATCTGGCGTAGTTAGAGCGTTCGCCTGTAATTCAGATATACGATTCACAAACTGTGAGCTTCTATGTCTGCGCCTAGCTCTGGAACCAGAAACTTCCATATGATCGAAGCCGTCACGGAACGGCTTGAAGGTGCACCAAGGCAGTTCCGGCGTCGTTGGTCCGATGAATTTAAAGAACGGGCAG